>Ga0193742_1001105_pt1 | contig 16704 bp, 19 predicted proteins | sample L2c1metaG_FD_165511 | JGI IMG/M metagenome (GOLD analysis project Ga0193742, IMG submission 165511) | Soil microbial communities from a riparian zone of the East river system, Colorado, United States - L2c1 | ecosystem: Environmental > Terrestrial > Soil > Riparian zone | place: USA: East River... | reverse complement strand
TGGCGGTGGGTCCGGTGGAGAGTTCTTACCGCCTTTTGGTTCAGAAATGACCGGAAAAGCTTCTATAGAAAATAATGACGTTCCTGAGCCCACGAAACTCCAGAAAGCCATGCCATTGTTGCATACCCTTGCCATGCGATGCTATGGGCGGAACCATACATTCTCAATTTATTATCTTTTAATATTCTAGTCTTTTTTCTGGGCCTTTACCACTCTCCAGATAGCTCTACGTTCACCGTGCATATTTTCTGGTTTTGTAAGTTTATGCCGACTTGTCAGAATTACCCCTCATATGTTTAGAATTCTATCAAGCCTCCAATGCTTCTCCCCATGGCCCTACCACATCTACCACCACCTTTTCCCTCTAGTCTTTCAAGTACATGCAAATAGGGTCACTTTTTTTTAGATGATCTTGCAGGTTTGGTCGCAGGGATTGAGTTCATCGTTTATTTTTCAGGTTGGTTCGCGCAGTCATGAAGTCGATAAAATATTGTCTGTCTGTATAAAGCTTCCCCCCGTCGTCACATTACATTACCTTCAATGTGTACATATATCTGGGGTATAATGGCCAGTAAGGCATGTGATGTGCGTGAATTCAACATCCAATGTAATAGCAGCTGTCTAATTATAAATCAATGTCTTCTGGCAACAATTCCGACGTTGCCATGTCTGAACAGTCGGACATTAGAATGATATTGACAATATTACCTCCATAATAATCGCTTTGTATAGAAATAAACGGGGTGTTCTTCAGTAAGTGGACCTCTACGTACATACCTGGTGAACGTTATGCAATAAGGCACCCATGTTACGTCACTATGTCACTCTATTAGCGCTCAGAAGTTGCATCATAGCATGACCCTAACTTGCTGATGTTTCCAAAGAGCGGCGGTCTTGAACGTATCTTCATTGATGACAATAGCATCTATTCCCTTCGCTACAGCCCGTCCTGCCTAGAAGTCAATATTAGTACTGATATAATGCTCGAAGCATACTGTTATTCACACCTGGTCTCGTTCTAAAGCCTTTAAAGGGCTTATGACAATAATCAACTTCCCTTTTCCTCCCAAGACCGCCAAACCCTCGGAAAACAAAACTTTTCTTTTCCCATACACAGTGCCTGCACAGAAGATCCTTCTCATCAAATGAATTTGCCAATCCGTCTGGCACATACAGCAGTTTGAATAGATCGATCAAACGAGTCCGGAAGTTTTTCGAGAGAAAGATCGTCAGGCAGTTTGCATCGGAGACGATCCCTAGCATTCTCCTTTCGTTTCCTAGGCGTTTCTGGCACAATGAATGGCCGTTGAGAGGCCCTGGACCGTCTTGAAGCCGTCCTCGGTTGCACAAAGTCCGGTTATTCAAGTGGACCATGTCCAACAGTACGATCTGTGAGACTTACTTCGGTTCCAATACTTCAAATGCACATGAAGAACATACCTGTGACCGGAGATGATGCTTCAAAGCTCATTTCTGGGCAGAATGACGTGTCAATTGGTAGGGAGCACGATATTAAACATGAGGTTCGATGTTGAAAAATCTTCAAGAAACAGCGAGAGATTTGAGGATGGATGAGCCGGAGAAAGACAATCACAGATGATGTTGACGAAAAAATAAATAAAAAAAGAGAGGAAGATCTTGGTCCAAGCCTTCTTCGAGGGTGGTAATGGAACGCGAAAAATCACCATATAACTTTGACCCTGTTTGCAATCACCGGCAGAAGGCGGAACCTAGACTTTGAGTATCCTCTTATATTAGATACAGATTGCAGACATTACAAAATCATCCCGCAGGAGAAGCCGAAATACATCTTATGTATGTAGGACAAAGCCAATCCCATATACACACGAATCACTCTTGTCCGAACCCTTCCGTCTCTCTGCAGACGACAGAGATCAGTGGCATGTTGAGAGGAATATGACAAGATGAACACATACTCAATCGCGAAAAGCAATTTTGATTCTAAACTTTCATAGTCTTGGTATGGAGGCAAATCTAACCGATTGAAGCAGGTATGGCTGCGGGGAAGACCTTGGGGATCTCCAGATTTCTCAATAGTAAATCGTCGAGGACCATCGGACCCCTGCAAGTCTTTAAACCCATTGACAGGGACACGAGAAGTGCCTGTCGTAAATTGTAGCAATCTTGATTTGCGCTCTGATGGCCAGGAACGGATGCACTGCCAGAACCATTCAATGACTTGGTCAGTTTTCTCATAACCGCGATAATCTGTGAACTTTGTCCAGTCGTCCCTGCAATGTTTTTTATAATGTCAGTAAAATCTTGAGAGAAGTAGTAAAACCCACATGTCAATTTCGGCCATTCCACCGATCAAGAGTTCTAGCTCTCGTTCATCAAAGACGTTGATCAAGTCCCTTGGGATAAGTTCCAGAAGACCCTCCATAAATGAGTCAAATTGTTCCTTCACGCGTCGTGAGATGCGATAAGCAACAACCGCATCCACGTAATCTTTCTTGTTCTGTTCTGTTACAGGGATAGCTTCGCCTCCGGGTTTCAGGTCAATAGTCACTAGCTCTCCAAATCGCTCTTCGGTGGTCGTGAATGTCTCGTCGAGAACATCTGTGATGTCGTTTTCACTAAGAAACCGTTTTCACGGTGATTGAGTAACGGCGACGACACCTATTCGTAAAAAGAAACTTACAGCATCCAGCCCAAGGAGCGATGGAGATCGGCATCAACAGCTTCTAGATCAACCAACGACATGTGTTTCCCCAGAATCATTTTATAGAAACTGGGGACAAAGTAGGCATCGAGGAATCGACGGTGGAAGATAGCTAGGCCAAGACAACGCCCTATAAATTTGAAATAACTCAAATGGTCGGGGTTGATGCCGGAGGCGTTGTTGATCTGTAGGGTATAGTTATCGTGGGTCGAATACTCAAACAATCCATAGCTCGGATTGAAAATTTCGTGAGACAGAAGGAAGAACCACTCCCTGGACGTAGAACAAAGAATTTAGTACAAAGCAACTTTTTCGTCAATCATATCTTGAACCCACCTCGAAACACCGCCATAATCTAGGCCGTCTTCGCCATCGAAGCTGACCATCAATCTTCGTTTCAGATCCTCACCAGTAAGAGCCATGACAGCTCCATAACTGTCTTCCAATACTCGTGCGCGCCGTACCTTAATCTCACACTTTCCGGGTAGTACCCGCATCTTTGGTTGACTCCTAAAATAGACCACTTTTCTCCTGTAGTCGCGCTTGTACTGCGGGGCGTTGTCGTCAAGGTTAGGCGGGAGTCTTGGATCATCCCACGATGTCGTTCGCGTATTATGGTCCACGAAATACACTCGTCCAGTGGAAGTCAGACGCATCTCCCATCCTGATGGTAATGGCCCCAAGTTGGGAGTTGCGGCAGGCCTCGTGATAGCTGATGGCGGAGGTTGCGTCGTCCGTCGAGGATCGGCCCAACTTGTCGTCCGCGTGTGATGATCAACAAAGTAGGGCCGTCCTTCCGGAGTGCGGCGCTCTTCCCAGCCAAGGGGCAGGGGAATGTCTGCATAGGGACTTGTTGAAGGTGTGGTGCTTGTAGCTGAGGGCTGGGCCGCAGCAGTTGGGGTAGGGTTGGTGCTGGGTGTTAGAGATGGCCCTGGTGTCGAAGCAGGCCGGGCAGGTATTGACGGAGCTTGACTCGGTCCTTGGGGCCGATGCCATGTCGTCGTTCGTGAATTATGATCGACATAATAGGATCGATGCTGCGGGTCGACTCGACGCTCCCAGCCTGCTGGTAGAGGATTCCCAGCTTCGTCGTCCAACATGCGACCGGTAGCTGCGCCCGACGTTGAAGTCGGTCGAGCGAGGTCGGGCCCAGGTGCTTGCGAACTATATGATGTATTCAAACCTAAGTGACTCGCCGAGCCACGCAGAGGTGCTGGAGAGATGCCAGGCCGCAGTCCTGGGCGATCCTGCTCAACACGTGGTTGCGGTAAGGGGTTAGAGTGTCGTATTTGATCTATAGGATTCTGAACTGGCTGAGTATGTTGAAAGAGATATTCTTGCGTAGATGGGGGTATGGGTCGTTCAAGATTAGCCTGGTGAGTTTGTTGGAGTGGCTGAGATTGAGGTTCCAAAGAGAAGCTGAATGTAACTTTGCCAGAAACAGGAAGATTGTTGCTTGACATTGTAAGGTCTCTGGTAGTGGCGCCTTTCGTAAAGGTATTAGTAAAATTTCGGCAACCTACAATGTTGAATCACCTGGCTGCGTCAAGGCAAGGTCTAGAGCGTCCGCGGCTGAGATGTTATAAACACCAAGGAAGCCTGTATAAAAAAAAAGAAATGAGTTAATTCATATGAGAGATAATGGAGGTTCGCACCTTGATCACGTCTCCTGAATCTTCTGTGGTCAAAGACTTGAATGGCGATCATTGAGGAATGTCGCACTTTACTGAGTATAAGGATATGATGATTAAGAGATTGGGCGCAGAATTTCCGCAATGCTCACACATCAAATTTTTCGTTCCATGCTGGGCTCAGTGTCCTCTTCACGATCGCAGTAGTGCTGGTCTGCTCCCCGTCAACAGTGAGTACGGCAAATGGATCAGGTAGGCTGAGTAATTCTCGTTTTACTAGGCCGTTGGCACAATACACTTAAGGATGATAAAAAAAATAAGTAAAAACCCGATAAAATGATAGGCACAGTTACTGACGGTTGACTTTGATAAAGCGCTCAGGATCATTCAATCTTTTGATAGAGGTAGTAATGAGAATATGAACTTGTGGGGTTGACGAACTGAGTGTATATACCTGCTAGAGCTCGCCATTGATGCCGAGTACGAAGTAGTAGGCTTGAGAATGAACAAAGCCTAATGAGCTGCGCACAGTTGTTAGTAAGTAGGAGGGCAAGGATGGATTCCAGGTCAAACGGTTCCTTACGTAAAGCATATGCTGATTTTTTGATGCTCGTATTTGTCACCTGCCACTCAGCCACTTAGTAAATCACCCAGTGTTTCGTCAGTGCAAATCTCTTTATTCCTCCCCCTTATGTATACAGCAGGGGATGCACGATCTTGTTGCTGAGTCTATCGAAACCACGTTCTTTTCTTTCCAACACAGCTTTCATGATCAACGTTTAACGGGTATCTTGCCAAATGAACTCACTTGCGTCCTTTGGTTTCACTGGGGGGAACTCTGTCTGGAAACTCACGTGGCCGTTCTTTATTCCTGGAGATCCAGCTGTGGCCAATTAATTTCCATCTTAGGAAATGGGCCACTGAACTTCGTCCATGGATAATGGTTAATAATATTATAAGGCCACTTGGCCAAACGTACTCAACAGGAAATTGCTTGCCCTGGGAGTCTGGTCTGGTCTATAAAATCGGTATGCTGGTTTAGTAGTTCACTTTTGAGAAACTCCATAGCCATGCCTGCCAGTCCTAGCCTGAGAAAAAGAAGCGGAAGAACGCAGCCCTCGGACAAAAAAACTGTTCGAATAGTTGGATATCCTGAATTTATCCAGAGTCCACCCTATGTTCCTCCCACCCCAAAATCACCTCACTATGCTCAATCTCAGAAGGCCGAAAGTGTTTGCAGTGACAAGGCAGCTGTAGACTCAGCCGGCGAGTACACCCCTGCGAACTTGCATAGCAGCCTCAGTACAAGTTTTCCCTCTATTCGCGCAACGAGAAAGACACTATCGCTTGCTTGCAAGTCGAAGAGACTTCGGGAATATCTTGCAGCCTCAGAAGTTTTTCTGAACTGCGTCGTAACTGTTGTCGATCAAATGCGGGATCTACCCAACGTCGACCACACCGATCCTGAGTTTCTGAGCACCATGTCGAGTCTGGTAACCGTCGGTGGTTACTTTGTGGCATCCATCTCGAGCCTCAAGTCAGCAGAGCGCCATCAAGTCGAAGACAGGCTCAACGAGTCCTACGAATTCGTTAGACTGTTGTATGGCATTATGTCGGACCTCCTTGGAGCCGCGATCCGGAGTACCTTCAGGAACAAACCTCTGCCTGAGTTACCACCCGAGGTCACCCTTCAAGTCGTCGAAGAGTCACAGTCCACCCTAGAAAGCCCTGCTTCATCAAACTCATGTCTCTCATCCTCAGAGGAAGCTGATGAATTGACAAGCTTGATCGACATCCACGTTTCCGAAGACAAGAACTCCAAGCCCCTCAAGCACAAGATAATCTGGCAGATCCCCAAACACTCTTCAACCCTTGGCAATTCTAAATCTTCCATCTTCAGCTTCAAGTCGTTCAGGTCGTTGACTTCGAAGAGCTCTGCTACGTTGGTGCAACCTGACATTATCAACCCTGTAAAGCTTTCATTCCGCGCCGACATTGAGCCTTCTCGTCCTTCCACGCCGAACGGTGGCATTCGTCACTCAGTTCTCTTCTATCCAAACGATCCTCTGAACCCGGAAGCAGACGTTGAAATGCCAATGCCCACCGGAGAAGCCGCCGCCCTTTCCTTCGATGCAGAAGGCAGGATAAAAGGCGGATCCCTCCCAGCGCTGGTCGCCGTTTTGACCTCTAGACAAGGTGTAACTGATCATGAACTGACGACCACTGTATACACGTACTTCCGATCCTTCACTACTCCCATACTACTTTTCCAAGAACTAGCGAAGCGATATGAGGAGCGTCAGCCTATAGGCCTCACTGATGATCAAGCTCGCGTCTGGGAAACCAATACCTCAATCGTTCGCATTCGGGTCGCAAAAGCCATGCTCGATTGGCTCAACCAATACTGGAAAGCTGAATCCGACGACGAGATTCTCGAAGACATGCAAGTGTTTGTTGAGGAACGAGTCGAGATGACTGGTCACCCCAAGGCAATCTTCCTCCGAGTTATGGAAAAAATAAACCACATGAAGCAAGTCTCTCCAGCAGACGCTCTTACTAAACGGGCCCAGGAACTCGTCGCACGAGTCGAATTGAAGATGCCACAAGAACCTGCTACACCGACTGGTTTCATCTTCCCCGAAAGATTTTCCCGCGACCTGGTAGCCCAACTACAGCAATTTAGCAGCTCCGCTGGTCGAGAAGAATTTGCGCGTCAATTGGCGATGAAGTTGTCCAGCATGTTCCGCGATGTTGATCCTGTCGATGCAGTTGCGTTTTGGCGCTCGTCACAAAAGAAACAAAAGAACGATGCAACCATAAATCCGGCAGCTAGCAAAGCGATCAAGGCGATCGCCATGTTCGAACAGACCTTGACTATCTGGGTTTCTTACTCTATCATTAAGCCAAATGAACCTCTCGACCGCGCTCGGATGGCTTCCTTCTGGCTCGAGATCGCAACAGTGCGTCGCCTATTTTGTCCATTAACTTTCATTGAAGCTCGCTCTCTTTTAGATTTGCCTTCGTCTCCGCAACTTCAACAGCGCTAGTTGCATCTTCGGCGGAGTCGCCCACTCATCTGTAACTAGGATGAAAGAAACAATACTCGTGCGTCTGCTCATCTGTTATTGACCTCAGTAAATTCATCCACTATTTATTATTTAGAATGTCCCCATTGCTAGTAAAGCACGATTTCGCCATTTGAATCGCTTCTTTAGTGGACATGGGAATTATGCTCAGTATCGTGAAGCTATGGAGAGGATGATGACTCCTACTCTTCCACTCACGGGTTCGTCCTGCCACATCTATGATATATTTTGTCCCTAAAATCTTCTTGACAGCCCCACTCGTTCGTGATGTTATAGTGGCAGATATTTTGCCCTCTTTGGCCGATGAGGAGGAGGACAGGAGGCGCACAGACGAAGGGAGGAAGACTGAAATGACAGCCACGGAGACAGAAAACATAACACACATCAATCTCTCTGGATATCGTATCATGGTGCAGACTATTCGCGGTATGATTCCTCCATCTTCATCAGCTCCTTCGATCTCATATTTCTATAATCATTTAGCCTTGGATAATTATCTCATTCCATACAAATTCGACAAAAACGAACATTTTCAGACTTGGCTGGGCGCCCAACTGAGCCGCTTCACGTTCTCCAATCCGAACGAAGAAGAAGGCATTTACCAGGATATATATGATCGAAGGTTTGTCTGTTTGAAATACCATGGAGCTCAAAACAGCTCATTCTGCCCTTACAGCAACAAGCGAGAATCCAAAAGCAAAGAACTCCAGTTAGTTCGCGATGTGTGGGAGCACACCATCTCGGGATCGCTGGACGGTCTTTACACCATCACTCGTTGCAGTGAGGAAGCCCTGCAACTCCTACCCCAGGAGCAACCGGTCAAGGCTAAAAGCCTTCGGTCGTTGCTCAGCTGCAAAAAATCATCTTAAAACCATTTCCTATTTCCCATTGTTCATGTTTCATGTCAACTACTCAAACATACGCATCACACTCATTATAGCCCTACGATCCGTATGCTCGTACGTACCCAAGTGGTACCCTTCATTCATTCTACATCTTCTACTGCCAGTTCGCCTCGAAGTATCGCACGCTCCTTATATCCTCTCTGGTTTTGTCTCCGTCTGGCCTTCTCAAACCACATTGTAAGCATGTAGCATTAACCACACTCCTTTGTATTAGAACCAACTGTACTCAACACTCACTCATCCATCTCACTTCTGTATCGGTATACATATATAACAATGAAATATATCTCATCTTCTATCAGTCAGTAAGGAGCACATATGAGGTTTGGAGATTTCATTGCAGAGATAATCGTGGAATGCATTAAACATAGGTTTTGTACATAAAAAGGAAGTTGCACATAGCCTCCAACATCAACTGCTCTGTTAACGCTTCCCAACATCAAACTCGTCCAGATATCTATGCACGAGCAGCTTCGATCCGTCTTCTAGCTACTTGCCTTCGGTTGAGACCGGTAAGGGAAAGGGGTGAGACCGTGTCCGTGGCCTTCTCTACTTCAGTTTCGCTTGCAGAAAGAATGATCTCCACATGCGTAGGGTGGCCTTGGTATGGGTTGATACGACCATGGGCACGATATGTGCGGCGGCGGGTTTTCTTGAGGAGTAAAGAAATCAGCGAAATTTATGCCCAAACTCTCTATATGAGCTTACAGGAGCTTGTTGGACAACAATGTTTTTGATGTACAGATCCTCGAGATCAAGGTTTTTGGCGTCAGCGTTTGATTCAGCATTTTTCAGAAGACGAAGGATGAACTTGACGGATTTCTCGGGCCAGCGACCTGTGAAAAAAGGTATGGATTTCAACAATGTAAATATTCAAGTAAACGACAGTTATGCACCTTGTGTAGCCTTAAACTCCTTAGCTTGGCTCGCCCGTCCAACACCACCAGAGAATCTTCGGAAAGGAATAACCCGCTTGTGTTCCTTAACGCCGCCAAGATATGCATAAGCCTTCGTCAATTTCATGCCTAGAGGAGGATCAAACTGTTGAATTTCACAATTGTTGTTGATGCATTGAACAAGCCACACCAGAAAGAGCGGCGGCCACTTCACGCATGTTCTTGAAATGTGTTCGGAGATACTCGCCACGAGCGAGTGACGCTGTGATATGTTTCGTTTAGTAACCTAGTCCATTGAACAGCAAGGTCATCCGATATCTCACTTTTTTCGGGGTTGGTGGCAAGTGCGGCGGCGGCGTAACGAACTGCATGGGTAACGATAAGAAATCGTATTGAGGATATAGCGGACGTTCAGGACTTACCCATCTTGAAAGTCTTGTAAAGTTGTCGAGCCCCCTTTCCAATGATTATTGCGTGTGATCGCCCGTGCCAGTGGCTTGAACCTTATTCTTACAGTAACCGGCAATTGCCGATGATCCGCCAGTTGGCGTAATTTACGTAATATTTTTATTAGGTATAAATACAATGCAAAGGAAGACACCGTCCATAAATAAATAATTGTACATAGTGCAAGGTGAGTCGTGACGTGCATCAGACTGCGAAGCCTACTACCTTTTTCAAGGGCTGCAGAGTGATAGTAGGTTGTTCTTTTATAGGGGCAGTCTGCAGAGCTGAGGTATCGAGGTCACCATCTTCGTCGGATTCGTCGCTCTCCGATGCTCGTCGTGGTTTGCTCACTCGTCCAAATATGCTCATTCGCAGCGTATCCGTCTGTGGAGGATCATAAGAAGGTGACGCCTTTAGGCGGCTTTGGGCGTCATTCAATGCGTTGACCAGTTCTTGATTCAGTTCTTGGTTGAAGAGGTCGACAATATATCGACGGACTGGAAGTCGATATCGCTGAGTTGAGATCGTGTGAAGGGCTCTGTAGAACATGTCGGGAGATGTGAATAGGAGTCGTGTATCTGAGCGTGATTTAAGTCTGGTATGGCTTTAGTCAAAGGTGAATACAATGCATAAGAAGGAAACACACCTTGCCAGCGACCGCGAGGCGGCGTTTGCAATCACAGTGTTTGCCAAATTCTGAATGGCGGTCATAGTCTCGATCTCGTGTTCGGTCACAGGGGGTAGCAGCCTATTTTCAGTCATCTCAGGAATCGTAGTTGTCCAAGGCAACAACTATAGGGTATCTATAAGGAAGGTAAACGTTGATTCTCAACATCGAACTTACTGAGATGAATTTGTCAATATCTGTAGGGATACATAGACCCGTAGGTATTGCCAGAGGCGTTGTTGTTGCCTCCCAGTGGTAGTCATCGAGTATCTCAGCACCTTGGCATGTTGAGGAAATTAGACCAAGGACGAAGAAACACGTTCTACAATGTGGTCAACTAAGAGAGACAGGTAGGTCACATAGCAAAGTTCCGTACCCCCGAACGGATGGAATCGGAGACTTCTCCGCTATTTCCAAGATAGCTGGAATGATCTCCTCCTCCTCACAGAAGTGAAGTCCCCCATCCGTTGCCCCTATGTGTCCCTAAATTCACAGTCAGCCCAAAGCCAAGATGGCCCATGATGTCGGATACATACTACAGCCCAGAGTATACTCTTTAGCTTTAATATAAGGTCAGAGTCTTCATTCTCATGACTGTGTTGTCGAATGAATTGAGCGAATTCCGCAAAATGGCCCTTCTCGTGTAGGATTTGGCATCCGAGCTCTGTTTTCGCCATCTCACCATAAAAATGGGCAGGAACGGCACCCTCAAATTCACTTGAGCAAAATCAACAAAGAATCATAGAAAAAATTGGAGACGATATCCACCTTTCATCCTCATCAACACTATTGAAAGAACTGAAGATTTTTCCGAGGAATACTTCAACGCGAACCACATATTCAAGGTTTTGTTCCTAACGTGGAGGTTTAGAGCGTGTTGCTATTCTTATTTCTGATGCATCGCTTACATTGAACCACACTCCCATCTCACGATCGATGTATCCAGAATCATATAGGAACCGAAATCCTACAGACGTGGACACAAACCTAAAGGAAGTTAGCGATTAAGTTCATCGTGCCGAATTCAAGTGATTGCATACTTCATTAGCAGAGTCTGTCCCATCTCGCCTAAATGATCCAGCGTAGGCTGCATTTCCACGACCAGCTGAAGAATGTCCTTGGAGTCGCAGGCTTCCTTCAGGTAATGAACAGCTACTTCGCATACTTCTGGCGCTGGGTCATAGAGTTGCGTCAAGAGAAGCCGGAGAGTCCAAGCATTGGCGGTAGGTGATCCGCGAATAAGCATCCCCAGATGTTGAGTTGCGTATTCTCGGATGTGCTATACAAATGTAAGTTAGGAGAAACAATAAACAAATTGTTAATCGAAATTACTTTGTAACTTGAAGTTAAAGCTTTGGAAAAGAGTATTCTCGGATGGCCATTACTGACGAAGTCAAATCAGCTAGTTTTTTACTCTCAATGATATGCTTGATAGTACTTTGTATAGTCCAGGCTATCAATGATGCCCTTTATCAGATCCTCTCGACTTCGAAGTTCGCTCAGATGATAGAAGGCAGTAAAAACATTGTGTTTATCCAAAAGGCTGAGATGCATCCATCAACTGCCAGGTCTCCAAAAGTATGAACAAGCTCACTCGATGCCGTCCTTGAATTTGCTTAAAGTTCCAAGCATTTCCAGATAGCCATATGTCAAGGTCTCGGCTACTCGCTTTTTGGAAAATATTGGATCCGAGTCTGGCGTGCCATTGAACTGTCCGTTAGGTTAAAGTCAGTACACAAAGGCTATATTTGAAACTATGGGAACTGACGGGGTCTAATTGAGCAAAACTCTTCTTCATCTGTTCCAGAAAGCTGTCCTCTGATGAGAGTACCCTGACGCCATCCGGACTTGACATAAGAGTGGTCATAAAGGAGCATCCCAGCCGTACCCAACGGGCATTTCCCTGGAAATATGTAAGAAAGGTCACACATCCAAGGACTAAGATAAAACACAGACCCTTCTTTTCATATCAGAAAAGCGATGTTCAAACGGATGAAAGAATTTCAAGAAGCCCCGAACAAATTTCGATAACTTTATAGCCTCTTCCAAACGCTTTGGGTTCAGCAATGGTCCTTCAACAAGCTCTTGCAAAGCATCAAAGTTCCACTTAGTATAGTCTCTAGGGGAAGCCAACACCTATCATCATTAGTCGTCATTCGTAGACAGGCAAGAATTGAAATACCTGGGTCTCAAGGAGAGCTGCTTGGAAGGTTTTGTCATCCATTTGCATACTGATCTTGAGCTTAACCTGCTCTACTTGTCTTTGCCCTCGCCTCACTGCATCCTCAGTAGAGTTTGCCCTAACGAAAGACATGACTATAATTCAAAATAATGGGGATGAGCCTTACCTTGACCGGAAGCCTTTGGTAGGTCCAACAGTTTCAAGTCTCGCTCTGTTGCGATTGAAGCTGTCGATCGCTGAGATGGTTGATGTCCCAACAATCCTATTTTCTCCATCTAAATAGTCAGTTGCCATAAGGAAAACTTCGGGTATCGCCTGGGATAGAACAGTCAGCAACTTGCTTTACGATGGATGTGTACGAATGTCTGTCATACTTGAATTTTGGCAGCCAACGGCATCGGTAGCACCCGATTTGCCAGCGCAAGGACTTCGGCCATGAGTAGTGTAGCTTTGCGTGACAGATTAGTCCCTGTTGTTGATTCTTCAAGCATGGAGGTAAGTGCCTAGAGTCACCATGAGTCAATGGGGAGTCTTTTTTCCCGCTATTTTTTCCATTGGTTTTGTAACGAACCTGGCATAAACCAGCATTTGTAAGAATGATCACCAGAAGGGCCAAGTACTGGTCTGTCAGTTTGAGGCTTTGTTGGGGTACCGATTTGTCTGTAATATCACGTTCACCCTCCTCTTGTTGTTCAAGGAAGTCTCGAGACTTCCGATACACTTTAGGAAAACTGTGAGCGGGCCGTAGGATACTCATGATGTATATATACATACTGGTAAGCCGCCTTCCATCTATAAAAGTTTGATACCATGCCGGAGTTTTGATACTTAATAAATCGAAGAACATATCCAGAATAATGTCCTAATATTATTGCGTTCATAAGGGTCGCCCACAATATGCCAGGTAAACTTACGCGATTGTCAAGTGACGGTATTCGAAGGGTGTTAATCAACGACCGGATTGCCCGCATGTCATCCATGCAAAAAAACATTAACCCTGAGATACCCGTTTAGCTTGTCATTTCGATGAAATTGCAAAGACCTACCACTCCAGGTCCGCAGCATTAACTGAACAACTTTGGCACATCCTCTCATCCTGTCTGCATGATCTGGCCCCTTTCCATAAGCATCCGTGATCGCTGAGAATGCCATCTGAAGGGAGAGCTAAGTAAACATGGCAGCAAGAGGGTAAGAGTGATCACAGCACCTCCAGGTCAGTGCCAACTTGAATATAGGCCCGAGTGCGCGGACTATCAACAAGATGCAGAAAAACTGAAGCTAGGATTCTGGCAATTTCGACAGGTCCTTCCCCCAAAACATGTAATAGAAACCGAATCGTGCCTGTCCGGGCAGCAAGGTCGATGTCAATCACCACTAACTTTGAATTAAATCATCATTCCGGGGAATAGATGTTGAAAATATACCGATCTCAGCAAGCGTCTGGATGAAGATAGGTCGAAATGGGTCTTCCGCGTGTTCTGCGACGGCAATAACAGCTCGCATGACCGTTTCCGACAGAGGAATGACGCCTGTCCCACTCATGGCGCCTGAGTCTCGGAGGGTTCCCACTTCAACGACAGCCCTAATAAGCTTGATCACTTGTTCCTTCTCGACTGCATGTTTATTATCACGAAGTAAAGACCTGAAAAGCAAGTTAAACTGTGCTGCATATTGAGCAGAACCACGTACTTCACGATATACCAATCTAACGCATCTCCCAAAGAACTGACCCTCTCCCTGTCAACCAACGCGTGACGGATAAGCCTATATCCTGCCGCGCGAGTTTGCTTTGAACATTTATCTCCTAGGCAAGGTAAAATACTGGAAAGAACCTTTGAAGGGATTGAAACATGTTAGAATAATGAGACGCACGCGCGAAGAACGTCACTGAAGTCGAGCTCATATCCCACACGCATGTTTGTTCGTAGGATCGTGATGAGCTTCGACATGGTGGCAATCCTTTGACTATTGAGGTCGGGAGGTGGGGCTAGCTGTGAGTTGGTTTTGGTTGAGGAAGATGATGGCGTGGTTTGTGATAGTGACGTTCCTGAACGAGTTACTGATTCCAGGTCTTCTATACATTTATTTGCATTTTGCAGTAATGCTCGAAAATCTTTGGCCCGTGAAGACTCTTACAAGCGTGTTAAACATAGAACCAACCAAGGTATTATTGAGCTTACGCATATCAATTCGATTCATGATAATGTCGATCTTATTCCTTGCCATTTCTAATTCCGTATCGACTTGGAGGCGTTGGGAATCCTACAAAAACGAGACATGAGATTTGATAGGAGGCGTATCCGATAGCTATCTGACGGTCAAATCCATGTTTAGCAGATTCTCGGCGCCTTCCTTTATGCGATTCTCTAGGACCAATTGATTATTGAGGATCTCGAGCTGGATTTAAATAAGAGTTCGGTACGTGTGTTTTGGTTATTATATGGTATTGTTCTACAACGTACCTGTTCGGCTGAATCTTTTCCTTCCAGTTCGGAGAATGAGAAGTTTCCGCTGTCATGATTTTCTCCATTGGCCAAAGGTAAGGACGAGGATGCTAGGTTAGACACCGGCATAGGGATAGCGAGGTGGGAAGGCATCCTTGCTGTCAACGTGAACGATGAGTTAAATGACACTCTAAGTCCCTGCGACCTTATGAATAATGGCAGACGTTGCAATAAAGGTGGCAGTTATGATCTCTCAAGTCATGGTTTGCGAAAAGGCTTGTGACCAACCCTTTGTGACATCCTGAATCCTCTAAGGACATATTGCGAGTTCGCGAAGCCCGGTATAATTTTGGCTTGTTGAGTGACTTTTTATGCACTACAAAGCGAGTTCTCCGCCGGAACGATGTCAGAGGCAGGCATCATAATAACGGGTACAAATAATACTAGTGCAGTTCAGTTGCAGAACTTGCTGCTTCGTCGGCAGATCACATGACTTATTTTTTAGCCGAGCGGCTAGGGTTTATTGCGATTGAAGTCGGTCAAGTTGTCTTTTGAGTAGAAAAGTTAAAACTTTGAGCTTCGCAAGTTCGCGCGCCTGCGGCGTCACGGAAGGAATGATTGTCGCAAGTCCCGTGCGTGTCACGGCTGGTGGTTGGATGGAATGACGTCGAACCATCGAAATGGTGCTCGGGTCAGCATTCCCAGTGGGCGAGCCGAACTCTCCCCACGCACAAAAGAAGGAAGGCGGCGTGCAGCACGTCGAGGTCTGCATTCATGAGCAAGATAAAAGGTCGCCGGCAACCATAGCAACGAGGGCGAGGGCCGTGGGAACCCTAACAAATTGTTATTCGACATTTCAGTGTCACATCCTTCGTCATACCTGTGTCACACATTGCAACCCAGATTCCAATTTGCCTCAATCATGTCCATATTTCGGGCATGTACACGATCGTCTTTAATTTCAAGGCGCACAGGGTTTTCAATCTCGGGACAGTTTTCTCGTTATAACTCGACGGAGGCGGCCCCTAGGGCTGAGAGCAAGGCTGACGGAGAAATAACTATTCAACCTACACGAGATGTCATGGTTGCAGATGTAATCAGCGGTGCTCCAGGTGTGTTCAGCACGACCATATAACACCCATGTTTATGGTTTTCCAGGCGAGCTTCGTCACCGTGGTGTACGCATCTACCAGCCCACTCGTAACACAATGCAGAGTGGTTCAGGAAAAACAGAACGTTGGCGGATAGATTTTGATACCCTTCTGGGTGGCGGACGTTGGGAAAATCCACTCATGGGATATGCCAGCTCGTGAGTAATAAACATGCGTAGTCAAAACTATTGTCATCAACGTGTTGTGCAGAGCCGACTACATGCAGGGAACGCGCGTATCATTTAGGAGCAAGGAGGATGCCATTCATTTTGCTGAGAAACAAGGTACTTGATACTAGAACGATGAACAGGACGGATTTGCTGATTTGATTGTTGTACTTAGGATGGGATTATTTTGTGTATGTTGTGCCCTTTATTATTGAATATGTATTGACTAGTAATCCAGGCAACCTCCAGCAACCAAGCGAATTCCTCCGAAGAATTATGCGGAGAACTATGTTTACAAGCCGCACAATCTTAGAATTATGAGAACTAAATAGATTTGTAGCGTCTGCAATGAATTCCAATCGTAACCAGCCACATCAGGAGCACGTGTGGATAAAAATAAAATAAAGAAGGCTCCACTTTTAATACCTCATGTTTGGGACTCCTG
>Ga0193742_1001103_pt1 | contig 16715 bp, 26 predicted proteins | sample L2c1metaG_FD_165511 | JGI IMG/M metagenome (GOLD analysis project Ga0193742, IMG submission 165511) | Soil microbial communities from a riparian zone of the East river system, Colorado, United States - L2c1 | ecosystem: Environmental > Terrestrial > Soil > Riparian zone | place: USA: East River... | reverse complement strand
CTGATAACGGTTTGCATCTTGACGGCACAGATGTTTTCTTAGGGGGTGAACTCCTGGAGAATACAGATATTGAAGTTGGTGTATTTACTTTTTCTCTCAGTGTTGGTACTCCTGCGCTGCAAACAGTTAGTGCAGCACAGCAGGGCCCCGATATTTTAGAGGGCATTAATTTTCCTTTGGCTCTGAATGCAGCAGAGAGGGTTTTGATAGCTAGGCAGGGAGAGAGCGTTGCAGCCCTGCCCGATTTTAATTTTATTCATGGCAACACAAACAATGATACCCGGGGCATCTTTGAGAATGCCGGACGTTTGGCATTAGCAGTGCAGGGCACTGGAGGCAATCCCCTTTACATTGGCGGGGGCACAGGCAATGATTTAGTATTTAGTAACTCAGCATTCAGTGAGATTGGCCGGGGCGTATATAACGGAGGCTTTCAGGCTCCTGATAATACTGGTTTTTGGGGCCCTATCTCTGATGTGATGAAAAACGGGACAACATTTTTCGGAGACACAACAATGCTCAACGGGGGCCTATCAACTAATGGTTCAGGTATCGGGTTTGGTATGGCAGATAATCCTGCCTGTTATGGTTTTTGGGCTTTTGAGGATTTTCAATTAACAATGAATGGCCCGCTAAAGTTTCAGATTGGTGCAGTCAACGGGCACCCGATTTTTTTTGATAAGGTTTTTGCGGGCCCTGTTGCATTAGATGCGGCAAAGTACTTATGGGTGAGTGTTGACGGCGTAGATTATAAAATTTTATTGGCTGTATAATGGAAAAAAATTACACAGCGCAGGAGGCTGCGCAGAAAATATTTGAGCTGATTGAAAAAGCAAACGCGGGCGGGGCATTCAAAACTTTGCAGCAGTTGGATGAGTACCGGGGAGCCTTTTACTCCCTGGCTATTGCAGCGGGCGTTGAATTTTCGCAGGACGGCAAAACGGTTCCTGAAAAAAAGGTAAGTGATGGAAATTGATTTGGATTATAAAAAGTTTTTGATCATTGAAAAATGCGTATTTACTGCGCTGCTGATTGTTGGGCTGTATTACGTTGGGGTGCTCCTGGCTGCTTATTCAACTTTGCAGACTGAGTACAGGACAACGATAACAACTGCGCTCCAAAAAAATACAGAGGCTGTCAGAGATTTGCAAGTTTCTATTGATCGGCTGGGAGCAAGAGAGAAAAAATAGAGTCGTTTAACTAAAAAAGATAATTAGAAACCCTTAAAAAAAAATTCAACTATGGTACAGATTAGCAAAATCAAACACATTAAGGCATATTTAATTTATGCTCTGGCTTTCCTTCCTGTCATTTTTGTTTTATCGTTTTCGCCTGATGGCGGGGGATTACCTCCCCGCGTTGGTACGGGCGTTGATCGTGTACAGGCGGGCAACGATTCAAAAATATTACCTGCATCAAATGCCAATACTGATATTGGTTTTGTTGCTGCGAATAAACTTTTGTTTGTACGCGGTGATGTTCCTGGTTTACCTGATGCCTCAACCGAAGGTGCAGAGGATATCAGGAGCGGGGGTTTAGGCATTCGCTCTTATGCGGTGCAGGACGTTGCAGATACAGTTGTAAACTCTGTAACACTGGTAAACAGTGATCTTACTTTTAACCTTGCTGCAAATCAGAGTGTACATGTCCGTTACTCCCTTCCATATCGACTAACAGGCATCACAAGTGGAATTAAATTTACAATCACTCCTCCCTCTGGGAGTGTTTTTTACAGCAGTGCAGCAATCGTTTACCGAAATGATGATTCAATTGCAAGTATCAACGTTGTAAATGCACCCTCAGCACAAGGCGCAGTAATAAACACAACGGGCAGTGCAATTGCCAATATTGATTTTGATTTAGTCAATGGATCAACTGCGGGTGCTGTTACTCTGCAATTTGCTCAGAGCGTAGCGGGTCCCGGGGAGAATACAATCTTATTGCGTGGAGCCTATGCCGAAATCACTAAAAGGTAATTGAGGCTGTAAAAAATTATCATGGCAACCAAAGATGAATATGCAGTCAGAATCTTTGCGCAGGCTGTAAGGGGTACGCCAAACAATGCAGGCGTACCCCCGGCGTTGGCTAATATTATAGTAGCTCAGGCAAAGCATGAGACGGGCAACTTTTCATCTAGATTTTTTGTGCAGGATCATAACGGATTTGGTTACTCGTATTACTCGGGCTCTCCTTATCAGACCGGGGCCGGGGGTGTTGCCGATAACGGGCAATCAATTGCACAGTATGCCACAATTGAGGACTCAACCAAAGAGATAATTGATTGGCTGTACAGGCGCATGAGGGAGGGCAAGTTTCCCGATCTCAGAACCATTACCACAATAGAGGAGTATGCAGTCAGGCTCAAAAATGCCGGGTACTATGGAGCTCCAGTTACTGAATATTTGGCCGGGCTGAAAAGATGGATTGTGCCTCTCACAGCGGGCGCGGGTGTTACCTTCATTGCAGCAGCAGCAGTCATTGCATACCTGTATCGTAAACAGTTATTTTCCTGAGAGCCTGGGTACATTCCCGGGCGGGGGTGCGTACATTAGCTATTGCAGGGCTCCAGGGCCCGGGGTATCTTTGTTTCAAACAAAACCCTACCTGATGAAACTAACCGCAGTTAACGACCTGGAGAGCCTGGAGAGGGGCATCTTACATTCAAAGAGATTGATCAACATTGTTGCAGGGGCCTGGTTTTCAGGGGCTGCTATCCTGCTTTTTCTGCTTTCCCTTTAAAGGATCTTGCCGGGGTAGTATTTTCCGCAGATATTATGAAAATATATTGTTGCAGTTGGCCCGCTCTTTGTAAATTGCATAGCATATTCTTTTTGTTCCTTCAAAATTTCCACGAACAGCCCGCATTGCGGGCTTTTTCGTGCCCGGTAATGCACAACCTGTGCAAAAGTTCTGTATTGCCCTGCCCGGGGCTTAGGCTATAATTGCTTTCCCGCTGCGGAATGGAAAACCGCTGAGGGAATGAAAAGAAATGACAATACACCTCTCTCAGCGGGCCCTGCCCTGCATCTCACTTTTTTTTGTTTTACACAGGTATGTTAAGTATATCCCGGGCCGGTTTTTACCTGTGCCTGGGTTTTTTGTGCCCCTGCCCTGGCTCCAGGGAGGGGAGGGGAGGGGGTATCGACGATTTTATGTTACAACATTGATCGTCTGCCCGGGAATTTTTCCCTTTTTGAGCGCGCTGCGCGCATGTATTCATTTAAGCTGCAACATCTCAATAAGTCCCGTATGATGCGGGTTTCACCCATATCAGGGGGCCGGGGCATCTTTCAGGAGTGGAAAGAGCGCACCCGCAGGGCAAGGGTTGACAAGGCAATGCAGAGCTTGGGGCCAAAAACCCGGGAGCTCCTGGCGCGGGGTGGGAACATTGATGTTGCAGCATCTGTGTATAAGTTGACCGGAGAGCGGGTTGTTAGTACAAAGTTTCCCACTGCGGGAATATTCCCTTTAACGGGATCATCATTAAACCGGGTTGCAGATGAGCAGCGAAAACAGAGTGAAAGAATTGAAAAAGAGGCACAGGGAATTATACAGATCAATGATGGAGATGAGGGGGGATCGTTGGTTGATGAAGTATGCAGTAATGAACCGGATCAGGAGGGAATTGAGGGAGGGGCCGGAGGTGATGACGGGCAGGGCAACGGAGTACGCCTGTACAGTTTCTCTCCCCGCAGCCGGGAAAAGTGCAGAACAAAAATTACAGAGTTTTTCTGCGCCTGCCCTAGTGCAAAGTTTACTTTTCTTACCTTAACATTCATTGCAAAGGTTGAGCACAAATTAGCTCAGAGGGTTTTGCAAAATTTTCTCTCACAAGTCCGACTCACTAAAGGAAATTTTGAATATGTGGCTGTGGCAGAGCCGCAGGAGGAAAACACAGAATTTCCTGATAACATTCATTATCATCTAATCATAAATAAGCGATTAGATGTTACTCGTTTTAACTCATTGTGGGTTTATGAGCAATACAATGCAGGGCTAAAAGGTTACAGCAGGCAGGAGCAGAGATACATAGAGCAAGATGAAATAAATAAGAGGCATTGGCGATTACTTCGCCTGATAGAGCATTTTAAAAATGCACAAACCAATAAAGAGCGCAAACAGATCAAAGCAGATATTGAATTGCATAAAATCGGAAAATTATTTAATCCTTTTCAGATCAGAAAAATTAGAACAATTACCGGGCTAGGCATTTACTTGACTAAGTATGTTACAAAAAATAATGCTGAGTTTGAAGTGCGCGTATGGAGTTGCAGCCGCAGGGTATCAAAGTTATTTACTGGTCAATTGTGCGGTTGGTCAATGATGCAATTGGCGCAAAGTAAATTCAATATGTACGTTGATAAAAAAACCGGGGAGCTCTTTGAGCCCCGTTGCATCACAAACAAAGATGCTCCAGGGCAGGAGGATAAGCCCGTTTTTGTTGTAATTGTTTACCTGCGTAATAAAAGTTTTTTTGCAAAGTACCTCAGCAAGCTCAGGCAGGTGAATAAATGGATAATGAATGAAGGTTTTATACCTGATGGAGATTCATTGATGAGGCTGAATTATACCGATTACCTGCAACACTATCATCATATACGCTATGATGCAAACGGAACTTACAATGATGAGGAAAAGGATTGGCGCACTGAGCAGAGGCGGGTAAACTATTTGTGCGCGCTCAAAAAAATGAGGGTCAATTATCAGCCTTGTGAAAAAGTGCCCGTTGATATTGGGGAATTTCAATTGTCACCAAATTAAAAACCATATATGCAACTCGAATTTAGGAAAGTAAAAGCCTGGGAGGTTTCCCCGGGTATGCAAATCAGAAAGTATGAAATGATTTACACCCTCAGAGAGCTCTGCAAAACTTGTGTAGGCACTGGAAAAATGGGAGGCTTTAAAGTTTGGTTAGTTTGGCGGGCAATGGAATTGATCCCGATTAGAGGCGTTGAGGATTGGGCACCCGTCTATGAGAGAGAATCAGATTACATACACCTCTTTGAAAAAGAAAAATTGGAGGTTGTTTCGACTCCTGTAAGGGTACAGGCTGAATTACCTATTAATTAAAAACCTAAAAAAAAACTTAACAGATGATCAACGACACAAAAAAGAGCAAACCTGACAACATTACGGATGAAATCAGGGAGCGCATTTTATCAACTGCGCAGGAAAGATCGTTACTGATTGATGGATTGATTGAAAACCTGGAGCCTGACTATGAGTACAAACGCGGCATTTTAGATATTGCAATGGCAGAGTACAAACAAGTGAGCATTGAGATGGAATCATTAAAAAAGGAATTAGAGGAGCAGGTGCAGATTATTAAAATGTTTGGTGCCCTCACAGATGAAAATTCCCCGCAGGTGTTGCAGTACAATAACAAGCTCAGTGAGCAGCAGGCCAATGAGGAGGCAAACGAAAAGAGGCAGCGTATAAAATCTCCAAAGTTGATCTCCTGGCTTAGTGAGGCTGTATTAGTCTTAAAGCAGCATTATGAATTTATGGCCCCTGAGTTGGTAATTGAGAAAATTTTACAAAAAGCTGATGTACTTGAAAAGCTGAAGCAGTCAACAAAGGGGAATGATCCTGTGCATTACCGGAAAGTGATTTTAAATAATTTTCTCTCTCATGCAGAAAAAACCGCTGAGGGTTATAAGGGTAAACTTTTCAAACCTGTGCTAACAATTTACAAAGAGAAAATAGGTTTAGCGGTTTGGATCGGCATTAATGGAAAACCCAATGACGGCAAATTAGAGCGCGGGTTAAAGGCAAATGTGATTCAGATACTGCCTGCTGAGGAGGAACAGGCCAATTTTCTAAGGTCTGTAAAAAGTTAAACAATTTTCATTCACAAATAAATTCAATTGTATGTTTCAACTAATGCCCAAAACCGGGGCTCAAAAATTCGGTTACATTTTTTCGCAGCCTGATGATTTGCCAAAAGAGCAGCCCGTTAATGTATGCGCGGTTTGGTGCGGCCTGGGAGAGATTGGCTCAGGGTCTGCTGCTGATTTGGATAGAATCCAAAAGATAGGAATTTTCGGCCTGGGAGGTAAGGTTGCAAATCCAACTCTTTACACCTCTATGAGCTATTGGCCGATTGTTTACATTTTTGTGCAGACAACTGAGGCAAGTAAATACAGAAGTGGAGAGGTAGCGTTTTGCCTGGAGAAAATAAAAGAGCATTGGCCTAACTGCGTAGGTAAACCGAATTTTATAAGTATCTCCCTGGGAGGTTGGGTTACTGAGGTATTAAACACAAAGGATCAGTGCGCAAACTGGAGCAGGGCCCTGCTGATGGTAACGGGTAATACAGGCCCTGCTGCTAATGGTTTTCCCCTGGCTGCGGCTGCTGCGGGCCTGGAGGTGTATTTTTATCATGCCCTCAATGATACAACAGCCCCTCCTGCGCTCTCTATGAGGCAATGGAGTGAATTTAGCGCAGCAGGGGGCAACGGTTATTATGTGATGTATAATTTCGGAGCGCATGGGATTTCCAGTTGGCCTATCACTGCATTTTACCCGGGCAAATCTATTGGCGCATGGCCTATGTGGAACGCGGGCGGGCAGTCTGTTTCTGCTTTTTCTGACAAACCAAATCAGAGCATTTACGAATTAATGACAACTGCTCAGGCTCTGCCCGGGCCTGCTCCTGCTGTGGTTAAGGCTGCGCGGGTTTCCTACATTCCTGCACCAATAAATAAGGTGATTGTCTATTGGAAAGATGGAGATAAAACAGAGTATGCTGCTCCCCTGGTTATTGAGGAGATCAATTGTGCTTATGATGCGTGGGGGCTGCGGCTGAATTTTTCAACTCCCAAAAATACGCATGTAACATTTGGGCCTGATAAACCTGTAAAAATTTAATCATGGAAAATGAATTAGAACTTTTGCGGAGCATTCGTTACATGTTGATTTTGATCAGCATTCAATCATCTGTGTTTTTTATCATCTACATAATCTATAAAGAGCTAAGGAGAAAGTGACAGAGGATGAAAAAATATTGTTGCAGGGCAAACAGTTGTTTACTGTGCAGATAACCTATGAGTATAAAAAAGAGATCAAACTGCATAAGATGTACAACCAAACCTCTCAGGATGTACAGAAAATCAGGGAGGCTCTTTTTCTCTCAGGGTTGGCTATCCTGATGAATGCCGGGCATTGGACAATAATACCCCCGGGCTATCTGATTGAGATTGAAATTTTTTTACAGCGAAAAATCATGGAATGAGAATAAGTTTTATAAAAATTAAAGCACAAGATGCAGAGCCCGAAATGTTGATACGTATTTTAGGCAGGATATACAGGCTTATTGAAAAGGATAAGAATGCAAAAATGAAAAAGGGTGTTATGTGGCTTGGGCAAAGAGAGTGTGAATTAATGTTGGGAGGTGTCGGCTGGGTAGATGTTGAGGATGAGGGGGTATATCAATTTGCTTTATATGATTTTGAGGATTATGAAATAGTTGAAAAATTTAATCCGTGAAAAAGAAAAGGTATAAGAAAAAGCCTCAGCGCGGGTTTTTTGATACAATTATTGATGAGCTCACAGATACTTTGCATGATGCTCTTTACGGGCGGGTGAAGCCTGAGCAGGTGCAGCAGCCTGAGCCTGCGGGCGCGGTAACGATTGAGGGCAAGGTGACAAGTAAGATGAGGGAATTTTTTATGCAGCGCAGGCCCGCAAAGGTTGAGATTTTAATTGGGCAAAGTGAGGAGCAGATATTAGAGATGTCTAAGCAGTGGAAAAAACCGCAGGGGGCTGAGGATATTAAATGCAGAGCAGGCATGATGAAAAATTATTATGCTGCTGTGATATCATACAAACTAAAAAACAACTAATGAAAATTTACGTGGCAAGTTCCTGGAGAAATATTCACCAACCTATGATAGTAGAATTGTTGAGACGTTGGGGGCATGATGTATATGATTTTAAAAACCCAACTCCAGGTAATACCGGTTTTGCCTGGAGTGCAATTGATGAGAATTGGCAGCATTGGTCTGTCAGAGAGTTTAAAATTGCATTAGAGCACCCAATTGCAAAGCGCGGTTTTAATAGTGATTTTGATGCAATGGAGGCTGCTGAGTGTTGCGTTTTGGTTTTGCCTTGTGGCAGATCGGCGCACTCTGAGGCGGGTTATATGGCAGGCAAGGGAAAGACTGTGATCGTTTACATTACAGAACAGCAGGAGCCTGAGTTGATGTACAAAATTTATGATTCAATCTGTGATGGAGTGGATAGGTTAGAGGATATCTTCAGGCAGTAGTAAAATTTTCCTAATGAAAACAAATGCAGAACCCGGCAAAATGCCGGGTTTTTTGTGTTTTTAACCTGCTGTGCAGGTCGCAAAGGTAGGAAAAATGGGCAGGAGGCTGCTGAGTATGCGGGCTTATGCACAACTTGTGCATAAGTACAGGGCTCAACTCTCATTATAAGGGGGCAACGTTTACCCTCACATTACGGGGAGGTGCAAACCTCTCAGGGCTTTTATACATACCCAACCTATCATTATTCAAAAATCCTATGTTGAAAAACAACGATCTTTTATTATTGGGAATTGTTGGCGTGATAGGTTGGTCGTTTTACAGTAAAGCGCGGGCAGCAGGTACATTGATTTTCATGCCTGCGGGTGTTTCTCAAATTTCTTTTGACGGGGGCTCTCCCTTAATCGTTTTCAATCTCATTGTTCAAAATACCTCCTCATCTGGTTTTGTCCTGGAATCTTTGGCCGGGAATGTCTATTGTGATTCTACATACATAGGCAATGTAAGTTCCTTCAATCCTATACAAGTTCCTGGAAACTCACAGGTAACAATACCCGTAAATGGGAGATTGATGTTAGTTGGTATTGTCAATCAGATAACACAGGCTTTCCTGCATAAGAACGTTACTAAAAAAATTCAACTCAGAGGGTTTGCAAATGCCGGGTTTATTCGGGCCCCTGTAAATGTTGAGTTTTCAATTGGGCTATGATGAATAAGGCAGCACTATTAAGCGCGCTGCCTGCATACCGGGATGAGTGGATAGTGATAACCTCTAGGCAAACAGTGCGCAGTATTATCAGAGAGGTTGTAAATGCTCATCATGAGTTTGCCCCGCATTATGATATGATAGCAGGGTATTTCGATCAGGGGAGTACAAAAAATATTTGTGAGGGCCTGTATCATTTCTGCAAAGAGAATATCAGGTATAAAGAGGAAAGTGATGATGAGCAGACAACTGCACTGCCCGCAGGAATTTTAACCCGTGGTTTTGGTGACTGCAAACATTACGCGGGCGTTTGTGGGGGGCTGTTAGATGCGTTAAACCGGAGAGGTAAGGGGATTCGTTGGGTTTACAGATTTGCATCTTATCGCTTAACGTCTCCCTCCCCTCATCATGTTTTCGTGGTGGCCTATGATGGACAAAATGAGATTTGGATTGATCCAACTCCAGGGGTAGCAGGTCGCTCCCCGATTTGGGTAGAAGATAAAAAAGTAAAACCGGAATCAATGGCATTGTTAAGAAACATTGGAGGCGTAGGGGAGGCAGAGGCTGATTTTGATATAATCAGTGATCAGCAGTTAATTGATGTTGATGAAGTGCTGAAAGATATCAGCCTTTATGATGATACTCTCTCTGACGGGCAGTACAACGATATTGCTATGCTCCTAAATTATGGAGTGATTGATGAACTGGGAGCGGTTAACCTTGTCCGTATGAATGAGCTAGAGTCAACATTAGCTCCTGATCAATATGCGCTCATTGCAGCAGCCTATAACAGTTACCTATACACTGCACAGATTGGTAACATCTTCGGGGATATCTGGAGAGGAGTAAAGGTTGTATCAGTATCTGTGCCCCGGAATGCTTTTTTGAGTTTGGTTGCTCTCAATGTTTTTGCATACGGGCTGAAAATAAAAAGGGTGTTGGATCGGGGAGGAGAGAGCGCAGAAAAATTATTAAACCTCTGGTACAAATTGGGAGGCTCCAAAGATGCGCTCAGGCAAACAGCAGATAGCGGGGCAAAGAAAAAACCGCTGTTAGCAAAAAAATCAACCGTTGCAAAACTGAGCGGGGAGCCTATCAGCACAGGGGCAATACTTGCAAGTGCTGCGGCTATCATTGCAGCAGTGATGCCGTTGGTAGCCTCACTACTTAAAAAAAATGGAGATGCCGGGGAGTTTACTGCAATTGATGCGGCTGCGGCTGCTGAGGGTTATGGATCAGGCAACTCAATCATGGATTTTATCAGACAAAACCCTATACCAGTTTTAGGAATTGCAGCAGTGATAATTTATTACGTATGGCAGGATTAAACTACGCAGGAGGCGGGCAACCGATCAAAACTTTAATACCCGGGGTAACCGTGTTGGACGGTTACAAGGCCCTGGAGACTCCCTTAATTGCACAGATAGCTCAACGCAATGTGCAGCAGTATGCAGCGGGCAAAGCAGAGGCAGAGGCAGTTGCGGTTGATGATTCAAACAGCAAAAAAATGCAGGGGCTCCTGATCGGGGCTGCTGCAACCTTTTTACTTTTTAAATATGTGATCAAATGACAGCGGAAAATAAAAAGATGTTGTTATTGGCTGCAATGGGTATCGGTGCATACTTTTTTTTGAGCAAACCGGGCGCGCCTGATGCTGCGGTTGATGATGCTTATGTGGATGTTGATCCAACTTTTTCTGATCCTGTTTCATCTCCAGTGCAAAACACAATCGATAAGCATGTAGATGCTGCAATAATAAAAACAGGTAACAGCAATTTAGATTACCTGCTCAGGGTCGATACTGATCCAAATCGGAAAGCTGTTTACAAATCAATGACCGCTGCTGAGTTACAGACAGCGTACCAATATTTTTACGGGTATCTGATGCAGGGTAAAAAACTGTACAGGCTCCCCGGGTCAACGGGCATTTATGCTGATGGAGGTTGGAATACCGGGCTCTATGATGCAGTGCAGGTGATAAAAGCGAAATACAAAATTTTCTAAAAACTAAAAAAAATATTATGCCCGCAGGAACTGCCCTCAGAAAAATCAATGCCCGCGTTAAACAGTTGGCAAAAAGGTTTCCAAAAAAGAAACGTGTCTCATTGCAGAAGCAGGCGGGGGCAGAATACCGGGCCGGAAAGTTAAAGCCTAAGCGCAAACCCTCTCCAGTAAAAAGGAAAGTGAGGAGAAAAACGGTTGCGGCTAAAAAGCGTACCCCTGCAAAGAGACGGGCAGCACCTAAGCGCGCTGCCCGGCGCAGGGTGTCAGGGCTCAAAGCAGGCGCAGGCGTAAAGGTTACAGGGGTAACCCGCAGGCGCAAACGCAGGGCCCCGAAAAAAGTTGCAGTGCGCAGGCGCAGGGTATCAGGTGGAGGCAGTAAGATGAATATGTTGGTTATTGGGGGTTTGGCCCTGGGAGCAATTTATCTGATGAGTCAAAATAAACCCAGTACTGTGTATGTCCCAACTGGAAACACTGCCCGTGATACTAAGGCGCAGCAAATCCTGTCATTAGTAGCTCAGGCGGGTGCATCTGCTGCTCAGGTTGCTGCTGCAATTGCAGCCCTCAATAAAAAATCAGATGCTCAGATTGATCAGTATTACCAGCAGGCGCAGTCAGGTGCCCCGGTGAACATTGTATAAATAATTTCTTATGCCGACAATAGCGGAAATTCTTAACCAGGGCAAAGTAACCCCCGCGCAGTTACAAAGCGCGGGCACCTGGAGTGCAACTAAGGGAGTAGCACCGAATACTTTTTGGGCATACGGATTTTGCATTGATGCGTATAAAAAAACATCTGTACCTCATCCTGTGGTACAGGTGTTTACTCCAGGAGGCGCAAAGTATGGCCCCCTCTATGTTGGTGATGCGGTTGGGGCCTGGGCGTTGGGCATTCCCTGGGAGGATTACATTTTAGAAATCTCTGCCCCGGGTTACAAGATGTACCGCAATGCTGCTAAAGTTGTTTCATACGGGTATCGCTTGTTTATGGAGCCTCTGACTGCTCCAATTGTTTCACCTGTTATACAAACTCCTGCCCCGGTGATTGAGCCTGTTGCGGTTGCTGTTAACAGTGAGCTAGAGAATCAGGGAGAGTTTCCAAAAACCGGGTTGGCTCCTATTGAAACAGAGATGCCTGTTACACTGATAGCCCCGGGCCCTGCTGAGGAGCAGGCCCCGCTGTATTGGTTGGCAGGAGGGGTTGCGGTATATCTATTGGGAAAGTCTCTCAATTGGTGGAGGTAAAAAACGTTTTTCATTTTTTCATTAATAATCAAATTTTTATTTATCATGGCAAAGAGTAACAAAAAAAGGAAAGGCACCCGCAGACGCCGCAGGGTTGGTGCTTTAAGTCCTTCCTCACCAATGGTTAAAATTGGTGCAGTAGCATTGGGGTACTTCCTCACAGCTACACCTGTAAATGGAATGATTGACAAGGTATCAGCCGGAAAACTCGACTCAAAGATCATTGGAGCGGGTGAAGTCGGATTGGGTGCCTTGTTACTGCTTTCCAAAAAACCTTCACTCATAAAAACTATTGCAGGCGGTGTTGCAGCAGGAGCGGGGGTAAAACGTTTATTGTCTTCATTCGGCATTGGCCCCGCTGCAACGATTCCAGCGGTTACGGGTTACGGCAAAGTGCCTGTGATTGGTGGTTACGGGCAGGTGCCTGTAATTGGCAGCAGAGGCAAACAGGCTGTTAACGGGCAGTTAGGTGCTTACAATCCTTCAGGCACATTGGGGGCCTATGCAATCAGATCAGGGCAGATTGGCCGGGTGATGGGCAGTGTTGAGGGCAGTACGTTGATTGGTAGCAACTAACAGGAACAACCGAAAATTTCTCAATTACTAATTTTCTATAAAATCTATTCTTATGTCATTAGGTACTTTTTTAAAAAGATTGTGGGCAAACATTGGTGAAGTGTTTAACCGCTTAGGAGGCACAACCGGAATTATCAGGTTAGCGCATGAGACTGTGGAGAAAATCAAAAATTTTGTTGATGGCCCCGCAGGAGATATCGTTGTAGCGTTGATACCGGGTAATGCTGATGATCGTGCCCGCGATTTTTTAAGTGAGTACCTGCCCCGCATATTGATTCTGCTCTCTGCTGTTGATGTTTCGCAGTATGAAAATCAGGATGAGGCAACTAAGGCAGCAGTGAAAAAGATTAACAATTTACCGGATGATGCCCGCAAAGTTATTTATCATGGAGTGGGTGCATTGGTGACTGAAAAATTAAGTGATGAGGATGTAAGTTGGTCTGATGCAATTGTGCTCCAGGAGTACAACTTTAAAAACAAAAACGGTAACGTAAAATAATTAGCCGGGGATCTTGTCCCCGGTTTACATTCTTCATCTCTTTTTAAATTTTTACAATGAACAACACTAATAACTTTTCAGCGCGTGAATCATTCGCTCATGCAAAAAATCTTTTTTACAATGCCATGAGGGATAAATTCCAGTCAGATACTGACTGCTGGAATTTTGTAAACTCTTTAAAACTCTCTCAGAGTGAAGTGAGGTTAGAGGTTGAGCTAAACTCAGCAAACAACCTTTTCACCTTTGCGGTGAATCCTCAGCAGGCCAATACAACCAATATTAAATTCCCAACTGAAAAGAGATTGGAGTTACAAGATTCATTAGTTGCCAATGAGTACGGCATCTATGTTTGTAACCCTGCATCTAGGGAAGATGTTGAGTTTGAATTGTCAACATACGCCAATGAGCTTGCGTTTTCTGCTGCTCAGGCTGCTGCTATCAATGGCACCTTTTACGCAAACGGAAATTTTCAGGTAAGATGTAACAATGATGTAGTAGCTCCTTACCGGGGCTTGCTCAATCATCTGTACAAACCGCAAACGCAGCAGACTGCTGCACTTGCTGCGGGCTCTCCTGCTGATCAGATCAGAGGCGCAGAGGACGGCATGATAACAATGGAGCCTAACCTGTTGCTGATCGGTTCAAAAAACTATCAGCCTCAGATTGTGCTGCCGGGTGCATTGGCAACCGTTGCAACGTTTACCAGGGCAGTTATCATTTTCCGTGGAGTACTTGCACAGAACTCAACGATTGTCAACTAACAACATCTCACAAATCCAATACCGGGCAGGCACCTTTGTTAATCAGGGGTGTTTGTCTGGTTTTGATAAAAGCTAAATAATGGCAGATATTATATTAGTGCAGGATGAGCCCCGGGGCCCCTCACAACTGATTGAGGTGCCCGTTACAATGGCAGGCAGGCAGCGTATAAACTTTCCTGATGTACAGCAGTTGAGATCAACTGTTGATATGAGGATTATCATAAAATCTATGCGCCTCATTCCCCTGGCTGTGCTTTCCAATGCTCCCACAATTGGCGGGCAGAATGCGCCTGATACGGAATTAGTAAAAATGAGCCTTGTTATTTACTGCGAAGGTTGGGAAAAAGCGCAGTTGATACCTGTTTTTATCCTCAATGATACCAACTGCGGTTCAGGGTCAACGACTCCTCACAGGGTTGCCTCTACGAAGTTTGCCAATTGGCAGAATGTGGATTGGACAAAAACCTATCTGCAATTGGGTAACGGCACCTCTACGGTATTACCGGGTGGTGATCCTTACAACGTAATTTTTGAAGTTGAGTACCTGCGCATTGATGCACAAGGCAAAGAGGTAGTAGGCGCACAATAATTTGTGATCATGGGTGAAGCAATACAATTTAGAGGCTTAGATGATACTGTGCAGGCATTCAACCTGCACAATACTCCTGGTTGGTCTGTGTGGCAGGGAAAATCATTTATGCACAGAGGTATCGGGGAGGATGAATTAGTTACCTACCTGGAATTGGTTTGCAAATCAAAATCAGAGGCTATCTATACTTTGAAAGTGTATGATGATATTGATAATGTAAAGCAGATCAAAGAAAAAACAGAGGTGGCGGGCTCATTCCGGTTTGTATTGCAGCCTGAGTTGCGAACAGAGGGAACGAATACGCAGTACATGCAGATGCAGGCCCGCATAACTGAGCTAGAGGCGCAGTTAGATGATGATGATGATGATGAAGGGATATTGGGAAAGATCGGCAATGCTGCCCTGGGTTGGCTCCAGGAGCCCGACAAATTGATAGGCATCATAAACGGTTTCAAGGGAATTTTGCAAAGTCCACAAGGCCCGCAGATGATCGGCAATGTTATCAGGGAGTTTACTGCACCTCCTGCCCCCGTATATCCTATAAAAACCGAAAACAAAAAACCTGAAAACATGCCTGAGCAAATGCAAGCGCAGCCAATTTCTGCTGATGAAAAATTGCAGAGGTTGTCTGCTGCCCTCACAAAATTGGAGGCGCATGATCCTAATGTATTGGAGCACCTGGAAAAATTGGCATTGATATCAGCAGAGGAGCCCAAAACTTTTAAAATGCTGATCTCTACACTCGAAAATTTTTAATCATGGAGTATGCCGGAAAATTGGTAACTGCGTTTGATGGTTTTAGCCCGGTGAATGGTTATTTCGGCATCTTGTCTGCTGATGGCAAAACTATGTTAGCGGGCCCAACTGATACTGAGGGTAGTTTTTTTCATGTCACTCCTGCCTCTGATCAGGAACTATTATTTTTTGGAGCTCCTGGGTATGTTGATCAGGTGTTTACTCAGCAGGCGTATAAGGAAAACGGGCCTGTGATTGTATTAAAAAAAGGTTTCCCGTTGTGGATCGCTGCGGGGGTATTGATAATAATTATTTACCAGTATATGCAGCGCAAAAAAATCAGCGGGCTCTCTCAGGATGATATTTACCCAATTTTTTTATTGGGCGGGGGTGTGATCGGTTTCTTTTTGCTAAAACAACTTTTTGAAAAGTTGGGTATCTGGAGAGATGCAGATCAAAAAGCATTAGATGCAGCAGCAACCTCCCCGACTTCATTTTGGAATCCTAATTATTGGAAGCAGGCGCAGTCGTATTCGTATGCAATGACAACTGAGCAGGCCAATGCTTTTGCTGATCAGATCAATGATGCCTTTGGCGCATTTAATGATAATGAGGCAGCAGTGATCGGCATTTTTAGGAGTTTGCAGACTAAGGCTAATGTCTCTTTTTTGGCATACTGCTTTCAAAATAAGTATGGGCAGGATTTGCTCACCTTTTTGCGCGGGGGCATTTGGCCGCAGGATAGACTCTCTGATGCTGATGTATCACAGATAAATTCTTATGTGAATCACTTACCAAATTTTTAAAAGATGCCAACAATCAATCCCCTTGTTCCTATAAAATCGTCTAAGTACAATATGACGTGCAACGTTTATTATCAATCGGGTAATATCGACCGGGCCCCGCGTTGTTTTGCATTTATGTTTACCAATGTGGGAGATACAGTTGCAAACGTTAACGGCATGATCATTTACCCTGCAACGGTTGCGGGCAACCTGGGAGACTCCAGGACAATCAGCGGGCATGAGGGAGAGGAGTACAAAGGAATTATCAGATTAGCTATTGATGCGCCTGCGGGTGCAAATCCTGCTATTGAGATAGTTCAATTACTTTATGTTGATTAATTTTTTACAATGGGTTTCTCTGGAATATTAAATACCTCTCAGAAAAAGCAAACAGGAGGAGGCGCAGCAGCAGTGACCGGGGCTGATAACGGTTTGCATCTTGACGGCACAGATGTTTTCTTAGGGGGTGAACTCCTGGAGAATACAGATATTGAAGTTGGTGTATTTACTTTTTCTCTCAGTGTTGGTACTCCTGCGCTGCAAACAGT
>Ga0193742_1001102_pt1 | contig 16723 bp, 17 predicted proteins | sample L2c1metaG_FD_165511 | JGI IMG/M metagenome (GOLD analysis project Ga0193742, IMG submission 165511) | Soil microbial communities from a riparian zone of the East river system, Colorado, United States - L2c1 | ecosystem: Environmental > Terrestrial > Soil > Riparian zone | place: USA: East River... | reverse complement strand
CCCCGAAGAGCAGAACACACCCCGCTAAGCTCCGCGCCGGAGCGCACCTGTAATGCTCGATTTCAACATTTCCGAGATGGCCATCGTCGCGCTGGTCGCGCTGCTGGTCATCGGTCCCAAGGATCTGCCCAAGGCGATGCGCGTGGTCGGCCATTGGGTCGGGCGCGCACGCGGCGTCGCGCGGCAGTTCCGGGCCGGTTTCGACACGATGGTGCGCGAAGCCGAGCTGGAGGAAATGGAAAAGAAATGGGCGGCCGAGAATGAGCGGATCATGCGCGAGCATCCCATGCCGCTGACCGAGGACCCGGTGACGCCGGAGCCCGCCGAAGCCGAAGCCGATACCGAAGCGGCCGACGTCGCCGCCGAGCGCGAAGCCGACGCCGATGAAGCCGACCGGGGCGGACCGCCTCCGCAGATGACGCCGCGGCCATGACCGAGGACGCGGTCGAGATCGACCAGAGCAAGGCACCGCTGCTCGATCACCTGATCGAGCTCAGGCGGCGGCTGCTGTACAGCGTCCTGGCGCTGGCAGTGTGCTTCGGCATCTGTTTCTATTTCGCGCGGCCGATCTTCGGCTTTCTCGCCAGACCGTTGCTGCAGGCCGGACAGGGGACGCTGATCTACACCCAGATCTTCGAAGCGTTCTTCGTCCAGGTGAAGGTCGGGTTCTTCGCCGCGCTGATGCTGGCCTTCCCGATCATCGCCACCCAGCTGTGGCAGTTCGTCGCGCCGGGCCTCTACAGGCGCGAACGGCGCGCGCTGCTGCCGTTCCTGCTGGCGACTCCGGTGCTGTTCACCATCGGCGCGGCGCTGGCCTATTATGTCGCGATCCCGACTGCGCTCAAGTTTCTGCTAGGATTCCAGGGCGATATGGGCGGGGTGCATCAGGAAGCGATGCCCGCGATCGGCAATTACCTGTCGTTCGTCATGCAGTTCCTGTTCGGCTTCGGAGTCAGTTTCCTGCTGCCGGTGCTACTGATGCTGCTCGAGCGCGCGGGGATCGTCACGCGGCGGCAGCTGATCGATGGGCGGCGCTACGCCATCGTCGGCGCGTTCGCGGTGGCGGCGGTGCTGACCCCGCCCGATATCGGATCGCAATTCATGCTCGCGATCCCGCTGGTGCTGCTCTACGAATTGTCGATCGTCGGTATCTGGTTCACCGAGCGAAAGCGCAAGCGCGAGGCCGCCGAGGAGACATGAGCGCGGGTCTGGCGATCACCACCGGCAATGCGATGCTGAAAGGTGATGCAGCGGATGTACCGTTCGACCCCCGTGCCGGCTGCCATATCGAGCCGCTGGTCGAGGCGGCGGAGATGTTTCCCGAGCTCGAACGGCTGGCGTTGGCCGCGACCGACCATGTCTGGCTGGCGTTCCGCATCTTCGATCCCGCGACAAGGGTGCATTCGGACGAGGCAATAGCGCTAGGGTTGGGCGACTGGGGCGAACTGATCGGCCATGTCGCCGGCAAGGGCGTCGCGGTCAGGATCATGCTGGCCGATTTCGAGCCCGTGATGGCGGATTACCTCCACGCCGGATCGTGGCGCGCGTTCCGGCGGCTGAAGGCGCTGCAGGAGGCCGAGGATGGCCGCGTGCAGGTGATGGTGATCGAGCATGTCGGCGAGATCGGCTGGGCCTGGCGGCAGTTGCTGCGCCTGCCGCTGCGGACCAAGACCAGGAAGGTGATCACTGCCGCACTGGCCCAGGACGGCGCGATCGAAGCGCGTCCGGGGCTTTGGCGCAATGTAAAATGGGACGATGGCCGCGCCAGCGGATGGAAGGCATCGGCGCCGCCGAGGCTGTGGCCAGCGACCTTCCACCACAAATTCGCAGTGTTCGACGGCGAGATCGCGATCGTCGGCGGGATCGACGTCAACAACCGGCGTTATGACGACGAAAATCACGATCAGCGCGCCGACCAGACATGGCACGATATCTCTTGCCGCCTGCGCGGGCCCGTCGTGGTGGATGCCGCGCGCCATTATGCCCGATTGTGGAACGCCGAGGCTCCGCGCGCGAAGGAGATCGCCGATTACTGGAGCGACGGCGCGCCCGAGGCGATCGCGCTGGGCGAAATCTGCCGGCTGGCGGAGCCCGAGGCCGCGCCGACGGGCACGGGACCGGCGACAGTGCAGCTGCTCCGCACGCGATCGGCGCGCAACGATTCCGCCTTCGCCTTCGGCCCGCGCGCGCATGTCCGCGAATTGAAGGCAGCGCACGCGTTGCTGTTTCGATCGGCGCGCGAGCGAATCTATGTCGAGGCGCAGTTCTTCCGCTCGCGCGATGCGTCGCGCTGGCTGGCGGCCGCGCTGAAGGCGAATCCGGCGCTGGAGGTGATCATCCTGATCGCCAATGCGCCCGAGGAGATCGCGTTCGAGGGGCAGGGTGGCAATCCCGCGCACCGCCACGGCGAGTATCTGCAGGCACGCGCGCTGAAGCGCGTGGTCAAGGCCGGCGGGATCGACCGCGTCGGGCTGTTCACACTGGCGCGCGACGCCAGGGCGAAGGGCAAGGAACGCAAATTCGGTGAGGAGCGCGGCACGGCGTTCGGTTCCGGTCTGATCCACATCCATTCGAAGCTGGTGATCGCCGACGACGATGCGGTGCTGCTGTCGTCAGCCAATATCAACGGGCGGAGCTTCGAATGGGACACCGAATTGGGTGTGCTGTGGCAGGAGCCGGGCGGCGCGATCGCGGCGCTCCGCGGAGCGATGTGGCAGGCGCTCAGCGAAGGCGCGCTCAATGAAAGAGCGAGCCTGGCCGATTGGCGCAAGCTCGCTCTTTCGAATGCCCGCAGCGATCCGGAGGATCGATCGGGGTTCATCATTCCCTACCAGATCGGCCGGGCACGACGCTTCGGCCGTCCGGCCTGGTTCGTGCCCGACGATCTGGTGTGACGGATCAATCCGCGGCGTCCGTCACGGTTTCACCAACCGACTGAACATCGCGGCCGGCGCCCTCGACGGTGTTGCAAGCGGAAACCAGCACGGCGGCCGAAATCATGGCAACGCCCAAAAACTTGCGAAGCATATCAATTCTCCTGAGTACACGCATAACGCGCGCTAAGCTCGACGCGCGACCGGACATTTCGTTCCGTGAGCGCATCGGTCTGGCTATGGCATGAACAGCGTGCGGCGGATTGGGACGCCGCGCCACGAAAATGGGGCCCGGAGAATCCGCCGGGGGGGTGGCGGTTCGTCCGGGCCCGTGTTCTGGACAGCGAGAGCGGGGGGGCAAAAGGTCGCTGTCCGAAGGTTAAAACTACGATGTCGATGAGGGGTTCCACGCTTGCGATAAAAAAATCACTCCGCGTGCATTTTTTTGATCAATCGCGCCCGACATAGGCGATTTCGATGCTGAAAGCGCCGGCCTCGCCATCGTAGCGCAGCGCCGATCGCAGCTGCCGCGCAAGTCCTTCGGTCACGCGCGCCACGCTGCCTTCGATGGCGCGGCGCAGCCTGTGGCTGTCCTGCAGCGCGGGCGACTGGACCGAAAGCGTGGCGCGGCCCGGATCCCCGGTGCTGACAACGGTGATCGTAAGGATGGCGGTGGGCGACACCATCATCGCCATTTCGACGAATTCGGTGACGAGGAACGCGATGGCCACGGCGGTATCCTGCGTGACGTAGATCGGTTCCAGCTCCAGCGCGATCTGCAAGCGACCCGATTTTTCGGAGGCGGTGGCGCGAATGTTGGAGGCGAGTTCACCGATCACAGAGCGCAGATTGAGCCCGCGATTGACCTCCTGTTCGGCGAAATGGTTGCGATGGACCACCGACAGCGAATCGACCCGGCGCTGGATGGAGGCGTAGGCGCGCACCGCCTCCGCCCCCTTTGCGCCGCGCGCGTGCAGGTTGATCAGGCTGGCAATGACCTGAAGGTTGTTCTTGACGCGGTGGTGCACCTCGCGCGTCAGCCGCGTCTGATGCTCCAGTCCGCGCGCCAGCCCGGCCTCATGTTCGGTGACGATGGTGGTGATGCGGCGAAAGGTTTCGCCCAGTTCCTGCAATTCCACCGCAGGGGTCCGCGAATCGGGCGGCGGGTTGAAACTTTCACCGGGGCGATAGGCGGCCAGTTCGCGCTGCAGGCGCTTGAGCGGCGCCAGTAACAGGCGATCGGTCACCAGCCAGGCGATCAGCGCGGCGGCAATCCACATCAGCAGTGGCGCTATCAGCGCGACGATCTCGGGCGCGGTCAGCGGCGCGCGGCTGAGACTCATCTCGATTCCCAGCCCCTCGATGCCGATCGGCACCGCCAGCCGATCGACCCGCTCAACCAGGCGCGCGTCGGTGGATTGATAAAGTGGCAGCATGGCGCCGTTTGCGGTCAACGCCAGGCTGTAACCCGCCATGAAATTGCTGGGCCGGCCAAGATCGGCAAGCAATTCGCGGGGAAAGAAGGCGCGGCCGGCGATGCGGCCATCATCCGATCGGACACCCAGCAGAATACCGCGTTCGGGCAACAGGCGCACCGCGGTCGAATTGTCCTGCGGTGTCCCCTTGGAAAACAGTGGCGGCACGCGGTGGCCGCAAAAGGCAGGCTCGCCTGTCAGGCCGATGCCGAAGCGGATACGCCGTGTGTTCTGGATCGCCAGGATCGTGGCGACCTGCCCACATATCGCAGAATCGCCCGGGTTGGCCGCGATCGCATTGGCGGCGGTGCGCAGCGCCGCCATGTCGCCGACCAGTTCGATCGACAGCGCACGCGCGCTTTCGGCCGCGGCGACGCGGAGCAGCGCGCGGCGTTCAACGTCGATGGTGCGGGTGGATTGCAGTGTGGCAATCAGGGCGATCATCCCTAGCGGCAACAGCGCCAATACCAGGATCAGGAACATCTTCACGCCAGTTGCGACGCGGACAGGATCGCGGACGGCGGCCGGATCGATCACATGGGAATCGGCACGCGCCACGGCGCGGCGTTCAGTCCAGCTTGCCGAGAAGGTCGAGCATTTCGGGCGGGATACCTTCATCCACGGTCTTCTGGAAAGCCGTGCGCAAGGCGGCACCCATGTCCTGATCCTTGGAATGGACTTTTTTGCCGGCGGTTTTGCTGGTCATTTCAGGCTTCTGGGTCTTTTCCGAACTCAACGCACTTTCCCCCTGGACCCCCCGGCCTGCAACATTTTTCGTCACGGCTTCGGCCATTTCCTCGGCCCGGCATGCCGGGGCGATAAAGACCGCGCGTGAGGATGGAAACAAAAAACCGCGTCGTTTGTTCCATCTCCAATGCGTCCTTTAGGGGCGGGGGGTGTAGGGCGCGTCTCGGCTTGCTTTCATACCTTCCCGGACCCAAAAGGCCGCGTATCATAGAGATCACGGGTATCCTGGAGAATTTACGCATCATGTCGTTAGGCCAACAGCTTGCCCCCCATTTGCCCTTTCTGCGCCGCTACGGCCGCGCGCTGACCGGCAGCCAGTCGCATGGCGATGCTTATGTGCGCGCCACGCTGGAGGCGATCGTCGCCGCGCCCGAAGAGTTTCCGCGCGATGTAGATCCGCGTCTGGGGCTGTACCGCATGTTCCAGGGCATCTGGAATTCGGCCAATCTAGAGCAGGACGGCGATACCGGCGCGGCCGGCGACGATCCCGAGGCGATCGCGCGGGCGCGGCTTGCGCGGATGACGCCGATGTCGCGCCAGGCATTGCTGCTGACCGCGATGGAGGGCTTCACCCCCGAAGACGCGGCCTATCTGATCGAGGTCGAGCCCGGCGAGGTCGATGAACTGGTCGGCGATGCACTGCGCGAGATCGAGCAGCAGACCCGCGCGCGCGTCCTGATCATCGAGGACGAGCCGATCATCGCGATGGATATCGAGACGATCGTGCGCGATCTGGGCCATGAAGTGACCGGTGTGGCGGTGACCCGCGATGAGGCGTTCGCACTGGCGATGGAGGATCGCCCCGGGCTGGTGCTCGCCGATATCCAGCTGGCCGACGACAGTTCGGGCATCGATGCGGTGAAGGACATCCTGGCCGAATTCAAAGTGCCGGTGATCTTCATCACCGCCTTCCCCGAGCGCCTGCTGACCGGCGAGCGGCCCGAGCCGACCTTCCTGATCACCAAGCCGTTCCAGCGTTCGACGGTCAAGGCCGCGATCGCGCAGGCGCTGTTCTTCGACGAAACCACGGTTCCGGTCGCTTGAACACGCAAACGGCGGGAGACGAGTGATGCACCAAGAAGATGGGGAGACGCATGTCTCCACCGAAGAGGCGCGAAGCGGCGCGACGCCGGGAATGACGCGTTATATCCTTGGCTTCTCGCTCGTCGCGGTCATCGTGATCTTCGCGATCGTGTTGCTCATCTGACAATCGGCGGGCAACACCCCAGCTGCAATGACTGGTCAAATGCGGCCGGCGCACCTATCTTCGCGATCGGTGGCGCCGGAGCGGCCGTGTATTCTTACGGAGCGTAATGAGCGACAGCGAACCCCAGCGGCATGAGGCTGACGACGAGGACGAGGCCGAACTGGAGCCCGTACCGCACGTCCCCCTGTCCGACAGCGAATTCAAGGCGCAGCTGGCGCTGGTCATCCCGCATCTGCGCGCTTTCGGGCGCTCGCTTTCGGGCAGCCGCGATCTGGCCGACGATCTGGTGCAGGAAACATTGCTCAAGGCATGGGCGGCGCGGCTGCGTTTCCAGGCGGGCACCAACATGCGCGCCTGGACCTTCATCATCCTGCGCAATCTGTATCTCAGCCAGATGCGCCGTTCGCGCTTCAAGGGCGAATGGGACGATCTGGTTGCAGAGCGGCTGCTGGCTGCGCCCGCCAGCCAGGACCGCCATGTCGAGTTGGGCGATCTCCAGCGCGCGCTGCTGCATTTGCCCCAATCACAGCGCGAGGCGCTGATCCTGGTCGGGGCGGGCGGCTTCGCTTACGAGGAAGCGGCCGAGATTTGCGGCGTTGCCGTCGGCACGATCAAGAGCCGAGTAGCGCGTGGGCGCACCGCGCTGGAAGCGATCATGGCGGGCAGCGATCTGAGCGCGCGCGCCGATCAGCCTGCACAGGCGAAGTCGGCGCTGGATACGATCATGGACGAGGTCGAGGAACTCAGCCGTCCGCGCTGAGCGTCAGACCAGCGCGCGCAAGCGATCAAGCAGGCGGACCATGTCGCACGGAATATCGTCGAGCGTACGAAACGTATCGCGCAGTGCATCGCCCACGCCCCCGCCGGGGTGTGGCGAATCTACCATCACGCGCCGTGGGCGCTGGGTGTGCAAGGCACGATCACCGGTCATCTTCCGTTATAAACGTCTTGAGGAAGCGATAGTTGCTGCGGTTCGCCGCGCGTATCGCCCCTGTGGCATGAAAGCCGCATGATCGATTCGCACCGCCAAGCCATCGCCAACGCGCTGGAGCGGGCCGAGGCGCACGCACCGTTCCTGGCCAACCTGATTGCGCGCGAGGCCGATCTGGTGGCGGATATCGCTGCGAATGGCCCGGATATCGCCGCGCTGTTGGCGCCCGGTGAGGACAGCAACGTCGCGCGTGATCTGCGGGTGCGGCGGCGGCGGCTGGCGCTGGCGCTGGCTGTCGGCGATCTGGCCGGTGTACTCGATTTCGAATCGGTGACGCATGCCCTGTCGGATTTCGCGGACGACGCGCTCGATACCGCCATCTGCACCGCGATCACCGAACGCTATCCCGACGCCGAACCGCGCGGGTTCGCCGCAATCGCATTAGGCAAGCACGGCAGCCGCGAGCTCAACTATTCATCCGACATCGATCCGGTCTTCCTGTTCGATCCCGAGACCTTGCCGCGCCGCGCCAAGGAGGAGCCGGTCGAGGCCGCGGTGCGGATCGGCAAGCGGGTGGTCGAACTGCTGCAGGCGCGCGACGGTGATGGCTATGTGCTGCGGGTCGACCTGCGGCTGCGCCCGTCGCCCGAGGCGACGCCGATCGCGCTGCCGGTGGGGGCGGCGATCGGCTATTATGAATCGCAGGCGCTGCCGTGGGAGCGCGCCGCCTTCGTCCGATCACGCGTGGCGGCGGGGGACAGGGCGCTGGGTGAGGAGTTTCTCGCGACCGTGCAGCCCTTTATCTGGCGCCGCGCCCTCGATTTCGGCGCGATCGGCGAGATTCGCGGCATATCGCGCCGAATCCGCGCGCATCACGCGCAGGGGCAGGCGCTAGGGCCGGGATATGATCTGAAGCGCGGCCGCGGCGGCATCCGCGAGATCGAATTCTTCGCGCAGATCCACCAGCTCATCCACGGCGGACGCGAGCCCGAATTGCGCGCGCCCGCCACGCTCGACGCGCTGGCGGTACTGGCGCGGGCGGGGCGGATCGATGGCGATGACGCGCTGGCGCTGGCGGAAGCCTACCGGGCCCTCCGCACGATCGAGCACCGGCTGCAGATGGTCGATGATCGCCAGACGCACAGCCTGCCCGATCAGCCGGCGGCGATCGACAATGTTGCGCGGCTGCACGGGCTGGCCGACGGAGCGGCGCTGATCGGATTGCTGCGCCCACATGTCGAGCGGGTAGGGACAATCTACGATTCGCTGGACGATCAGGCCGATCCGCGCCTGTCGGGCGATGCCGATACATTGGAGGAGATGCTGGCGGGGGCCGGTTTTGACGATCCGCCATCGGCGCGCGCGCGGATCGAAAGCTGGCGGCAGGGCCGCGCGCCGGCGCTGCGCAGCCCCGCCGCGCAGGAGGCGCTGGAGGCGATGCTGCCGCGGCTGTTGGCGGCGCTGGGGGCTGGGCCTGCGCCCAACACTGCGCTCAATCGGCTCGACGACATGCTTGGGCGGCTGCCCAGCGCGATCAACTTCTTCCGATTGATCGAGGCGCGGCCCGCGCTGGCACGCCTATTGGGCGAGGTGCTGGCGCATGCGCCGACGCTTGCCGATGCGCTCGGGCGGCGATCGGAGCTGATCGACGGGCTGATCGATGCCACCGCGCTCGAGCGGGTCGGCGACATTCCAGCGCTGGTCGCGCAGATGCGCGGGCCGCGCGATTATCAGCAATTGCTCGATCATGTTCGCCGGCTGGTGAACGAGAAGCGCTTTGCGCTTGGCGTGCAGATCGTCGCCGGGGCGAGCGATCCGCTGGACGTGTCGGCGGGCTATTCGCGCGTGGCCGAAGCGGCAATCGAGGTGCTGGCGGGGGCGACGATTGCGGAATTTCAGGCGGCGCACGGGCGCGTGCCGGATAGCGAGCTGGCGATCATCGCGCTCGGGCGGCTGGGCGGCGGGGCGCTGACCCATGCCTCCGATCTCGATCTGATCTATGTCTTCACCGGCGATCACGGCGCTGTCTCTGATGGGACCAAGCCATTGGGCGCAGTGCATTATTATAACCGGCTGGCGCAGCGGGTCTCGGCCGCGCTGTCCGTGCCGACCGCCGCCGGGCCGCTCTATGAAATCGATACGCGGCTGCGGCCGTCGGGCGCGCAGGGGCCGCTGTCGGTAAGCCTGGACGGGTTCGCGCTCTACCAGCGTGAGAGCGCATGGACCTGGGAGCATATGGCGCTGACGCGGGCGCGGCCGGTGTTCGGATCGGAGTCCGCGCGCGAGGCCCTTCAGGCGATCATCGATGAAGTGCTGCTGCAACCACGCGCCAATGTGCGTGCCGATGCAGTCGAGATGCGCGCCGAAATGGCGAAGCACAAGCCACCGCGCGGCGATCTCGACGCCAAGCTGCTGCCCGGTGGGCTGGTCGATCTGGAGTTCGCCGTGCATGTCACGCAGCTCGAGCGGCTGACTGGCTTCGATCCCGATCTGGCCAAGGCGATCGCCGCGCTGATCGTCGAGGGCGCGCTGCCGCCGTCGATGCGTGAGGCGCATGATTTCCTGACGCGGCTGCTCGTCACGCTGCGGCTGGTCGCGCCTGATGCGCAGGCCCCGCCGCCCGCCACCGGAGCGCTGGTTGCGCGTGCGTGCGGCCTGGCCGATTGGGACGCGCTGGTTGCGCAACTGGATCGGACGCGGCAATCCGTGCGGACCTGCTGGCAGGCGCTGCAAGACTAACCGGAGGATCACGATGCCGCTGAATGAAGGCGATAAACTGCCCGCGCTGACCGTGACCGATGCCGATGAAGGCACGATCGATCTGGCCGCGTTCCGGGGCAAGCCGCTGGTGCTCTATTTCTATCCCAAGGCCGACACGCCGGGCTGCACCCGCGAGGCGCAGGATTTCAGTGCGTTGGCGGACGATTTTGCCAAAATGGGCGCGGTGGTGATCGGCGTGTCGCGCGACGCGCCCAAGAAGCTCGGCAAGTTCGCCGGCAAATATGATCTGACCCTGCAGCTGGCGAGCGATGATGGCGCGCTGAGCGACGCCTTCGGCTTCTGGGGCGAAAAGAGCATGTACGGCCGGACCTATATGGGGATGGAGCGGGCGACCGTGCTGATCGATGCCGATGGACGGATCGCGCACATCTGGCGCAAGGTGAAGGTGCCCGGCCATGCCCAAGCGGTGCTCGATTTCATCGCCTCCACATGATTCGAGAGCCGCGGATTTCCTTACTTTTTTCTTACTTTCTTGTTTGATCCAACGACTCAACGCATCGTCGTCCCGGTCCAGCGCGTGAACGGCCCGTGTGACTTGCCTAATGTCCCAAAGCGTAACATTCCCCGGTGGTCAGCGCGGAGGGGCAATCCAAGCTGCAAATAGCCCTAGAATAATCCACGTCGTTTCGGCGGCGCGGGTTTTATAATGTCGCCGGGGATTTGATGAAAACTGCTCTGTTTCTCCACAGCCCGCCGTTCAACGCGCAGCTGCAATCCCTGTTCCGGGCCCGCGACTTCTTCTTTCATGATGGCAGGGTGCTGCGCCATGTCCGCTTCGGCGTGAAGGCGCAGATTGCTGCGGCGGTGCTGCTGATCGCCGGTCTGCTGCTGGCTTCGGCCTCCGTCACCCAGGCCGCCGGGCGCGCATTGGCGCTGACCGGCCTGACCAACACCCCAATTTCCGCCGATGCCCAGGTCGTCCAGCTCGAAGCCAAGCTCGCTGCGATGGAAAGCAAGGTCGCGACGATCAGCCATGCCGCAGAGGCGCATGCGCTGCGCGTCGAGCGCCGCCAGCAGTTCATCGCATCGGTGGTGAGCGGCAAGGGCGACCCCGAACAGCTCGCCGCGCTGATCCAGCCGGTCGAGACCGCGGCGATCGCCCGCGATGTCGTCGCCCCCTTCGCCCGCGTCGAGGCGCATCAGGACAGACTGGCGATGGCCGCCGCGGACGAGATCAACGCGCGCTATGCCGAGACCACCGCCGTTCTCAAGCGCGTCGGCATGAAGCCGGCGCGTTTCGTATCCGGTGGCATGGGCGGTCCGCTTGAGGAAGCGCCCAACCGTGAGGAAATGGACGAGGCGATGACCGAGGCCGACACCGGCTTTCGCGCGCTGTTCAAGAGCTGGAAGAAGCTCGACATGCTGCAGGAAGGCGTGATCGCCATCCCGTCGATGAAGCCGGTCGAGAACCTGACCCTCACCAGCAGCTTTGGCGTCCGTTCCGATCCCTTCCGCGGCACCCGTGCGATGCATGCCGGTCTCGACATCCCAGGCCCGTCAGGCACGCCGGTCTATGCCACGGCGGACGGCATTGTCGCCCGCTCGGGCCGCTACGGCGCCTATGGCAACCTGATCGAAGTCAACCACGGCAAGGGCATCCAGACCCGCTACGGCCACCTCTCGCGCATTCTGGTCGGCTCCAACGTCCGGGTGAAGCGCGGTCAGCTGATCGGCCATATGGGATCGACCGGGCGTTCGACCGGACCGCATCTTCACTATGAAGTTCGCGTCGATGGCCGGGCGATCAACCCGATGCCGTTCCTGCAGACCACCGATTATCTGCTCGCGGTGCAGAACAAGGGTAACCTGACCAAGGTCGCCCAGGGTGGTCCCGCCAACTAAGGCGCGCCTTGCCGGTAAGCCCGGCAACGCCTATCTCAGCGGCATGGCAAGCGCTCCCGATATCGATCTGACCCCAGCCGCCGCGGCACGCGTCGCCGCGATCGCCGCAAAGCAGGGCAAGCCCGCGATCCTGCGGCTCTCGGTCGATGGCGGCGGCTGTTCCGGGTTCCAGTACAAATTCGGCTTTTCGGACGGTGTCGAGGCCGACGATACCATCGCCGAGCGTGACGGCGTGCGGCTGGTGGTCGATTCGATCAGCCTCGATCTGGTCCGAGGCGCGGAAGTCGATTTCGTCGAATCGCTAGGCGGCGCGGCGTTCAAGGTGCAGAATCCGAACGCGTCGGCCGGTTGCGGCTGCGGTTCCAGCTTCGCCGTCTGATCCCTCACCCGTGAAGATCGTCACCTACAACGTCAACGGCATCAAGGCACGCCTGCCCCGCCTCCTCGAATATCTTGAGGAGGAAAAGCCCGATATCGTCTGCCTGCAGGAACTGAAAAGCGCCGATGAAGGCATTCCCGAGGCGGATATCCGCGCCGCGGGTTACGGCGCGGTGTGGCATGGGCAGAAGAGCTGGAACGGCGTCGCTGTGCTGGCACGGGGTGCTGACCCGATCGAGCGCCAGCGTGGTCTCATCGGCGAACCTGAGGACGAGCATAGCCGCTATCTGGAAGCCGAGGTGGACGGGCTCGTCATCGCCTCGATCTATCTGCCCAACGGCAATCCACAGCCGGGGCCCAAATTCGACTATAAGCTGCGCTGGCTCGATCGGCTGGCGGCGCGCGGGCGCGAACTGCTGGCCGAGGAAAAGCCGGTGGTGCTGGCGGGCGATTACAATGTCATCGCCAATGATGACGACACCTTCTCGGTCCGCGCGATGGCGAACGACGCGCTGATGCAGCCGGAGAGCCGCGAGGGATATCGCCGGTTATTGGCGCAGGGCTGGACCGATGCGCTTCGAACGCGATTCCCCAAGGGCGGGGTGTGGACCTTCTGGGATTATCAGGCGGGCGCGTGGCAGCGCGACGCTGGGTTCCGCATCGATCACCTGCTGCTGAGCCCGATCGCCGCCGACCGGCTGGCCGATGCGGGCGTCGATAAGCACCACCGTGCCAAGGAAAAGGCCAGCGATCACGCGCCGACCTGGGTGGCCTTGCGCTAGCCGACCACGAATTCGGTTTTACGCGTTTTCCTGTTCGTGCGGAATATCGGGCGATCTCCGCCCGCCAGCGCCCGCGCCATATCCGCACGCAGCGTCGCATCCGAGGGCATCGTTTTGTAGAAGGCCCAGCCGGTATCCTCACGATCGGTCGAGGTCATCAGCGCATAGCCGAGCGTGCCCGCCGCCTTGCCGCCGGTGGATGCAACCAGCGCCTTCATATCAATGGTCGATAGCAGATAGGCGACCGGCTTTGCCTTGCCCGCAGTCCGCGCGCGGCGGGGAATCATGCCGTCGCCGTCATTGCCCAGCAGGACATATTGCGTGCGGCCGATCGCAAAGCTGCCGCGCTGGCAAGCGCTCGGCCTGGCGATGACCGTCTCGCGGGTCACCTTGGCGAGCTTGGGCGACATCGCCATCGCGACGAGCAGATCGGCCTGGCGGGTATCGGTCGCCGCCGGACGTTCGGCGACGACGCCGTCCAGGCCGGGAGCGCATTGGCCGGCCGCAGGGCCCGGCGCGGCGAACAACGCGGCCAAGGTGGCGATCAGCGTCTGGAACACGGTCACTCGATCTCCTCCCGATTACGGGAAAGTTCGCCATAGTGTTTCATCGATCGCAGCCTGAATCAACAGCTTGTGCCGATCAGCCTTCCTTGAGCGCCTCAACCACCTTTTTCACGTCCTGACTTTGGCCGCGCGGCAGGATCAATATGTCCTTGCCGCTGGCGATGACGATCAGATCACTGACGCCGACCATCGCAACGCGTGCGCCATCGGTGCGGACAAGGCAGTTGGTCGTGTCGATCAACACCGCTTCGTCGTTCGGGCAGGAATTACCGTCTTCATCGCAATCGGATAGCGCGTGCAGCGCATCCCAGCTACCGACATCGCTCCAGCCCATGCTGACGGGAACTACGGCGACGCGCCCATCCCCCACCATGGCGGCCTTTTCCATCACCGCATAATCGATCGAATCCGATGGTGAGGCGGCGAAAGCGTCGGCATCGGGCAGGATCTGCACGCCGTCCCGCGTGGCCCTGGCCATTGCATCCTGCACCGCGGCGAGCATGTCGGGCGCGTGCACCGCCAGCGCGCCCAGAAAAATGTCCGCGCGAAACAGGAAGATCCCGCCGTTCCAAACATGATCGCCGCTCGCCAGCATCGCATCGGCGGCTTCGCGCGGCGGCTTCTCGACGAAACGGTCGACGCGGTGGACGCCCTCGGCCAGCATCTGACCCACCTTGATATAGCCGTAGCCGGTCTCGGGCGCGTCGGGCGTGATGCCGAAGGTGACCAGCCAACCGTCCTGCACCAGCGGCAGGGCGGCCGCGATCGCTGCACGGAACGCGTCCGGATCGGCAATGGCATGGTCGGAAGGCATCACCAGCAGCGGCGCCCTGGGATCGTCCGCCGCCAGCGCCGCCAGTGCGATGGCGGGGGCGGTATTGCGTGCGACGGGCTCCAGGATGATCGCCGCAGGCCGGACCTCGATCTGTGCGAGTTGATCGGCGACCATGCCTGCGTGGCTGGCATTGGCGACGACGATCGGCGCGGCGAACCGCGCATCGCGGGTGCGTTCGGCGGTCAGCTGGAGCATCGTCGCCTCGGCGGTGAGCGCCAGGAATTGTTTGGGCCGGTCGGCGCGTGACATCGGCCAGAGTCGCGTCCCCGATCCGCCGGAGAGGATAACGGGGATGATGGCTGATGTGGTCATGCGGTCTCCGATAGGCGCAGCGTCTGCCCCGCTCAATGCCCGAAGAACCCGCACGTCTCCTTATCTTCGGCAATGTTCAGCAAATTTTTGTCAATTTTTGCGACACCCGTCGCCGTGTCGGATTTGTTTACACCTTCCAGGCGACCGCGACGATGATCAGGCTGTTCAAACATTATGTGCCGCACGCGGTGCTTTTGCTGGGGCTGTTCGATTTCGTCCTGCTGATCGCCGCCGCCGAACTGGGCTGGACTATCCGCCAGCACCAGCTGGGGTCCGTCGTCGAAAGCATGATGACGCGCGCGCCGCAGCTACTGGTGTTCGCTTTCGCACTGCAGATCACCATGGTCGCGGTCGGGGTCTATGGCAGCGAGGCTTTGCAGTCGCTGCGCTTCGCCGCGGCGCGGCTTTCCGTGGGCGTCGCGATTGGCGTGATCGTGCTGTCGGCGATCTTCTTTCTGGTGCCGTCGCTCAGCCTGTGGCGATCGAACCTGCTCTACGCGATGGGGCTTTCGATCCTGCTGCTGATGATGATGCGCATCCTGCTGGGCAAGACGCTGGGCGGGCAGGCGTTCAAGCGGCGGGTGGTGGTGCTGGGCGCGGGGCCGCGCGCGGCGCGGGTCAAGGCGCTGAGCAAGCGGCCGGGCGCGGGTTTCGTCTGCGTCGGCTATGTCTCGATGTCGGAGGCCGCGCGGGTGATCCCGGAGGCGATCGCGCGCGACGCGATCTACAATCTGGCCGAGCATGTCGTGCTGCTCAACGCTAGCGAAGTGGTGCTGGCGCTGGAGGAACGGCGCAATTCGCTACCGTTGCAGGATCTGCTGCGGATCAAGACCACTGGGGTGCATGTCAACGAAATCTCGAGCTTTCTGGAGCGTGAGACGGGGCGGGTCGATCTCGACAGCCTCAATCCCTCCTGGCTGATCTTCTCCGACGGATTTTCGTCCGGGCGGATGCTGTCGAGCGCTGCCAAACGACTGTTCGACGTGCTGGCCAGCCTCGCGCTGCTGGCGCTGACGCTGCCCGTTGTCATGCTGACCGCCATCGCGATCAAGCTGGAGAGCAAGGGCCCGGCTTTCTACCGCCAGCGCCGCGTCGGGCTGTATGGCCAGGGCTTCGACATCCTCAAGCTGCGATCAATGCGGCAGGATGCCGAGGTGGCCGGCAAGGCGGTGTGGGCGGAGAAGGACGATCCGCGCATCACCCGCATCGGCCGCATCATCCGCAAGCTCCGCATCGATGAGCTGCCCCAGGCGTGGAGCGTGCTGAAGGGCGAGATGAGCTTCGTCGGCCCGCGCCCCGAACGCCCCCAGTTCGTCGACGATCTGGAGACATTGCTGCCCTATTATGCCGAACGCCACATGGTGAAGCCGGGCATCACCGGCTGGGCGCAGATCAACTATCCTTACGGCGCGTCGGTCGATGATTCGCGGCAGAAGCTGGAATACGACCTGTATTACGCGAAGAACTACACGCCCTTCCTTGACGTGCTGATCCTGCTGCAGACGCTGCGGGTGGTGCTGTGGCCCGAAGGCGCGCGCTGACATGGTGATGGCGTTCCTGGGCCTGTGGAGTCACGCGGTCGCCGCGCTGCTGTTCGCCGTGCTGGCGCTGTGGCAGGTGCGCTCGCCCGAGGGGGGGGCGCGCAAGATCGCGCTGACCGCGGCGCTTGGCGCGAGCGCGCTATGGGCGCTCGCCGTCGCGGGCACCGATTCGGCAAGCGATGCGTCGGGTGTAGCCGAAAGCCTCCGCAATCTCGGGTTTCTCGGGTTCATGTATGCGCTGCTGCATCAGGGTGACCGCGAGCAGCGCGGCGTTGCATTGGCGACGGTGTACGGCGTGGTGGCGATGGTCGCGCTGACCACGATGATCGTCGCGATCCTCACCCCGCCGGGCGACGGCTCACATCCGGTCGCGATCGGTGGCTATGTGCTGCGGATGATGGTGGCGACCGGCGCGCTGGTACTGGTCCACAATCTCTACAGCGCGGCGGGTCC
>Ga0193742_1001101_pt1 | contig 16739 bp, 22 predicted proteins | sample L2c1metaG_FD_165511 | JGI IMG/M metagenome (GOLD analysis project Ga0193742, IMG submission 165511) | Soil microbial communities from a riparian zone of the East river system, Colorado, United States - L2c1 | ecosystem: Environmental > Terrestrial > Soil > Riparian zone | place: USA: East River... | reverse complement strand
CTTTTTATTCAGGCGCATTTTACATTGTGTCGTGTTCTACTCTTTATATCTTCTGGCTAAATCCCATTTTGGGGTTCATAAATGTCAAGTTTTTCACTCTGCCAGACTATATCTTTCTCCGAAAATACCTTCCTCCATGGCTTTGATTTCTAACCGTCAAAGTTTTTTCAAACACAAAATATCAAATCGATTACGAAGGACTCACGAAGTGCCATGTGCTTGGAACGGAAACGACTTAGGGCAAAATTACCTGTTCCGATTGGCCGGTCATTTTTTTTAAAAAAAAAACTAACAAGCGCCAATGATGGAGCCCTCACCCATGATGTACCACAATCCTTGGTATCCTAAATCCCTGAAACAACCATTGATTTCGCCTTCCTCATTTAATCCCCATATTGGTTTCATCTTCTCGGCAACTTCGTCTCCGCAGACTTTGCGAATGCTGTGTCGTGTGTCGCTCAATCTTTTTTAGATGAAAAAACCAAGAATTCAGGATCTTTTTTCTCGGCTCTGATGCTTCAAAGACGACAACAGAGAGACGAACCCAGTGCAGAATAAGATGATATCCGCTTCTAACTCACTACCGTCCTCAAACTTTAACCCGTTTGCGGTATATCCTTGGATTTGGCTACCATTCTTCAATTTTATCTTTCCGTCAATGATGTATTGACTTGCACCAACATCTTTTGGTTTGAGAGGGTTTGAGAGGGGTTTGTTAGTATTTTTGTCATTGACACGGCTGTTCTTCTTTCTTTCTTACCCATATAATAGCCTCCAGCTTTGGTCCACACCATGAGAGGAAGACCGGTGTCCTTGTAACCCATGTTAGTCCTAAATCCGCGTTGATGCAGACCATCCAGGATCTCTCTGGATGAAAATGGTCAGTTCGACGGTAACATTTAAAAAGGGAACCAAGGATGGCTTATGAATCACTTGTCAGCTTCGGCAATCCGTTTTGTCAGTCTGTAACCTAGACCAGCCAACACGAAACTCGGGAATGAAGCATTGATCTTATCCGCTACGTCTGTTGGTGGTCCATTTTCTTCATACAGGCCTAAGGCAAGTTAGTATGCTGTATTGTAGCCAGGCAATGAATCTCCTTTTACCTGCTAGGAGCATTGGAAGACCATTCTTGGTCGACATCACGTATGTTGAACCCCTTTGGAACATTGTAACATCTGTGAAAGTTAAGATAATTTGAAGAAAAAAAGATCACGAAAGGCCCCTTACCAATGCCCTGATCAGCGTAGTCGGCGCAGATGTCATGGCCTAAAAAAATAAATTACAACTGATCGGTCGCAAGTAAAATACGTGTGCTTGCCTGAAGTACAGGATCCTATGACGACTACCTTTTTCCCAATATGATCGGTGGCCTTGCCGTGTTGTAAAGAATGAAATACTTGGCCTTTAAACGTGTCCTATTCCCAGAACTTTGTCAACCAGAGAAAAGAAAAGAAACCTTTCACTCTCATACCTTTCCAGGGAACGAGGGTATGTACCCTTGACCGCCCTTGAGACCCATAGCCAAGATGAAATGCTTCACTTTGAAAAGGCGTTCTGCTCCGTTCTGTTGTTTGACTGTAACCGACCATAATTTCGTGGTTGGATCTTGGGTCGAGTTGATCACTGTCGATGAAGTCCAAACGTTCAACTCCATCGCATCCACATAGTGTTCTAGCCAGTTGGCGATCTGGAATAGTGTTGGTGATAGAATTTGGAGATCCTGATGAATTTGAAATCTTACTTTTTTAGCTGGGCAAAAAACTGGCCATGATGTAGGGAATCTGGGAGACCATTGTTTTTAGGTTCGAAAAAAGAAGAAAGTACCAAAGGACAGAGCATCTTACGGAAGGTATGGCAGATGATCATACCCTGCGATAGCAAAGTGGTTCAGTTTATTTCAAACGTTCACATGTTCCTAGTCTCACTTACACACTGGATCATGAAGACAAAGTGCTTCATATCGCGTCCTCCAGTTATCCCCAATCCTCCCATTTTTCTCGATCACAAGGGCAGAAATACCAAGAACTTTCAAGCGTGCAGCTATTCCCAAGCCACTATGACCACCTCCGACAATCAAAGCCACAGGGTCCTTATCCTCGAAACGAGCTTCCTTCTCGCGTTCTGCCTCCCATTTTCCATGATTGGGTTGAGCGTTTCTCAACGCGCCTATCTTTTCTGGGAACCCTTTGAGATCGTCCAAATGGGTGAAGATGGAGTGGGCTTTCCAAATGGCGTTTGAATTGTCTGTTGCTGGGGGTGCGACGGGTACAAGTCTCACGATGCCTGAACCAAGGCCGAATTGTGTCTCGAAGTTGAAGGAGAGTTGGATCCAGGCAAGATCAGGATAGGGTTTTATGAGCTGAGGACCCGGGTTGGATTTGATATTCGATATCTTTGATTGGCCTAATCGATCAACTAGAAATTGCTTTATCTTGGGAGTACCTTCGAAGGTTCGGAAGTCCCAGGTGAGTGCAAGCACATCTCTCCAATAAACGGCAATCCCAGTATCTGGATGATCTGAGTCGCCATGGTCACTGTTAGATTTGAATATGTTGGAAGAAAACTGAGAGTCGAGAATAAGGCTGAGGATCCCATTGACATCTCCTTGTTCAACAAACTTTGTGAACGAAGATAGCCATTCTGTAGCAACTTTTACTGCGTCGAGATCGGCAGGGATGAAAGGGTCCCCGAGTTTGGATAGTGTTGGTAACGGCGCTTCAGCTTGATGTATGTTTTGAGCGGCTGCAAATTGCACTGGCATACTGTTCTAGCGATGGGGACTCAGGCAATCGATTGGAAGTTTCGGAGTTTTATACCCACGACATTTGCCATTTAGAAGTTGCTGGTTGTGGTCGAAAATACATAATAATGAGAAAACGTAACCTTTCTGTGCCCGTAATAGATTGCGTATTTATGTTTATGCCAGAAATCTGTAGGTTCGGTCCAAGCCTTCTTCTGCCGGTGTAGTACCTTTGAAGGTGTCCGGTGTTTGTAAATAATCTTTGCCGATGATCTCGAAACCACGTGCACGTGATTGTAACGCCTTTAAGCCGGTTGATACGCGCAAAGTGATCAGCAACAGACTGCCCTTGCGACGCAATTCTGATTTGGTGAAGTCACTCACTCCTATGTTATAATTGCAGAATGACATACAAAATTAGAACACGACCGTCCACAGCCGTTCACCTGGGCGATGGCTGCCGTTAGTAGCCGTCAACACTCGTGTGGAAAGGAAGAAGTGAGTAGAAGACCTGTACGTATCACTATTACTGGTCGTACCGCTCCCGTGCCAACTGGCAACAGTATACAGCATTGCCCACATTTACCACAGTTTTACATCCTGAACACTTACCGGAATACCCACGAACGCACAATACATATGGCGCTTTGGGTATTTTTGGATTGGCGCGTCCTTTTGGAGGAAAGGGCTGCTCGGAGGTATAAGAAACGCATGTTCATTCAAATCAATTTCGCACTTCCCCTCAGGCTTATCCGATATACTCCTGCGAAATGAAGCTGCATACACACATTTTGTTCCCCTTCTTTGCTGTACTCTTCTCGCCCCCAGTCATTGGTGCTGCTCCATCTGCAAGCATTGACCCATGTGCAAAGATTGCAGGGAAAACACTTGTGCCTCCCGCTGATGCTCTTGCCTGTTACAAGGCTTTCCCATTTGACGAGAACCTTCGTCAAAATGTGTTGGCCAATATGGATCGCGTTTTTGACTTTTTCACCTTCGAAGACTTCTACTTGAACTCACCTCCGCCGTTTCAAGAGTCGACAAATAACATTCGGGCTACTGTAGCAAAGATCAATAGTACAAAATTCAAGGTTAGTCGTCAAGTATTATCCCCAATGTGTTGATTGATTATTCGGCTTGGCAGACAGATTATGATTTCAACAAAGCTCTCTATGATTTCACCACTCAACTAAACGATGGACACACCCGTAAGGTCATATAGTCATCTCATGGCAAACTCAATACAACTTCTTGTTCTCAGGATATTTCCCTGCCTGTTACAACGCATTCCAAAGCATTCTTCCTGCCCCGACGGTGATCCTCGAAGAACAAGGAGAACAACACCTTTTTATCGCTCCAGACTCAGTCGAATTCCTCTCTCTTCTTGGACCCACATTTACAGACTTCTTCAACTCCATCAACTTCAACTGGCAACGTCTCGCTGGTGCCAAAGTGCTCCAAATTGAAGACATGGACCCATTCGACTACGTCGACCTCATTGCAAGGACTGTGTCTGGCAACTATCTAGATCACGGGGTTCGAGTCAACTCGGTGTCTACGAGTTACCGTATATCCGGAACGGGCTTTTCTCAGCGTCTTGGAGACTTGGCGGGACCTCTTACCGTCGATCAAACCTCTTTGAAAGTACGGCTCACAACAGTCAACTCTACGAAAGTTGAAACGGTCACAATTCCTTTTGTTGCTAATTATATCGGTGCTCCTTTCACCGATCAAGCATCTTTGTGCGTTTTTCTTTTTTTAACATATCTCCAGGCGTTATTTAATTTAATTTATCAGTTGGGCAAATAACTGTGTCGCGAATAACGCAACAAATGGTGTCGACCTCAGAGGCTCATTGCCAAGTTTTGCGACGCAACCAAGGAAACAACCTATTGCTTCCATTATTGATTCCTCGCACATCAGTGCCATTGGACTGCCAGGGCCGTTCCTCCCGACTGCTCCTCCTGTCAACGGAAGTGAAGACGTTATAAAATCCTTCATCCTCCCAGGAAATGAAACGGGTGTGGTAAATATACTCATTGAAAAATGCTTCCAACATGTCCCGATAACCCCCCCTCCTCCTTGCATAGATGTTTGTGGGCTCGTTTTCGCCCGCAGACTTTGATCAATTCCAAGCCGATACTGTTGCAGCAATTACCGCCTTCAAGGCTGCTGGAGTCACTCAGCTTCTCATTGATTTAACAAACAATGGCGGTAAGCTATATACATGTGTTCTGGATCTTTTTAGCTTATACCTGGTATAGGTGGATTTGTATGTCTGGGTCTATTTTTACACCAATTCCTTGCTGGTTCTGAAATCGGATATCCGTACGTACAAGTAACTTTTCGGGGTTAACCTGCAAATCTTAACGTTAACAAATTGATAGCGGATTCCAAACAAGCATCCGTGCCGGCCCGCTTGCACAAAAAATCGTTGCAGCACACGTTGCTATGGGCAGCAATGACACCAACACCTTCTATAGTTCTAATAACTGTGCGCATGCATCCAATTATTGACCTTTCTTCCGTTTATTGTATCATTTTAACGTTCGTAGGGGCATTCTTTAATGGGACGGTCTTGCCGAACACATTCAACTACATCACTCCCCCACTACTCGCTGTTGTCAATGGTCAGAGCGACCCTGGTTCTCAGCGTGTCCATGTAGGTTTTTCGCCTCCCCGTACGTTGAATCGATTGCCGAAATACTACATATCTAGGACACATGCGACTCATCTTTTACACAAGCTATCCCTGTGACACCACCGTTTGATCTTAAGTTTGTCGACGCGCTTGAAGAAAACTCACATTTTTAACTAATAACTCTGGATGTTTTTTTGTTATAGTAAAGTCGCGATTGGTAAATATTTGTTCCTTTCGAGTAAACAATTATTGATAACCATGTGTCCATCAGTTACCAATGGAGATTGCGCTTCGACATGTGCATTGTTTAGTACCTTGATGAACGAGCGTCATCAGACCAAAATTGCAGTCTTCGGAGGGAAACCAGGTGAACAAATGGAGTTTAAAGGTAAAAACGAGCTACCGCTTCTTCTCTGGTAATAATACGGTGCTGATCATGTTACTTCTAGGAATGGCGGGAAATCAGGTCCTGGAGTGGGCTGATCTTGACACTGAAATCAAGACTGCTGGTTTGAAGAATGTGAGTTATTTGTGAACGTCTGCTCACCGTCAGTTTTTCTCAACTTTTCCAAGGACCCCTTGGCTCCGCCTGATTTGTAAGCCTATCAAATCCATGTCAGTCTATGATTACGAAGTACATTTTATTTGATCAGACTAGTCAATGCCAATTTCCGGTGTGTAAAATCGTGCTCGTATTTTTGTGCTTTCATTGTTTATGAAAAATTTTCTCTATAGTCACAATTGGCGAAGTGGTATGTTTTCTTTGTTGTTCAATGTCGTATTTTGTCGACCTGAATATATATTTATTTATTTTTTTAAAAAAAGCCTGGAGTTTCTTGGATGAAAATAGGCCTATCGGTACGTTCACCTTGAGTTATAATGCAAAAAATCGTTATATATGCTGATGTCACCTGTTCTTTTTTTCCCCTCATAACAGCTTATGTCTCGGAACTACCGCTGCGTATGTTTACTTTTTATTTATTTATATATGATTCTATGACGGATACGTTTTGCTGAAACTTTGTGTGGCTCCAAGTTCGGTTCCCCTATACCCACGACACCTACAACAACCCACAAAATTTGTGGACCTTTGCGTGAGCTCAACCTCTTCGTATTCCAGCAAACTTGATATCATAGTAATTTCTGTTTATAGGGCCTCCCAACTTTTCACCGACAAGTGAGTTTCAGGATCGGGAAGCAAGTCTATTATGGAAATACTATACTTTTGAACGTATCTAAACAGATTTTGAACATGTTGATGCTAGGTGGTGGTTTGATATTCTGAAATTAACGAGCGAATCTCCGGCCGCATATACTCTCTGGGAAGCGTGGGGGAAGAAAAAAATAATTCAGTAGCCCACCGCGAGGGTCGAACTCGCAGCCTTCAGATGCCCTGGGCCACACTTGAAACAAGTAGTCAGCCTTAAAAGTCTGACGCTCTGTCCAGTTGAGCTAGGCGGGCACATGGCACAGTAATTTGTGGCCCATTAAATGATGCACCGGTCAATAATTTTAGAATACTATGCCGACGGCTTCACACCAGTTTATGAGGACTTTCTCTTGTTGAGTTCGAATGTGTGTGATATGGGTAGGGGTTCTCGGTATTGGGTGATGTACACAGGACTGGGCCTACTTATAGATTTAGGACTGCTCGAAAAGGTGGCTCAGAAGAATACTAGGGGGAATCAACCTCGGAGGAATCATTCATGAATGTCATAAATACGATAACAAGGACGAGGAGAAAAAGTGTTTATACAGGGACAACAAATTTTGAATGCGCATATTAGTGTCGAACAAACAGGCTGTATATTCATGGAGCAGCCTCAAACTCCTTGAAACTTCAAGTTGTTATGATTACCCCGTTGCTGAATAACTCACTATTGCATTTGATTGCCTCTTCCAGATCCCCCATCTGGTGGGACTGGTTATAGCGAGTAAGAAGAGAAGCTGCGAGGTTGTTGGCGGATGGGGAATGATGTCGGTGACCAGGAGGAGAGAGAGACAGTGCTTCACGGTTGTGTTTGATCGTCTCATCCAGATCATCCATCCTGCCCGACCGGTCATAGCGATCACTGACTGCAGAGGCAAGGTTGATGAGGAAAGTGGAACGGTCTGGGTTTCCAACTGGACAGAGAGTGAGCGCTTCTCTGTTGTACGTTATTGCATCTTCCAGATCCTCTGTCCTGCCCGACTGCTTATAGCGAGTAAGAAGAGCATTGGCGAGGCTGCCGAGGGACATGGCACGATCTGGATGACCGAGAGGACAGAGACTGAGTGCTTCCTTGTTGTATGTGATCGCGTCTTTGAGATCCTCCATCTGGCCTGACTGCTCATAACGAGTACGAAGGGCAACGGCGAGGTTATTGAGGGAAGCGGAATGATTTTGGCCAAGAGGAGAGAGACTGAGCGCCTCACGATTGTATTTGATTGTCTCTTCGAGATCCTCCGTCCTGCCCAACTGGCTATATCGATCACTAACTGCATTGGCAAGGTTGATGAGGAAAGTGGAACGATCTGGGTGACCAACAGGACAGAGAGTGAGTGCTTCTCTGTTGTACGTGATCGCATACTCCAGATCCTCTGTCCTGCCCAACTGCTTATAGCGAGTAAAGATAGCATTGGCGAGGCTGCCGAGGAACTTGGCACGCTCTGGATGACCAGAAGGACAGAGACTGAGTGCTTCGCTGTTGTATGTAATCGCGTCTTTGAGATCCTCCATCTGGCCTGATTGGTCATAGCGGGTACGAAGGGCAACAGCGAGGTTATTGAGGGCAGTGGAATGATGTTGGTGACCGGGAGGAGAGAGTGCGAGCGCTTCTCTGTAGTATGTGATCACATTATTGAGATCCTCCATTCTCCCCGACTGCTCATAACGAGTCAGGGCAGCGTTGGCGAGGTTGATGAGAGAACTGGAACGATCCTGGTGAGCAAGAGGCTCGACGGTGGGTGTTTTGCGTTGGGATGGGATCTCCTGTTCGAGATCCTCCGTCTGAGCGCTAGCAATTATACCAGTCAGCGGCCACGCCAAGCGAGTGAAAGGCGAGATCCAAACCTGATAACCTTACTACTATTGCAACCCATCGAGGGTGCGCCTGCAAGTGCAAGTGCAGTCGAAACCCCTCTTAACCCATACCAGATCTGAAAAAAAACCAATCCCCTTATGTATATAATCACATAACTTTTGGAGCTATCTAATAATTGTCATTTTGATCAACAGATCTCATGACCAACAACCCAGCCTCAGGGTGTCAAGCATGTCAAGGGGTATGGGTTAAGACTCGGAGGTGTTCGAGTGTAGTCAGACATGCTATCGTGTCTCCTATCTTCTCTCGGCTCGGACGTTGACCTTCTGCAGTACTTCTGCTGTGCTATGGCCGCCGTCTCTCCAAGTAAAGAGCCCAGGTTCAAGTCGCTCTCAACCATGAACAGAAAGTAGTTATCGTACCTCGCTACCTCTTTATATGCATGAACCTCTTTCCAGAGATGGTTTCAGCAAGCCGATTGAATCATTCTCCTGGACCCTGCCCGTCAAGGATTTGACGATTTTCATCGCTCCTTACTGTAAATAATCATTGAAGTAAAACATGCAAGGAGGGGGGCAGCGCAGCGCGCAACTATATCTCAATTCAACTTTTGGTTGTGAACCACGACACGACATAGTGGTACTGGCCCGGGTGTCGAAGTCTGAAGGAAAGTAAGAAAGGAGACATTGGGAAAGTATTACATTAAAATTCGAAGAACTGAGGGCGCTGAGGGTCAACTTTGGAAGGAAAACGGGAAGCGCCTGCTCCCTCCAGTAGCGCGGAGTTAAGGAGAAACACTATGTTGTTCTATATTGAGAAGTTCATGGCATGCGGAACACACAGTGAAGTCTACAAGAGGGTCTAGAATTTAAGAGTGCTAGTGAGGAGTCGACTGAGTGCTGCTAGTTTGACTTCTCTGATACTGGTCCTGCCAGTAGGAAATTAACATGACGAATTCGGAAAGAGTGGACAGATATAATCGTGCACAACCTTTCTGACGGATAAGGTAGGAGAAGATGAATAATAGACGACGATAACCACGTCGTCCGTTATCACCGCTAATCCTTCTCATTCTCTAGTTAAAGCCGCAGTAGGCTCGGCTCTGTTCGCATCCTGCAGCTCCAATGCCGATACCGCTTCCCGCGACATACCCTCCGCACGGTGGGAGAGAGCTCCATATTCTCTTTCTTCGCCTCCTATAGACCACCACCCACCACACTCCAATCTACGGCAGCAGTGACAGAAGCAAAAGCAGAAGAAGTGGCTGTTGCTGTTGCTGCATCCTGCGCCCGCAGTCTGGGATTCTGCTCTATGACCAGCCGTCTTCCTACCATGATGAACGAATTGGAGGACAACGAATGGTGTTGTCATTGTTGCCGTGTTGAGCCGATGCGGCTGGTGGTAGTTGTGGTGGGGCTGGGGACGATGACATGGCTGATGTAGATAAGAGGAGATCGGCCACAGTCAGAGCTGGTGGAGAAGATGGATTTGATATCAACATGGATAGTGATTCCGTTGTAGACACCTTCCTGTTTGAAACGACGGTGGGTTGAAGAGGACGTTGAGCTAAAATCTGTGTTATCATCAACAAATAAAAAAGGAATAAGGTTCAAGATAAGAAAACCCACCCTCGATGGTCGTAACCGATAGGGTATATTGCTAGATGAACCATTCGAATTGAAATAAGATGTAGTGAGTATGTTGATAACGATGATAACGACAAATGGAAAAGAAAAGGGACATGGCACCCAGAACGATCGAGTAGGTAATAAATGGTTGAAAGAACACGGACCTTGGCTTATTTCGAACCTCCCCTCAGCCCAAAACACTCCGAGTCTCAGGAACATTCGACCAACCCATCGGCGGAATACTCAGCGTAAAACGACTTGGAGACGGGTTCCGAGCAACTGTTTGTCCCACCAGAAGATGCTCAACCATCTCGAGAGAGAAGGTGATTCATTCCTGCTACAAAGGCTAGGGCATGTATTGAGAAGGAAAAAAGACCGAGCTTCGACACGAATTTCAATGGTATCAACGTGGGGCAAGTCAATAAGTGCTGTAATGATTGTCCACATGAACTCATTCCCAATTAATATGCATTAAATAATATGCATATTAGAAGACCATTATGTACACAACCGCATATAACACCATGAATGAAGTGGCGAGCTCATCACAAAACAAACTAGTAAATGGTACACAATGACAATAATTTCAGTAACACTTGGACTAACTTGATCGACGAGACTCCTACTGGCTAACGGCGAACCACCCTGGGTGCCTCACGGAACCCGTAGCCTTCAATAAAAATCTTCAATCCTCCACCTTATAATTCCTCCACCTTATCTGCACTTGGTCGTGTGCAAAGCACGATCGCAATAACATTCCTTTCTTCGCCAGGCCAAACGGTTTTGGTGGCAGCTTGCATGGGATCTCCTCCCTTTACTCTATGGCTCTCTCTCAGGAGGTCCCAATACAATCTAGAGGCGTATTGCATCACGTTGAGTCTTATATTTCGAGAATTTTCGGCCTCGTCTTCCGGTAGCTTGGGTGTTTTGGCCTTTATGACTTCGTCATCGAGAAAGCCCCACATGACAACATGCGGATAGCGTCGCGCGGGATCAGATAATTGAGAAGGGGAGAGCTGTGATGACATAACTGGGTCTTTGTGAGTAGCAATTGGCGACAGTCAAATCTGTCCGCATGGCGGATTGGAAATGAAATTCATTGGGGGATGGCCGCTTAACGGAGAAAAAAAAGTAAGTTAAACAACCCTATCGACGTCTAAGCCTCTAAGCCCTGGGTTGTCAGACTCCTCATCAACGGCCATCTCAGGACTTGGTGGTGGAGAATCCCCTGAAGCACCTGCTCATTTTGATAAAGAGCCAAATCCCAATATGTGGCGGCGGGGCTCGGCGGGGAGTGAGGGTCCTGACTCCTGACACCGAGAGCCAGTAGTGAGCGCTACTCTCTGGAGCCCTTGAGCCAGTAGAAATTCTCCAGCCCCGGCCATGTTGTGGCTGTTGATGGTGAGGGACAGTCACAAATGTCCACATCTGGATCGACCTCAGTCTGTGTCCTCGGCAAAATTTGACACTTCTGTCCGCATTCGAATCGGACATAGACGATTTTTTGGCCCAATTTATGTCCGCACTGGGATCGAACCTTTGCCAGCATAAAACAGGGTCCTCGCCATAGTGCAAGCACTTACATAAATCCAGGCTGTCCTATATTAGTTGACATATGCTATGGAAGGTAGACGGTTTATAAGAAAGAAGGATCTACTTAGCACCCATAACTATGGACAAGTCAGGAGTTCACGGATATCGGACAAGGTTCAATGGCAAGTCCTTGGCTGCTGTCTTCCTCACATTTGCATCCCTCGCTGCCCTCAACGCGTCCCTCTCGGATTGGCAATACACCAAGCATTTGGATAATGTCCCTTTCGACGCTGCAGAAATCCTCGAGAAATGCAATGCTCTAAAGGCTCTACCTGGTCCTCCAAGTGATTTCCACCAGAGATCTCACTCAGACCGCTTTGTGCATGGAACACCACCCGCTCTCTTCAAAAACGCGAGCATCTGGACTGGACGCGTCTCTGGCAATGAAGTAGTGGCAGGAGACCTTTTGATAGACAGGGGTCTTATCAAGGCAATTGGGTTGATTGAGGATAGCGCTCTGGCTGAGTATAAAGATCTAGTGGTAATCGACGCGGAAGGGGCTTGGATTACTCCAGGGTATGTAACGACCTGATTGCATCTTTCGTTATTGATAAAACCTCTACTAGCATCGTTGACCTTCACTCTCATCTGGGCGTTGACAGTTCTCCCCCTCTTCGGGGTTCTGACGATACCAATTCCTTTAAAGGCTTGGTGCAGCCTTGGCTTCGGAGTCTTGACGGCCTCAACACTCATGACGAGGCATATAAGCTGTCCATTTCGGGTGGTGTAACAACCGCCAATGTTCTTCCAGGAACGGTTGCGATAGGTATTCTTCCCAGTTCGAAGACAAACAACTAGGATTTACGACTTTCCATAGGCGGTCAAGCGTTCACCATTAAACTGCGCCCTACGGCAGAACGCTCGTCGTCCGCGATGTTACTTGAGCCCCCCTACAGCTTAAATGGAACTCATATTGACCCCTCGCTTCCCCCCCGATGGAGACAAATGAAGTCAGTCAGTCATATTTAGACCGACAAGATCTGTGCGACTTACTTGACCTTTGTGATTAGGCACGCATGCGGTGTGTGCCTCGGTTCGCAGCGCCCTTTGGTTATCTAACTAACACGGTTGTGACGTAGGCGAGAATCCTAGTATGTTGACCATGCACAACTTTCCAGACATACCGTTCACCGTTCTATAGGTATGTTTTTTTCGGGTACTCGAATGGACACGATGTGGGCCTTCAGACAGGGGTACCTTTTATCATTCTGCAAACTTGGTATCTTCAATCAAGAAATTACCTATTAGCTATAACACCGCATACAAGATCAAACAAAGACAAGACCAGTATTGCAGTCAGGCGCTTGCGGGTCATTGGAAGGATATAGGAAACTTTCCGGAGGATTTACAGTGGGAAGCCCTCGTTGATGTGTTACGAGGGCGTGTTAAGGTAAATAATTTAGACAGTATTTTCTTGATTGAATGCACACTAATTATGCTTAAGGTTCACACTCATTGTTACGAAGCCACGGATCTAGATGGTATTGTCAGGGTATGCTATTTACTGCATCAATCTGCAAAGGCAACTTATATCATCCGCCTTCATTATTCTAGCTCACCAACGAGTTCAAATTCCCTATCGCCGCATTTCATCACTCCCATGAGACCTATCTTGTTCCTGACCTGCTAAAGAAAGCATATGGTTTGTTCTTGATTTACCTTCCGAAAGGCAGAGATGGTAATTTTTTTCTCTAAGGTTCAACACCTGCTATCGCACTGTATGCATCGTTTGCACGATTCAAACGAGAAGCATATCGTGGCTCAGAATTTGCGCCGCGTATCTTGGCCGAAAACGGCCTGAGGGTGGTGATGAAGGTAATGCCTTTGTGATGATAATGAAAGAAACCAACCACCTATAGGACTGATCACTAATTGCCGCAGAGCAATCACCCTATTATGAATTCTCGCTATTTGTTGTACGAAGCACAACAAGCACATTACTATGGTTTACCTCACAATCTGGCGCTCGCATCTGTGACCTCTACTCCTGCGACAGTTCTGGGTTATGATCACAGAATTGGGTATATTAAATTAGGTATGTTTTGGCGACCTGAAGAACTCGGTTTTAATAAACACATGAAATGTTTAGGTTATGATGCTGGTATGTATAAAGTAATCTCATCGCTCATTTTATTTGACGATGTAATGATTTAGACGTTGTGTTATGGGACAGTCACCCACTTGCCCTTGGAGCAACACCTAAACAGGTCTTTATTGATGGGATCGCCCAAATAACAACTCCACATGTGAACCGGAAACCGGCAGATTTCCAAAGTGTGCCCAAAACGCCTGATTTTAGTCAAGAGGCCGACGATGCGCTCAAATACGACGGATTGCCGCCCTTAGCGCCAAGACAGTCTGATTCTGATCTGGTCATTTTTACTAATGTCAAAAGTGTCTTATTAAAGCAAGGTGATGGAATACGAGAGGTCTTCTCAGCCTCTAAGGCAGGCGTTTTTGGTAATGTTGTCGTTAAGAGGGGAGAGATTGTCTGCATGGGCGTTGCGTCGACATGTTCTGTAACCAACTATGATGGCAATATCCAGCAAGTTGATCTGGAAGGAGGTACTATATCGTACGTGAAAATTTCACTCTCAAACATTTCGCAAACTTACCATAACTACTCTCTAGCCCTGCCCTCATCAGCTATGGAAGTCACCTAGGTCTCGACCATATCGATAGAGAGCCTTCTACTAATGATGGTTATGTTCACGACTCGTTGACATCTAATCCACCCAACATCATTGGAGAAGGAAGTATTATCAAAGCCGTCGATGGATTACAATTCCACACCCGGGACGCATTGTAGGGATTATATTGTCAAGTTATAGCATTGTCCTGACCCTGGATTTAGGCTTGCTTATCGTTCTGGTGTGACCACTGGGATTACTGCTCCCAGCTCCAATGGATTTTTGGCGGGATTAAGTACTGCATTCAACACTGGCCTTCCGCATCGTTTGGCCAAAGGGGCCGTCATACAGGACATAGCAGCACTGCATGTCACAATTGACTCCTCAGAACCCAGTGTAAGCACTCATATAGCTGTACTGCGCAATTTGCTTCGAGGAGGAAAAGGCGAGCTTGGAGCCCGCTTTGAAGATGTTGTACAAGTGAGCATTATAAAATCTATCTCCCTGATTACAAATTCTAACCATCTGTGCAGGGGAAACTGCCACTTGTTATCCAAGTCCACAGCGCAGATATCATGGCTTCGTTGATTCATCTTAAGAAAGAAATCGAGACTGAACATGGAACAGTCTTGCAAATGACTTTTGCCGGCGCTGGCGAGGCCCATATCTTGGCAAAAGAGATAGGAGCCGCAAAAGTTGGCGTCATCCTGAACCCCGTTCGCCCATTCCCAGGGGCCTGGAAATCAAGGCGTATGTAAGTAATGTGTAACGCCTAAACTTTCGTGTCTGTGGTTGATTTCCCGCAAGTTTGCCTGGGCCCCCTTTGACAAGGCACAGTGCTATATCTTTGCTTTCTGCATATAACGTGACAGTGGGACTCGGAGTTCAATGGCAATGTGCCTCTAGGAATTCGCGCTTTGATATAGCCTGGGTGCGTTAGCTTTGTACTTTGCTCATCCTATTGCTTGAGGTATTTGTTATCAGGCTGCCCTTGAAGCAAACGGCACATTATTCAAGCATGAGGCATTTGCCCTTGCGTCTATTAATCTGGAACGTTTATTGGGTATTCAAGTGCCTAACGCAGACCTCGTCGCAGTCAAACACGGAAATTTGCTTGATTTTGAAGGCAAAGTGATTAGTATAATCTCGCCGCGCAGGGAGACAGTAGAATTTATAAGGTAGGGAGTAGAGAGAGAGCTGGATAGCAGTTTCGATAGCATTGAGAGGATATCAAGATGATGTTTTATTTGTCAACGGAGAAGTTGAGAGTTTTTCCCTCACAAATTGTTTGATTCCAGGTAGACCCTAATAGATCCGAGGTATCGCATCTACGTATCTTGGAAGCCAGGTGGGTGAGAGACACAATACCAATAGACATAATAGCTCCATGTCTTCTTATGTTCTTCAGCCCTATAAGCCCCGTCATGGGATGAGTTGAGAGTATAACGACGAGGCAACACTGAAAAGTTATCAATGATTTCCCAAAGGGATTAAGACACTCGTTCATACCAACTACTGGCATCCTCGATATTGGAAGGAAATGCAGGCGATTTTTGTGGATCTAGTACAGGCAGAGAAGCTCAACAAGTTCCGGAAACTATTGTTGATTTTCTTCGAATCTGCGGGTGGTGACGACGCCTCTTCGTCTGGATTCTTGATGTGAACTATACCTTCAGTGACGCTCATTATAAGATGTAACTAGCAGACTCGACGACAGAAGGTGCTGGTACTGTTCACTCCACCCACACATATGATGATGACGGCAGAATACATCGGCATGGGGGAGGAATCAATGTCGGACGAATCAATGAATATCATAGTCATACTTAAACAACTTGAACAAGATTTGGATGGGCATAGTACTCATTTGAATGGTGCACATCGTGACAGACCGTATGCAGAGAGGAGCCTCGCCGAAAGTTATTCTGGATGGAAGCACCGGGATTGAAGAAGCAAGATACAAGACCTAAGAAAGGAATAATATTCGCTGATGTGGCTAGAAAATAATCACAAAGGTGAATCGCCGAAAACCTGCGCGGGAGTGGAAAATAAGTTGTCAAGCACCAATGTGAATAAACGTTATCCAGCGTCTCAAAGGCACACGATTTTTCCTCATTGCTCGAGTAGCCACGCTGAGCGCCTCTGCCGAATCTCTGAAGTCCACCTTATTTCCATTGCGGAACATGTACTTGTAGAATTCCTTTGAAATAATGGGTCCATCTTTGTCGGCCATTGCCCACAACGTCCCTACCACGCTTCGGAATCCACAGAACTGCAAAGCAGCTGCTAGATGAATGGTCTCGTCCGGAGTAGTGAGATCTCCTGCCGCACTGTGACATGCCGATAGAAATGCCAAATCTGCATTTGGAAGTCTAGCCTGTATCAAATCAAGCAGAGTGAGCCGACTGCCACCATGAAGTTGAAATGATGCATGAAAGGGTTGAGAATTGTCTCCTAGATGACCATGGCAGGCAAAGTGAG
>Ga0193742_1001100_pt1 | contig 16747 bp, 17 predicted proteins | sample L2c1metaG_FD_165511 | JGI IMG/M metagenome (GOLD analysis project Ga0193742, IMG submission 165511) | Soil microbial communities from a riparian zone of the East river system, Colorado, United States - L2c1 | ecosystem: Environmental > Terrestrial > Soil > Riparian zone | place: USA: East River... | reverse complement strand
CGAAACTGAAACAGTCTCTCCCCCAGGCTCTCCCACATAGCTCGAATTCCACTGCTTCTTACGCGCTCGTCTTTCTCCATCAAGTCTTCACGCATAGATAAGATCCGCAATCTCCCGCGAGATCGCCCCCGCGTCCTGCTCCACCGCAAGCTGCGAGAAGATCCCCTCCAGCGTCGGAGCGTTCATCAGGCTGCGCAGCCGCGCGATCGAGTCATCCGCCACCACCTTGCCGCGATGAAGAATTACCACGTGCGAGCACACCCTCTCCACCGTCTCGAGCTCATGCGAGCTGAACAGCACTACCTTCCCCCGCGCCGCCAGCTCCTCGATCAGGCTGCGAAGAATCAGTGACGATCCCACATCCAGCCCCGAGAACGGCTCATCCAGCAGAATCAGCTCCGGCCTGTGCATCAGCGCCGCGGAGAGAAGAATCTTCTGTCGCATTCCCTTGGAATAGGAGGACAGCGAAACATCGCGATCCCCGTACAGACCGAAGAGCTGCAACAAGCCCTTGACGCGTTCCAGCGCGACCGTGCGGTCAAGATTGCGAAGCTGCGCCACCATCACCAGATACTCCATGCCGCTCAGATGAACGTAGAGATACGGCTCCTCCGGCACGTATCCCATTCGCTGACGAAACCCCATCGGATCATCTCCAACCGGAACGCCCTCAAAGAGAATCTCGCCCGAGTCCTGCCGGATCAGGCCGGTGATCATCTTTATCGTCGTCGACTTCCCCGAACCATTCGCGCCTAGGTACCCGGTAACCTCGCCCGCCCGCGCACTGAAGCTGACATCTTCAACAGCAGGGATACTCAAATAGCGCTTATGCAGATTTCGTAGCTCCAGCAAGCCTCACCTCCCAGGAGAGAGTCCTACCTATGTAGTACGCTACCCTAACCTTGTCAAGAGGTTTGTGCCAGGAAAGAAAGTGTCCTCCACCAACTCCACCACCGTCATTCTGAGCGAAGCGAAGAATCCCTGTATTTCTCCAACACCGCCACCCATCAGAACGGAGGACCCACGAACGCTCGTCAAAACCACCTCTTTTTCATCTCGAGCTTTAGGTTGTATCGACATATTTTTTGGGCGAGGGAGAATTACGCTGCCGCTGGGTCGCCCTACGCGGGCGGCGGTCACTTCGTGACGCGTATACCGGCTTCGCCGTGGGCCTCCCGCTGGTCGGCGCAAAGATTCTTCCTGCGACCAACGGGAGCCTCACCCCGAAAGGAGTACACATGTCACGAAGTGACCGCTCCACGCGAAGTGGGCCCGGCCGGCCGGCCAGCCCCTTTCCTAAAAAAAGAGGCCTCGCATCAGCGAGGCCTCTTCTCATCTCGAAAAGTTCGGCGCCCTTAGCTCAACGTCTCCATCATCTTGTTGATCGTCCGGTTCAGATCCTTATCCGCCCGCCGCTGCTCATCGATCTTCGCGATCGAGTGCATCACCGTCGTATGGTGCTTGCCGCCGAACTGTCTTCCAATCTCCGGCAGCGAAGCCTCGGTCAGCTGCTTCGCGAGATACATCGCAATCTGCCGCGGAACCACGATCTGTCGCGAGTTATTCTTCTGCTTCAACTCGGCAATCCGCATTCCAAAATTCTCGGCGACTGTGCGCTGAATCGTCTCGATCGTAATCTTGCGAACCTGCGTATCGATGAACTGCTTCAGGCACTGCTGCGTCACCGCCAGCGTAATCTCCACGCCATGCATCGAGCACCACGCGATCAGCCGCACCAGCGCGCCCTCCAGCTCGCGCACGTTGGTCCGCACATTCGACGCGATGAACAGCGCCACATCCGTCGGCAGCTGCGTCTGTTCGTTCTCCGCCTTCTTCTGCAGGATTGCGACCTTCGTCTCCAGATCCGGCGGCTGAATGTCCGCGATCAGTCCCCACTCGAACCGCGAGCGCAGACGATCTTCAAAGTCCGCAAGCTCTTTCGGAGGACGATCGCTCGCAATCACGATCTGCTTCATGGATTCGTGCAGAGCGTTGAAGGTATGAAAGAACTCCTCCTGCGTGCGCTCCTTGCCCGCGAGAAACTGAATGTCGTCGATCAGCAGAACATCGACGTTGCGGAACTTGTCCCGGAAGCTCGTCATCTTCTGGTAGCGCACGCAGTCGATCATCTCGTTGGTAAACTTCTCTCCGCTCACATAGCAGATCGAAGCGTGTCCCTGGCGTCGCTTCACGTCATGGCCGATCGCCTGCATCAGGTGCGTCTTGCCCATTCCCACGCCGCCGTAGAGGAACAGCGGGTTGTAGGCCTTCGACGGCCTCTCCGCGACAGCCTGGGCCGCAGCGGTTGCAAACTGGTTGCCGCTGCCCACCACAAACGCATCGAAGACATACTTGGGATTCAGCTGCGACGCCGTATTCCAGTCGAAGCGCGACTGCTCCGGGCCCGCAGCCGCCGGCGCGCCCGGCGTTCCGGTCCGGGTCTGCCGCGGAGCGTTCTGGCTATGGCTAGGCACAGGAGCGAATCCACCGTCCTCACGAACCTTCGGAGCGCGAGGGTCCTGCTCGGGAGTCGTGAACGACACCGTCTCGATGTCCAGGCCGAGATTATCGATCGCCTCCTGGATCAGGTCCGCGTAACGATCGCCGATATGTTGGAAGTCGGCCGAGGGTATCCGCACAAAGAGCTTCTTGCCTTCAAGGTGGGAAAATCGCGTCGGCTTCAGCCATGTTTCATACGACTGGCGATTGATCTTCTTCTCGAGCGCAGCAAGGATGCGAACCCAGTAGTTCAGTACGGCGGTAGCCGTCGGGACGAATGACATTCTCTATTTCCTTTTTCTTTTCCCTTTGTCTCACCCAGCCGCCCGCACATTCGCGGTACTGCTCTCAGCCAAAAAATAGAACCCGGCAAAACAGAAGTCCCTCTCGCCATCCAAGGCAAGTTGCGACAGATCTGTATCGCCAGAATTTCCCTTCTCCAGCGCATTCATTTGCATGCGCCATGAAGAGGAGTAGTGCAACGTAAGGCAGAGTGCGGAGCTGCTGGAAATCAGCAAGAACATCTTGCGAATCGGGTTCGATAGTAGCACGGAAAACGGGACGTTTTTCAAGCGCCCCTACCGAAATAAAATCAGTTGCACCATTCACGGTGAAGACCCGTAAAACCTTCGTTGTATTGCGAAAAAAACGCACGCTTCAAGCAAATTGTCTCTACTCCCGCAGGCTCCTGTGTGATACGTTTCACACCCCCTGTTTCCCCTCATCTTGGTTCCCGTATCCTCCACTCCCGCTCTCTCGTCACGCCCCTCCGTGTTCTCCGCGTCCTCCTCGGGAGCAAAGTCGGTTTCGGGAAAGCAGCCGAATCGTCGGAAAGAAGAATGTGTCAGGTGAAGAAGAGGATGTCGGAAGGAAGAAGTGTCCTGCCCTAAAAAGCGCATTCGCCAACCCTTGCCCTCGAGCATCCACAGCATCCAGATCGATCTGCGCCTCTCCCCATCGAGGCGTCCAGACCGAGGCAGCCGCAAACCTCCCGCGATCCCCTGTGAAAATCCCGTCCGATGGGATACAATCAGAAATTGCTGCATTAGTAAAAAAGATCCGGCAGGAAGCCTCCTGCCCCCGAGGAGTTCAGTTCCATGCCGAAGCGTACGTTTCAACCCAACCGCCGCCGCCGCTCGAAGACCCACGGCTTCCTCACCCGCATGAAGACCAAGGCCGGTGCCGCTGTTCTCAATCGCCGCCGCGCCAAGGGCCGTCACAAGATCGCCGTAAGCGCCGGCTTCCGCGACTAGTCTCAGTCATCCTCTCCAGTCCATTCCTGCACGCCTGGGCACAATCTCCCGCAATCCGGATTGGCTGGGGCTGCGTAGAATGCCCGAGAACACCACCCTTCGCGATGCGAAGGGTGGATGAATCCATCATCCCGCCTCCAACGTTCCAGGCCACCCAAACTGTCATCCTGAGCGAAGCCTAAACAAAGCCTGCGGTTCCAATACCAGCCGCGAAAAATCTTTCTCCATCCCTTCCCCAGCCTCTCCAGTCACTTACCCCTATCCGCCTCCCACCGTCCCGTTTCGAGGGGCAACCTGTCCCCTTGCCCCACCCCTCCTATGGTCTACCGGCGCTGCGAAAGCGAACGAAGTGCCCCGCCGGCCAGCAGGAGAGATGTGATGAATCAACCCAATCAGCAGAATCCGAATCAGGGAATGCCGAATAAGCAGCAGAACAATCCGCCGCGCGATCAGAGCGGCCAGCAGACCAAGCAGGACACCCGCCCGGGTCAAGGCAGCCAGAGCGGGCAATCAGCTCCTCCCGCAGACAAAAAATAGAGAATCCACTCCCCAGAAGAGGCGGCGTTTTCAGGCCGCAGGAAGGGCCTGTCCACAGCGACGGGCCTCTTCTTTTTGCCCACCGAAGCTTACTTTCAAAAACCCAATTTCCACAGCTCTCTTTGTCTCCGGAAGAGCAACCTCATACGAACGGGCACCCTCTTAATACTCAGTTCGGCATTAAGTGAACACGCAGATCAGTTTGCCGACGAGGAGAAAAACATTATGGCATTGAACCAGAGAACCCATAATCAACCCTCCCACGAAACCCAGGTCAGAGGTGGCCGGTACTCCCACTCAGGCGTGGAAAGTCAAGGCAGTCATACTCCACCCGGTCGCGAAGAAGCGACCAAAGCTGACCAGCACTCGCACTCGGTGGCACCCGCTGAGAAATAGGCTTAAGCCACTAAGTCTTAACTCCTGATTTTTTACTCTCAGAAGAGCGCTCCGGTGGAGCTGAGAGGGAGGAGCCGAATCCGCCGAAGCTGAATCCTCGAAATTGAAGTTGAAGCAAAAGAAGTTGAATCATCACCACCAACAGAGAAGCTGCTATAAGCAGCAAAGGTACAAGGGAGGCCTGCCTGGGCAAAAGGCAGGCTTCTCTTCTTTGCCGTCCCTTAATTTTCCTGGCTCCGTCAGCCGATAGAAAGATCACAAGCACTGCTATCGATGACGCATCCTCCGGCCAAATCCACAAAAACCGCAGAACGACGCCGGGCGCCACGCTACCGTTGTCACGGCCCCATCGACTTCCGCATTCAGGGCTGGTATCTCCGCAGGGGACGCATCCTCAACCTCTGTCTCGACGGCTGCCTCCTCCAACCCGCGCTTCACGCCGGCTGCCTCCCGGGTGAGCGCCTCGACCTCCGCTTAGAAGTCAATCGCCTCCTCTTCCGCGCTCATTGCATCGTGCAGCGTCCAGCCCTCAGGAGCCATCGGCGTAGAGATCCTGTGCCTCAGCGCGCGGGGCCGCCTTCAGCTTCAGGAGCTCATCGACGAACTAGCCAACCTCTCCCCCGCAACCCTTCAAACCTGATCCCAGCCCAGACCATCCACCTCATGAGCACCCGCTCGAACCAACCGCGATAAACTATCGCCTGCGGGCGCGCCCAGGCCACCGCCCGGAGAACTCATCATGGCGCTCACCTTCCGGCTCCGCAAACACGCCGACTATCAGCGCGTCTACCAGTCCAGCCGCAAACAGTTCTCCCGCCAGATGAGCTACTTCGTCGCCCCCCGGGAGCCCGTCTCCAGCGACTCTCTCTCCACCCCCCGCATCGGACTCACCGTCGGCAAGGTCATGGGCAAGGCCGTCGACCGCAACCGCATCAAACGCCGCATGCGCGAGGCCGTCCGACGCAACCTCGATCTCCTCGAAGGCCCGCTCGACATCATCCTGCATCCGCGCCGCAGCGTCATCGATCTCGACTTCGACCTGCTCAATCGCGAGGTCGCGCAGGTCTTCACCGCCATCCGCAAGTCCACGCGTCCAGCCCCGGCAGTCAGGCAAAACGCCTCCACGCCCGCGTCCGAGTGACCCACCATGGCCGATCGCGAACCCGCCGCCGCAGAAGTCCAATCGATCGCCGCCGAACCCGAACCCTCACCTGCCGCCCGCGCAGTCTTCCGTCTCTATAAATCGATCCTCTCCCCGGCGCTCCACATCCTCAGCCCCTCGCAGTGCCTCTACCTCCCCACCTGCTCCGAGTACGCCTACATCGCGCTCACCCGCTTCGGAGTCCTCCGCGGCACCTGGCTCACCCTGCGCCGCATCGCCCGCTGCCATCCCTTCAGCAAGGGCGGCCTGGATCCCGTTCCCGACCTTTCGAGCAGATAGCGCCGCACAAACCCAGAGCACCACCCCAGACCCGCACTCCAAACCAGAGGAAGCCGTCACTTAAAGCTCCCGATACATCACCAGTGCATCTACATACCCAGCCTGCGGATGCAGAAAGGCCTTTGGCAGACATCCCACGGTCGCAAAGCCGCAGCTCTTCCAAAGTCCAACCGCCCGCTCGTTCGTGCTCACCACAAAGTTGAACTGCATCGCACGAAAGCCCAATTCCCGTGCCCGCTCCAGCGAGTGCTCACACATCCTGCGCGCCACCCGCGGCCCACCGCCGCTGCCGCCGTTACATACCCGCAGTTCGCCACATGGCACCGCCTCCATGTTGGTTCGCCCGCAGATAATACGTCCCCAGAACCACCCCCTCCTCTTCGGCGACGAAGACCTCCTTCTCCTCCGAGGTCCAATATTCCAGAGCCTGATCCCTTTTCAGATCCTGAGACAGGGCATACGTCTCGCCTGCGCGGATCACAGGCTCCAGAATCCCCCACACAGCGTCCGCATCCCGTTCCAGGGCCAACCGAATCGCCAACATGGCCCCATTCTCCCACGCTTATCCCACGCCGGATAAAACCATCCGCGCCAAACAAATTCTCCCAGACCCCCCAATTCACCCGGACGATTTACCATAGAAGGTGCACTCTTGCGCGCCTTGGCGCGTCCAGAGCGCAACCCCAGTTGTCTATAGAACAGGAAACATCTCTTGGCAGAGTTTAAAAACCCCAATCAGCAGGGCGGTGGCGGGCCGGACGGCAACCGTTCCCTCTTCATCATGATGTTCTTCATGATCGCCGTCTTCTTCGGTCTCAGCTATTACCGCCAGAAGACGAACCCGAAGACGGTCTCGCCCAACTCTCCCGCGGCGACCCAATCGGCGACCCAGACGGCCCCGCAGAGCTCAACCCCCGCGAACGCCCCGGCCCCCGCTGCTGCGGCAACCTCCGCTTCCGCGAGCACCCCCGCCGTTGCTGCTGCAGCCGAGTCCACCACCGTCGTCGACAATGAGCTCTACCGCATAGAGTTCACCAATCGCGGTGCCCAGGTCAAGAGCTGGATCCTCAAGCAGTACAAGGACACCGACGGCCATCCCCTGAACCTCGTCCACACCCAGGCCGCCGAAAAGTTCGGTTATCCCCTCTCGCTCCACACCTACGACTCCGGCGTCGCCACCCAGCTTAACCAGGCCCTCTACGTCCCCTCCGCCCCGGGCCCGCTCGCCGCCCCCGCTACCCTTACCTTCAGGTACTCCGGCAACGGCCTTGAGGTCACCAAGACCTTCTCCTTCGACGCCACCTACGTCCTGCACGCCGACGTCCAGGTCCTCCGCAACGGAACCCCGCTCCGAGCCCTCATCTCCTGGCCCGGAGGCTTCGGCGATCAGGACAACGCCCTGGCCTACGCCGGAGCCCAGGTCGATTTCTCCCGCAACGCCGCCGACGAACACCTCGCGCCCAAGAAGGTCGCCGGCGGCGACACCCTAAACGGCCCCTTCGACTGGGCCGGCGTCTCCGATACCTACTTCGCCGCCATCTTCCTCCCCGACGCTCCGGCTACCGCCTCCGTGGCTCTGATTCACGACGAGCTCGACGTCGCCAGGACCATCCATCGCACCGGCTTCGGCTCCAACTCTCCCGCCAAGGGAGCCATCAACGTCCCCATCCTCGGAGCCGCGCTCGGCGACACCAGCGGCCACACCCAGGCCCGTCTCTACGTCGGGCCCAAGGCCGTCAACGTCCTCCGCAACATCTCTTCCACCCCCGTCAACGGCAAGAGCGTCACCCTCGAGCCCCTGCTCGAGTTCGGCTTCTGGGGCTTCGTCGGCAAATACCTCTTCCTCACCCTCCAGTTCATCCATTCGCACATCGTCTCCAACTGGGGATGGGCAATCATCCTGCTCACCCTAGCCATCAACGTGCTGCTGCTCCCCCTGCGCGTCAAGACCATGCAGTCCGGCCTGAAGATGCAGCGCATCCAGCCCCAGATGGACGCCATCAAGGAGAAGTACAAGAAGTACAAGATCAACGATCCCAAGCGGAACGAGATGAACGCCGAGATCATGAAGCTCCAGAAGGACAACGGAGTCAACATGTTCGGCGGCTGCATCCCGACGCTGGTTCAGCTCCCTCTGCTCTTCGCCTTCTTCTCCATGCTCCCCCGCGTCATCGAGCTGCGCCACGCCTCCTGGGGATGGCTTCCCGATCTCACTGCGGCGGATCCATATCACATCCTTCCGATTGTGATGATCATCAGCCAGTTCCTCATGCAGTACTACACCCCCTCGCCCGGGGTCGATCCGCAGCAGCAGAAGATGATGGCCTTCATGATGCCCGCCGTCACCGGCTACTTCGTCTGGACCTACGCCTCCGGACTTGGCCTCTACTGGGCCGTCGGAAACTTCTTCGGAATCGCGCAGCAGTGGGTCATGAACCGCACCTCGCTCGGCAAGGAGATGCGCGAGATCGCCGCCAAGCGCGCCCGCCGCAAGTCAGGAGCCCCCGCTACCCTCCAGGGCAAACGCTGAACGCCGAACCCCGCAGGCACAACGCTGAACTCCCGGAGATGAGAAGATGCCCTTAGCAACAAAACAACAGGAGACTGAAACGATGAAGAAGCTGTACTCGTCGATGCTGAAGCGTGGCCTCATCCTGGCCGGGATCCTCACCCTCTCTGCCTCGGGCAGCGCCTTCGCCCAGAACAAGGCCATCGACTTCAAGCAGGGCAATCCCTTCAGTGATGGATTCGTCGCGGGCAAGACCCTCTACGTCGCCGGCCAGCAGGGACCCGACGCAGACGGCAAGGTCACCGGAACCGACATCACCCTCCAGACCACCAACGCCATCGCCGCCATCAAGAAGGTCGTCGAAAAGGCCGGCTTCAAGATGTCCGATATCGTCTCCGTCACCGTCTACGTCACTGATCTCGACGACGTCAAGAAGATGAACGAGGGCTATATCAAAGACATGCCCGATCCGAAGCCGGCCCGCGCCACCGTCCAGGTAGCAGGCCTCATCGGAGGAGCCAAGATCGAAATCTCCGCCGTAGCCGTCAAGCACTAAGCGGATTCGTTCTCCAACGCACCACCTTCGCATCAGGAAGAGAGGGCTCCCTCAAGGAGCCCTCTCTTCTTCCTCTATCCCATCCCCATCCCTCCAAGCCCGTCATTTTGAGCGAAGAATCCCTGTATTTCGCCCGAAGCGCCACACCCCATTCGCTCTGCGAACACATCCTGAGCGAAGTCTGGCGCACGCGCCAGACGTAGTCGAGGGACCTGCGGTTACCCACGCCCGGCAGAATGCCCATTCATCCAGCCTCTTCGCACGAACGGGACATTCGAATAAAGCGCGAACCGTCTCTTCCCAACCCCTTCAACCCGCCCGGCGAACCAGGCCAGGAGCCCCTCTCTCCTCCAACAGGCAGCACGCCTTCTCCAGCCGCGCCCTGTCAGCCCGCATACTCTTGTCCTCACCCAGCGCAGCCAGCGTCTGGCGCAGAATCTTTGCGGCCCCTGCATCCGGCGGCATCGTGATCCGATAGTGCATCCACTTTCCCTCGCGCCGCGCCGCCACAACTCCCGCGCCCCGAAGATAAGCCAGATGCCGCGAGATCTTCGGCTGCGGCAATCCCAGAACCTCGACGAAAGAGCAGACGCAAAGCTCCCCCTCCCGCATCAGGTTCAGCAGCCGCAGCCGCGTCCTGTCTCCAAGACTGAAAAAATCGCTCCAGCGGAAACTCGCTCTTTCTGGCCATGAAATTAATATTCGCATTGACGAATACAAAAGGGCGATCATATATTCGCTTAAGCGGATATGTAGAAAGAGCAAACGTCATGTCGGATTCTCTACGGAACGCAGCGAAGGAAAAATACGGTGCCGTCGCCGAAAGCACGCTCTCCAGCAACGACGCTGGAGTAAAGGCCATCGCCGAGGCCTTCGGCTACAGCACTGAAGAGCTTACCTCGATTCCCGCAGCCGCCAACATGGGCCTCTCCTGCGGCAATCCCACCGCAACGGCGAACCTGCAGCCCGGTGAGACCGTGCTCGACCTCGGCTCCGGCGGAGGCCTCGACGTCTTCCTCGCATCTGCAAAAGTTGGCCCGCAGGGAAGAGTTATCGGCGTCGATATGACCCCCTCCATGATTGAGCGTGCAGAAACCAACGCCCGCGACGGCGGCTACGCCAACGTCGAGTTCCACCTCGCGCCCATCGACCATCTCCCTCTGTCCGTGGCCTCCGTCGACTGCGTCCTCAGCAACTGCGTCCTCAACCTCGCGCCCGACAAGCCCGCCGTCTTCCGCGAGATCTTTCGCGTCCTCAAGCCCGGCGGAAGACTCGCGATCAGCGACATCGCCCTCAAGGCCGAGCTGCCCCAGGCCATCGCCTCCAGCCTCGCCGCCTACATCGGCTGCGTTGCCGGAGCCATCCATATCGAGGACTATCGCACCCAGCTCCGCGAAGCCGGCTTCGAATCCGTCCAGATCGTCGACAGCGGCTCCGACCTCAATGGCTACTCCAAAGTAGAAAACCAATCCGGCTGCTGCTCGCCCGCAATGACGCCCGCAGTGGCCACGATCGACTCAAGAGACGACAGAGACAAGGCGAACGCGATCGACAAAAACCTCACCTCCGGCTCCTACGCCTGCTGCGGCTCCGAGCCAACCACCCTGCACGAAGACCTCAGCACATTGCTCTCGAGCTACTACATCAACCAGGCCGCGGCCAGCGTAAGGGTATACGCCCTGAAACCATCCCCAAAATCCTGCTGCGGCCCATCCTGCTGCTCCTAGGAAGAACCGTTGAAACCGCAGTGGAGGGCCGCCGGATTGCCTCCTCGCCCGACTCGCACGCGATCAAAAAGGGGCCTTCGCCCCGAGACCAGCCCGCCCGGGAATACGAATCTATACGGGCCCACCGAATCCCCAAATGCACTCCAGCCCACCTTTACACCGCCCTCCCTGCAATTAATTTCGTATACTGTTCAGGTCCCATGGAAGATTCGGAAGCTAAAAAGAAGAAGGTAGCTGACTTCCTCCAGACCCTCACCTCACCGGGCCGTCTGAATCTGAAGTTCAACATCCTCGATAATCCGCCTGTCACCGCTGGTGACTCCCCCGCCGAGATCTCCGTCGAACTCTCCGGCCCCGACGTCCCCCTGCTCCTTGCGCGCAACGGCGAGCTCCTGCTCTCCCTTGAACACATCGCCGCCAAGATCCTCCGCTTCGAGCACGAGGACCACGACCGCATCTCCTTCGACGCCGAAAACTTCAAGGCTCTCCGCCAACAGGAGCTGCGCCTGGCCGCCGAAGCCGCCATCGAGCGCGTCCGCCAGACCGGCCAGCCCTACAGCTTCTCCCCCATGAGCTCCCGCGAGCGCCGCCTCCTCCATCTCGCCCTCGCACCGTCCGGCCTCCCTACGGCGTCTTCAGGAGAGGGCCCGCGACGCTTCGTTGTCCTCTATCCCGAAGGGGAGACACCCCCGGCAGCGCCTTCAAGGGACGATCGGGCTCAGGCTATCCGGCAGCGCTTCCGCCGCCGCTAACGCCGGAATCGCTCCGTCATTCTCAGCGAAGCGAAGAATCCCTGTATTCACCCGAAGCGCCACCAGGCCCTCAGGAACTCACCCCGCGGGCAAAGTAGGCCTTACTGCCGAAACCTCCGCCGCACAGCCCCCGCCACTCCAAGCAGGCCCGTAGCCATCAGAAGCAGACTTCCCGGCTCCGGAGTCACTGCCGTAGGAGGTTTACCCGGAGGAGGCGGGGGATTCCCGCCGCCCGGCCCGCCACCCGGAGGTGTACTCCCTCCAGGAGGATTCCCTCCCCCCCCCCCCCCCCCCGGAATACCGCCACCACCACCACCACCGACAGGTAAGCCGCCCACACCCGGAAACCCTCCGTTACTCCCACCGTTCGAGCCCGGGTACTCCGGCTCCTGCGCCAGGGAAAACGGTCCCAAGGTCGATTCCGTATCCTCATCTCCAAGCCGCGCATTCGAGAGCGGCATCGCTCCCGGGTCGTAGGCGATATCCTTCTTCAGCTCCACTGAATCAAGAGGAAGCTCCCCGCACGCAAACGCCAGCTCCCGCAGCGTCTCCTCACGCGTCATTCTGGGACGCTGCAGCCGCGCCGGCAGCACTCGCGTCCTCGTCTTTGGCCTGGGCTTCGACGCGGTCAGCGCCACCGTCTTCCGCTGGACGTAGCGGTGCAACCGATGGTGCGCAGCCACAGCGCGCTTCACCAGCTCCGAGTGAGCCAGCTCATTTTTATATTCCGAGATCCAGTGTTCGCACTCCGTAGAGGCGTGAACCCGCACTCCCGTCGCCGCGGAGACAAAGACCAGGAGAAGAAGCAGAACAAGAGAAACACGACGCATCAACATAGTCCAGGGCCCGAGAGGTGGCTCTTCGCTCACCCCTAAAAATAAGCAAGTGCCTTGGATTAGTGCAATCAACCTTCCAAACCGAAGGAGAGCGCAAAACCTCGTAGATTCACAAAGATGTGTGCAACTTGCAGTAGAACGGATACTTATTTACCACTCCCTGCAAGGGAGAATGGAAGCGTCTTTCCATCCGGTTTAGGCAAACCGTTGCACGTTTGAGACACGGGCCGGCGGCTCGCTTACCCTCAAAGTCTCGCCGATCAGGTCTTTGGGTTCCACATATCTCTCCCACTCCCCCGACTCCGCGATCCTCTTCAGCTCTGCCGTCCTTCTCGTCAGCATCCTCATCAACGCCGTGCGCAGGATCGTCGGTCCCAGGATCCTGCCCAGGGGACCATATCGCAGCTCGAACCGGACCTCATCGCGCATCCGCGTGCCGTCATCCATCCGGGCGAAGTGGTGGTCATGCTCGAAATGCCGGAAGACCCCGGCCACCATCACCTCGCGAAAGTAGGTAAACGGCCGCAGGGACTCGATACGGCTGACATAGGAAAACGTCATCCTCCCGGCACGCATCTGCCAGGAAAGCACATCTCCCTCCTGCAGTGTGCCCTGGCCCGGAGCACTGCTCGGGGCATGAGTCTTTATCACGGAAGAAAGCTCAGCGCTCGACGCCAGAAGAAAGCACCTCTCCACCGGAGCATTGACCCAGGTTGTAAGTCGGATCGTAATCATATGGGAGAAACCATCCGTAAGTTCGTGAGGGTCCTGTTTCTTTACACGCAAGTATCTGATGGTTGGATGCATTTCGTTCCAGGAACGTAAGCAAATTTAAGGTGAATGCAAATAGTTGCAACTAAACCCTTTGCAACCATGCATTCCTAACCCGCACTCCAATCCCCGCGAATCGCCTTCCACTCCGTCACTCGAATGCGAAGCCGAAGAGCCCCATCTTCTGCCCGAAGCGCCCAACCGGCACGCGATCCCACCGGCACGCCGGTCCCACCGAACCGCCACCCTCAGCAATGCCCGTTTGCCCACCCTTTGCAACCTCGCCGCAAAGAGTGGGATGAACGGCCTTCAACCAAACACCCTACAAAGCAGTCCCGCGCGACTCCATCAAACCCTTCGCCCTCGCCACAAACTCCGTCAGCGTCACCGAGCCTTCATCGCCCTTGCCCCGTGTGCGCACGCTCACCGAATCAGCCGCGGCCTCCTTGTCGCCCATTACCAGCACAAAAGGAACCTTCTGCATCGTGAACTCGCGGATCTTCGCATTCATCTTCTCGTTCCGCGCATCCAGCTCCACCCGCAGCCCCTGGCCTTCGAGCTTCGCCTTCACGCTCTTCGCATACTCCAGGTGCTTCTCCGAGATCGGAACCAGTCCCACCTGCACCGGAGCCAGCCACACCGGAAACGCCCCGGCATAGTGCTCGATCAACACCCCGAAGAAACGCTCGACCGAGCCGAACAGCGCACGATGCACCATCACCGGACGATGCTTCTCTCCATCCTCGCCCGTGTACTCCAGCTCGAACCTTTGCGGAAGATTGAAGTCGAACTGCACCGTCGAAAGCTGCCACAGCCGACCCAGCACATCCACCAGCTTGATATCGATCTTCGGACCGTAGAACGCTGCCTCGCCGGGAATCTCCCTGTAGGGAATTCCCTTCGCATCCAGCACCTTCTTCAACGACGCAACCGCCGTATTCCAATGCTCCGCCGAGCCCACATAGCTCTTCGCGTCCTTCGGGTCCCAGGTCGAAAGCTCAACCTTGAACTCTGCAAATCCAAACGCCTTCAGGACCTCGTCGGCAAACTCGACACACGCCGCAATCTCGCTCTCGATCTGCTCCGGTGTGCAGAAGATGTGAGCATCGTCCTGTGTAAACCCACGAACGCGCAGTAACCCATGCATCGTTCCCGAGCGTTCATAGCGATACACATTTCCCAGCTCCGCATACCGTTGCGGAAGATCGCGGTAGCTCTTCGGCGAATTTTTGTAGATCAGGATGTGACCCGGACAGTTCATCGGTTTCAGCCGGTACTCCGCGTCATCCAGCTCCATCGGCGGATACATGTTCTGCGAATAGAACCCTTCATGCCCCGAGATCTTCCAAAGCTCCCTCCGCATGATGTGCGGCGTAAACACCATATCGTAACCGCGACGGATACATTCATCCCGCATCCAGTCTTCCATCACCTTGCGGATCAGCCCGCCCTTCGGGTGCCAGAAGATCAGTCCCGCTCCCGCGACCTCCTGGATGCTGAACAGATCAAGCTGCTTGCCCAGCACGCGATGATCGCGGGCCTTGATCTCCTCCAGCCGCTTGAAGTGCGCCTCCATATCCTTGCCGTTGAAAAACGCGGTCCCGTAGACGCGCTGCAGCTGCTGGTTCTTCTCATCGCCCAGCCAGTACGCTCCGGCAATACTGGTCACCTTGAACGCCTTCACCCGGCCCGTCGAAGGAACATGCGGCCCGCGGCAGAAGTCCGTGAAGCCGCCGTTCTTGTACAGCGAGATGTCATCGCCTGGCTTCGTGAACCGCTCGATGAAGTGAACCTTCATGAAGTCGCCATGCGCCTTGTAGTCTTCCAGAGCCTTCTCGCGCGGCTCGCTCTCGCGCACGAACCTCTCATCGCGAGCCACCACCTCGGCCATCTTCTTCTCGATCGCTGCAAGATCGTCTTCGGTGAACGGCGTCTCGCGATACACGTCGTAGAAAAACCCCTGCTCCGTCGCCGGTCCATGCCCCAGCTTCGTCTCCGGGAACAGCTCCAGGATCGCCGTCGCCATCACGTGGGCTGCCGAATGCCGTACGACCTTCAGCGCAGCCTCGTCCGTCTCCTTCAACAGCTCCAGCGCCACATCCTCATGCAACGGGGCGGCCAGGTCGACCAGCCGCTCTCCCTGCTCAGACGCCGAGCCATACATCCCCTCTTCGGTCTGAGCCTCAGCAGCCTCGTCCTCTGCCGTCTCCGATCCCCGATCCCCGATCCCCGTTCCCTGTGTCAGGGGACGTACCCGCGCCACCACCACCGCCGCTGCCAGGCGCGGCGAAATGCTCATCGCGATATCATAAGGAGTCGACCCGCGAGCAACCTCGCGCACCGAACCATCCGAAAGCTGGACCTTAATACTCTGTTCACTCATAAGCGTTATCTATCTCTCAGCATATTTGCTTTGCCACCGTTGCACCAACTTGTCCGCGGACTCATCTCTTCCGGACTTTTCACTGACCAACTTCTTACCGGATGAGCGCATCTATCTGAGACAATCGATCTCTCTCGCCGACCGGAAAAACAGGAATCGCTGAAGTAAAGAATAAAAGGACTGGTCCCGGTCATCTGCGACAGAGAGGGATTCGATCTCATCGGCCCCCACAACGATCCATCTAAAGACAAAGGAACCCTCATGCAAGCCCTGTGCAAGGCATCTGATCACTCACCCGACGTCACCTGCCCCATCTGCGGCAAAGGCTTCCATATCTATTGGGAACGCACCTCCCGCACACAGCAGGATGCAGCCCTCCCCGCCATCCAGCTCGCTCTTCGCGAGCATCACGACCATCCCGAGACCGCCACGCATCCCAGTCTCCCCTTCACCGTCCCCAGCTGGTCCGGCCTCCCGCAGTTCTCCGCCGCCGCCCTCCTGGGTGGAGCCACCCTCTAGCCAGAGGCTGTTCCTTTCTCCGAACCTATCCAGATCTCCGGGTGCCCGTCCTTCGCCGCTGTTTCATAGCGGCGAAGGGTGGGATGTAAAAGGACCGGACGCAGAAAAATAGGAGCCGATCTTTGTGACAGCTTCATCGTCGCAAAGGTGGGCTCCTTCGAGCTTCAGCTCCGACCGCTCTCCGCCACGAACAATCCCCCTACGCAACGCGCGGGCAGCGGCCACTCCCTCCACAGCCTCCTAGGCCACCTTCCCTCACCCATCCCGAGCGCCTAAAATACCCTCATGTCCTACGCCGCAGCGCTCGATCACCTTTACGCCCGTGGTCTCGAGCTTGTCACCGCGCCTGATGTTCCACGCCGCAAGTTCGACCTCGAACACATGCGCATCCTCGCCCGTGCCCTCGGCAACCCTCAGGAACGCTTCCCCTCCGTCCTGATCGCCGGAACCAATGGCAAGGGCTCCACCGCCGCCACCCTTGCCAGCATCCTCGCGACCGCCGGTTACCGCACCGCCCTTTACACGTCGCCCCACCTCTCTCGCGTCAACGAGCGCATCCAGATCGACG
>Ga0193742_1001099_pt1 | contig 16751 bp, 14 predicted proteins | sample L2c1metaG_FD_165511 | JGI IMG/M metagenome (GOLD analysis project Ga0193742, IMG submission 165511) | Soil microbial communities from a riparian zone of the East river system, Colorado, United States - L2c1 | ecosystem: Environmental > Terrestrial > Soil > Riparian zone | place: USA: East River... | reverse complement strand
CGGCGGTCCAGCGCGAGCGCCGCCAGCGTGCGGCCGAACAGGTGCGCCGGCCCGACGCCGTTGCCCGTGTAGCCGAACGCCGCCCACGCGGGCAGCCCGCGCAGCCCGACGATCGCCGGCCGGTGGGTGGGGGAGACGTCGATCGGCCCGCCCCAGGCGTGCGCGATCCGGCGCTCCGCAAGCTGCGGGAAGAACCGCACGAGGTCGGCGCGGACCTGCGCGACGACGTCGTGGTCGACCTCCATCCGCCGCCCCGTCCGTGCGCCGGCCGCCATCCGGCCGCCGGCCCAGCCGAACACGATCCGGTCGTCCCGCGTCGTGCGCATGTAGTGCAGCAGCGCACGCCCGTCGGAGATCGATTCGCCGCCGCGCCAGCCCAGCTCGTCCAGCACATCCGGCACCGGCTCGGTGCAGACCACGTGGCTGGAGGAGACCGTCAGCCGGTTGCGCAGCGGCGGCAGCGTCCCACTCGCTGCGTTGATCGCGAACACCGCCGTGCGCGCCCGCACGGACCCGCCCGCCGTGTCCACCGCGACGCCCTCCCGCACCGGCCGGACCCCGGTCGCCCGGCTCCCCTCGTGGACCAGCGCCCCCCGCCCGAGCAGCCGCTCGCGCAGCCCGAACGCCAGCCGCGCCGGATGCACGGTGGCCGCGGCGGGGACGAACACGCCGCCGCGGAACAGCGGCGACGCGCAGCGGGCACGCGTCTGTGCGGCGTCCTGCGCGAGCACGGTCGCGCCGTCGACGGCGTCGGCGCTCACGCCGTCCTGCGCCGGCGCAGTCGACGCGCACAGCTCGCCGCCCTTGCGATACCAGGCATCGACGTCCTCGGCCTCGCACCACGCGCCGATCGCGTCGACCGTCTCGCGCGCCGCCCCCACCCAGGCCGTCGCCCCCGCCTCGCCGTAGTCGGCGCGCAGCGTCGGCAGGCTGAGGTCCATGCTCGACACGAAGCCGCCGTTGCGCCCGCTCGGCCCGTGCCCGCAGCGGCCCGCCTCCAGCACGACGACGCGCGCGTCGGGCGCGGCCGCCAGCACGTGCCAGGCGGTCCACAGCCCGGTGTAGCCGCCGCCGATCACGACGACGTCGGCGCGCACGTCGCCCTCCAGCGCGGGCAGCACCGCGGGGCTGCCCGCCTCGGCGATCCAGAAGCCGTGCGCGTCGTGGAGCATCAGGGCAGGTGCGCCTGCTCGGCCGCGGCCACCGCCGCCCACTCGACGTCGCGCAGCGCCACCGGGGCGTCGACGCCGACCGGGTCGTGCGCGAACGTCGCCGGCAGCTCGGCGAGCCCCTCCAGGATCGCGAGGTTGGCGAGCGGCAGGTGCAGCAGCGAGTAGCCGCCCTCGAGCAGCGCGACCGCCCGCCCGCCGCAGACCTCGTCGGCCAGCGCCACGGCGCGGTCCGCCAGCGCGCGGAACCCGGGCACGGTGATCGACATGCGCCCGAGCGGGTCGGTCGCCGACGCGTCCTGCCCCGCGGCGATCAGCAGCAGCTCGGGCCGGAACGCGCGCACCGCCGGCGCCACGATGCGGTCGAACGCGTGCGCATAGCCTGCGTCGCCCGTCCCCGCCGGCAGCGGGACGTTGACGTTCGTCCCCTCCGCGCCGCGGGTGGCCAGGCCGCCGGTGTGGGCGGGGTAGAGCCCGTCCTGGTGCAGCGAGACCGTCAGCACCGACGGGTCGTCGAGGAAGATCTCCTCGGTCCCGTTGCCGTGGTGCACGTCCCAGTCGACGATCGCCACGCGCGCCAGCCCGCGCTCGCGCTGCGCCCAGCGCGCCGCGATCGCGATGTTGTTGACGAGGCAGTAGCCCATCGCGGCGTCGCGCTCGGCGTGGTGGCCGGGCGGGCGCAGCAGCGCGAACGCGTTGTCGAGCGAGCCGTCCAGCACCGCCTCGACGGCGGCGAGCGGCCCACCGGCGGCCAGCAGCAGCGCCTCGTGCGTGCCCGGGCCCGACCACGCGTCGGCGCCGACCTCGACGCGCTCGCCCGTCGCGGCCAGGTCGAGCACGCGGCGCACGTGCGCCTCGGTGTGCGCCAGCCGCAGCTCCGCCTCGGTCGCGAAGCGCGGCGGTAGCTCGATCACGCTCCCCAGCACGCCGCTGCCCTCGAGCGCGCGCCGCGTCAGCGTCAGCCGCTCCGGCCGCTCGAACGGCGGCACCGCCGCCCAGTCCGGCAGCCCGCCGGGCGGGATGCCCCCGGGCGGCTCGTGGGCGACGCAGCGCTCGTCGTAGACGAGCCCGGTCCGCCGCTCAGCCAAGACCGAGCCCGCTGCCGCCGCCTTCGGTACGGGCCGCGCGGCGCAGGATCAGCGCCGCTCCTCCCAGCCCGAGCAACGTCACGCCCAGCATCATCGTCGCGGCTGCGTTGAGGTCCGGCCGCAGGCCGAAGCGGATGCCCGACAGGATCCGCAGCGGCCACGTGTCGTTGCCCGCGCCGGCCGTGAAGTTGGAGATGACGACGTCGTCGAAGGAGAACGTGAACGACAGCATCGCGCCGGCGACGATCGCCGGCGCCAGCCGCGGCAGCGTGATCTGCCGGAACGTCGCCAGCGCGGAGGCGCCGAGGTCGCGGCTCGCCTCCTCCAGCGACGTCCCCATCGAGACGAACCGGGCGCGCACGACGAGCAGCACGAGCGACGCGTTGAACACCGTGTGGGCGAGGAACATCGTCACGAGGCCGAGCTCGAAGCCGACGTTGACGAAGAAGATCAGCGACGACACCGCGATCACCAGCTCCGGCACCACGAGCGTCAGGAAGACGAGCACGTCGAACGGGTTGCGCACGCGCCGGCTCACCCGCGACAGGGCCAGCGCCGCCGCCGTGCCGAACACGGTGGCGATCACCGCGGAGGCCAGGGCGATGCGGAACGACCGGCTGATCGCCGACGTGATCGTCTCGTCGTCGAGCGCCCGGCCGAACCACTTCGTCGAGAACCCGGCGAACTCCGCGACGTTGTTGCCGGAGTTGAACGCGTAGATCACGACGACGAGGATCGGGAAGAACAGGAAGCCGTAGACGAGCGCGCTGTAGCCGCCCAGCAGCGCCGGAACGGAGACCAGCCGCGGGACGACGACGATCGCCGCCGCGCCGAGCACCAGCCCGATCGCGCCGCGCGCCGAGACGTCCCCGTTCCCCAGCGCCAGGAGGAACGCGACGACCGCGATCAGGCCGAGGACGAAGCAGAGCGCGCCGGTGAAGGCGCCGGCCTTGCGCAGCGCCTCAGGCACCGTACTCCTGCTCCGTGCGGGTCGAGAGGTACAGGTAGAGCGCGACGAAGAACGACAGAGCGCCCATCACCAGCAGCGCGAGCGCCGAGCCGAGCGCGTAGTCCTGGGCCTCGAGGAACAGGCGCTGGATCACGTTGCCGATGAAGTCGACGCGCCCGCCGCCGAGCACGAGCGGGATCACGTACTCGCCCATCATCGGGATGAACACGAGCAGCGTCCCGGTGATGAGACCGGGCGCGGTGAGCCGCAGCGTGATTTGCCGGAACGCGGCCCACTGGCTGGCGCCCAGGTCGGTGGCGGCGTCGATCAGCCCCCAGTCCATCCGCTCGAGCGTCGCGTAGAGCGGCAGGACGAAGAGCGGCAGGTAGTTGTAGACCAGCCCGATCTGGATAGCGGTGGTCGTGTAGAGGATGTCGAGCGGCCCGTCGGTCAGCTTCAGCGACTGCAGCCAGTCCGACAGGAAGAACTCCGGCGAGAGCACGATCAGGAACGAGTACGTGCGGATCAGGAACGACGTCCAGAACGGCACGATGATCAGCGCGAGGAAGAGGCCGCGCCGGTTCGCCGGCGCGTAGCGCGCGATCCAGTAGGCGAGCGGGTAGCCGACCAGCACGATCAGCACCGTGCCGACCGCCGCGGTGCGCAGGGTGCGTAGGAACGTATCGACGTAGAGCGCGTCCAGTCCGGCCGAGAAGTTCCCCAGGTCGAAGCCGTACGCGACGCCGCCGAACCCGACCGGGGTGGCGACCGCGAACAGGACCAGGAACACCAGCGGCGCGACGAAGAACGCGCAGTAGAACGCCAGCGACGGCAAGGCGAGCTGGAACGGGTAGTCGACGTGCTCGGCGCGCTCGGCGCCGGTCACGCGCCGGATCGCCAGGCCGCCGAGCAGGAACAGCGGCACGGCGGCGAGCAGCAGCGCGACGCTCGGCGCAAGCCCGAGGCCCAGGTTCCCGAGCTGGATGTACACCGCGACCGCGACCGCGAGCATGACCAGCCCGGCGAGGGCGCCGGCGACGCGGCCGCGCGGGCGCGCGGCCGCCGGCGCGGCGACGGACGTGGCTTCGGCCACGGCCATCGTCAGGCGGCCTTGAACTCCGTGTACGCGCGGTTGCGCTGCTGCAGGCCCCTGGCCGTCTCGACCTGGGACTCGTAGCCCTGGATCTTCTCGTCGGGGACGTTGATCACCGGGTCGGCGGCGAGCTCCGGGTCGACGCCCTGGATCCCGGTCACCGGCACTGGGTACTGGTGGTAGTTCATCTCCTTGCCCGCGATCACGGGATCCAGCACGAAGTCGATCCACTTGTGCGCGGCGACGGGGTGCTGGGCGTCGGCCGAGATGACCCAGTTGTCGACCCAGTACTCGGTCGGCCCGTCGGGCACGAGGAACACCATCTCCCGGTCCTTCTTGGCCAGCTCCACGATCGCGCGGCGGATGTCCCCGTTCCAGCCCATGCCGTAGTCGATCTCACCGCGCGAGGCCCGCTCGATGAACGTCGAGTTGATCGTGTCCACGTTCGGCTTGACGTCGACGAGCAACTGCTTCGCCTGGTCGATCTCGCCCTGGTCCTCGGTGTTGATCGAGAAGCCGAGCGCCGCGAGCGCGATCGCCATCACCTGCGTGCCGCCCTCGAGGAAGTTGACCCGCAGGTCCTTGAACGCCGGTGTCTTGAGCAGGTCGAAGCACTCCGCGATCGTCTTCGGCTGCTCGGAGACCTTGTCGGTCATCCAGTAGAAGCTCGTGATGCCGTAGTCCTTGGGGACCGAGTACTTGTTGCCCGGGTCGTAGTCGGTCTTCGTGAACGCCGGCGAGATGTTCTTCATGTTCGGGATCAGCTCGGGCGTGAGCGGCATGATCAGCCCGAGGTCGGCCATCGTCTTGACCGCGTAGCCGGTCGGCGCGATCACGTCGTACTTCGAGCCTCCGGCGCGCAGCTTGGCCAGGATCTCGTCGTTGGCGCCGAAGCCGGTGACGTTGACCTTGGGCCCGTACTCCTTCGTGTAGGCCTTGTAGTTCGCCGGGTCGGTGTAGTCGACCCAGTTCGCCAGCAGCAGGTCGCCGTCCTCGACCTGACCGTCGGCGGGCGTCGGCGGCTTGGCGTCCGCGCTCTGCTCGGCGCCCCCCCCGCCCGAGGAACCGCCCCCGCCGCCGGAGCCGCCGGTCGAGCCGCCGCAGCCGGCGAGGTACGCGGCCATCGCCGCACCACCGCCGGCGAGCAGCGCCTGGCGCCGCGTCACCATGCGCTGCACGGCCGCCCGCCTGGACTCCGGAACCAGGATGTTCAGCTCGTCGGGTCGGTCGGCCATGTCGGTCGCTTCCTTTCGTACATCACGCCTGCAGTTCGAGGGGCGCGACCACCGTCGCGCTGGTTCCGTTCGCGGGGCCGAGGAGCAGCGCAGCCGTCGGGCTCCAGCCGAGCCACAGCTTGTCGCCGGGCGCGATCCCGCTCAGCCGCTCGTCGCCCGCGCGGCGCTGGAGCGCGACCAGCTCCTCGCCGGTCTCGAGCACCGCGACGATCTGCAGGTTGTGACCGAGCACCATCGCCGTCTGACACGTCGCCGGGGTGCCCTCGCCGCGCGTGTTGGCGTGCACCTCCTCGGGGCGCAGGCCGAGCTTCACGCGCTCGCCGACCCCCGCCTCCTCGACGACGCGGCCGATCCCGAAGCGGGCGGTCCCGACGCTGGCGACGAGCGTGTGGTCGTCGCGCTCGAGCGTGCCCTCCAGGTGGTTCATGTCGCCGATGAAGTCGGCCACGAACGGGGTCGCGGGGCGGTCGTAGATCTCGGAGGGCGCGGCGAGCTGGTCGATCCGCCCGGCGTCCATGACGGCGATGCGGTCGGCCATCGCCATCGCCTCCTCCTGGTCGTGCGTGACGACGATGAACGTGATCCCGACGTCGCGCTGGATGCGCTTGAGCTCGACCTGCATCGCCTTGCGCAGCTTCTGGTCCAGCGCGCCGAGCGGCTCGTCGAGCAGCAGCACCTTCGGGTTCATCACGAGCGCGCGGGCGAGCGCGACGCGCTGCTGCATGCCGCCCGAGAGCTGCGCCGGCTTGGCCTGCTCGCGACCGGTCAGGCGGACCAGCTCGAGCGCCTCCTGGGCCTGGCGGTAGCGGTCCTGCTTGCCGACCTTGCGCTGCTTGAGCCCGTAGGCGACGTTGTCGAGCACGGTCAGATGCGGGAACAGCGCGTAGGCCTGGAAGACCGTGTTCACGTCGCGCTTGTTCGGCGGGATGCCGACGGCGGTCCGTCCGCCGATGTCGATCTCGCCCTCGGTCGGCTCGTCGAAGCCGGCGATCATCCGCAGCGTCGTCGTCTTGCCGCAGCCGGAGGGCCCGAGCAGGGCGAGGAACTCGCCGGGATGCACCTCGAGGTCGATGTGGTCGACCGCGACGAGATCACCGAATCGCTTCGTGACGCCGCGGAGCACGACGTCGGGAGTAGCCCCCATCTCCATGTGGCGCGGAACATACAGAAAGCACATTGCGGCTGTCCAGTGCGGACAAAAGGTCTAGACCCTCTGGCCAAGCGGTCGAACGGCCGATACTGTGGGGAGCGATGGCACTGCGCCTGCACCTCGCCCTCCTTCTCCTCCTCCCCCCTCGGGGGGAATAGCGCGTGGCGGCCGCGAAGCCGCAAACCCAACCGGAGAAGGACCGAGGTGAAACCGAAAGGAGCAGTGCCATGGACCCCGACCGGGTCATCATCTTCGACACGACCCTGCGCGACGGCGAGCAGTCGCCCGGGATCTCGCTGAACACGACCGAGAAGCTCGAGATCGCGCACCAGCTCGCGCGGCTGGGCGTCGACGTGATCGAGGCGGGCTTCCCGATCGCCTCGCCGGGCGACTTCGCGGCGGTGCAGGCGATCGCCCGCGAGGTGACCGACCCCACCCACCCCGTGATCGCGGCCCTCGCGCGGGCTCAAGCGCCCGACATCGAGCGAGCCGCCGAGGCGGTACGCGACGCGGAGCGACCTCGCATCCACACGTTCATCTCGACGTCGGACATCCACATCCAGTACCAGCTGCAGTCGACCCGCGAGGACGTCAAGGGACAGGCCCGCGCGGCGGTCCGGCACGCGAAGTCGTTCGTCGAGGACGTCGAGTTCTCGCCGATGGACGCCACGCGCGCCGACGTGGAGTTCACCGCCGAGGTGCTGCGGATCGCGATCGACGAGGGCGCGACCACGATCAACATCCCCGACACGGTCGGATACGCGACACCCGACGAGTACGCCGCGTTCCTGGGCAGGCTCTACGACCTCGTACCCGGCCTGCACGACGTCGTGCTGTCGGTCCACTGCCACGACGACCTGGGGCTGGCGGTCGCGAACTCGCTGGCCGGCGTGCAGGCGGGCGCGCGCCAGGTCGAGTGCGCGATCAACGGCCTCGGCGAGCGGGCCGGCAACGCGTCGCTGGAGGAGATCGTGATGCTGCTGCACACGCGCGCCGACCGGCTGGGCTTCACGACGGGCGTGAGCACGCGCGAGATCGCGCGCACCAGCCGGATGGTCTCGCGCCTCACCGGCTACCCCGTGCAGCCGAACAAGGCGATCGTGGGGCGCAACGCGTTCGCGCACGAGTCCGGGATCCACCAGGACGGCGTGCTGAAGGAGCGCACGACGTTCGAGATCATGGACGCGACCACGGTCGGGCTGGAGGGCAACGACCTGGTGCTGGGCAAGCACTCGGGTCGCCACGCGCTCAAGAGCGCGCTGCAGGAGCTGGGCTTCCAGGTCGACGGGCAGGCGCTGAACACGGCGTTCAAGCGCTTCAAGGAGATCGCGGACCGCAAGAAGACGGTGACCGCGATGGACCTGGAGGCGCTCGTCACCGACGAGCTCCGCGAGCAGGTTTCCTCCTATACGCTCGAGTGGTTCGACGTCGACGTCTCCAACCGCCGCCCGCCGCACGCGCGCGTCGCGGTGCGCCGCCCGGACGGCGAGGAGGTCCTCGGCGACTTCACCGGCGACGGGCCGGTCGACGCGATCTTCCGCGCGATCAACGCGGCGACCAAGCGCGAGGCGCGGCTGCGCGAGTTCCGGATCGACTCGGTCACGGGCGGCCAGGACGCGCTCGGCGAGGCCAGCGTGGTGCTCGAGCTGGCCGGGCAGTCGGCCGCGGGTCAGGGCGTCTCGACCGACATCATCGAGGCGGCCGCCCAGGCATACGTCCGCGCGCTGTCGAACGCCGAGCGCAAGGTCCACGCGGCGGCCGCCGAGCCCGCCGAGCCCGCGGAGCTCACGTCCACGCCCTGAGCGCGCAAGCGGGTTCACCAAACGGAGACGGCGGGTATGGCGAGCGCCGTGAGGCGCATCGCCGTACCCGTGGCCCTCGTCGTCTGCGTCGCGATCGCGGGCTGCGGGAGTGGCGGGAGCGGCGCGCAGTCCGCGCGTCACCTCGACCCCCGGTCGGACGCGGTGATGGTCGTCGACGTCGACTACGACGGGGACAACTGGCACCAGGTCAAGCGGCTCTACGCTCGGGCGATCCAGGTACCCGGGGTCGACGACGGGGGCCCGGCGACGCCGCCGACGCTCGACGGCGCCCTCGGGCTCCTCGCGTCGTGGTCGGGGCTGTCGTTCCCCGACGACATCCGGCCGCTGCTGGGCGGGACGCTGCACGTCGGCGTCCGCACGGAGCCCGCGCCATCGCTGTCGGCGAGCGCGCGGGACGTGCTCGAGCGATACGACCCCGACGCGACGTTCTGGGGCGCGGACCCGCCGCGCTACTTCGACTACGACGGCAAGCCGCTGGACGCCGCACGCGTCGAGGCCGCGCAGCGCGAGCAGGACCTCCGCCGGCCCGCGACCACGGTCACGGCCGCCTACCGCGTCGAGGACGCCGACGCGCTCGAGCGCGTGCTCGCCGAGCTGCGCGGGCAAGGGCTCGAGTCGCAGCCGATCGAGGGCGTCGACGACGCGCGGCGGCTCGCCGACGGCGTGGCGGTGGTCGGCGGGGACACGATCGTCGCGGTCCTGGCCGACGACGAGGACAGCTCGGACCGGGCGCTGCGCGAGCGGCTCGCCGCTGAGGGACCGGGCCCCGAGGTGCCCGAACTGGGCGGGGAGCTCGTTGCCGCCCGGCTCGCGCCGACGCTGCTCGGCGCCTGGCTCGACGCAGAGGAGCTCCCGCGCGCCCTGGCGAGCACCGCGGGCCGTGCCCTGAGGGGCGCGGAGCTGCGGCTGCGGCTCGACGAGGACGCCGCGCGCGCGACCGCGCGCGTGGACTTTGACGGCCTGCCGCCGGACGAGCTGCCGCTGCCGGAATCGGGCCTGCTCGCGCTGCCCACCGGCCAGACGCTCGCCAGCGCATCCGCCGACCAGAGCCTGACGACCACCTTCCTCGCCCGGGTCGCGCGGGAGCTGTTCCCGGACTCGCGCTTCGTGCGCCGCGTCGAACGGCTCGAGGCGCAGGAGGGGGTGCGATTCGAGGATGAGGTGCTGCGCCAGTTCGCCGGGCCCTCGTTCACGGTCCTGCGCCCCGTCGCCGATGGCGATCCCGCGTTCGCAGCGCGCTCGACGCTGCGCGACCCGGAGGCGATGCGCGCGCTGCTCGGCCGGATCGCTCCGGCGTTGCCGGGCGTCCTGGAGGGGCTCCAGGGGCTCGGCTCGGCCGGGCTCGCCGGTCTGCTCTTCGTGGCCCCGGACGCGCCGCTCACGCCGGGCGCGTTCGGCCTGCTCGCGGCCGTCGACGTGGCGCGGCTCGCCGGACGGGACTCGGAGCAGCTCTACGAGGTCCGCGGGCTGGACCCGCACGGCGCCCGGCCCGGCCCGGATCAGGTCGTGTACGGGCTCGTCGGCGACGCGTTCGTCGTCGCCTCCTCGGCCGAGCTGGCCCGGGAGGTCGCCACCATGACCACCGAGCCCGCCCAACAGGCCGCCACGCGCATCCGCGCGGACGTCCCCGCCCTGCTCGAGAGCGCCGGGATCGAGCTCGGCGACGACGAGACCCGGGTCGGGCGCGCGCTCGTCGAGGGCATAGAGGCGAGCGCTTCCGCGGAGGACGGCGACGTCGCCGGCGAGGCCGAGGTGCGCTGGGCCCGCTGACCTACCCCGCCCGGCGCGCGGTCCAGAGATCCTCGACCGGCCAGCGCCGGGCCCACTCCAGCGTCATCCACTCGTACATGCCCCAGGAGATCTCGGCGGCGGCCCAGTCGCGCCGGGCCGGCTCGACGTACTCGGCCGCGGCGACCTCCCAGGCGGCCTTGTTCTCGCGTGCGTGGTCGGGCAGGTTCATGCGGGGGACGCTAACGCGCGGCCCTGGGCGTAGCCCGCCGCCTCGACCTGCGCGCGCCGGCCGGCGGCGAACAGGTCCGGGCCGATCGCCCGCACGGTCGCGGCGTCCGGCGCCGCGATCCGCACGCGCGCGCCGCGGCGGCGGAGCAGGAGCGACTCGGCCGCGGTGGTCGTGCTCGCGAACGCACGGATCGCGCCGAGGGGGTCGATGCCGAGGCGCGGCGTCGCGGTCGGGACGAGGCAGAGGACCTCGGCGCCCGCGCGGACCGGCGCGGCGTCGAGGTTCGCCGCGCTCCAGACGCCGCCGTCGACGTACTCCCGCCCGCCGATCGCGACCGGCCGGAAGACCCAGGGGACAGCGCAGGAGGCGAGCACGGCCTCGGTCACGCCGGCCTCCGGGGCGCCCGGCGCGCCGAACATCACGCGCCTGCCGGTCGCGAGGTCGACCGCGGCGACGCGCAGCCGGCCGTCGAACGCGACGTCCATCCGCTCGAGCGCCTCCCGCAGCTCCGGGATCTCGCGCGTCGCGCGCTGGCCGCGGCGCAGCACGGCGGCGCGGAGCGCGGCGCCGCCGGGCTCGAGCCCTGCGGCGACCGCCGGCGCGAGCGGCGCCGCCGCCGACAGCGCCGCCCGGCGCCCGAGTCGGACGAGCCGCGCGACGCGATCGGACCCGTTGCGCGGCTCCGCGCGCTCCCATGCGTCCGTCACGCCGCCGGCGGCCGCCGGGCGCCGGCCGGCGGCGAGCACCGCGGCGACGATCGAGCCCGCGGACGTCCCGACGAACGCGTCGCACTCGCGCAGGTCCCACCCGGACTCGGCCTCGACGCCGGCGAGGCACGCCCGCAGCCACGCCTCGCCGAGCACGCCGCCGCCGCCGAGCACCAGGACGTCGGGCCGCCGGGTCAATCGCACGGGGGAGATGATGGCGCGCGAGCGTGGCCGCGGCCTGCGATCGCCGCAGACGATGGCGCCGGGCGCGGCGCGCGAGCGTGGCCGCGGCCTGCGATCGCCGCGGACGATGGCGCCCGGCGCGGCGCGCGAGCGTGGCCGCGGCCTGCGATCTCCGCGGACGATGGCGCCCGGCGCGGCGTAACCTGTCGGCCATGCGCCGTCTGTTGCTCGTGGCGCTCTGCGTGCTGGGGCTCTCGGCCTGCGGCGGCTCCGGCGCCGACCTGCCGGCGGACGCGCCCGCCTGGCGCACGCTCGCGCCCGCGACGCTCGCGCGCACCGAGGTCGCCGCCGCCCGCGTCGGACGCCACATCTACGTGATCGGCGGCTTCGAGCGCGAGAGCGGCGTCACGACCGCCGCGGTCGAGCGGTACGACATCGAGCGCGACCGCTGGACCCGGGTCGCCGACATGCCGGTCGCGCTCAACCACGCGGCGGCCGCGAGCTACCGCGGCGACGTGTACGTGCTCGGCGGCTACCGCGGCCGTGGCGGGCTCACCGACGAGACCGCCGCGCTCTACCGGTACGACCCGGAGCGGGACCGATGGCGCGCGGAGCCGTCCGCGCCGACCGCGCGCGGCGCGCTCGCCGTCGGCGTGATCGGCCGGCACCTGTACGCGGCGGGCGGCGCGTCCGCGCCCCAGGGCGCCCTGCGCACGCTCGAGATCTACGACTTCGCGCGCCGCCGCTGGCGCAGCGGGCCGGACATGCGCGTGGCGCGCGAGCACCTCGCCGGCGCGGTCGCCGGCGGGCGCTTCTACGTGCTGGCCGGCCGCGCGGCGGGCGTCGGCAACCTCACGGTGGTCGAGGCGTTCGATCCGCGGACCGGCCGCTGGCGCGACGTGCCGTCCATGACCAAGCCACGCGGCGGGATCGGCGCTGCCACGGTGGGCGGCCGGATCGTCGTCGCCGGAGGGGAGGAGGACGCGGGCACGATTCGGGAGGTCGAGCTGTTCGACCCGGCCGCCCGGCGCTGGCGGCGGCTGCCCGATCTGCCGACGCCACGCCATGGCCTCGGCGTCGTGGCACGGCGCGGCCGCGTCTACGTGATCGAGGGCGGCGACAAGCCGGGCTTCGCGTTCACGGACGCGCTGGAGTCGCTCTCCGTGCCCCGCTGAGCGTACGTGATAGCGTACGGATGTATGACGGCACTCGCCATCGTCGCCGTAGGCCCGCGCGTCAAGGCGCTGCGCGAGGCCGAGGGGTTGTCGCTGCGCGACCTCGCCGAGCGCACCGGGGTGTCCGCGCCGATGCTCTCCCAGGTCGAGCGCGGCGAGACGAGCCCGACGCTCCAGGTCGCCGCGCGGATCGCATCCGGGCTGGAGCTGCGCCTGTCCCAGCTCCTGCGGCTCGACGAGCAGGACTCCGTCACGATCGTCCGCCCCGACGAGCGCCGCGCCGGCGGCGCGGACGGGCACCGCTACGAGATCCTCACGCCGCCGCTCCCCGGCCAGCGCGCCGAGGTCTCCCGCCACGTGCTCGCCCCGGGCGCCGCGACCGGCGGCCCCGGCGACCCGCCGATGCACGAGCCCGGCGCCCGCGAGACCGCCGTCGTCGAGCGCGGCGCGCTGCTCCTGCTGATCGACGGCGCCGAGCACGCGCTCGCCGCGGGCGACTGCGTGACGTTCGACGCCGACCTGCCGCACCATTTCGAGAACGATGGAAAGGAGGAGGCGGTCCTGCTGGCCATCGTGTCCGCGGGACTGCGTCGCTCATGAGCGCCACCACGCTGTTCGACAAGATCTGGTCCGCCCACGAGGTGGCGCCCGGCCTGCTCTACATCGACCTCCACCTGGTCCACGAGGTGACCAGCCCGCAGGCGTTCGACGGCCTGCGGCTGGCGGGCCGCGCGGTGCGCCGCCCGGACCGCACGCTCGCCACCGCGGACCACAACGTGCCGACTGACGGCACGCCGGTCGCCGCCCGCATCCGCGACGAGCTCTCGCGCGTGCAGGTCGAGACGCTCGAGCGCAACTGCGCGGAGTTCGGCATCCCCGTCTACTCGCTCGGCTCCGACCGCCGCGGGATCGTGCACATCATCGGCCCCGAGCTGGGCGTCACGCAGCCGGGCATGACGATCGTCTGCGGCGACTCCCACACCGCCACGCACGGCGCGTTCGGCGCGCTCGCGTTCGGGATCGGCACGAGCGAGGTCGAGCACGTGCTCGCCACCCAGACGCTCACGCAGCCCAAGCCGCGCAGCATGCGGATCCGCTACGAGGGCAGCCTCGGCCCGGGCGTGACCGCCAAGGACCTGATCCTCGGCACGATCGGCCAGATGGGGACCGGCGGTGCGGCCGGCCACGTCGTCGAGTACGCCGGCGCCGCGATCGAGGCGCTCTCGATGGAGGGCCGCATGACCGTCTGCAACATGACGATCGAGGGCGGCGGCCGCGCGGGCATGATCGCGCCCGACGACACCACGTTCGCGTGGTTCGAGTCCCACCCACCCCCGGCCGCCGCGCCGGAGGACCTCGAGGCCGCCGTCGAGCAGTGGCGCGGCCTGCGCACGGACGCCGGCGCCGCGTTCGACCGCGAGATCGTCGTCGACGCGGGCGCGCTCTCGCCGCTGGTCACCTGGGGCACGAACCCCGCGCAGGTCGTGGGCGTCGGCGACGAGGTGCCCGAGCCGGCGAGCGACACCGACGAGCGCGCGCTGCGCTACATGGCGCTCGAGCCGGGGACGCCGATGCAGGACGTCCGCCTGGACCGCGTGTTCATCGGCTCCTGCACGAACGCTCGCATCGGCGACTTGCGCGCCGCCGCCCGCGTGGTCGAGGGCCGCAAGGTCAGCCCGGACGTGCGGGCGATGGTCGTGCCCGGCTCCGAGCAGGTCCGCGCGCAGGCCGAGGCCGAGGGGCTCGACCGCGTGTTCACCGCCGCGGGCTTCGACTGGCGCACGGCCGGCTGCTCGATGTGCCTGGGCATGAACCCGGACATCCTGAGCCCGGGCGAGCGCTGCGCGTCGACCTCGAACCGCAACTTCGAGGGGCGTCAGGGCCGCGGCGGGCGCACCCACCTGGTCTCGCCCGAGATGGCCGCCGCGGCCGCCATCGAGGGTCACTTCGTCGACATCAGGAGCTGGTGATGGAACCCGTCCGCCTCATCTCGGGTCCCGTCAGCGTGCTCGACCGCGCCGACGTCGACACCGACCAGATCATCCCCAAGCAGTTCCTCAAGCGCGTCGAGCGCACGGGGTTCGGCGCGTTCCTGTTCTACGACTGGGCGCAGGAGCCGGGCTGGAACCTGCCCGCGAACCCGATCCTCGCGGCCGGTCCGAACTTCGGCTGCGGCTCGAGCCGCGAGCATGCGCCCTGGGCGCTGCAGGACTACGGGTTCCGGGCGATCGTGTCCGCCGGCTTCGCCGACATCTTCTTCTCCAACTGCACGAAGATCGGCCTGCTGCCGGTCGTGCTGCCCGAGCAGGACGTCCGCGCACTGATGGCGGCGGAGACGGCGGAGGTCGACCTGGAGACGCTCGAGGTCCGCTTCGACGGCCGTGCGGTCCCGTTCGAGCTGGACGCGGAGCGCCGGCGGCGGCTGCTGGAGGGGCTCGACGACATCGCGCTCACGCTCCAGCGCTCCGACGAGATCGCCGCGTACGAGCGCGAACGCGAGCGGAGAGGACCCATCACGACGGCTCTCTAAAGGGAGTACCGTCGGAATGTGGCTCGGCTGGATGGCACGCCACTCGATAATGAGGCGCAAGCAGAGCGCGCGATGGCGGGGGTCGCCCGCGCGCTGCGCGCGAACCTCCAGCCGCTGACGGCGCGGGTCGATGCCGCGGCCCTGGCCGCCGTGCCGGCGCTGTCGGCCGACACCGAGATCCGCATGGCGCTGCAGCGCAGCACCGAAGCGAACCTCGCCGACGTCCTCACGCTGCTCGCCGACCCGGGGCTGCCCGTCGACACCGGCGTGCCGCCCGAGGCGCTGAGCCTCGCAGGCGCGCTCGTGCGGCGCGGGGTGGAGCCGGGCGACCTCGTGCACGCCTACCTCGTCGGCCAGAACGAGCTGTGGCGCGCCTGGATGGACGAGCTCGCCCAAGGCACGCCGACGGGCGCGCCCCTGATCGCGGCGCTCGAGCTCTCCTCCGCGCGCATATTCACGCGCGCGGACTACCTGGTCGCCCAGCTCATGCGCCACATCGACCGCGAGCGCGAGCGCTGGATGGGCGGCGCCCTCGCCCGCCGCACCCAGCTCGTCCGCGCGCTCCTCGAAGGCGACGAGCAGGACGTCGTCGAGGCGTCGCGCGCGCTCGGCTACGACATCGACCGCTGGGTGCTCGCCGCCGTGCTGTGGGACGCGAGCGGTGCCGACGACCCCGGCGTGCACGACCGGCTCGAGGCGCTCGCGGCGACCGCCGCGCGCGCCGCCGGCGTCGCGCGGGCGTTCACGCTCGCCCCCGGGGAGTCGGGCCTGTGGGCGTGGATCGCCACGCCGGTGCCGCCGGAGCTCGACGCGATCGCCGCCGCGCTGAGCGCGTCCGTTCCGGAGGGTCAGGGCGTCGCGCTCGGGACGCCGGCGTACGGGCTCGAGGGCTTCCGGCGCGGGCACGAGGAGGCGGCCCACGCGCGCCGCGTCGCCGAGCTCGGGGGGAGCGGCGGCGTCGTCCGCTACGACGACGTCGAGCTCGTGTCGCTCGTCAGCGGCGACCTCGACCGGCTCGCGCGCTTCGTGCAGCGCACGCTCGGCCCGCTGACCGCCGAGGACGAGACGACCGCGCGCCTGCGCGAGACGCTGCTCGCATGGCTCGCCGAGGGCGGCAACGCGCGCCGTGCGGCCGAGCGCCTGCACGCGCACAAGAACACCGTGCTCTACCGGCTTCAGCGCGCGCAGCTCCTGCTCGGGCGCCCGCTCGACGAGGAGCGCGGCGCGCTCGAGCTCGCGCTCAACGCGCTCCGCCGGTTCGGCTCGCGCGTCGCCCGGCCGGCGGCCTGAGCCGCCGCCTTCGTCCGGCTGCCCCAACCCCGAGAGGGAGTTCGTCCGCCCGCCCCTACGAAATGGAGCGACGCGCTCCTAGCGTGGTTGCATGGAGGTGGCCCCACCCGCCGGGGCCGCCTCCGTTTCCCCTGCGGAGCTGCGCGGCCGGCCCGTCCCATAGGCTCTCCGCGCTCATGGCTTCCCATCACATCGTCACGCTCCCGGGCGACGGCATCGGACCGGAGATCCTCGCCGCCGCCACTCGCGTCCTCGACGCGGTCGGCTCCTTCGCCTACGACGAGCACCGCTTCGGCGGCGCCGCGATCGACGCGCACGGCACCGCGCTCACCGACGAGACCGTCGCGGCCTGCCGCGCGTCCGACGCGGTCCTGCTCGCCGCCGTCGGCGGCCCCAAGT
>Ga0193742_1001098_pt1 | contig 16769 bp, 15 predicted proteins | sample L2c1metaG_FD_165511 | JGI IMG/M metagenome (GOLD analysis project Ga0193742, IMG submission 165511) | Soil microbial communities from a riparian zone of the East river system, Colorado, United States - L2c1 | ecosystem: Environmental > Terrestrial > Soil > Riparian zone | place: USA: East River... | reverse complement strand
GGTCAGCTGCATCACCGGCAACGGACTCAAGACCACGGATGCGCTTTCAGGTCAGTACCCGCAGGAGCGTGCCGTCCGTCCCCGTCTCGCCGACTTTGATGCCTATCTTCGCGAGCTCGACGGCATCAACGAGCCCGAGCTGGCAACCGCAGGAGGAGATTGATTTATGTCCATAAAAGTTACCCTTCCCACCGCCTTCACCCGCCACACCGATGGCCGCAAGAACTTCGACTCGACTGCGGAGAACCTTCCGGCCCTCCTCACCGATATCGACCAGACCTTTCCGGCCCTGGCCACACAGATCAAGGATGATGACGGCAAGCTGCGCCGCTTCATCAACATCTACGTCAACGACGAGGACATCCGCTTTCTCGGCGGAGAGACCTACGTCTTTCAGGACGGCGATGAGATTATGTTGATTCCTTCGATCGCCGGCGGTTGCTGACGTCGCATCGATCCTGGATTGTTTCCTAGATCAGTGCGACTCTGATCGAACTTGTTTGACCACATCCTGAATAGCATCTACGATCGCTTCCGGCTTCTGCCGAGGCATCATATGACCTGAATCTGTCACCAATCTGTACTACCCATACTTCGATCGCTCAGCGAGGTCAACTTGGAAGTTATGCCATTCACTATTGATGGCGTCCACCTGCTGCTGAGTCAGACCGGGAAAGGCAGAGAGCGGAACTTTTTCTGAACGTTCCAGATCGATGAGAGGTATATCTGCGTGCCAGGTAAGCTTCTTATGGTCAGCAAGGAAGCCGTTGTCCCGCAGAAATACTGGATTATTCCAATTCGGGTCAATCTGCGGTGAGATAGCTGCATCGCGCCATTCCATCTCCTCGTGCGATGAGTCTACGAGAACGAGCCCAACGACCTCATGCGGGTACTCCTGCTGATATCGCCGCACCAGAATGCCTCCAGCCGAAGCTCCGACAAGCACATAGGGTTGCTTGAGCCGCGCAGCACGGAAAAGATCATGCATCTCCGAGATGACCTTATCTAGATCTAGGGGACGGAATTGTGGGGGCTCTTGAACCTGGTCGCTACGATTAGCTCCGATCGCATCGTAGCTGCATGTTCGAATCGATGGAGGCACCTTCTGTTGTACCGGCGCCCATGAGTCGGCAGTACCCAGCCCTCTGCCATTTGCCAGAATCATAGTGGGTCCGGCATTCGGATCTCTAGCATTCGAGAAAACATCTTATGTCCGTTAGGAAGTTGAATCAGGCCACCCGATGTTCCGCTTTGCAGTGAACTCTGTGGGTTAGGCTGTGCCTGAGAACACGCATTCACTATAGAAGAAGATCCAATGGTGCAGAAACCGAGAGCGGTACCAACTGTCAGACCACTCGCCAGCACACTAGCGGTGAGCAACAGCCGCAGTCGGGCCGCGTAGCGTGGTGCCGTAAGAATTATCGTTTCGGATAGGATGTTCGACCAAACTCTCAAAATGGCGTTTGGACCTGCTTCCACGCATCGCTGAGCTCATCTCGAAAGACACACCTTATTTCATCTCCGTATCGAGCCAATAAATCGTCGCTTTGAAACATGAGAAGAAAGTCGAACAAACAGCAGTGACCGCGATAAAGACGATTCATTTCTGTTCTCCGATCCTCAAAAGCTTCTTCCTTCGTGCAAGGTCAAGGAGTTGTTGTTGACGATGAAACTCCGCATCGAGAAGGCGTCTTCCGGCTGCGGCCAGAGCATATGTTCTGCGCCTGTCCTCCGTTGAACTGGAGGTTTCACTGATCAGGCCTTGATCGGAAAGTTTCTTGATCGTCGTATACAAGGTTGCTGGCCCGACTGAAAAAGTTCCCCCTGAAAGTTCACGGATATTCTGCATGATCCGATAGCCATGCATCTCTCGTTCCGCCAGCGCGAAAAGCACAAAGAATGACGCGGGCGGCAGTGGGAGATTTTCCAGCAGATCATCGTCGAATTGGTACCGTCTAGCCATCAGGTCAACCTCTATATCGGATTATGATATATCCGAACCTGATAGTGTCAAGTCCTTAAGCTGCCGCCACCCTTCCCATCCGCACTCTGTCATGGGTCTATATGCCCGGTGCAAGCTGGGTTTATTCGATTCAGCCGGTGCTGCCACCTCTTCCATGAGAAGGCCCGTCCGCGTCAAGCTGTTTGATCAGCTCCGAAGCATTTCGGTTTCTTATCTCGGGCGTCCAAAGAACAGGACATAGCCGTCTGGATCAGTAATTTCGAAGCCTCGCAAGCCATCATGCGTATCCTTGAGCGGAGCACTGAAGGTCGCACCATGATCGACAAACTCCGCAGCCAGAGCATCCGGGTCTGGTGCAAACACATAGGCGTCCCACCTCATGTGAGGGTGACGCGTGTGATTCGGCTGTGGTGTCACGTTCCGCTCGGACTTAATCAAGAGCTGTGCTCCGTCGCGCCGGATGATTGCGAAGAAAGCATTCCGGTCCGGTTCCTGAAACGTAGCCTCAAATCCCAACTTCTCGCGGTAAAATGCGATGGTTTGATCGACGTTGCTGACGATGAAAGACGGCGAAATCTCCGTGGTCCGCGGTCGCGTCATAAACGTTCTCCCTTCGTATAGGCCCTTTGGCCCGATTGGGTCTGCCAGTGGTATCCACAAGTTCAATAGTGAATACCTCTAGCTAGGGTACCTCCCCATCTGAATCGTTGTGCTCGGTGACAAATATCATCGAGGTCCCGATTCGCTGTTGTGCATTTATAGCTTGCCGAGTCTCTGCCGCCACCCTTCCCATCTGCACTCTGTCATGGGTCTGTATGCCCGGTGCAAGCTGGGTTTACTCGATTCAGCCGGTGCTGCCACTTGTTCCTATCCCATGAGGCAGGGAAGTCGCGCGTTCTTCCCTGTCGGCAGAAGGGAACCAAGTTCCGTCATCCTGTCAGAGCAACGGTTTCCGCTAGTTCTCCTTCTTACCTGAATGAGTTACGTTTTCATGTGCTCTGTTCGATAAGAAAGAAGGCATCTTCCATGTTTCTTATTCTTGCCGTAGTGCTTTTCGTCGTCTGGATCGGAAGCTTTCTGGTGTTCAAGACCGCCGGCGTCCTGATCCATCTTCTTTTGTTATTTGCCATCCTGTCGGTGATCATGCACTTCATCAGCGGACGACGCTCTGTTTAGGCCAGCTTCAGCTTAAAGAAATAAGACGGGCCTCCTCGGAGGCCCGTCCTAATGTTCCAGGCTTACTGCCGAGCAACCCGCTGCGGCATCTCGATGTTTGCGGGAAGTACCTGGGCGAGGGCCTCGGGCTGTTCATCCTTCAGCTCTGGGAGCTTGCCTTCAAGCGCAATCTGCAGCACCTGATCCATATCCTGGACGAAGTGCAGCTTCATTGAGGTCTTCAGCAGCTCCGGAAGATCGGCAAGGTCTCTCTTATTCTCATCCGGAAGAACTGCCTCGAAGATTCCCGCGCGATGCGCAGCCAATAACTTCTCCTTGAGCCCGCCGATTGGCAGCACCTTCCCACGCAGCGTAATCTCGCCTGTCATGGCGATGTCGCGACGTACCTTGATGCCGGTGAGGGCACTCGCCAGTGCGGTAGCCAGGGTGATTCCTGCCGATGGACCATCCTTCGGGATCGCGCCCTCAGGCACGTGCACATGGATGTCGACGTTGCGGTAGAAGTCTTTGCCCAGGCCAAGCTGGTGCGAACGCGAACGAATATAGCTCAGTGCCGCCTGCGCCGACTCCTGCATCACGTCGCCGAGCTGTCCGGTGGTCGTCAGCTTGCCCTTGCCGTCCAGCACCTGGACCTCGGTCTGAAGAATGGTGCCGCCCATCTCCGTCCACGCAAGCCCGGTGACCAGGCCCACCTCGCTCTTCTCATGCACCTGGGAGTCGCGGTATCTCGGCACGCCAAGCAGGTCGGCAAGATTCTCTCCCGTGATCGTCTCTTTGTGCGAGGCGCCGTTTTTTACCACGCGGCGGGCGACCTTGCGGCAGACATTCCCAATCTCGCGCTCGAGATTTCTTACGCCGGCCTCGCGCGTATAAGCGCGGATAATCTGACGGAGGGCATCGTCCTCGAAGACGATCTGTTCCTCAGTCAAACCGGTGCCCTCGCGCTGTTTCTTGACCAGATACTGCTTGGCGATCTCCAGCTTCTCGAGCTCGGTGTAGCCGTGCAGCCGAAGGATCTCCATGCGATCCTGCAGCGGACCCGGGATTGTGTGCAGCACATTCGCCGTCGCGACGAACAACACCTGCGAGAGGTCATACTCGACGTCGAGATAGTGATCCTGGAACGAAGTATTCTGTTCCGGATCCAGAACCTCAAGCAGAGCACTCGCCGGATCGCCGCGGAAGTCTGAGGCCATCTTGTCGATCTCGTCCAGCATGAAGACCGGGTTTTTCGTCCCCGCCTTTTTCATCGACTGAATGATCTGTCCCGGAAGCGCGCCGATGTAGGTTCGGCGATGGCCGCGAATCTCGGCCTCATCCCGCACGCCGCCCAGCGACATGCGGACGAACTTGCGACCCGTAGCCTTGGCGATCGACATGCCGAGCGAGGTCTTGCCGACGCCCGGAGGTCCGACGAAGCAGAGAATCGAGCCCTTCGGATTTTTTACAAGCTGACGAACCGCGAGGAACTCGAGGATGCGGTCCTTGATCTTCTCCAGTCCATAGTGATCCTCATTGAGGATCGTCTCCGCATGCTCGATCGAGCGAATCTCCTTGGAACGCTTCTTCCACGGCACCGCCAGCAACCAGTCCAGATAGTTCCGCGAGACGGTCGATTCGGCCGACATCGGAGGCATCGCTTCCAGCTTCTTGAGCTCCTGGATCGACTTCTCCTGGACATCCTTTGGCATCCCGGCGGCCTCGATCTTCTTTCGCAGCTCGTCGAACTCCGACTTCTCGCCGCGGCCAAGCTCTTTCTGGATGGCCTTGATCTTCTCGTTGAGGTAATACTCCTTCTGCGCCTTTTCCATCTGCCGCTTTACCCGCGACTGGATGGTGCGGTCCATATTCAGCTTCTCGATGGCGAGATCCAGCACCTCGGCCACCCGCGCCAGCCGCTGCTCCGGGTCGAAGACCTCAAGCAACTGCTGCTTCTCTTCGATCGGAAGCTGAAGGTTCGCAGCGATGGTGTCGGCCAGCTTCGCCGGCTCATCTGGGCGCACGCTCGCCGCCATCGTCTCGTAGTTCAACGACTGCTGCAGCTTCACGTACTGCTCGAACAGCGAGTGGACGCGCTGCATCAGCTGCTCCACCTGCGGCGTCAACTCGAGCTGCGTTCTGCCGGTGCGCACCGTCGCGACGAAGAAACCGTCCGTATCATTGACCTCGGTGGATCGAGCCCGCTCCACACCCTCGACCAGGACCTTGATATTTCCGTCCGGCATCTTCACGCTCTGCACGATGTTGCCGATCGTGCCGGTGGGGTAGATGTCTTCCGCAGTCGGCTCATCGACCGACGCATCGTGCTGGGTTGCCAGGAAGATCTTGCGATCGCCCGAGAGAGCCTCTTCGAGAGCCCTGACGCTCGACTCGCGTCCAACGACAAACGGGGTCATCATGAAAGGGAAGATGACCATGTCGCGGATCGGCATCATGGGAAGCTTCTGGACGCTGCCGCTTAGAGTTTCTTTGGATGGGTTACTCATAGTTCTCCCGATTAGACGCTCGAAGGAATGCAAGGATGCACCTGCATTCAGCTTCAGGTGATTGTACTGCCTCTGGGATCAAACTGAGGAGTGAAGCCTCAGCCGGCCTTTTCGAGCAGCATCGGAATGGTCAGATCGCGATTTTTTACCATCACATCGGTGATCACTATCTCTTTGACCTTCTTGTTGCCGGGAATGTGATACATCAAATCCAGCATCAGCTCTTCAATGATCATGCGCAGACCTCGAGCTCCCACCTTGCGCAACAGTGCCTCACGCGCGATCGCCCGGGCTGCCTCGTCGGTGAAGGTGACCTTGACGCCTTCGAAGTCAAACAGCTTCGCGTACTGCTTCAGGATCGCATTCCGCGGCTTGGTCAGGATCTCGATCAGCGCGGCTTCATCAAGTTCATCGAGAATCCCCATCACCGGAAGCCGGCCGACGAACTCAGGGATCAGACCATACTTCAGCAGGTCCTGCGGCTCAGCCTGGCGCAGCAGCTCCGAATCACGCTGTGCGCGGATCGGCATCACGTCGGTATCCTTCGCCTCGGGGTCCACGACCGCCTTGAAGCCCAGCGCCTTCTTGCCCACACGGCGGCCAATCACCTTTTCCAGCCCCACAAAAGCCCCACCGCAGATGAAGAGGATATTGGTCGTATCGACCGCGGTGAACTCCTGGTGCGGATGCTTGCGTCCTCCCTGGGGAGGAACATTGGCGACGGTGCCTTCGAGGATCTTCAGCAACGCCTGCTGCACGCCTTCTCCCGAGACATCGCGGGTGATTGAAGGATTCTCGTCCTTCCGCCCGATCTTGTCGATCTCGTCAATATAGATGATTCCGCTCTGCGCGCGCGCGACGTCGCCATCGGCGGCCTGCAGCAGCTTCAGAATGATGTTCTCGACATCCTCGCCCACATAGCCGGCCTCGGTCAGCGTCGTCGCGTCGACGATGGCGAACGGCACGTCTAGCATCTTCGCCAGCGTGTGCGCCAGCAGCGTCTTGCCCGAGCCCGTCGGACCCACCAGTAGAATGTTCGACTTCGCCAGCTCTACATCGTTGCCGCGAGTCTTATTCATCTGGATGCGCTTGTAGTGGTTGTAGACCGCCACCGCCAGCTTCTTCTTGGTCGTATCCTGTCCGATCACATACTCATCGAGAAAGGCCTTGACCTCCTGCGGCTTGGGAAGGTGGGCAGGAGCGGCTCCCGGCTGGGCCTCGGTCCGGTCGTCTTCAAGGATCGAGTTGCACACTGCAACGCACTCGTCGCAGATGTAGGCTCGAGGATAGTCCGACGGCGACGAGATCAACTTCGCCACAGCATCCTGCGACTTGTGGCAAAACGAGCAGCGAAGCGACTCTTCTGTGCCCCGGGAAGTTTTCATAGATGCGAGGACTCCTAAGGTGCGGCAAACTTCTATTAACAAGTTTACACCCGTTTGACCCGGTCCACTGTCTACGTCAAGGTACCTGAGTGTGACCTTTGGGGTATAACGAAGCCCGGACCGAAGTCCGGGCTTTGCTGGTAATCTCGCCGTCCTACGTGCGCGGCCGGTCGATGATGTCGTCGATGATGCCGTACTCTTTGGCCTGCGGAGCCGTCATAATGAAGTCCCGCTCGACGTCCCGCTCAATCCTCTCAAGCGTCTGGCCCGTGCTGGCGCTCATCAGCTTGTTGGTAATCTCGCGGATGCGAAGAATCTCGCGCGCGTGGATGTCGATATCGGTCGCCTGTCCACTCAGCCCGCCCATCGAAGGCTGGTGGATCAGGATGCGCGAGTTCGGCAGAGCGAACCGCTTGCCCTTCTTGCCCGCCATCAGCAGAAAAGCGCCCATCGACGCCGCCTGTCCGATGCAGAAGGTCACCACATCGTTCTTGATGTACTGCATCGTGTCGTAGATCGCCAGACCAGCCGTAATCGATCCGCCCGGCGAGTTGATGTAGAGCTGAATGTCCTTCTCCGGATCTTCGCCACTCAAAAACAGCATCTGCGCAATAATCACATTCGCGATGTTGTCATCGATCGGAGTTCCCAGGAAGATGATGTTGTCACGAAGCAGACGGCTGTAGATGTCGTAGGCGCGTTCGCCCCGGCTCGTCTGCTCGATCACCATCGGTACTAGTCCCATAACACTCTCTTTCTTTTCAGACCGCGTTTTCAGATCGGGAAGGTTACGCTCTACGAGGCCAGCTTCTCGTAGAGCACGCTTGCAGTCTTCTCGCGGCGCATCTGCTCGCGAATCCGGTCCAGGCCGCCCTCCTTGGCCAGCCGCTCCCGCAGCGTCTCCAGAGGCTCGCGCGACTGGAGCGACAGCATGAACAGCTCCTGGTCGAGATCCTCGTCGCTGATCGTGACGCTCTCGGCCTCACCGATCTTGTCGAGGATCATCGAAGCCTTCACCTCATTCAGGGCCTGATCGCGCTGTGCCTCACGCAGACGGCCGAAGTCCAGCCTGCGCATCTCCTCCGCGCCCATGCCCTGCTGCGCCAGTGCGCGAAGGCCACGATCCAGCCTCGCATCCACCTGCTGCTGCACGAACGATTCGGGAACAGGGAACTGGAATCTCTGCACCAGCTGGTCCAGAAGGCGATCGCGTGCCTGGCTCTCGAGCGCGCTCTTCTTACGGCCCGAAGCGTGCTCGCGAAGCTGCTTCTCGAAATCCTCCCAGCTCTCGTACTCGCCAAGTTGTTTCGCGAACTCCACGTCGCGCTCAGGATAGGTCTTGCGCTTCATCGCCTTCACGGTCACGTCGTAGCTAACCGTCTGGCCCGCCAGCTTCGGCTCGCCAAACTCCGCCGGATAGGTCACCTCGAAGCTCATCTCCTGCCCCGGTTTGGCTCCGCGAAGGGCTTCGGTAAACGCGGGCAGCGTGTTCTTTCCGCCCACTTCAACCAGCACATCCTCACCCGTAATCGGCTCGCTCTGGTTCGCGTTTTCGACGCCTTCCTCGGTCACCGTCTGCGCAAGGTCCTTCACCTCGCCCTTGAACTGAATCTCAGCCCAGTCCCCATCGACCAGCGGACGATCCTCTTCAAGCGTCTCCACCGTCGCATGGCTGTCGAGCACGCGGCTCAGCTCGGCCTGGTACTCGTCTTCGCTCAACGTCACCTCGGGCCGAGCGATCTTCACGCTGTCGTAGCCGTCCACGCTGAACTCGGGAGCAACCTCGAAGGCGGCCTTGAACCGCAGCGGCTCTCCATCATGAAGCTGCAGATCCAGCAGCTGGGGCTCGGAGATCGGACGCAACTGCTGCTCGTCGATCGCCTTGCGGAAGCGCTCCGAGACCAGGCTCTCCAGAACCTCGTGGCGCAGCTCCTTGGCGAACTTCGAGCGCACCAGCGACTCGGGAACCTTGCCCGCGCGGAAGCCGGGAATACGCGCCAGCTTCTGATAGCGCTTGATCACGCCCTTGTAGGCCTTCGAGACCTCATCGGCGTCCACCTCAACCTGAATCTCCTTGGTCAGCTCGGGATTCAGCGTGGGGCCGTGCTGATGTTGAGGGTCATGCTCATGGTCGTGGGTGTGATTGTGGTCGTGGGTGTGCGGCTGTGCCGCATCCGGCTGCTGCTCGGCAGCCTTGTTCGTCTCTGTCGTCTCTGTCGGGGTCAAATCCATGCCTTCCAATGGGGGTCGCGTGAAATTGCGCCGCAGTCGCTTGTAAGCCCGGGACCGCGCGGCACGCGCCTCAGTTACTACTGTACGAGGCTTCGTTGTAGAGGGTCAAACCACGGATCCGGACTCCGGCCTTGCCCTCCTGCTTAGGCCAACAACTGCCCTGCATCGCAGGGGGATCAGGGCTGGTCGCTTGTCGTTGATGGAGGCGTGAAGATCTCCAGTCTTATCCTCCACTGCACCGACTGGCCCGGACGAAGCACCATCATGCCCGTGTCTTCCTCCTTGGGCCACTCCCGTCCGAAGGGATCATCGTAGTTGAACCGCGGCTCCAGCAGAATGGACTTGCCGTCCGCCCCGGACTGCACATGCACCGCCTTGATGGAGGCGCTCAACATGGTGATTCGCAGGCCATAGTTGTTCTCCGGGTCCCGCAGTTCGACCACCGGGCCCGTATCGAGCGGCGCTTGCCGCAAATGAACGAAGGTATCGTCAAGATTCAGATTGTCTAGCGCGGCTCCCGTCCGCTGGCTGAAGTCGTAGCGGGTTCCATCCACCGGAAGCAGCTTGCCGGTGGGAATCCCGGATTGCGGATCGCGAATCTCTTCGCGCATCATGCTGGGAAGTCGCAGAACCATCTTGCTCCGGTTCCCGAGAATCGCGAACCTCGGCCTCCACCCGATTCCCACGGGCTGAGGATCCTTGCCCGTATTGGTGGCTGAAATCCTCATCTCCAGAGCGTGGGCGCTCAACTGCGTCGTCGTGCTGACACGCATCTCCGAAGGCCAGCGCCCCTCGAAGCCTCCCATCTCATAGGAAGCCTCCGCCTCTCCTCCGTCGGGCATGATATTTGTCTTCGACAGGGACGCCTGCTGTTTCAGCAGCAGACCTCCGGTCGCGACGGCCATACCATTCCTTGGCTGCGAGGGCAGGCGAAGGCTGGTGCCACGCCAGGCCGTGGTCACTCCATCTTCCGAAGCCGCACCGAAGATATCGCCGGCCCAGGGTGCCTCGATCGCGCTCCCCATCTTCAGGCTGACGGCGCCGTTCGCATCTCCTCCGGTTCCGGTCATGCTCAGGGAAGCATCCTCGAGCGAAGGCGCATCCAGCAGCTTCACCACGCCCTTGTTGGGCAGGGAGGCCGTAATCTGCAGCACATTCATACCCCGCCCCGGCAGCAGCGTCGCTGAAAGAAACTCCGGCACGGTTCCGCCCTCGATCGCCGACCGCTCCAGAACCAGCGGCTCCTGTCCGCCCGGTCGCGGAGTCGCTGGACCATGCGGCATATCGGACCGCTTTAACCCTGCCTTGAACTGCGCAAAGCGTCCCTTCATGTGCGCATGCCAGCCCAGCGCCAGGCCCAGCACAACGATCGCAAGCACGGCCATCGTCACGACGCCCGAACGCAGCACCATCTGCTGCCATAGCCGTCTCACCCAGTTCACGGCGAGCTTCCAATACATTTGACTCAATCGCGGATCTTCCAAAACACCATCCTTGTTGGCTCTTATGACTTCTACTTCCATCGATTCTATGGAAAGGAGTCGACTCGTGTCCCCGTCCGGGTACGACTATCATGGAATACAGTGAGACGCTCCACTGTAAAAGATCTTCCCCCGGCCTTACTTCGCATCCAGCAAACCATCACCGCCTGTGAAAGCTGCTCGCGCCTGCGCGCCTACTGCAAGGGCATCGGCGAGACCAGGCGGCGGGCCTACCTGGACCAGACCTACTGGGCTCGTCCCGTGCCCGGCTTCGGCGACCCTTGCGCCCGTGTCCTCATCCTTGGTCTCGCTCCCGGCGCCCATGGAGCCAACCGCACCGGCCGCCCCTTCACGGGAGACGGCGCAGGCTACTTCATGTATCCCGTGCTCCACGAGACCGGCTTCGCCACCCAGCCCCAGGCAACCTCCCGCGACGACGGCCTGCGGCTGCGCGGTGCCTGGATCGCCTCCGTCGTCCGCTGCGCTCCTCCCGGCGACAAGCCCACGCCGCAGGAGATCCGCAACTGCGCCTCGCATCTCTCCGCCGAGATCGGCGAGCTCAAACGCCTCCGCGTCGTCGTCTGCCTGGGCAAGATCGCCTTTGACGGATACCTCGCCTACCTCCTCTCGCAAGGGATCATCGAGCGCAAATCTGCCTTCCGCTTCGCCCATGGAGCCCACTACGTCCTGCCGGGTGGAATCCATCTTCTCGCGAGCTATCATCCGTCCCTGCGAAACACCAATACCGGTCGTCTCAACAGCGCGATGTTCACTCGCATCTTCATCCGGGCGAGGGAACTTGCTGGCCTCGAATGAGGCACTTGTCGGAAGAACCCCGGAAAACCAACCAAACCGCACGCCTCCGAATCCTACAGAAAGAAGAAGACGTCACAAACAACGCCAACAAGGGGACCCTTTATGAGTGCAAAAAACTATTGGCTGGCTTTCGGAATCGGAGTCTCTGCGGGTGCATCCATCGCTCTGCTCTACGCCCCTCAAACCGGGGTGCGGACCCGCAAAAATATACGCAAAGGCCTCGGGGAAGCGGGCGACTATCTGCAGGATGCCGGCGACTATCTGAAGGACCAGGCCGAGCGCTTGAGCGATGAGGCGCAGGATGCGATCAAATACGCCCGCAGTCAGGCCGTTCATCTCGTCGACAAGGCAGGAGACCATGCCGGTGACGTCGCCGATTCGGTCCAGCACGCGGTCGACAGCGCCGTGAAATCGGCGAAGGCTTTAGTCTAATCAGCTTCGGTTGCAAAGTAGCGGCCTACTCCGGGGGACCGACCGTCACCACGAAGTAGGTCGCTGGCGTATCTCCCGCATTCTGGATGTAGTGTTTATCCCCGGCAACGCAGATCCCCACATCTCCCGCATTCAATCTCCGTGCCGTGCCGTTGACGGTCAGATCGACTGTTCCGCTCTGAACCAGCCATATCTCGGTGTGCAGGTGCGTCTCCAACGGTTCATGCGGAGCGCCCACCTCCTGCGTCGTCTCATGAATCTCAAGCTGGATATTCCCAGCCTTCAACATTCCCTTGGTAAACGCCCGCGACGCACGTTTCGGCACGGCTCCCGGTTTTGGAGGCGCTGCCTTGAAAGCTCCCGACTCGACCAACGGCAGCGTCGCAGCATGGGCCTGCTCAGGAAGTGCGGCGACCCCAGCCAGCAGCGCAGGGAGCAAAGTTGAAAACTCACGACGATCCATCACCCCTCCAAATCCATCCCAACCCAAACCCATCCCTGATCCGAACTTCCAAACCGTCATTCTGAGCCGAAGGCGAAGAATCCCTGTATTCCGCTTGTAGATTGTAGAGCCCTTATCCTCAACGGAGCCGCAGACAAATACGCCCCGGCAAAAACCGGGGCGTACCGTCTTTTTCTCACACGCTTACACGGTCGTCAATGCGAAGCCGGAGACCTTGTCTTCGCCGTCGCTCGAGATCGGACGATAGAACAACTGATTGTTCTCCATGTAGACCTCGAGGAACGCCGGTCGCACAGCGATACCGCCCGCGATCAGAGCCTCTGACAAAGGATCTTCGACGTACTTCTGCAGCGCCCTGCGCAGAGGCCGTGCGCCATAAGTACGATCCGAAGCCGTCTTCTCGATAATCCACTTCTTCGCTTCGTCGGTCACCGAGATCGTGATCGACTTGTGCACCAGGTTCACGTTCAGCTGCTGCACCAGAAGCTCGAGGATCTGCATCAGGTCCGAATCCGAGAGCGACGTGAAGATGATGATCTCGTCCAGACGGTTCAGGAACTCCGGATTGAAGGTGCGCTTGACCTCGCCCTTCACTAGCTCCTCCATCTTGTCGAGTATCATGTCTTCCTTCTCGCTCTGGAAGCCCAGCCCCTGCCGCTTCTGCAGGTGCTTGGCCCCGATGTTCGAGGTCATGATGATGATCGTGTTCTTGTAATCGACCGTGTTACCCAGCCCATCCGTCAGCTGTCCGTCTTCAAAGACCTGCAGCAGCAGGTTGAAGACATCCGGATGCGCCTTCTCGATCTCGTCCAGCAGCACGACGCAGTACGGATTGCGCTTCACGCGCTCCGTCAACTGTCCGCCCTCTTCGTATCCCACGTATCCCGGAGGCGAACCGATCAGCTTGCTCACGGAATGCTTCTCCATGAACTCCGACATATCGAACCGGATCAGGGCCTTCTCGCTTCCGAAGAGGAACTGCGCCAGCGTACGCGCCATCTCCGTTTTACCCACGCCCGTCGGTCCAAGGAAGAGGAAGCTTCCAATCGGACGCGCTGGATTTTTCAAGCCCGCACGCGACCGACGAATGGCACGCGCCAGGGCCGAGATCGCCTTATCCTGCGAGATCACCCGCTTGTGCAGCTCTTCTTCCACGCGCAGCAGACGCTGCGTCTCTTCTTCCTTCAGCGAGGTGACAGGAACGCCCGGCTGACAACATCCTCGATATCCTCGCGCGTCACAATGCCCGCCGAAGAGTCGTCGAGGTGGTACTTGTCGCGCAGCGTCCGCAGATTCTCGCGCTCCTTGCGCTCCTCATCCGAGTAGAACCGCGCCTTCTCGAACTCGTGATTCGCAATCGCGTTCTCCATGCGGTGCACAATGAACTTGATCCGCTTCTGAACCTCGGTCAGCTCCTCGGGCAGGGAGGTCTGCCGCAGCTTCACCCGCGCCCCGGCCTCGTCGATCAGATCGATGGCCTTGTCCGGAAGAAAGCGATCGGGGATATACCGGCTCGAGTGCGACACCGAGAACGTAATCGCATCATCGGTATAGCTGACAGCATGAAACTTCTCATACTTGTCCTTGATCCCCATGATGATCTTGATCGCGTCCTCTTCGTTCGGAGGCGGCACCTTCACAGCTTGGAAGCGTCGTTCCAGCGAGCGGTCCTTCTCAATCGACTTGCGGTACTCGCCCGGCGTCGTCGCTCCGATGCACTGAATCTCGCCTCGGCTCAGCGCCGGCTTCAGGATGTTCGCCGCATCCAGCGAACCCTCCGCCGACCCCGCGCCCACCAGCGTGTGCAGCTCGTCGATGAAGACGATGGAGTTCTGATTCTCCATCAGCTCTTTCATGATGGTCTTCAGCCGCTCCTCGAACTGTCCGCGATACTTCGTGCCCGCAACGATCAGCGAGAGATCGAGCGCAAGCACGCGCTTGTCGGCCAGGAAGCTGGGAACCTCGCCATCGGCGATCTTCTGCGCCAGCCCCTCGACGATCGCGGTTTTACCCACGCCCGGCTCACCGATCAGCACAGGATTGTTCTTCGTTCGGCGGCAAAGAATCTGAATGACGCGGTCAACTTCGGAGTCGCGTCCGACCAGAGGATCGAGCTGCTGATCCATCGCCGACTGCGTAAGATCGCGCGAGAACTCCGCCAGCATGCTCTGCTCGCCGCGCTGGCCCTTGCCCGACTGCGAAGAAGGCGTCTTCTCCTGCGTCGTCCGTTGCAGCTCCTCACGGATCGCCGGCAACCGCAGACCACGCTCCGTCAGAATCTCCGCCGCGAAGCACTTCTCCTCGCGCAGGAGTCCCAGCAGAAGATGTTCCGTTCCAATATGTTTGTGCGAGAGCCGCTCGGCTTCTTCCGCCGCGTAGGCCAATACCCGCTTGCACTCGTTCGAAAGCGGAAGATCGACCGACGTCGAGACCTTCTCCCGGATCGTCGTATGTCCTTCAATCTGCTTGCGAATCGACTCCACTGACGCGTGCGACCGCAGAAAGCGGTTCGTCAGCGCCTTATCTTCCCTCAACAGACCCAGCAGCAGGTGTTCCGTCTCAATGTAAGGTGACCCGAACTGACTTGCCTCGTACCGGGCAAAGAAGATCACCCGCCTCGCCTTTTCTGTGTAGCGTTCGAACATGTTCTCCCCTTCGAACTCGGCCCCCCACCTTCGGCCCTGGGAGCCGTCGATGGCGCCATTACCACTTCCATTCCCCACGTCACAGCTGCCCGTTTGGAGAACACATTGGGTGCTGCCGCTTCGTCTGCGGCGCACCCATCCACTGGTACTAGTGTAGTCGCCGCGTCAACCTGCGTTCTATTTCTCGCAAAAGTTACTGCTTACACTACATCAATATCTATTCGACGCAATATGTGAAAAAGAGGTTCGAAACTGTAAAGGGAACGTTACGACCATCCGCCCCGCAGTAGCTGTCAAGAGGTACGAAACCCTGTCGTCACAAATTCCTGACGCTCGGTAGCCGTCAAGAGGTTCGAAACTCAATTGTTACAGTAGCTGCCAGCCCCGCGGTAGCCGTCAAGAGGTTCGAAAATCTAGAGGTAAGTCAGAATCCAGCCTCGCGGTACCCACTCGAACTGATCTCACAGGCTTTTTCGTTAAGGGCACGGCTTCAGCCGTGCCGCAAGAAAGCCCACAGGAAGGGGCTTTAGCCCCTGCGTTCCCTCCATAATCAATAACATAGATCGACCATAGCCCCCCATTGCAGCCATAAAGCGATCCATCAATCCTATCTCTCCTCCAGCCGCCCACCCTTGAGCCGCAGCATCCGCCCGCATCTCTCTGCAAAGTCAAGGTTATGCGTCACCAGCACACTGGTCAGCCCATGCGCCTGATGCAGCCCCTGAATCAACTCGAAGACCGCCTCCCCGGTCCGCGTATCAAGATCCCCCGTAGGCTCGTCCGCCAGAAGAATCGCCGGCTCCGTCACCAGCGCCCGCGCCAGGGAGACCCTCTGCTGCTCCCCTCCGCTCAGCTCCCCTGAACGATGCCTCTCCCGCGCCGCCAGACCCACCTCACCCAGCCAGAACGCCGCCCGCTCCAAAGCGGAGGTCCGACCCATCCCCCGAGCCAGCAGGGGCATGGCGATATTTTCGACCGCCGTAAACTCCGGCAGCAGATAGTGAAACTGCCAGACGTACCCCACATCCCGGTTCCGAAACTCTGCGGCCTGCCTCGGAGTGAACCGGCTCAGCCGGGCCTCGCCACACCACACCTCTCCTGCGGATGGCTTATCCAGCGCCGCCAGCAGGTGCAGCAGCGTGCTCTTGCCTGCGCCGCTCTCGCCCACGATCGCGACCATCTCACCGGCACGTACCGTCAGATCGAGATCGCGAAACAGCTCCACCTCTCCCCGCGCCGCAGCCGCCACCGCCGGATAGACCTTCGTCAATCCCTCCGCTCGCAACACCACCCTCGGTCCCTCGTCCTTGGCAAACGGTTGCAGCGTCCCGCCGGACCCCATCTCAACCCCGCTCACGCCCCGCCCTCGCTGCTCGAACGCACTCCCAGCGCGATCGCCATCCGGTTCCACGCATTGATCGTCGAGATCAACAGCGTGAGATTCACCGTCTCCACATCGGTGAAGACCGCACGCACCTCTTCATACACCGCATCCGGAGCGTGTCCGTCCTGAATATTCGTCACCACCTCGGCCCACGACAACGCCGCCCGCTCGCGCTTCGTGTAGCCCTGCGAGCTGCGCCACTCCGCCACCCCGGCGATCCGTTCCTCTGTCTCACCTGCCTTCCGCAGCTCTGCCGTATGCGTCCTCACGCAGGCCCCGCAGCCATTCATCAGCGAAGCCCGCAGC
>Ga0193742_1001097_pt1 | contig 16812 bp, 13 predicted proteins | sample L2c1metaG_FD_165511 | JGI IMG/M metagenome (GOLD analysis project Ga0193742, IMG submission 165511) | Soil microbial communities from a riparian zone of the East river system, Colorado, United States - L2c1 | ecosystem: Environmental > Terrestrial > Soil > Riparian zone | place: USA: East River... | reverse complement strand
TGTATTGTGTCTTGGCGGGATCGGGGGCGCTGCTGATCCGCAACAGGAACTCGGCCTCCGCAGCGGCGAATCCGTCCGCGAACACGGGCATCGCACAATCGGCAGCTTCGCTCACCTGCCCGGCGAAGATCGGCCCGGCGAGCCGGTTGCTACCAAGCTTTGCATCCAGCGGCGGGTTGATCCGCCCGACCTTCCAGCCAACGATCGTGTCTGTGGCAAGCGCGATGGCGCGATCCTGGATCGCATAGGCCTGGTCGAGCGTCACCGGCACGGTGCCGGGATAATCAGGCAGCCCACGACCTTCCCGCCGTGCCGTCACGAACGCCAGCGCGATCGCCTGCCCTTGATCCATCGAAGCCCCTCTCACTCATGCAAACCTAGCTTTTTTGGCTTCGTATGGGAAACCGGTGTCAATGGCAAGCGCGCGTCGCTGGCTGATCTCGCACCTCCATATCGTGCCATGTAGTGGCGGCGGCGTCGATCGGATCGATCCGAAAAGGCGGTGGGCATCGGCACGGAAACTGGTGTCAGATTTACCCCCATGACATCGATTGGCTAGACGCCCGCCGCCCGCTATGCCGTTTGCCAATGAAGAAATCGACGCAGCCCACGATCAATGATGTCGCCCGGTTGGCCGGGGTATCGAAGAAGACGGTCAGCCGCGTGATCAACCGATCGCCGCTGCTCAATGGCGACACGCGGGCGCGGGTGGAGGAGGTGATCGCCGATATCGGCTATGTGCCCAATCCGCAGGCGCGTGCGCTGGCGCTCAGGCGCAACTTCCTGATCGGCCTGATCCACGACAATCCCAACGCGCAGATGGTGCTGAACGTCCAGCAGGGGCTGCTCGAGGTGTTGCGCGATACCGAGTTCGAGCTGATCGTCCATCCGGTGGATCGTGGATCGCCGACGATGCTTGACGATGTCCGCATGTTCTTGGAACGCCAGCGGCCTTACGGCGTGATGCTGCTTCCACCGATCTCGGAGAACGATACGCTGGCCGCGCTTTGCGCGGAGATCGGCTGCCGGTTCGTGCGGATGGGATCGGCCCAGTTCGACGATGCCGTCCACATCGTCGCCTCCAATGACCGCGAGGCGGTGCGCGGCGCGGTGGCGCATCTGGTCGAGGCCGGGCACCGGCGCATCGGCATGGTTGCCGGGCCGCACGGCTTCCGTTCCGCGTTCGAACGCCAGCAAGGGTACGAACAGGCCATCGAGGATGCCGGACTGCCGCTGCAGCGGACGATGATCGTCCAGGGTGACTATACCTTCGATTCGGGCATGCGCGCCGCTGAGCGGCTGCTCGATCTGGCGCCCCGCCCAACCGCGGTGTTCTGTTCGAATGACGAGATGGCGGCGGGCGTGCTGCACGTTGCGCGCCAACGCGGGCTGGATGTGCCGAAGGATCTGTCGATCGTCGGCTTCGATGATACGCCGATCGCGTCACATATCTGGCCGCCGCTGACGACGGTCCGCTGGCCGATCGCGACAATGGCGCGCGCCGCTGCGCTCAAGCTGATCCGCGATGAGGACGATCCGGCCGACGACGCCGAAGGCGCGCTGTTCGTGTCGACGCTGATCCGCCGCGCCTCGGTCGCACCGCCGGCATGACGCGCCATTTGAATTTTATCCTGACACCGGTTACCCAAGTTGCCAACCATATCCAAACCGACGGAGCACCCGATGTTCGACCGTACATATTACGCCACGCACCCGGACATGATGGAATGCGTGTCCAATGAAGAACTGCGCGATCGCTATCTGATCAGCGGGCTGTTCCGCGAAGGGGAGGTGGTGCTGAACTACACCCACGCCGATCGTTTCGTGATCGGGGGCGTGGCAGTGGGCGGTGCGGCGGTGGCGTTGCCCGCGCAGACCGAACCGCCGTCGGCGGTGGGCCATCCGTTCCTCGAGCGCCGCGAGATGGCGGTGGTCAATGTCGGCGGTGTCGAAGGTGTCGTCACGGTCGATGGCGAGGCGTTCACGCTGGGCAACAAGGATTGCCTGTACGTTACGATGGGCGCGAAGGACGTTTCCTTCTCCGGCAACGGCGCGCATTTCTATATCGCATCCTGCCCGGCGCATCAGGCATTCAAGACCCGCAAGCTGGGCATTGCCGACGCCAATGCGCTCGAGCGCGGCAGCCTCGAGGAATCGAACGAACGGACGATCTACCAGCTGGTCATCCCCGGCGTGTGCGACAGCGCGCAGCTGGTGATGGGCCTGACCGTGCTCAAGCCCGGCAGCGTGTGGAACACCATGCCGCCGCACATCCATGAGCGCCGCAGCGAGATCTATTTCTACTTCGAGCTGCCGACCGAAAACGACAAGGTCTTCCATTACATGGGCGAGGGTGAGGCGATGCGGCACATCGTGATGGGCAACGAGGAGGCGGTGATCTCGCCACCCTGGTCGATTCACATGGGGTCGGGCACGCGCGCTTATGCCTTCATCTGGGCGATGGCGGGCGAGAACCAGGACTATACCGACATGAACGTGCTCGATATCTGCCAGCTGGCGTGAGTATCATGACCAACCCCTTCGATCTCACCGGCCGCGTCGCGGTAATCACCGGCGCCAACACCGGCATCGGCCAGGGCATTGCGCTTGCACTCGCCGCGGCCGGGGCGGATATCGCCGCGGTTGGCCGCACCCCCGCAACCGAGACGGTCGAGCAGGTCCGCGCGCTCGGCCGCCGCGCGGAAATCGTCTCAGCCGATCTCTCCACCATCGAGCCTGTGGGCAGGATTGTGGACGAGGTTGTGGACAAGCTTGGGGGTATCGACATCCTCGTCAACAATGCCGGCATCATCCGACGCGCCGACGCGCTCGATTTCAGCGAGGAGGATTGGGACGCGGTGATCGATACCAACCTGAAATCGGTGTTCTTCCTTTGCCAGGCAGCAGCGCGGGTGATGGTGGCGAATGGCGGCGGCAAGATCATCAACATCGCATCAATGCTGACTTTCCAGGGCGGCATCCGCGTGCCAAGCTACACCGCGTCCAAATCGGGCATCGGCGGGCTGACCAAGCTGCTGGCCAATGAATGGGCGGCCAAGGGCATCAACGTCAACGCGATCGCGCCGGGCTATATCGCGACCAACAACACCGCCGCGCTGCAGGCTGACGAGACGCGCAACCGTCAGATCATGGCCCGGATCCCCGCCGCGCGCTGGGGTGACCCGACAGACCTGGGCGGCGCGGCGGTATTCCTCGCGTCATCCGCATCGAACTATGTGCAGGGGCATATCCTCGCGGTAGACGGCGGCTGGCTGGCACGCTGAACAAGGGGATTGGAATGACTGCGCGGATCGCCTGTTTCGGGGAATTGCTGCTGCGGCTGACCGCACCGGGGCGCGAGCTCCTTATGCAATCCGGCCGGCTCGACGTGCATGTCGGCGGCGCGGAAGCGAACGTCGCGATCGGCCTCGCCTGCCTGGGCCATGCCACGGCGATGGTCAGCGCGGTGCCCGACAACCCGCTTGGGCGCGGCGCGGTGGCGGCCTTGCGCGCGCAGGGCGTCGATTGCGCGGGCGTGCAGACCCGCGACGGGCGCATGGGCCTGTATTTCCTCAGCCCCGGCGCGGGACTGCGCGCATCGGACATCGTCTATGACCGCGCCGCATCGGCCTTCGCCGAAGCCCCTGCCGACGCGTTCGACTGGCGCGCGCTGCTGGCGGGTGTCGAGCGGCTGCATCTGTCGGGCATCACCCCAGCGATCCCAAGACGGTCCTTACCCGGCTCGTCGGACTGGCCGATACGCTGTTCGGCAACCACCGCGACATATCGCTGTTGCTGGGCCGCGAATTTTCGGGCGATGGCGCGGATCGGCGGCGGGAAGCGGCTGAGGCGGCGTTCGCGGCGTTCCCCAATCTGAAATTGATCGCCTCTACCGCGCGCCATGTCGACGACGCCGATCGCCACCGCATCGCGGCCCGCGTCGACACACCCGAACGCGGTTTCCAGACCGAAGAGGTGGTGGTCGCCGGCATCATCGACCGGATCGGCGGCGGCGACGCCTTCGCCGCCGGCATCATCCACGGCGTGCTGTCGGGTCAGGATCTGGAATCCACCGTGCAGTCTGGCCTCGCGCTCGCATGCCTGAAACATTCGCTGCCCGGCGACGCCAGCCTGTTCCGCCAGGCGGATATCGACGCGTTCCTCGAAGGCGGGCTCGACGTGCGGCGGTGAACGCCGATCGCGGGTCGGCTAGGAGGTCGGCCCCTTGGCGCAGGCGTGACCGTGCGTCGCCTGCCAGGCCGCGGTTTGCAGCCCTTCGGCGACGTCGGGGGAAATGCCCAGTTCCGATGCGGCGCGCTCGTTGCGACCGAGCAGGCGCGGGTCCCGGCCAGTGATCCCGGCGAACACGGTCAACCCGGCGAGATAGGATCCGAAGGTGCTCGCGTGATAATGGTCGTAGGCCCACAAATCGACCTGGCCATAGGCGATGCCGTCATAAGGATTGGGATCGGCGATGCCCGCGGCGAAGGCACAGTTGAACGCCTGGCCGACCGGATTGATGCGGGCGGGCGGGCGGCTTCGCACGGCGGCACGGTCATAGGCCTTGCGTAGATCGAGCGCCATCCGATCGATCGGCTTGCCGTGCCATGCTCCGTTTGGAGGATAGACCTGGTCGGCGCGCGACCAGGTCGCGGTCAGGGTGATGGCGACTTCGGGATTGCGCGCCGCGAACATCGTGGCAAGCCGGCCCGAATATTCGATCAGTTCGGCCGGGTCGCCCGGACGGTCGCTATCGAGCGTGCTGTAATCCTGCAGCACGACATGATCCCAGCGGCGATCGATCAGCGCGGCCTTGGTCCGCCAATGCCATTCGAGGCTCTTGCCCGGCGCGGTTTCGAGGCTGACCTGGTAATCCAGTCCGGCCTGATCGGCGAACAGCTTGAACAACGCAGGCACGCCGCCGATACCCTCACCATTCAGATCTGTCACCGTATCGGCGCGGTATTTCCACACCGCCGATCCCGCGCCGAAGGTGAAGCTGTTGCCGATGAACAACACGGTCCTTGGCGGTGCCGGCGCGGCCCCGATCAGCATGACCGCGCAGGCCATCGCAAGCGCCGCGCGGCGCAGCATTCCCGTCATCACCGTCTCCCATATTGCCAACTCATCCCGAGCATAGCGTCGTTGCGCCGCGAGCCGAAGCGCCTTGCGGAGCGCCGCGCCGCGCAATAGGTCCGGGGCCAGCGAGGGCCAGTTGAGCAAGAAGAAGCCGACGATCGACGATGTCGCCACGCTATCCGGCGTGGCCCGCACCACCGTTTCACGCGTGATCAACGATGGCCCCAATGTGCGCCCGTCGATGCGCCGCCGCGTGATGGAGGCGATCGACCAGCTCGGCTACAAGGTCAACGTCCAGGCGCGCAACCTGGCCGCGGGCAGCAGCCGCCAGATCGTGCTGATCCACGAATCCAATCTGGAGGCGGAGCCCAACAGCTATTACCATTCGGGGCTCGAACTGGGCGCGCTGACCAGCTGCGCGCGGCACGGCTATCAGCTGACCACCCAGGCGGTCGACTACCAGGCGGGCGGCTGGCGCGAACGGATATTGTCGTTCATCGAGAGCGGGCGGTGCGACGGGCTGATCCTGCCGCCGCCCTTTTCGGACGAGCCCGATCTGGTGCGCGCGATCATGGCCGCGGATTGCCCGGTGGTGTGCATTTCTGCCGGTGAGACGGTGCGCGCGATCGCGCCCTCGATCGGGATCGACGATGAGACCGCGGGCTACGACATGGCGCGCTATCTGATCGCGCTGGGCCACCGGCGGCTGGCCTATATCAAGGGGCTTGAGGGGCATATCTCCGCCGAGGGGCGCTACGCGGGATTTGTTCGCGCGCTGACGGAGGTTGGCATCGATCCCGCATCGATCGCCTCGGCCCGCGGCAATTTCACCTTTCGATCCGGCATCGAATGCACCGAACACATCCTGGCAGCGCGGGACGACATCACCGTCATCGTCTGCGGGAATGACGATATGGCGGCGGGCGCAATGCTGGTCTGCCACAAGCACGGGCTGACGATACCGACGCGCATCTCGGTCGTCGGGTTCGATGATACGCCGCTATCGGACATCATGTGGCCGCCGCTGACGACGGTGCATCAGCCGATCAAGGAGATCGCCCGTCGCGCCGCAGACCTGTTGATCAGGCGCGTCGAAGGTGGAACACCGGGGGACGAGGCAGTGCATGAATTTGTCGGCCACCGAATTGTGGAGCGGCAATCAGCGGCGCCGCCGGTGAACGCATCTTCGAATTTGCCCTTTCCGATTGCGCCGGAATCACAATTGGATTAGCAAATTGGAAGCGCTTCCAATCACCCGTCACAGCGGGGATGTGAGAAGTGCCAAAAAAGACAGGGAAGTGCGGCACTTAGACCGCATGGGAGCCATAGGGGAGGTATCCATGACCAGCCGATTCGTAGGCGAACGACGCACAGGCGCGTTTCCGTCGAAGACATTCCACCTCGCCGCCTCGGCGCTGGCGATCGCCGCCGCGCTGCCGACCGCGGCCTATGCGCAGGACACCACCCAGGCCGAGGCCGAGCCGCAGGGCGAGGACATCGTCGTCACCGGCATCCGCCGCGGGATCCAGGATTCGATCAACCTCAAGAAGAACCAGACATCGATCGTCGAGGCGATCTCCGCCGAGGATATCGGCAAGCTGCCCGACGTATCGATCGCGGAATCGATCGCGCGCCTGCCAGGCCTTGCCGCGCAACGCGTCAACGGGCGCGCGCAGGTCATCTCGATCCGCGGCCTCGCCCCCGATTTTACCACCACCCTGCTCAACGGCCGCCAACAGGCGAGTTCGGGCGACAACCGCGCGGTCGAGTTCGACCAATATCCGTCAGAGCTGCTGTCGGGCGTGGTCATCTACAAGACCCCCGACGCGCTGATTTCCGGCATGGGCCTGTCGGGTACTGCCGACCTGCGCACGGTGCGCCCGCTGGAATTCGGCAAGCGCGCCATCGCGCTCAACATTCGCGGTGAGAAAACCGAGGGCGACCGGCTGAACAGCGACGTCCGCAACTGGGGATATCGCGCCAGCGTCAGCTATATCGACCAGTTCGCGAACGACACGATCGGCCTTGCGCTGGGCTATGCCTATCTGGATTCGCCGTCGCAGAACAAACATTACAAGGCCTATGGCTATGAGGCGTTCGGCAGCGTTTGCGAGCCGGATTCGGTGCCCCCGCCCGATCCGATGTGCTCTCCCGATTCGGTGACGCCCGATTCGGCTAACAATGCGTTGATCCTCAACGGCCAGGAAGCCTTCGCCACCTCGCGTCTCAACAAGCGCCACGCATTCATCGGCATCCTCGAATGGGAGCCGAGCGACAGCGTGCATTCGACGCTGGACATCTATTATTCCCGCTTCGAACAGGAGGAGACGATGCGCGGCGCGCAGTGGTTCTCCAACGCCTGGGCGGACGGCGCATTCTTCACCGATGTCGAGACCGAGGATCGCGGCGGCACGCCGTTTGCGGCCAGCGGTACCGCCAACCGGATCGTTCCGATCCTGCGCAACGATTTCAATACCCGAAAGGACGAGCTGTTTTCCGCCGGCCTGAACAACGAATTCAAACTGGACGACCGCACCCGCTTCGTCGCCGATCTGTCCTATTCGACCAACAAACGGCGCGAACAGATTCTGGAGACCTATGCGGGATACGGCCTGGGCGTCGGCGGCGTATCGCCCGCCACGCCGGATGCCGGTCGCAGCTTCGACACGATCGGTTTCGCCGTGCCGAACGAGGGCTATCCGAGCTATTCGGAAGGGTTCGACTATGCCGATGCCGATCAGGTTTCGCTCGGTGATCGCGCGCCCTGGGGCGGTTGGGGACATGATGGATCGATCCGCTTTCCCGACGTCAAGGAAACCGTCTGGGCGATCGACCTGCGGCTGAGCCATGAGGTCGAGGGCTTTTTCAGCGGGTTCGACGCAGGCGTGAACTTCACGCACCGCGACAAGACCAAGCGGGTGTCGGACAACGACCTGTTCCTGAAGAACGGGCGGCAGCAGGTGCTGGTTGATCCGCGCTACCTCGTCGATCCCACCTCGCTCGGCTTTGTCGGCCTCGGCAACGTGATCTCCATCGACCTTCCATCCGCGCTCGACGAATATTGGGTGTCGGCGCCGATCCTCGACGCCAATTTCTTCGACAAGAACTGGGATATTCAGGAAGAGGTCGTCACCTTTTTCGGCAAGGCGAATATCGACTGGGGCAATCTGCGCGGCAATATCGGCCTGCAGGTGGTGCATCAGGGCCAGGAATCGTCAGGCGTCGTGATCAACGCCACCAACGGCCCGCCGGTCATTCCGACCCAGGTGTTCGTGCGCGAAGAATATACCGATCTCCTGCCCAGCCTGAACCTGATCTACGATCTGGGCGGCGGCCACCGGCTGCGCTTCGCCGCGTCGAAGACGATGGCGCGGCCGCGCATGGACGAAATGCGCGCCAACGTGACACCCGGCTTCAACGCGCTGGTCTGCAGCGAAGAGGGCGCATGCGTGCCCGGCAACACGATCAACCCTTGGTCGGCTACCGGCGGCAATCCGCGGCTGAAGCCGTGGAAGGCGACCGCAATCGATGCCGCCTATGAATGGTATATCAACCCGACGACCTATATTTCGATCGCCGGATTCTACAAGGATCTGGACACCTATATCTATCAGCAGGTCAGCACCTTCGATTTCACCGGCATTCCGATACCGAGCGGGGTGAGCATCCCTGCGGGCGTGATCGTCAATCCGATCGGCCAGCTCACCTTGCCGGCCAACGGCAATGGCGGGACGATTAAGGGACTGGAATTCAGCGGCGCGCTCAATTTCGGCACGCTGTGGGATCCGCTCGAGGGGTTGGGTCTCCAGGGCAGCCTGTCGCTGACCGAATCGGACCTCAATCCGACGGCGGCGTCCGGCCCTAATTCAGAGGTGCGAATCCCCGGCCTGTCGGGCACGATCTACAATATCACGGCCTATTATGAGCGCGGTGGCTTCCAGGCGCGGATCAGCCAGCGCTACCGATCGGCCTTCAAGGGCGAGGTGGTGCAGCTGTTCGCCACGCGCGGCGTCACCGAAATCCTGGCGGACAAGCAGGTCGATGCGCAGCTGGGCTATACCTTCCAGGGCGGCGCGCTGGAGGGGCTCGGCGTGTTGTTCCAGGTCAACAACCTGACCGACTCGCCCTACCGCACGCGCCTTGGCATCGACAGCGGCGGCACCACGACATCGGATGGCGGCAGCCTGCTCGAAACCTATGAGAAATATGGCCGGCAGTTCCTGCTCGGCTTCAACTACCGCTTCTGACCGGAGCCGATCCGGTCCTGTCCCGCCCAGCCCCTCAACGGGGCGGGACAGCCATGCCCGGCGCAGGCGCGCCCAAACGAAGGCGATGCCGATGACCAAGCCCCACCTGCTTTCCGCGCTCTCGCTGGTGCTGCTGGCCGGATGCTGGCAGGCGCCGTCCGATCAGCCGGCCGCCAACACGCAGGCCAGCGTCGATGCCGGCGACTGGCCCAGCCATCGCAGCCCGATCGCGCGCGACGTGGCGCTGGAAAAGCGCATCGCCGATATCGTCGCGGGGATGACGCTGGAACAGAAGATCGGGCAGATGACCCAGCCCGATATCCGCTACATCACCCCGACCGAAGTCCGGCAATATTATATCGGTTCGATCCTCAACGGCGGCGGCGCTTGGCCGCGGATGGACAAGCATGCCCCGGTTGCCGAGTGGGCGGCGCTGGCGGACAGCTATTACAAGGCGTCCATGTCCACCGACATGCGCGTGCAGGTGCCGGTGATCTGGGGCACCGATGCGGTGCACGGCCACAACAATGTCGCCGGTGCGACGATGTTTCCGCACAATATCGGCCTGGGCGCGGCGCGCGATCCCGATCTGGTGATGCGCATCGGTCGCGCGACCGCAAAGGCGGTGCGCGCGACCGGCATCACCTGGACCTTCGCGCCGACGCTGGCGGTGGTGCAGAACCAGCGCTGGGGCCGCACTTATGAAAGCTATGGCAGCGATCCGAAGCTGGTCGCGGTTTACGGCGCGGCGATGGTGCGCGGGCTGCAGGGCAATTTGACCGGTGATGGCGACGTGATCGCCACCGCCAAGCATTTCATCGGCGATGGCGGCACCTTCAACGGCGTCGACCAGGGCGAGAACCGCGCGACCCGCGCCGATATGATCGCGGTGCACGGCGCGGGCTATTATGCCGCGCTCGATGCCAGGGTGCAGACGGTGATGGTGTCGTACAACAGCTGGACCGACACCGCGGCGAACAAGACGTATGGCAAGATGCACGGCAACCGCGAGCTGCTGACCGATGTGCTGAAAGGCCGGCTGGGATTCGACGGCATCGTCGTGTCCGACTGGAACGCGATCGAGCAGGTGCCCGGCTGCACCAAGATGCACTGCCCGCAGGCGATCAATGCCGGCATCGATCTGTTCATGGTGCCCGAGGACTGGAAGGCGTTCATCGCCAGCACTGCCGCCGACGTGCGTGAAGGCCGGATTCCGATGGCGCGGATCGACGATGCGGTCGCGCGCATCCTCCGCGTCAAGCTGCGTTCGGGCCTGTTCGACAAGGCTCCCGCCGCCAGCCAGTATGACGGCAAGGCCGATGCCGTCGCCGCCACCGATCTGGCGCGCGAGGCGGTGCGCAAATCGGCGGTGCTGCTCAAAAACGACGGCGGCGTGCTGCCGCTGGCGCGCGGCAAGAAGCTGCTCGTCGTGGGGGCCAGCGCGGACAGCTTCTCCAACCAGACGGGCGGCTGGTCGCTGACCTGGCAGGGGACCGAGAACGTCAACCGCGACTTCACCACCGGCGACACCCTGCTGGGTGCGTTGCGCAAGGCAGTCGGGGCGGACAACATCGTCTATTCCGCCGATGGCGCGGGGGTCGATCCGTCGCAGTTCGCCGCGGTGATCGCGGTGCTGGGCGAGACGCCCTATGCCGAGATGAAGGGCGATGTGACCTTCCCCGCCCCCGTCCAGCACAGCGCGCGTCAACCGGCCGATCTCGCCGCTCTCCAGCGCGTGGCGGGCAAGGGCGCGCCGGTGGTGACCATACTCTATTCGGGGCGCACCACCTACGCCAACGATCTGCTTAACCTGTCCGACGCTTTCGTTGCCGCTTTCCTGCCGGGCAGCGAGGCGGGGGGCATCGCCGATCTGTTGCTCAAGTCCGGCAACGGCGCGGCGGCACATGATTTCACCGGGCGGCTGTCCTTCGCGTGGCCGGGGTCGCCCTGCTCGACCGGGGAGGGGGCGGGCAGCAATGTGCAGTTCGCCCGCGGCTTTGGTTTGCGCTATGCCGCACCCAGGCAAACCGGCGCGTTGCCGGTCCAGACCACGGCCCGCTGCGAGGCCGCGCGGCCATAGGGGCGGAGGGACGATGCGGCAGTTGCGGCGGATATTGATCGCGGGCGGCGGCTCGGCCGGCTGGATGACCGCCGCGCTGCTGGGCAAGCTGTTCCACGGCCTCTACGAGATCACGCTGATCGAATCCGATGAGATCGGTACCGTCGGCGTCGGCGAGGCGACGATCCCGGCGATCAAGAAGTATAACGAGCTGCTCGGCCTGGATGAGGACGAGTTCCTCCAGCGCACACAGGGCACCTTCAAGCTGGGCATCCAGTTCAACGACTGGTGGCGGCTGGGCCAAAGCTACATCCACGGCTTCGGCGTGATCGGCCAGGATCTGGGCTGGCTGCGCTGCCACCAATATTGGTTGAAGATGCAGCGCGAGGGCCGCGCCGCGGACTTCGCCAATTTTTCGATCAACACCGCCGCCGCGCTCGAGAACAAGTTCATGCGCGCCAAGCCCGACATGGGTGAATCGCCGATCGGCCATATCGCCCACGCCTTCCATTTCGACGCCGGCCTCTATGCTCGCTTCCTCAGCGCGTTCGCGCAGGAACGCGGCGTGCGGCGGCGCGAGGGCAAGATCGCCAATGTCACCCTGCGCAGCGAGGACGGTTTCGTCGAATCGGTGACGATGGATGACGGCGAGACGATCGAAGCCGATTTCTTCGTCGACTGTTCGGGGTTTCGCGGTCTGATCATCGAGCAGGCGATGCAGACCGGCTATGAGGACTGGACGCACTGGCTGCCGTGCGACCGCGCGATCGCGGTGCCGTGCGAACGCTCTGCCGACTTTACACCCTATACCCGTTCGACCGCGCGGACCGCCGGCTGGCAATGGCGCATCCCGCTGCAGCACCGCACCGGCAACGGCCATGTCTATTCGAGCCGCTATATCGACGACGACGCAGCCGAACGCGTCCTGCTCGATAATCTCGACGGCGCACCGCGCGCCAACCCGCTGCGCCTCCGCTTCACCACCGGCAAACGCCGGAAGACCTGGAACAAGAACTGCGTCGCGGTGGGTCTCGCCAGCGGCTTCATGGAGCCGCTCGAATCGACCAGCCTGCACCTGATCCAGTCGGCGGTGATCCGTATGGTGCGGCTGCTGCCCGATGCGGGGTTCGATCAGGCAGGGATCGACGAGTTCAATCGCCAGACCGATTTCGAATATGAACGCATCCGCGACTTCATCATCCTCCATTACAAGGCGACCGAACGCGACGACACGCCGTTCTGGGATTATTGCCGGACGATGGAGGTGCCAGCGACCTTGCAGCGCAAGATCGATCTGTTCGCCGCCAATGGCCGCATCTTTCGCGAGGATGAGGAGCTGTTCGCAGAGGAAAGCTGGATCCAGGTGTTCCTTGGCCAGGGCATCGTCCCGCGCGGCTACGATCCGCTGGTGGATATCAAGAGCGACGCGCAGGTCGCGCAATATCTCGGCAATATCGAAGCGGTGATCGCCAAGTGCGTGAAGGTGATGCCGGCACATGCCGATTTCGTCGCCAAGACCTGCCCCGCGCCGGTCTGATGCCGGGTTCAGCGCCCCCCGCCACCCTGGCGCTGCAGCTTCGCGATCAGCTGGCGCCGCATCTGCGCCACAGCATCTGGCCCGGTCGCGCCCAATATGCCCCGCGCATGCGGCGGCAGGTGCGCGCCGGGATCGCCGTCCTCAAGGAAGACATAGCGGTCGAACATCGCGCGCCAGGCGCGGCGCTGATCGGCGGGCAGGTTGCGCAGCGTCATCATCCCGTGCGTCAGCGCATCCCACGCCGATCCGATATCGGTGCGCGCGGGATCCCACCAATAATTGACGAGCACATTGACCCGGTCGAGCGCCTCGACATGGTGATACCATTGATAGGGGATGTAGAGCGCGTCGCCGGGTTCAAGTTCGGCGGTCTGCGCCGCCTCCAGCGCCTGGGCAAAGCGCGGGAAGCGATCGAAATCGGGCGCGGTGACATGCACCATGCTCACCTGCGCGCCCGCCGGCGTGACGTGGAACGGACCCATATAGAGGTTGGCGACCTGATCGGGCGGGAACAGTGTGAAGCGGCGGTGACCCGCGGCGACGCAGGCGATGTTCTCCGTGGGATCGTGATGCGTCGCGACTTTGGCGGCGTTGCCGATCCACAGCCGCGGGACGATAGCGGACGGCAGCAACGGCATCGGATGCGCCTCGGCAAAATCCGGCAGATGATCCGGCGCGGTCAGCCCCTGCACTGCCAGCGCGTCGGGCCGGTCCTTCGCGGCTTCCGTCAGCAACGCATCAAGGAAGTCGCCCAGCGGCGCCTCGACGCGATCGAAATTGGGGGCGCGCAGATTGTCGTCATAATGGAGACGCCCCGCCGCCTCGGACGCGGCGCGGACATGCTGGACGGGGCTGCTCGCCGAATAGCCGGCGAGCAGCGCCACCGCATCGGCGTCGCTCGCCGCGCGCGCCAGCGGCCAATCACCGACCAGCCCCTTCATCACCACCGGCAGCGCCGCGGGGCGCACTTCGTCATGAAAGACGGCGGGCGTCACATCGCGCCGGATCGGGATCGCTTGCATCGCGCCAGCGTCCGCGCTTGCCGGGCGGCTGTCAACGGCGGGGCGGTCGGGTGAGCGCGCGGTCGGTCCGGGTCGAACGCATCGGCGACGAGGGCGAGCCGGTGGTAGTGATCGACAATTTCTCGCCGCACCCGGAGCAGCTTGTCGAGGACGCCGCGACGCTGACATTCACGACCAGGGGCCAATTCTATCCCGGCGTGCGGGCGCAGGTGACGCCGCGCTATTTCGACGGGCTGGCGGAAATCCTCGCGCCCGTCGCGCGTGATGTGTTCGGCTATCGCCAACGGCTGGGCATAAACGGCGCGCTCTATTCGCTGGTCACGACGCCGCCGGACGAGCTGGAGCTGCCCCAGCGCATCCCGCATTTCGACGGCGTGAAGGAGGGGATGGTCGCGATCATCCATTATCTGACGCTGGGCGATATAGGCGGCACCAGCTTCTATCGCCACCGCGCGACGGGCTTCGAGACGGTGAACGCGGCGCGCCACCGCGCCTATCTCGATGCGCTGCAGGCCGACTTCGCCGCGCATGGCGAGCCCGCGCCCGGCTATATCGAGGGCGACACGCCGATCTTCGAACGGATCGCCGCCTTCGCGCCCGCCTGGAACCGCGCGCTGATCTACCGCAGCAGCCTGCTGCACTGCGCTGCGATCACCGACGATACGCCGCTGAGCGCCGATCCCGCGATGGGCCGGCTGACGGTAGCCAGCTTCCTGTCGGCGGAATGATGTGAAAGGGAGAGAGACGATGCCGCATGCAAGGACGATCTCGCTGGGGCTGGTGACGCTGCTGCTGGCGGGGTGCGCGACGGCCGATCGCGCGCAATCGCCGGCGGTCGAGCTGTGGCTGACCACGCAGGACCGGGTAGCGCTGCTCGCCGAGCAACCCGCACTGCCGTTCGCGGCGGGCCAGGCGCAGGGCGCGGCGATCACGATCGATCCGGCGCAGCGCTATCAGGCGATGGTCGGGTTCGGCGCGTCGGTGACCGACGCCAGCGCTTATCTGATCCAGCAGATGACGCCCGATCAACGCGCGGCGCTGCTGCGCGATCTGTTCGGTCCGGCGCCCGGCATCGGGCTTGGCTTCACCCGCGTGACGGTCGGCGCATCCGATTTCTCGCGGACGCACTACAGCTATGATGACATGCCCAAGGGCCAGACCGATCCGGAACTGAAACATTTCTCGATCGCGCCGGCCAAGGCGGAGGTGCTGCCGACCGTGCGCGCGGCGCTGGCGATCAACCCCGAGCTCAAGATCATGGCTTCGCCGTGGAGTGCGCCGGGCTGGATGAAAAACACCGATTCACTCATCAAGGGCACACTTCACGCCGAGGCCTATGCGCCTTTCGCCGCCTATCTGACACGGACGGTGCAGGATTTCACCGCGGAAGGCGTGCCCGTCCATTATCTCAGCATCCAGAACGAGCCCGATTTCGAACCGGAAAATTATCCCGGAATGCGGCTCAGCCCGGCGCAGCGCGCGCGTGTCATCGGCGATCATGTCGGCCCGCAGTTCAGGGCGGCAGGGCTGAAGACCGAAATCCTCGAATGGGATCACAACTGGGACAAGCCGGAACAGCCGCTCGGCACGCTCGCTGACGCCAAGGCGGCCAGCCACATCTCCGGCGTCGCGTGGCATTGCTATGCCGGCGATGTGTCCGCCCAGACCCCGGTGCGCGAGAAGCATCCCGACAAGGACGTGTTCTTCACCGAATGTTCGGGCGGCGAATGGTCCGCCGCCTGGCCGGATGCCTGGCCGTGGATGGTGCGCAACCTGATCATCGGCACCACGCGCAACTGGGCGCGCGGCATGCTGCTGTGGAACCTCGCGCTCGATGAGAAATACGGCCCGCACCTGGGCGGATGTGGTGATTGCCGCGGCGTGGTGACGATCGACAGCAAGACGGGCGCGGTGACGCGCAATCCGGAATATTATGCGCTCGGCCATCTCAGCCGCTTCGTCCGCCCCGGTGCGCGGCGCATCGCCTCAACCAGCCCGGTCGCCGGCGTCGAGACCGTGGCGTTCGCCAATACCGACGGATCGCACGTGCTGCTCGCCTTCAACGCCGGCAAGCAGCCGGCCGACATCACGGTGAACGCGCCGGGCGGGCACTTCAGCTACCGCCTGCCCGTCAATGCTGCCGCCACGTTCAGGTGGCGCGGCGACCGGTGAGGACCGGGCGCTCCAGCGGAACGATCGCCTTCGCGTCGGTAACGACGCTGTTCTTCACCTGGGGCTTCATCTCGTCGAACAACGATCCGCTGATCGTGTCGCTGCGCGCGATCTTCAGCCTCAGCTATACCGAGGCGCTGGTCACCCAGCTGATGTTCTTCCTCGGCTACGGGCTGATGTCGCTGCCCGCGGCGTCGATCGGCAACCGGATCGGGCCGGTCAGGACGATCCTGCTGGCGCTCGCGGTCATGATCGCCGGTTGCCTGCTGGTGATGCCCAGCGCGATGCTGGATGCCTATCCCCCGATCCTTGCCGCGCTGTTCGTGCTCGCGATCGGCATCACCACCCTGCAGGTCGCGGCCAATCCGCTGGCGGCGGCGCTGGGCCCGCCCGAGCGCAGCCATTTCCGCCTGACGCTGGCGCAGGCGTTCAATTCGCTGGGGGTGGTGATCGGGGTGCATTACGGATCGCGCATCATGCTCGGCGATCGCGTGCTCGCGCGGGCGCACGGGGCCATCACCGATCCCCTCGAGCGCGCTGAGGCGCTTGGCGCGGTGACGCATGCGTTCCTGATCATTGCCGCGCTGCTGGCGGTGCTGCTGCTGTTCATCTGGATTCAGCGCGGCCGGATCGCCGGAGCGATGGCGGGCATGGTGGCCATTCCAGAGGCATCGGTACTCGATGCGGTGCGTTCGC
>Ga0193742_1001096_pt1 | contig 16815 bp, 37 predicted proteins | sample L2c1metaG_FD_165511 | JGI IMG/M metagenome (GOLD analysis project Ga0193742, IMG submission 165511) | Soil microbial communities from a riparian zone of the East river system, Colorado, United States - L2c1 | ecosystem: Environmental > Terrestrial > Soil > Riparian zone | place: USA: East River... | reverse complement strand
TCATGGTGTAGGGCACTTCGAGGTCGTCCACCAGCTCGGCGTCGGCAGCAAGCCGATCTGCGGCAAGGACGGCTTCCGGGACTCCAAGAGAGGTGTCAAGTCCAAGCGCATCTTTCGCCTGCCGTGCATCCATTGCTCCCGGAATGATGCCGAGGAGGGGTCCACGTGACCGATGCAGCCGAAGTACCTGTCGAGCCGGTGAAGGACATCCGCTACGGCGTGGCGGCATTCCTCCAACTGGCGTTCGAGGATCCGGAGAAGCCGTTCCGGACGCAGCGGGAAATGCGCGACGAGGCACTGCGTCAAGTCGGGTGGGCGCAGGCGCAGGAGGCGCTGCGTCACGTCCTGACGCAAGTCGGAGAGCAGGAGCTGTCGGAGACGCGCAACGACAAGCAGCTCAAGCCGATGAAGGGGCCGGGCGACATGAACATGTGGGTGCCGCCGGAATATCCAGTGAGGAGAAGATGACATGCTGAAGGTCGAACACCAGGAGCGGACGATCACCGTCATCTCCGACGACGCGCACGGCGAGAGCATCGCCCTGGGCGAGTCCATCGAGTTCGTGGCGCCTCAGCTCGCGGGTGCGTACTACGGCACGCTCACCGAGGACGGCGAGCTGCGCTGGCAGGTGGACCAGGGCGACTGGGAGAACCTTCTGGAGGTGCTGGAGGCCGTCGGCTTAGAGGACAACCCCGGCGTCAACCCGGACGAGCTGGAGGAGGCGCACGCCACCGTCCAGAAGCTCGTCGTCCAGTTCGGCCGCCCATGAGCGCCAAGAGCAAGGTCATCGGCGTCACCAAGCGGGCGAAGGCGCCGTCTACCCCCATCGACCTGGGCAACCTCGCCGCCGAGTTCGGCGGCGAGTGCGATGTCGTCATCCTGGCCGTGCCGAAGGGGCTCGGTCCGAACCTGTACGACGGGATCCTCAGCGCGGCCCCCGAGGCAGGCATCGCCCTTCACGACCATCGGACAAGAGGAGACTTCAGTTGAGGCACCCTGACATCAAGCGCATGGACATCGCCGAGTTCCGCAGGCTCGGCTACCTCCAGGAGTTGAACCGGCAGTTCCTTCATCCGCTCGGTCTCGCCATGGAGGTGAACGTGGACGCGGAGGGGCGGGAAAGTCTCGGTGGCGTCTGGGACGACCGAGAGGGTGTCGAGGGCATCATGTACGGCGAGGGGATGATGGACCCGGAGAAGGCGGCACACGTTGCGGGGGAGCTGGCGCTTAGGGCGTCGGTTCGGACGGAAGTCCTCGGCTACGTGATCCAGCCAGTCGAGTGAAGACCTGGACCGGGGTCGGGTCGCGCAAGGCGCCCCGCCACATCTGCGAGATGATGGAGGCAGCCGCGCGTGTCTTCGCCGTGCGCGGCTGGACGCTGCGTAGCGGCCGTGCCCCCGGTCCCGACACGGCCTGCGAGTGGGGCGTCCGGAGGGCTCCGGCCGCCCCACGCCCGGCCGCCGAGCTGTACCTGCCATGGCCCGGCTTCGGCGACACCCCGGTGGCCGAGAACCACTGGGTGATGGAGCGCCCGATCCCCGAGGCGTACAGCATGGCCCAGAAGGTCATCACCGACGCGCACTGGAGCAAACTGTCGTCAGGGGGTAGGGCCTTGCACGCCCGCAACGCGCACCAGGTGCTAGGCCCCAACCTCCAGGACCCGTCCACGTTCATGCTGTGCTGGACACCGGGTGGCCGGGAGATCGGCGGGACTGCCACGGCGATCAAGCTGGCGGACTACTTCGGCGTCGAGGTCCACAACCTCGCCATGGCGACCACCTTCAATCGAATCAAGGGGATGCTGGATGCCGCTACGGCGGAAGCATGAGGTACACGTCGCCGGGCGAGACGTGACGATCACCACGGACTTCCGAGCGCACGTCTATGTCAAGTCGCCCGAGGGTGAGTCGCGGTTCGTGGACCTGGAGGCGTCGTTCACGGGCGCGGCGCCCGGCGGCGGACTGGAGTTCACCGTGGACGTGCAGCCGATCATCGACGCGATCAAGGATCTGGAGCTGGATGGGGCGTTGGAGCGCGAGCGGATGTACGCCGAGATCGAGAACTGCCCAAATTGCTCGACGGTCTACGTCTGCGACCGCCACGCCGCCCTTGAAGACTCGCTGGGGGATCCGTAGAGTGAGCGGCACACCAACGGCCAAGGGCCACGGTAAGTGCGAGGGGGTCGCTCCGGGCGGCCCCCTCGTCGTTGTTGCAGCATGCTACACTCGCGCGAATGTCCGACGAAGCCCGCAGCGCCCTGAAGAAGTCCGCGCTCGACTATGTAGACAGCGTGATTCGGGAGCGCGACGACATGGCCATGCGGCTCGATGAGGCAACCGCCGCGCGCGACGCGGCGGAACGCGACCGAGACAAGGCGATGGAGGCCGCGTCCACCGCCATGCGGTGTGCCGATCAGCTTATAAAGGAACTGTCGTCCCAGTTTCCGCCGGGCTCGACAGCGGAGGCGCTGGTCGGGGGCATGTCCAAGCAGACGGACAGGTTCCTCGCCCTCCGGCGCGCCGTCGAGGCTGCGCTGGTCAACCTCCGGGGCGCCAGCACCACCTCCGGCATTCCCGCCACCTCGGCCGCCGCATCCCGGCGTATCCTGGAAGACGCACTGAAGGAGGCCAAGCGCGGATGATGCAACCGACGCCCGACGAGCAGGAGTTCTACGACAGCATCAAGGCCGTGACCGGCGTGCCGGGCCGCCTTGCGCCGATCCACTCGATCCGCGTGGTGGACATGGACGGGTGGACGCGGATGTACCGCACCGACGGTCGCATGGTCGTCTTCATGGGGCGGGAGGTGTGGGCGGGGCTGCCGAGGCAGAGCTACGGCGGGATCCCCCTCATCGAGATCCCCGACGACATCGCCCACCTCGGCCACCTGCTGTCCGCGATCTACGTGGAGGATGACCAGTGAAGCCCATCGGCCCGCCCGCCTGGCTGCCGTTCGCCATGTTGCTCGTGGGCTTCCTGATCGGCCTGGGGGCCGGACTTGCCCTCCGCTAGTCGCGAAGCCCGGCTCGACGCCCTGTACGCCGAACTGCCGAAACTCGAATGCCAGGGGCTCTGTTCTGACGCATGTCACTTCATCGGGATGACGCGCCTGGAATCACAACGGATCAAGCGATCCGGCGGTGTCGAGATTTCCATGATGCACTCACCCTGTCCAGCGTTGAACTTCATGGGCCGGTGCGGCGTCTACAACCTGCGGCCGACGATCTGTCGCCTGTGGGGCCTGGCCGAGGGGTTGGAGTGTCACTACGGCTGCAAACCCGAGCGCTACCTGACGCGCGAGGAGGGCTTCAGCTTCCTGGCGCGCGCCCGCGAGATCGCCGGAGAGAACCACGTGTGAGACTCCTGGCGCGCGTGAGGGCCGCCTGCCTGATCCTGGGTCCGTTCTGCATCGTCAACGGGATCATCCATGGGCTCAACGGCCTCATCTTCGTCGGCTTCTTTCTGGTCTGCTTTGCCGCCGACATCCCGAAGCGCGACCGGCGGATGCTGTCCGGGTCGATGCAGGCGCAGATCCTCTGGGCTGACAACTGTGAAGACGAACTCCAGTCTGCACTTCGCGCGATTCACGCTGAGTTCATGGCCCGGCCGCTGTCCAGGGAGTCGGTTGCGCTACTGGAGTCAGAGACCGCGCTGGCCTTCGAGCGCTACTACGTGGACCTGGCGGACGACCCAATCGTCAAGCGCGCGACTGCCTGCGACCGTCACGGCGACGAGATGTACCGGATCATGGGCGACGAGACCTTCTACTGCGCTAACTGCGACGGCGCGGTGCCAGCGCCGTCGCACCAGCGCGAGACGGGCATGCGAACGACGGGGACGTGGATGTGAAGCTCAACGGGCATCAGGCAGAGCAGGCGGCAGCGCATATCGAAGCGGCGTGCGAGGACATCGAGCGCCTGCGCGCGATCCGCGATACGCACCCGGCGAGGGTCCAGGATGAGGGCAACCTGGTGGACGTGGCGGCGTTCCGCGTCGTCATGCTCCATCTCCTACACGTGGCAACTCAAGGGGATCTCTATGGCGAAGACGACGGTGTTCGTGAACCTCGAAACCGAGGAGCCGGTCGCCCTCAGCGACGCCGACCGTACGGCCATCGAGGAGGGGATCGGACAACTCACGTCCGACGGTGGCTCCGTGAGCTTGGAGGACATCTTTCCCGGCGGGATCGGGATTGAGGACTACTACGTTGTCAGCGAGTGGAGCCTGCGCGTGGCGGTGCGTGCGCTCCAGCACGTATCCTTCAACTCCCGTTGCCACAACAGCCGCGTGGCCGCCAAGGAGGCGCTGAAGGCCGTCGGCATGACGCAGGACATGGATACCGACATCAAGGGGATGCCGGTGACGGTGCAGTTCGCGGAACACGAGCGGCCGGATAACCTGCCGCTGATCGAGAATCACTACAGGATGTGGGAGGGATGATGCAGGACAAGACGGCAGCACAAACCCTGGATGACATCAGGGAGGGGAGCGTCAAGGTCGTGCTGCTCACCCGGCAACGCCTGAGCGAGGCGCAGGCGGCGCTGGATGAGGGGCGCTTCGCGGACACCCACAAGCACATCGGCGAGGCGCTTCAGCGCATCGTGGCGCTGTCGGAGGCGCAGCAGTACCTGGGCGGCTGGACTGATCTCTACGTGATCCGGGGTCACGAGCTGGAGATTGGCATGAAGTTCTACGGCCACAGCGAGCATGGCGTCATCGCCGACATCGAGGACACGCCGAAGGACTGCTCGAACCACGGGACGCACGTCATGCGCAAACTGACGTTCACGGACGGCTACGAGCTGGGCGTGGATTCGCTCGTGGAGTACGTCGTCCACGTCGAGGCTGAGGTCGCCTAGTCGGATGGGTGGTCTGCGGCCCGTTTTTTGACGCTAGGAGCGGAGACCGGTGCGCGCGTCGGCGGCGGATATGACAGGCTCTCGACATGGACCCTATCCGTCTCATCGAGTCCTACGGCCTCGGCGAGATCCTGCTGGCGGTCGTCGCGGCCGTAGGGACCTACTTCGGTGGTGCGCAGTTCATGCTGGCCTTCGCCGCTGGTGTGGTGGTCGCCCTGATCGCGCGCAGCATCGACAACACATGATGTCTGGAAGGGTCGGTAGAGTCGCTGACGGGTTGCGTCCTCCCATCGTAAGGGCGCATGGGTGACCTAGCACCCCTCCAGACACGCGAGACCCCGGGACGACTCCCGGGGTCTCGCTCGTTTCGGATGCGTCATGAGTTGACGCCCGAGTTCCAATACGACCTTCTTCTGGCGGTGACACGCATGGCGAAAGAAGTCCCTCCTCCGTACGAGCCTCCCGTGGCGGCGAGCGCCCCACCGGCCGTCACGGACATGCTGTACAGGCTGATGCGAGACTTCCTGCCCGCCGGAATCGTGGAGGCGCTGGTGCTTCAGGCGGCCGATCCACACATCCCCAACACCGCGATGAACCCCGAGCTGAAGTCGCTGGCCGACCGGCTGGCACGGCAGCTTGCCTACGAAGCGACGGCAGATGGTGCATAAGGTGGCGATGTTGGGTATTCTCGCCACGTCAAACCAATGGGAGGTTCCCAGATGGATCCGTACGACGAGCGCGTTGATGCGCCGACCGGCGACGAAGTGACGCCGCAGGAGGCGCCCGACGAGGGCACCGACACGGGCGTCCCCCCCGCCGTCCCCGGCGAGCAGGGCGACTGGGTGGAGCAGCAGCCCGCGCAGGTCGGCGGCACCGCCACCGGCTTCGACCCGGACCGGCCCGTCCGCACCTCCCCGCCGATGCCGCACGAGCAGTCCGGCGTTCCGGCGTTGGAGGGCGGCGGCAACGAGGGCGTCGAGCCCCAGGAGGAGTTCCGGGGTCCGGTCGATCCGGCCACGCCCTAGCCCCAACGCCAGTCCGGTTCTAGGAGGCCCGCCGTCGAGCGGGCCTCCGTCGTTTGTAGTATCATGCGACACCGTGGCGAAGCGCCCCAAAGTGGAGAACTGGTTCCGCACCCTGGACGACGGCCGTATGGAAGTCTTCCTGAGCGTTGCGGACATGTCCGGCGTCGAGGACATCAAGATTCGCGCCAGTGGACGCGAGGACACGATGTACGAGCTGGTCAACTTCTTCGAGGGAACGACGGGCCTGAACGTCGATGGCAACTGGCGGCGTCCGGCGCGACAGGCTCTCCCGGGGCAAACACAGCTCGTGATAGGCGAACTGTCGTCGCAGGATGCTACAGTGGACGACCATGGCTAGCTGCCCTGACTGTGGCGCCGACATCACCCACGCGAAGACCGTGGATGGCGTGAACGTGCCCCTGGAGAAGTTCACCGACCCGACGGGTGACAAGCGCTGGCGGATCGTCGGCTTCACGCCGCTGACTGTGGAGCCGGTCGCCCCGGCGAACCCCATTGACGCCTACCCCGACCATCGGGTTGACTGTCCAGGACATGGCAACGGACTCGGCTGAAGCGTTGCGCGCGGAGCTGGACGAGCTTGGTCGCGAACGCAAGGCTCAGGAGGCCGGCGACGAGGAGCGGGCCAAGAGGATTCGCGACGCCGTGGCGAGGGCGAAGGGGAAGATTCCGGCGTCAGAGATCGCGGACCGACTCCAGATGCACCGGACCACGTTCTACCGGGTGTACAGGAAGAAGCGGTAGTGGACACGGGATCCGTCAACTGGCGTCCGGAGACTGTGGACGGCACGCTGCCAAAGGGGCACACCACCGACCTGCTCGACCGCCGTCAGCCCCGGCGCCTGGTCGCCGCCCGTTTCTTCGAGGCGGTGCCCGGCCTCATGCGCCAGTTCGGCCCCATCCCTCCCGAGTTCTGGACGCAGGACGTGAACGGGGACGGGTACACCGAGGCGGTGGTCGCCTGTCCGTGCCGCGAGGAGCCCCGCGTCGAAGTTGGCTGCCTGGAGCGGTGCGAGTGCGAGCGCTTCTACTGGTATGACGGGCGCCAGGTGTCCGTCGGCAACGGTCCCAAGGGCCGGGCTAACGCCCAAACTGCTGCCGCGTCGTAGATTACTGTCCAACGGGCACGCCGCCCGGCCTGGATGATGAATGCGCGACGACCGCTACCTCTCGCCGAGACTCCTACAGCTTCTCGGCCTGATCCTGCTCATTGCCTCGGCGGTGTTCTGGGCCGTGACGGAGCGGGAGTCGGTGCTTCTCATGTCGTCGGCGATGTCCCTGATTGGGCTGGGAGCGTACGCCGGGACGCAGAAGGCGCTGCGCCGCGACCCCCCGTCTGTCAACGACGACGGAAAGGGAGAGGGCGAAGCGGCGTGAGGGTGCTCCTGATTCCCATGAACGTCTTGATTGTCGCGCTCGCGAGTTCGTACGTGACTCTGAGCGTCCTCGCGCCCAGCTACGCGGCCGAGGTGTGGATGCCCTACTTCCTGATCGTGTTCTGTCTTGCGGTGACCAACCTCGTACTGGAGCGGCGGCGATGACTGAGCGGCGCACCAATGGCGAAGCGCGCGACCGGATCGAGGAGATTCGCGAGGACTACCACGAGCTGGCCGCCACCAACCGAAGGCGCCACGACCGGCTCGCGCGGAACACCTATCTGATCCTGGGACTAATGTTCGTCGTTCAGTTCGCCCTCGGGATCTGGAGCATTTCGCTGTCCTCTCGAACGGGCAAATCCGAGGAGAACTCGCGGCGCATCGACCGCGCCGTTTGTGCTGAGGTCCACTATCTGGAGCGCGGCCTGACGTTCACCGAGAACAACCCCGACCAGTCAATCGTCCACGACGAGCTGAAGCGCGTGATCGACCAGCTCCGACCAGAGACGACCAACTGCCCGCCCGCCCCGCCGCTCGTGCTCCCCGAGGGTCCAGGGGCGGGGTCGGGAGTGTGGGAGAACCCACCAACCCCCGGCGGCTGAACGTAGCGGCGGACTGACGTTTGACGTTCCGCCTGTCGAGCATGTAGCATGGAGCCACACACCATGGATCGCATGGCCCCTCCATCCCAGCGTCACACCGTCCGAGCCCTGATGGTCGCCGCGAAGCACGCGGGCGTCCCGTCCACGTTCGAGAAGGACGGGACCTTTTACTTCGAGCTGGGCGACGGCTGGCTTCTGGGGCTCCAGCCGGATCGTGCGCGCTCGTTCCGGCTTTCCGCTTGCTACGGAGCAACGGAAGTCGCTACGCTGTGGTGCTCAGCCGGAGACTACCGACGCCTGGCGGCATTGGTCGGGGGCCTGCGGCGCAAGATCGCGGCCCTGGCCGCCTGACCGCAAGGGGATGACGCCGTGAGAGCCGGAGCGGGCGCTGCGCGCCTGGGGTACTGATCGTGGCCTACGCCAACGGTCGCATCCCTAGCTCCGCCCTCATGGCTATCCCCGGGAACGGGCGACTTCTCCATGCCCCCGCCATCGCCTACTGCGCGCTGTGGCTGGCGGGCAAGCGCGCCGGGGTCAACATGGCCCTCATCGAGGGCGAGATCCGGCGCACCTACCGCGAGTTCGCCGCGCAGGTCAAGGCGCGCGCCATGTGGTGCGCCGTCGGCAAGTGCGGCAACGCAGCCGTCCCCGGAACCTCGAACCACGGTTTGGGGATCACCGTAGACCTGATGACGCTGGCGCAGCGCGCGTTCATCGACAGGCGCGGTGCCCTGTACGGCTGGTCGAAGCGGTGGTCGGACGCGGCCTGGGAATGGTGGCATGTCAAGTGGCAGGCCGGTCACTACAGGGGCGGCCTGCCGACCGGCGCGCGCACACTGAAGAAGGGCTCGCGCCCCGGAAGTGACGTGCGCGCGCTGAAGCAGATGCTGGGACGCATCGAGTTGCCGAAGGCGCAGCAGAAGCGTAAGCGCCGGAGGGACTACTGGCGCGGCAGGTGGTCGGCCAAGGGCGCGAATCAGTACGGCCAGCGCATTCGTAGTGTCGTCAAGCTGTTCCAGCGGAATCGCGGAATGAAGCCTGACGGTGTAGTCGGACCCGCAACGTGGGCGGCCATTCAGAGGGCCGCCAAGTAAGGAGGAGACGCATGACGCCCGAGCAACTGCCGGACCCCCCCGCGCCTGACCGCGAGACGGAGATGGTGGACATGGTGCTGGACTGGCTCCAGGTCAACGTCCTCAAGCTCATCGCCCTCCGCGTCGTCCCGCTCGTCATGGCATCCGGCGTCGCCGTCGGTGCGCTGGCGTGGCTCCAGGATGTCGCCGGGCTCAACCTCGATCCACTCGTCGTCACCGGGTTCGTCGTGTCCGTGATGTCCGGCGTCGTCGGCATCGCCTTCGCCTACGTCAAGAACCACGGTGGCGCAGCGGCCCTCGGCGGCGTCCTCCTGGAACTGCTCAAGCTGAAGGAGATCGGCAAGGCCACGCAGCCCCCCGGCTTCTCGGACGTTCTCGTCGGCGACGATGACCCGACGGTGCCGCCCGGCATCGCTGGCGGGGAAGTCCAGGACATCCAGAACTTCGGCGGCCGGTAAGGAGGCGACTACCGTTGCTTCCTAACGAACCCAACCGCGAGCGTCCGGTCAGCATCAGGTCCGGTGCTCGCGGCTGGCCGGTGTTCGGCCTACAGGTCGGACTGAACAGGTTCGGCGCCAAGCTCGCCGCCGACGGCGACTTCGGGCGGCTCACCGAGGTCGCCCTGAAGAACTTCCAGACCAAACAGGGCCTGATCTCTGACGGCATCGCTGGTCCCACCACCCAGCGCGTCATGGCGTCAAGGATCGCGCTCGACGCTGACAGCGCCATGACCACGCTCCCCGACGGCCTGGCGCTGTCCCTTATCGAGGGCGAGTCCGGGTACTACCTGGGCGCCGTCAACTGGAGCGTGTCCGGCGGCGTGGACTGCGGACTTGTCCAGCGGCGCGTCTACGGGCCGCCGTACGACGTGGAGGCGATGGTCCGCGCCTACCACCCGTTCGAGAGCGCCCGCGAGGCGCTAGAGGATCTGGAGTGGCGCGCCAACGGCTTCCTCACCTCGCCGTGGGTAGCCGGGGCGTGGGGCGACGGCGTGAAGCGCAAGCGCGCCGTCCGGTGCGCCCTGATGGCCCACAACTGGCCCGTTGGCGCGCGTGACATCGCGCGGACGGGGAAGTGCGCCCAGCCCGACGCACCCTGCACGTGGATCCCGCGCAACGCCGACGGGACCTCGATGGTCCGGTTCCCCGATGGCATTCGTGTCGAGTCTCGCTACGAGTGGTGTCAGTTCTACGCCATGGGCAGCACGCATGGGCGCGCACGCATGGCGCAGTACGTGGAGGACTGGACGTGAGCGTCCGGGCGAATTGGCACCTGGAGGGCCTGGTGCTTCCGGACGGCGACCCGTTGCAGGCCATCGCACAACTGAAGTCCGGCGCCAGGGTGATCGACCTGACGCGCGGCGAGGACGAGATTCGCGTCGAGTTCATGGCGGCGCTCCAACGCGAGAACGACTTCAGCGTCAGGGCGGGACTGGAGTGCGATCTGAAGTGGAAGCTCGACGGGCAGAGCGACCTGCGCAACCCGTGCTACGACTGTCCACACTTCACGAAGGACCACGAGAACGAGGCGCGCGCCCTGCTGTGCGAGCTGGGGCGCCACCAGAACGACCTCCTCGACGCCCTGGACGCGCTGCACGTCTCCGACGCGCTCGACCACGAGCTGGCCGCCGTCTTCGAGGTAGAGGCCGCCGCCGCCGCCGAGCTGGCCGCCGCGCTCCTCTGAGCCGGTGGCCACTACCCCTAAGCCGTTCACGCAGAGGAGGGTCGCCACGGCCTTCCTCCGCGTGCCACGACAGGACTGGGCCGCCGTGAAGATCGGATCCAAGACCGAGTTCCGGCGCGAGGGCGGCGCACACGCCGCCGTGAAGAACCTCAAAGTCCCAACTCCAGTCGTCGCCTACACTGAGACGGCGGCCGGATACGAGCACAAGGTCATGGTGCTGGAGGAGACGTGGCGGGAACCGTTGGGCGCAATCTCGGAGGAGTCGTTGCAGCGTGAAGGTCATCCGTCGGTTGCACACTTTCGGCGGTACTTCATGGCTCGGACGAAGCATCGGTTCCGTCCGCTCTCGCCTGTCCAGGTATTTCGGCTTCGCCCCCTGCGAGACGGCGACCACGAAGAACTGGGGCGAGCCCTCTTTACCCGGATCTACGGCGACTTCCTGGCCGGATGACATCTTTGCGTCATGCGACCCACCGAACGCACACTTCTACGACGACAGGCTTGCCGAGCTGGAGCGCGGCCGTCTCCCCGTCATCCTCGTGGTGGCGCCGGGGGTAGTGCTTCACCGGAGCTATCCTGTGAAGGACTGGTCCCCCGTTATCCAAGGCGGCGAGAGGATCCGGACGCACATGGTCGCCCAAGCCATCGTTGCGACGGCTGAGATCCATGGCTTTCGGTGACCCCATCAACAATCCGGCCTCGTTCCGCAACGAGGCGCGCTGGCAGCGCGTGTGCGCCGTATGCAAGAAGGCGGGTCCGTGGCAGGCCCACCACGTGCTAATCGAGCAGGAGCTGGAGCGCCGGGGCGTCAAGCCCTGGGACACGCGCAACGCACTGCGTATCTGCACCGAGGGGCAGGACAACTGCCACTCGCGGCACCACTGGAAGGTGCGCGCGATCAGGACCGTCGAGCTGCTGGACTGCAACGTCCTGTACGCCTTCGAGATCCTGGGTCCGTACGCCGCCGACTGGCTGCGGCGCTACTACGACGACATCACGCCAGATCCACGCATCATTCAACTCTCGTCTGGAGTTACCGCTTGACAACGATCCCGAACCCGTTCCAGGCGTTCGAGGTGGAGCTACCAGCGGGAGGCATGCTCTACCTCCAGGCGCCCGAGGAAGTGGACCTCTGGCAGAAGTCCAAGCTGCGCTACATCGAGGACTACCACCTCACGAACATCAACGACCTCCACATGCTGGGGGCGATCCTGATGCAGCAGGTGACACTGTTCCGTGCGCAGCAAGGCATCAACGGCATGACGCCGGAACTGGACGCGAACAACGTCCCCACTGGCCGCTACAGGCAGACTCGTATCGGCACGGACGACATGGCCACGTTCAACAAGATGATGAACACCGCGCGAGCGGAGATCTCGTCCATCGAGGCCACCCTGGGCATCGACAAGAAGACGCGCGAGTCCGGCGGCCAGGTCTCCGTCCAGGCGTACCTGCGCACGCTGAAGAAGGCGGCCCACGAGCGGGGCATCCACCTCTCCCGACGCATCCTCGCCTACGAGTCGTTCGTCAACGAGCTGCGGATGAAGCTCCGGATCCTGCGCAACGCCGACGCCGAGGATCGCAGTTACCATGACATCACGCCCGAGAAGGTGTTGGACTGGGCGTTCGAGGAACTGAAGTCCCTGGAAGAAGTGGACAAGAAGTGGTCCAAGGAAAAGGGCAAGATCTATGCCGGCAAGCTCTGAGCGCAAGGTCGATCTCGTCCGGGTGCTCCAGCGCCGGTTCGGGATCGAGAGCTACGCGGCGGCGAACATGATCGCGCGCGGCAACGTCAAGATCGACGGCCACGTGGTGCAGATGATCTGGGCGCGCAACCACTGGACGGAACGCCAGCTCTACGGGCGGATGCTGTCATGTCCCCGGGGCGAGTACCGCCTGTTCGGTGGGCGGCTGGTCCAGGACTTCGAGCAGATGAGCTTCGCATGACGATGCGCCCCTGCGACCAGGCCGTCCTGGACCACATGGAGGAGTTCGGCAACCCGCTGGGCTGGACGCCAAGCGGGCGCGACGCCGACGGGCATGCCATCATGCGCACGACACACACCAAGGCCGACGGTACCCTGCGGATCTCGTACATGAAGATCACACCCCAGGGCCTCTACTACGACACGGTGGAACATGGCGATACCCCCAAAGCCTCCGAGTGACCCGCGCTGGGACCCGATGCTGTGGTCGGCGTCGCAGATGGCGGACGCCTGCGTGAAGCTGGGCGGCGTCCTCCTAGACCCGAAGGGCAAGCCGCAGGCGGGCTTCACGCCGAGGAAGGACGGCGAGGATGATCGCTGAGAGCAAGTTCGGGATCATCGAGAACCAGTCCAAGGTCGAGGTGGCCGAGGGGATCTGGCATTTTGACGACGACGACTGGCTCCTGATAGCCCTCCTCCAGGATCCGATCTGTTGCGCCGAACTGTTGTTCGAGGATCCACGCAACCGTGACTACGGCGGCTGCTACCACGTCATGGACTACCAGTACCCGCTGTTCCGTCACGTGACGAACTACGAGGGCCTGCCCTGCGCCCGTACCGTGGGGAAAACTGAGTCAATGAAAGCCGACGCTGTTTCTCATGTCTTCAGGCGGCAGGGCGAGGACATGCTTATCACGGCGCCGGAGCTGATCCACCTCCTGCCGCTGTGCGACGCCATCGAGCAACGCCTGCGTGACACCCGCCTGACGTACGAGTTCCTGGACATGCGGAACCAGAAGACGGGCTTCACTCACCGCCCGTTCCAGGCCGACTTTATCGACGGAACCAAGATCGTCGGCCGGATCCCGAAGCTCACGGGTACGGGTGTAAAAGGCCAGCATGTTCCGGACCTGCGCATCGAGGAGGGGCAGGACTACCCGGAGAAGGGCTGGATCGAAGTCCACGAGACCGTGATGAAGGACCACGTGGACAACGACGGCAACCCGGACTTCACCTACCTGTTCTACGGCGTCCACTCCGGCGCGCGTGACGGCCGCTTCTACAGGCTGTCCACCTCCGGCGAGTTCCGCATCACCCAGATCACCGCCATCATGCGGCCGGGCTGGGGTCCGGACGAGAAGTCGCGCGCGGCGGCGATCTACGGCGGCACCCAGGCTCCGGACTACCGTCGCAACATCCTCGGCGAGGCCGGCGGCGCATCCTCGCAGTATTTCGTCACTGCGCGCCTGATGGCCTGCCTGGACCAGGACCGCGAGTCGGCCTACAACACGGTCGAGTACAAGCGTCAGATGTTGCTGTCGGAGGAGCTGGACGCCATGCTTCCCGGCGACTACGCCACGCGCGAGGCGCGCGATGAGGCGATGAAGGAGCTGCTGCGCTCCGTGCTCGACCTGCCGGACATCAAGACGCCGATCTGGGGCGGCATGGACATCGGGCTCGTCAACGACCCGACCGTCCTGATGCTGTTCACGATGGGCACCGACGCCAAGAAGAAGTCCAGACTCAAGTTGATCCGCATGATCCACCTGTGGCGGTTCCGGGAGAGGATGATCCGCCAGGTGCTCGCGCTCATGGGCTGGCACTTCGGCAAGCGGATCGGCGGGTTCGGCATCGACGTGACTGGCATGGGCCTGCCGATCTGGCAGGCGCTCGAAGCGGACGAGAACGTCCCGCAGCACCTCATCGACGTGACACGCGGCTACGTGTTCAACGCGAAGGTGCCCATCGGTGTGGACCCGACGCTCGTCACGAAGGACACCTCTGGGCGCATGCGCGACCACCTGGGCAACATGGTGGAGGAGGAGGTCGATCCGTTCACGCGGAAGACCCGCTACATCGTGAAGATGTCCATGATCGAGGCGTCCACTCGCTACCTGCGCGAGTTCGTGGACTCCACCTTGCTCCAACTCCCGTTCGAGCCCCAGATCGTCAGCGACATGCAGGGCGAGACCGAACAGCGCGTGCGCGCCATGGCGGGGGTGCCGCGCAAGCCGCCTGGCGCTTTCCACATCCTCGACGCCATGAGGGCCTTCGCCATGGTGAAGAAGGCCGAGGACGTGGACGCAGAGGTCGCCCAGACGCAGCAGACGCCGGTCCTTGCCCGCGCCGTCGATGTCCACCATGGGGCGGGCCTGCTGCCCGTGGCGGGGATGTAGATGCAGCTCCCCGACATCAAGCAGGCCCTCTTGGACGCGATGGCGTTCAGGCTGCCGGTCTTCGATCCGAACATGCACCCACGCGAGAAGATCGGCAAGCTGGAGGACCACATCCTGGACTGCGCCCGCCACCGCGCGCGAGTGGAGGAAGCGCTGTACTGGTGCATCGAGGCGGGCAAGACCCTGCGGATGCAGTGGGACGACATCCAGGGCTGGGAGACCGTCGTCGGCACCAGGCCGACCAAGGAGCGCATCGAGCTGGAGAAGCGCCGGATCCAGCCGACGCTGTACACGAGCCTGGAGGAGTGCCGCTCGCTCACCGAGGCGCTGCGCCGCCAGGCCGTACGACTGGGAGGCAGCGACTACGACGCGGCCTCGCGGGCCTACACCCTGCTCTCTGGGGCCTGAGCCGACGGACGGACTGTCGTCGTAGATTAGGGTCATGGCCACGGACAACGAACGCATCGTCACGCTGCTGCGCAGCAACTTCAGCCGGGACGCCATCTCCGCGATCCTGAATGTCGAGCTGGCCACGATCAACGCCATCGTGCGCCAAGAACCCGACGCTCCCGAACTGGCCGATGGCGGGGGCGGCCTCCTGGCCGACATCCGGCGCGATAACCCCCAGAACAACCAGTCTGCTGCGCTCGTTGCGACCTTCACACAGCAGATCGAGGACACGAACGGGTTCTGGGACCCGGCCACACCGGAACGGATCACGTTCGCCGAAGCTGGCTACTACTCGGTCACCTTCTCCTCGCAGGCGTCGGGCGCCACCACGCCCCTGCGACTGAGCGACGCCCGCTACGGGTCCGACGGGACGCCGAAACGGGCGGCCTTCAACCACGTCACCGAGATCACCTCGCAGGACCCCAACAACGTCCCGACGCGCGGCGTTCTCTCGTTCGGCGAGCACATGGATGCCGGGGACTACCTGGTGTTCACGGTGGACCCGGAAGCACTGGCGGTGCTCGGCTTCCACCGCTGCGTCGTGAGCGGCTAAGCACCCAGCGTCCCGGTGCTTAGCGCCCCGGGACCCACACTAAGGCCCGAACCATCGACTCTAGTCGTAGATTAGGGGCATGGACGCGCTCAACGCACCGGGGATGCTGAAGGGTCGCCCGGGACCCGAGGACGGCCCGGAGGGTACGGCCGTCGTCATCGACAACCGGACCGAACTTCCCGACGCCCAGGTGCGCGAGGCGATCATGGCGCACTGGGTGGAGAACGCCGCACTCCAGTTCGGCACTCCGTCCAGCTTCCAGCTCTACGCGGCGAACCAGGGGAGCGGCAGCATGCTGGCGCGCTCGCCGTTCCGGACCCCCTCGAACGTCATCGAGGAGATCAAGCTGGCGCGCCAGGTCGCCGATCACGACGACGACATCGCGTCCGTGATCGCGCAGGCCGTCCACACCGCGTACAAGGACGGCATGCAGAACCAGCACGAGGACGAGCCGACGCTGCGACTGTTCAACCGCATATGCCGCGACGCGAACATGGACCTCACGTTGAAGGAGCTGCACCGGGAGTACCTGATTACGTCGCAGGTCAACACTGTCCAGTTGTTCACGCGCTCGCGTCTGAACTTCACTCCGAGCGGCACGGAGGAGAAGGTCCAGGCGCAGCTCACCACGCCGCTGATCGGCGTCCTCCCCGCCGAGAACATCCGTGTCACGTCGATGGACGTGTTCGGCACGGGCGACCTGGCTTACGAGGTAACTGACGTTCACCTGAAGGACTGGCTGGACAAGTTCTTCGACAAGGGCACGTCGAACGCCATCAAGAACAAGATGCGCGAGGAGCAGCCCGTCCTCTCCGCGCTGTTCATCGGCGCCATCGAGTACGACTGGAACGACCAGGACGTGTTCGCTGCGGGGAAGAAGCTGTATAAGCTGAACCCCCGCATGGTCCACCGCACGACCATGCCGAAGGGTTCGGCGGCCTACCCGCGTCCGCGCATGACAGCCAACTTCGCCCTGCTCGAAGCCAAGCGCCTCCTGAACATCATGGACTACGCGCTCCTTCAGGGCGGGACGAACTACATCGTCATCGCCCGG
>Ga0193742_1001095_pt1 | contig 16818 bp, 30 predicted proteins | sample L2c1metaG_FD_165511 | JGI IMG/M metagenome (GOLD analysis project Ga0193742, IMG submission 165511) | Soil microbial communities from a riparian zone of the East river system, Colorado, United States - L2c1 | ecosystem: Environmental > Terrestrial > Soil > Riparian zone | place: USA: East River... | reverse complement strand
AGACCGTGATGTTGTCGTTGGCGACATAACCGAGAGTCGCATCGGTCGTGGCCAGCACCCGGTAGAGGCTCGTGAACGGCCGGTCGTCCGAGGCGGTGTTGCTCTCTGCACCGGTGACGCCCAGCGTCGCGTTGTCGAACGCCTTGGCGTAGCTCGTCGCCCAGTCCAGCTGCTTGGTAGCGACGATGTTGACGAACCGAGCAGTATCGGCCATGTCCTCCTCAGCCAGGGCGATCCCCTGACCGAGCTTGCGGGCCGTCAGCAGAACCGTGTCGTTGACGTTCGTGTCTTCGCCGTACGTGCTTCGTGTCCGTGCCCATAACCTCGTGCCGGGCCACACTCTCGACTGCCGAGGTACGCTGAATGCGCTGGATGACAGCGCCGCCCCACTCCTCGGGGATCCAGTCCTCCACGTCGTTGTGCCCCACAGCACCGTGCATCGGGTACACCGGCGCACCGTTCATGAAGCCAATCGGCTCCGGGAACTCTTCCATATCCTTATACACTGGTGGCCCTCCCTGGGCTCAGGTAGTGAACAGTTTCCTGTCACCTCGCTCCCCATCGCGGGCTGAGCCGAGGAAGGGCCATCACGGCACCTCGTTGCCGGCGACTATACTCCATCTGCCGCCGATGTCTAGTTTTGGCAGACTAGATCAGATCTTGCACGGTTACGCCGTTGACCAGATCCTTTGCGGCTGCATCTGCTTCGGCCTTATCGGCATAATCGCCATCCAGCCAAACCGTCGCATCAGCACCCGGCATCCCGACGAAACCAATACGCCAGACACTGTCGGCCGGATCCAATCCTGAATAGACCGCAACGATGTATTGAGGGTTTGAGTATGCCCCATCCTTGAGCTTCCACCAGCTGACCATTAATCCACCTTCCATCCCACCAACACTTGGAAAATCCTGTCTATCGTATCCTGCTGAATGACATCAAAGCCGGCGCCAGATACCAGACGGTTGTAGCCAGCGAGGTCCCATGCCCAAGCGTGGCAAGGATCGTGCATCCGTAGAGTCTCAATGTATGGGCTTGAGCACACAATATATTGCACAGACTTGTGCCCGAACAAGCGCTTCAAAATCTCATGCGGGCTCTCAAGATGCTCAAGCACCTCTGTCACAACGACAACATTGCCCAAGTCTGCTTTGGGGTTCAAGCTCTCCCCCTGAAACACATCCAGCAACTCTCCTGCAACATTACGCTCAATCCAACCATCGGCATTAGCAGGAGAAAAGTCATAGCCCCAAGCATCCACACTTTCAGGGGCAGACTCCCTAATCAGCTGGAGCATGCCGCCGTCTCCGCAACCCAGATCTGATACTGTGTAGTTTGGGTTCTGGTACAGAATTGCTAACACACGCTCAGAAGTCATCCTCAGCCGGTCACCATGCGTCGGTTGTTCTAGGTGTGGTGCCCGTTCACGATGCTCGTGAAACTCGAATGTGCTAACATGCGGAACCGTCCCCCGCTGGAACAATCGGTATTCCATAGTTAGATTGCTCCTCAGCGGTTGGGTGAGAAGGTCGGGGCCATCACGGCACCTCGTTGCCGGCGACTATACCCTATCTGCCGCCGGTGTCTAATTTCAGATCATCACTCAAGCTTGCTCTGGTCTTCAGGCACATCAATCCCTGCCTTTACCAACGCAGATATCAGGGCCTTGTTGAACTGCTGTACATCGGTATACTGCTTGTTGACAAGTGTGTGAATCTTTCGCGTCTCCCTAAAGTTGGGAACCAATACCTTAATCGCCACTATCAAACCTCCAACAGCGGTGATCAAAGTAGCAAATGCCGTGATGATCCCTGCAATCGTAGAATCGCCAATGTCCATACTCAGCTCCTCGGTCGTGAACGTGGCAGGCCCTGTTGCACAGCCGGGGCAAATGCCATAGCGGCGAATTGCCATGGGTCCCTGGCGACAACTGGATAGCGGTTGAGCCGGACGGAATGGATGTGTACCGGCGCTGCCATCTCGAAGCCGGCCATTGTGAGGGACGCCAGAACCAGGTCCTCATCACAGTCCCAGAAGTGGGTGCTGCCATACCAGTCGCCATCATGTGGCGTCTTGTGACAGGCATCCCTGGTGGCCTTGTCGAGCCGGCCGTTGGCATGCATAGCATCAGCCCTCCGTACGTCAGGGCCGACAACGACGATTGGGGCGCTGGGGAGCATCCGCGTCTTCAGGTTGGTCAGGAATGGCACAACCTTGTTAAAGCCAATGTGCTCCAGGAAGTGTCCGCAGTAAACGGCATCCAGGTAGTTGATGTCTTCTGGCATCTTCAGAATGTCGACAACCTGATCAGGGTGAATGTTGTGCCTGTCACTGTCAATGATGTCGACGTTGTACCAGCCATCGGCATAGAACTCACCGCAGCCAACGTTAAGCTTCATCAGACTTTACCCCGATCTCATAACGCGGACAGACAGAGGCCAGCATCTCAATGATGGTGCAGATTTCACTGACGGTTGGCATGGCACCACCTTCCCATTCAACCTTGACACACTCGGGTGCACTGCCGTCTGTCGCATGGTAGCTGGCTTCAATGTGTACTGTCATTGGTTATTCCACCGGGCGTAAAGCATGTCGCAGTAGATGGCGTCGTGGTAGTCCCATCGGATTGCTGGGACCCATCCGATGCTCTCCATGAACACATTTGTTTCATCCAATGGTGCAGCATAGCCATTGGGCTCAAGGGTAGCCTCGACAATGATGAGGTCCAGCGTCGAGAGGTCAAGAGTCTTTATGACCTCAAGCTCATTGCCCTGCGTGTCGACAACCGCGACGTTGTGTTCCGGCCGCTGAAACATTCGAGCATGAAAGCACTCGACAGAAAACTGATCGATAGGCGGCTGGATCGGGTTGACCAGAAGTCCTGAATACTTTGTCTCTGCAGATTTGTAGAAGGTTGTTGGCCCCTCTTCCGCAGCGCAGGCAAACTGAAGGACATCGCAGTCCGGGTGCAGCTGCCGAAGCGAGTCTGCCTTTTCCGGATCAGGCTCGACCAATGTGATTTTCGTAAATCCGCAATCACGATAAATCGGCACTTCCTCACCGAGGTGTGCCCCGATGTGAATGATCCCCCTAGGCTCGACCCCAAGAAGCACAAGTGATTTTGCAAGAAGAACAAATGTCCAGCGCTTGTTGGCGGGGGTGCTAAGCTCAATCACTTTTGGCTCCATATTGTGGGTAGTTGTGGGTAGTTGTGGGTAGTTGTGGGTAGGGGAATGCCCCGGTTGACCGGGGCATTCTTGTTGGTTTGCTTGGTTGGGTGTTGCTGGCGGTGTCAGGCGTCTGCCCTGTTGCCCAGGAGGCGACCGGCGATTTGGTGCGCACCGGATGCCTTCTCTTTTTCCTTCTCATCGTTCTTGCTGCCGCCGGCCGCAGCGCCAACCTTCTTGGCAGGCGGGATGGTTTTCTTGACCTTTGTTGCTGCGGTGTCGCTCTCAGAAGTGAAGAAGTCGGGCATCTCGTCCTTGAGCTCGTTCAGCTGCGCCTCCAGGCCAAGGAGGTCATCGCCCTCAACGGTGATCTTGCCGGGGTCGATAAAGCGCATCAGACGGGCCGGGTGCTTGCAGCCCATCTCTGCCAGCTGCGCACGGGCCGCATACTGAATGGCCCTTGGCTTCCACTCAGCCTCTGCCTCTTCTTTGGCCTTTGAGGCAGCCTCAGCAGCGGCCTCGGTCATGCCCTCCTTGCGGGCCTTCTCCAGAGCGGCCTTCCGGTCGGAGCGCTGCTTGTCATTGGCCTTGGCCAGCGCAGCCTGCGTCTTCTCCCACTCGCGCTGGCTCGGTGGCGTGTACTTCGCCGCCTTCTTGGCAGGGGGTGCCGCCTTCTTGGCAGGGGGTGCCGCCTTCTTGGCCGACTTCGGGTGCTTGCGCTCCTCCTCAGTCTCTTCTTCCTCCTCAGTCTCTTCCTCTTCTTCAGTCTCCTCTTCCTCAGTCTCTTCTTCGTCATCATCAGTCTCTGCGCCGTGCATCAGCCAGATTGGCTCACCATCTTCGGTGTAGCCAATGGGGGCTGGGGCTGGGGCTGTGTCGGTGTTCATGATTCTCCATTCGAGCAGGGTTACATATTCATATTGCTTGGTAGTATATACGGCAGATGCAGATGCAGATGCAGATGCAGATGCAGCGCAGCTGGCGTTAGCCGGAAGATGGCAGGGAGTCTTGCCGCGTCTGAATGCTCCCTGGGGGAAGGTCTAGGCGCGGTGGGCGGACAATGCCGTCGCGCATATCTTGGGCGGGGTTGGTGGGGTCGGTGTCTGGTGTAGGTTCTTGCTTCTCTGGTAGTGGAAGTTTCTTGGCGTCCTTGGGCAGAAGCCGCTGTGCGTAGTGTGTGAGCAGGATGCCTACAGCCTCTGGGTTCATGCCGTTCTGGGCACCGGTGTCTGCGAAGTTCTTGGCGGCAGCAGCAAGCAGAGAGAATGTCTCGACATCCCGCTGGAACTCGGCCTTGTCCTCGTTTGTCTGCAGCCAGGAGTCAACCTGCTCAGCTGTATAGCCGGCCTCAATCAGAGCCTGCCTCCGTGGCACGCCGGCATCAATCTTCTTCTGCACGGTCTCCCAGCCAAGCGCGTCATCAATTGAGGCAGCCGGCGCCCACTTGACCTCAACAGCAAAGTCTTCAGCGGTTAGTTTGCCGTCGGTTGCAATCTCCATGCAGAAGGCAAACGCATGCTGGTGTGTAGACCGGTAAGAGCGCTGTCGGTCCTTCACCTTGTTGATCAGAGGGGTGTCCTCGGCCCGGTAGCTTTCCCCCGAAGGTGGGTGCGCGCCCGGAGGGTAGAAGTAGCGGAGCGGCGTTGTGCATGTCTGCGCAAGAGCCCGGACGTAGAACTCCATCGGCTCCAGAAAGCCCTTGGCCTCGGCCTGCTCGAAGGTTCCAGCGGTCGTGATGCCCTGCAGCTTCAGCAGGGTCCCTGGTCCGGCCTGCTGCTCCTCGGTGTTGGCATCGTCCGGCTCAGTAGCATCTTCCTCATCATCCCAGTCAGGGTTGAACGTCCCGCCGGCCAGAGTCGCATTTGGCTCGGCCAGACCGTACCGCTGTGGGAAGCCCATGAACTCCGTCGAGTGCACCATGACGTTGGCGATCTTGTTGACAGCGTCCTGCGGCCCATAGCCGTCGTAGTGCTCGGGCACGCCGTACGGGGTATCGTTGCGGTAGTGGAAGATCGGTATGCGGTCGAATGGGTTCTCAGTGGATGGCTGAAACGTCTCCCATGACTTGGCATCATTGGTATCTTTGCTGTCGTGCGGGATGTTTGTCTTCAGAACAAGATGCTCAATGCGGCCCTTGTAGTAAAGGTTGGCACGCAGCCTGCCGTCAATTGCCTTGAAGCGCTTGATGACGAAGAGCATGATGTCCGGGTTCTCGGGGTCATAAATTGCCCGAGTGCTCTTGGGGCTGTTGTAGTAAACGCATGGCTTGTTCGTGGCAACATGCGAGTCAGTGTCTTCATCATAGGCCGTCTCTGGCCAGACAAACAGGTAGGCATCCCCGAACTCAGAAGCCCGCTTGTGGGCCGTCTTTGTCTTCTGCTCCAGTTCTGCGGGTGTCCAGACCTCAGCATCAAAGCGCTTGGTCAGATCATCGGCATCAGTGTTGGTGTCTGTTGCGTTGTTGTCTTGGGTTTTGTGCTTCACCGTCACAGAGGAGATTGCCAGCCTGTCGGCGACCACATTCACCGGGGTCTTGGCGAAGTTCACCTTGTACTTGTTGGCGGTCCGCTTCAGAATCTTCGCAATCTTCGGGTGTGCGAAGTATTCAGCACTCTTGCCATCGTAGTAGTCCTCGGCATCCTGGTAGCCAGGGGCTGCCATCTGCATCTCAGCGAGGGCCAGCTGCAGGTGGTCAACGTTGAAGTTGTCAGTCCCTGCCAGATGCCTGGCTAGGGCGGTGTTTGGTGTGTTTGTGCCTGTGTAAATGGTGTTCTGCGGCGTAACAATTGGATCCGAGTTATACATACGGAACCGCCTTTGTTTTGGTGCGTATCTTGCGTGGCCTAGGCTCTAAGAAGTAGAGGATACCCGTAACGGCAGCGTCTGCAATATCGTCATATGCGTGCTTGGGGAACCCCATCTGCTGCTCCTCAAGTTTCGAGAGGTTAGCCTTGATGTCGTGGGTAACCAGCGTCGGCTGTTTCTGGTAATACTCCAGGGCGCGGTCGAACCGCTGGGGCTTGCCTTCTCGGGGGTTGACCACCTCAACTTTGAGAGGGCTGTTCTCAAAAACCTCAAGCCAAAGGTCGCCACCCTGCGTGCTCTCAACGATGATCCTGCGGATGTTCAGCTCTGGTCGGCTTTCAATCAAGCTATACACATGCTTGGCAAGGGCCTTCCCCGTTAAGCGCACCTCGTCGGCATAGTGTACACAGACGTGTCCCGGGTGTCCAGCATATGTCTTGTTGGTTGCCTTGTGTCGGAGCCGGTTGCCGGCCGCAGTAGTCACCGGCACAGACATCTCATACTTACGGTAGGTGTCGACATCGTGTTTGGTTGGCGGGGTGTGCGAGATGATTGCAATGCCGGCTGGGTCTGATGTTTTTGAAGATGTTGTTGGCGGGTCAATGAAGATGCCAGTTCTTGTTTTGCTTAATGCTGTTTCGTTTGGTGTAGCCCGTGTGAAGTCCTCTTCATTCCAGTAGTCGCCATCGCGGCCCTTGGGGTCGTTGGCATAGTTCTTGGCATATGAGCGGGTGTGTTGAATGGAGCGCAGGTACTCAAGGCTCCACTTCTCGGGCCATAGTGAGCGCGGAGCACGGGTAGCGGCGTTGTACTGAATCGGAGAGTAGTAGTGTGGAGCTATCTTCTCATCCATAATCCAGTCGTATGCCTGCTGCCCGCGCGCATGCTTCACAAGCTGGTGAATGATGCTGTTCGGCATCGTCACAGTCCCAACAAACACAACAGAAGCATAGATGTTCAGCTGCAGAATCGCATCTGTAATGGTCTGCAGACGTTTCTGCGCAAGCTCGGCATTGTAGCTGGACTCATCCGGCTCAACATCATCTAGCAGGATCAGATCCGGCCGGTGCTCCTCAACCTTCATCCCTAGGTTTGAGGAATCCACCCCCTTTGCGGCGAACACAAAGTTCGCATCGGACTGGAACTCGTCCACCCGGTCAGCTACCACACTGCCCCTCAGCCGCCGTTTGGGGGAGCAGAGGTCTGGGTAGTCTTCCCTGATGTAGCGGTTCGTGTCCAACTCGTTCTTGAAGGTGTTCAGGTGCTTCTGTGCCTGGGTAGCGGTACTTGCAAACGCAGCCACAAACCGCTTGTGCCCGTGTGCAGCAGCCCACATAGGCAAGATCAGGAACCACCATGTGCTCTTCCCGCACATCCGTGGTGCAATTTCTGCAATTCTGTCCTCAGCAGGCTCGGGTGGGGGTGCATTTGCCGATTGGTTCCGTTGGGCCGCCCACCGGAGGGAGCTGCGGGCCCAATCAAAGTGGCAGTCAGCAAAGCTAGGCGGTGCAGTGGGGCGGTTGGGGTCCTTCAGGTGCTTGGAGAGGTACGTCAGGGCGAACAGAATTGGGTCAGCGTATGTCAGCGCCTTTCTGCCCTGTGGAGAGGCGAGCAGGGCCTTCAGATTCGGGATAGATGCTAGGTATGCATTGAGGTCGAATGTCGCAGAGTTGATCCCCGGGTGCACCCAGAGTGGTAGGCCGTTTGTTCGGGTAGTTCGGGTAGTTGGCGGTGGTGGTTTTTGTTGGCTTTCTGGGGGTGGTGGGGGCGGTGGTTCAGCAAGGCGCTCCTTTAGGTGAGGTGGGGCAGAGTCGCCCAGGGAGCCAATGGCGCCTTCCAGGATGGAGCGGACTTGTTCGGCAATGGGGTCGCTCATGATTTGTTCTCAGTGTTGTCCAGCGGTAGGAGTTCTGCCCACTCTGCATCAATTGCTTCTGCTTGGTCTGTTGATTGTGGGGTGAGGGCCAGCGCCTGGTTGAGGGCGTCTGGGGTGAGGGCGTTAGCTTGCGACTGTGCTTGCTCGATGAGGACACGGAGGGGAAGGTCATCGGTGGATGTCTTGTGGACATTGATGTGTTGCTCGGAGCGGGTTGGGGCGTCTAGGGCAAGGTACTTGGAACGGCGGTCCATGATCTTTAGGACAGAATTTATCGCTGCTAGGATGGGGGCTGAATCCGTCACAGCCTCTTTAGTTTCAGGGTCTGTCATTAGCCGCCCGTTGGAGTAGGCAACGTGCCGCCTGTTAAGCACCTCGATGGCTTTACGGAGAAGCAGATCAAGGCGCTCCAGCTCCAGCTTGATCATTGTCTCGGCGGCTTCAAGCTGATAGACATCTGTGGCACGGTTGAGGGCTGCTCTTACAGAGTTGGGTGAGATCTCATATCGCCCTGCGATCTCATCGATTGGGACGCCAGCAGAACGCATGGACCAGATGTCAGCATCGCGGCGGTTGCGATCGAGCCGGTTTTGTTGCCGGAGAGAGCGACCTGGCATGCCTGCTCCTTGTTAGTGGTTATGTTTGGCGGATTGGCGGATAGTTGTAAAGGGTGGGACAACGCAAGTATATAGGCAGAGGGGGAATAGATGGGGATCGATGTGGTTTGAAGGGGAAAGTGCACAAGTTTAGCACAGGTCAGTCCGTTGTTTGCGGTTTTCGATCTTGAAAGGGGCATCAGCCTTTCGGTTGATCCCCCATCAACCATGCGGAGCCAGCACCTCACTGTTCGTACTTCGTCCGTTCGGCTGATGCGCAACGAGCCGTTCGTACCCCTTGCTTATAGCCGTTTAGGGGATCCCCCGGCGTCTGCGGGCGGGTATTCTTTCCTTAGTCGAGAAAGTCGACGGTAGCCCGGAAGGTCCCCTCGCGGGGGTCGCGCTCGAAGAGAGCTAGGGCGGGGGTCGCGCCCTACGCGCGACGGGCAGACCGCGATCTTGCGGCTGAGAGCCTTAGACCGATGCCCGTAGGCGGGTGAACGGCGAACCGGAGTGCGATGCTCGGGTCGGTGAGATGCGCCTAGTAGGGGACTGCCCCGAACGGTAGTAGCTGCCGACTGTCCGATGAGGGACCGAGTAGCGTCAATCGCGGGAAACTGGCGATTGGTCCGGACGTGCGGTGACGCGCGCCCGGGAAGGTACGGACCCGTAGCTATCGAAGCTTCCTCCGGGAGCCTCTAGCAGCTAGTCGTAGGTAGTCCTGCGTCCGGCGCTACCCCGGGAGATTCGACTAGAAATAGCGATTCCCTCGAATACCGGGTAGCGCCGGACCCCGGGGGAATTACCCGGAATACCGGCCGCGAGATCCTTCGCCTAGCCCGGTAGCGCTAGAAGATAGCTAGGGAATACGCGAACCGAAGCGCGAGAAAGCAAGCGACCGGGGGAAGGTAGCCGGTTCGGCTACCTTCCCCGGTCGGACGGAACGAGCGAAGCGAGATCGAGATGCGAGTTAAGAAAGCGAAGCGACGGCCGGGAGCGCGAGAGTTTATCGCCCCTAGCGAACCTACGAACGCCGCGCCGCGCGGGAACGTGCTACGCACGACGCTAGACGAGAAGGCGCCGTTCGGCGCGGTACGACCCCCGCTAGGAGACCTAGACCGGCTAGCCGAACGGAAGATCGACGGCGGATTTAGCCGGAAGCGCAAGAACGTTTGCGGAACCTGCTTCGAGGCAAGGGCCAAGAACGGTAGTTGCGGATGCCGGTCGACCATCGGGGACCGTGAGGTCCGCTCGATGACGGCCAAGATCCCCAAGACCAACGCCGCACTTGCCGGGGATTGCTGAAGCCTGCGGACGGCACCCCACGGGGTGCCTACCGGAGGAATTAGCCTCCACCCGCACAAGAACAGGACGCAACCGTGAAGATCGCCAAGGTCCTCCTCGCCCCACTCTGGGGCTGGGGCTACGCTCAGCTACTGCTATCGATCTTGCTAGCGGCCGGACTTCTCGGATCAGCGATGGTCTACGCGCCTGCCCCCGATCGGCCCAGCCCCACACAGCGACCGGCCACCGAGCAGGAAGCCCAACAGGCCGAGATTCGCCGCAACTCCCCATGGACGTCCAAGTGACGCCTGCTGACCGGCCCCAGCAATGGGGCCGCACAGGAGGAATCAAACAGACCTCCAACCCCCTGAGAAGGGACCTGCGATGGACGTCCAAGCGATGATCGATGCGATGGAAGACTACGCATACGATCTCCCGCAATCCGACCCCCGATACCTGGAGGTAGACCGACTGCGCATTGCCGCCTCTCGCCTCTCCTCTGCCACCGACCGATGGGTCAAGGAGAAGCGTCGGGACCACTACCAGGGCACCTCCACCCGGTGGGATCTGATGACAGATGCTGATCGAGCCAGTGCCGAGACCCAGCCGTGGGCCGATGGAAGCGCAACCTGCTCCGGATGCGACTTCGAGATCTTCACTGAAGCCGACTTCTACAAGCACTTCATCATCCCAGACCTCCGTCACTACAACCTGGGTTACTGCCCGGTGAAGGGCAAGTGATGGAAGAGCACGACGGCTCAGTCCTGGACTACGACGGCCCGCACGAGCAGATGCCGCCGGCCGAACGGGAAGAATCCAACACCGAATTCTACCGGCTCATCCAATGCTGGTCCGAATGGGATGAGGCAATCTCGCACCCGCCCTTCAACCTCGACACCAGCATGGAACTCAAGCTGAACGGCTAGCCAGTACGAACCAATTGTTGGTCCCTGCCCGCGACCCTCTCACAGTAAGGTCGTGGGTAGGCGAGGAGCAATTGGCTCCACCCGAGAAGGGACCCCCATGCGATACCACGGAATGCTGGTCTCACAGGCTGAGGCCGACCAGCTGGCCGACTTCAACGAGGCAGCCGAACAGGACGCCCGTCAGCACGCTGCGATGGCCCGTGAACGCCGTCGAGACCAGCTGGCCGACAAGCAGCGCGCCAAGCGCCGTCCGGCCCGCCTCAACGGTCACCTCGCAGTGGCCCTAGCCCAGAGGGGCAAGTGATGTACGCTTCCCTGCCTGACCCACTACCGCCCTTCAACGAGGATAGGTGCGGACTCTGCGGTGAGCTCGCCGACGACGAGATGGGAGAGTTCACCATCCAGCTATCCCCATACAAGGAGGTTGTGGAGAAGACTATCGGAACGTCCATAACGGATGAAGAGTTCAAGGCATTCTCCCAGAGTTGGCCGGACAAGCGCGAGCACAGCATCTACGCCCACGGCCAATGCGGCCTCGATCACGGATTGGAATTGGCATGAGGCAAGAGGCGGTTGACATCGCCAACGCCGTTGCGGTCATCCTGCTAACCGCAGTCGACGAATGGAAGAGTGGTGCCCCCGAGCACCGCCAAGGCATCCCGGTGGGCGAGCAGACCGATGAGTTCATCGTCGATGTCGAGGCAAACGACGATGACGATGAGGTGATCCTGCTGACCAAGTCCGGCCGCATCTGGGTCCTGCGCCCGTATGAGGTCGCAGCCAAGCCCAAGCCTGAGCCCACAGGTGACGGCAAGGGCTGTTGCGAGTGCCCCCTCAACGGGGAGCGCTGCTGCGGCTGCGGGAAGTACGACTGCCTGACCCCATCGGCCCAGTCCAACAGGCACGCCAAGGCACTCGCAGCCCAGCAATTGGGCTGGGATCACATCGAAACGTAGGGAGATGACAATGGAACGCATCAACAAACGTGAGGTTCAGCTGACCGATGCCGAGCAGATCGTGAAGTCTTGGCATGACAGCCTGCTGGACAAGGGCCTCGACCCGGTGCAGGCTCTCGATGAGATCACCGGCAACACAGGCGACCGCAACCCGCTCCTGACCGAGACGCTCAAGGACATCGGGTTCCGCCGGTGGCTCATGTTCTAGGTACCTGAGGTGTGCTGCGAGCGGTGCCGGTCTAGTACCGGCACCAATCGGAGCGTAGGCTCTGTACCACCCCCTAACGTTCTATCCCTGAGGAGGGACCTGTAATGGCGACTGCCGCTCGCACCACCGCCACCACCAAGACCACCCCGGACAAGACCTTCACACTCGCACAGGAGAAGGTCACCAAGGGCGCCGTCAAGTACGGTGACACCGACGGCCACAACCAGTACTTCCGCAAGGAAGAGCTCACCGTGGAAGGCCACTCCGGCCAGTTCCCCAAGGCAGTCAAGGTGGAGGTCACCTTCATCTGGTGACAGCCCGCAGGCGAGCCTGTGTAGGGTGCCGTCTCCCCCGGCGGCACCCGGCAGAGGCGGCCTGCCTCTCTCCCACGAAAGGACTGCGCGACATGAAGGTCTTCTTCCTTGATGACGATGGGAACGATGACTGCGAGGCAACTGTCTTTGATCGGAATTCCCGTGGAGAGTTTGACATCTACGATGATACCGGCATGCACTACGTGGTCACCAAGGAAGAGATCCAGCAAGATCCGTACCTACGAATGGAGGAGTGATGGCCCGCAAGCTGCTCAAACCCGGCGAGACCTGCGCCGTGCTGACATGGAACGATGAGCTGGGTTACCGGGGTGAGATCCTGGAAGTCAACGAGGTCTTCCCGTTCGGCAAGGTCTACAAGGTCAAGATCCTGACCGCTGAACTGGTGGGCGAGACTGTCAGCATCAGGCACAGTCTCGGCGTCGTCATTCCATGGCCCGCACACGACCTGTTCAAGGGCTACCGGGTCCGCTCGCACCCCGCCACCGATGCCTTCATGGCCGGTGACGTGTACGGGACGGTGGAGAAGGTAGGCAGCAAGTGGATCCACGTCCGGATGGACCGGAGCAAGAGGCTGCGGAAGTTCAACCCGGCCAACCTGATCCACCACCGACCGCTATTCGCCGGCAAGGTAGGCTAGCCGGCAACTTCAACCAGTTGTAGCCAATCCACCAAAGCTGTAGTACAATTGGTGGAAAGCAAGCAACCAACCAGAACGGAGAAGGGACCATGACCAACACGACGATCTCCGCCTGCAGCTCCTGCGGGCGTACCACCCCCGCCCTAACCCTCCGGCCGTCGGGCACATCGTTCAACGCCCACAAGACGATCGAGGATGGGGATGAGCGGTGCACCGGCGGAAAGCCTGTCGAGCAGAAGGCGCCCGAACCACTGGCGACTCGACTGCCCGGAGAGAAGGCCAAGTGCGTCGAGTGCGGCGAGACCCAGCCGGCCCTGAAGGCAGATGGCAAGGTCAAGAAGCACCAGGACCCCGAAACTCTACGAACCTGCGAGCAGCGGTCCGATGTGTCCGTGCCCTGCCCGATCTGCAAGCGGGCTGTCGCTCGGCGATACGGCAAGGTGGCCGGGCACAAGGACCTGGCGAAGAACAACCGCTGCCCCGCCGGCAACAAGACCCTGGCCGAGGCCCGTATGGTCACCGTCGAGGTCAAGGCCAAGCCGGCTCCCAAGCCGAGAAGTGCCGACGCAGACGCCTACCGGGCACTGTCCGGCGCCGGCAAGTCCAAGCTCAAGGCAGAACGCCTGGCGAAAGAGCTGGCCGGCTACGAGCACCCATGGCGGGCTAGCTATGCCACTGACGACGGGCACATCGAGCTGACCCTGTCCCGTGGTACCGGCGCCGGCAAGGAACAGATGCACATCTCCTGGTTCGATGGAGCCTGCATCGGTGGGGACGGCAAGATCATCCACACCTTCCGGGGTCGCACGATCGCCGTTCGGAACGCCAACGCGGTGCGGCAGCGGGGACAGATGACCCCCGAGGCAATCGTGGCCGAGTTCAACCGGGTCGGCTCCCGCAAAACGACGGGCAAGCGTGGCCCGCGCATCACCAAAACGACCGAGGAGCTGCAGCACCTGCTGCCGTTCGATCCGGCCACCGCCGACGACGCAACGATCCTGGCCGCCGTCCTGGGCAAGCAGCTGACCTGGGAGAACCAGACCAGCGGCAAGCGAGAGGACGATGTGGTCAAGGCGGCCGCCAAGATCGCAGTGACCAAGGCCGGCATGCGGAACCTGTCCTTCAGGGGTGTCAAGACCTCCCGCACGATCCGGCTGACCAACCTGGTCGCGGTAGGCTAGCTGTATGGCAGCCAAGACTGAGAAACCCAGCGCGATGGTGGGCCCGTACCTTCTGGTGCGGGCCTTCCGCTCTACCACTACCAAGATCTACCACATCTACCGACAAGGCACTCTGAAGCTGGACAGTGCCAGACTAATCGCTACCATCTGGGTAGTTAGTGCACCAGAGCACTATGTGGATGAGGAATGGCGCATCCGCTGCCACGAGTGTCCCCAGCCGGTTGCGAATAACCGACAGACATCCCCCACCCAAGGGTTCGCAACACGTGAGCGGGCCATTGAGTGGTACTCCCGACACCGCCAGGGGATGCAGAACCAATACCGGACTCACCTTCCATAACCAACCCAACAAGAGGGGGACTGATGAAGCGTAACCAAGATGGCACAGTCGAGCTGACCGAGGCTGAGGAGGTTGTCAAGGATTGGCACTGCTCCCTGCTCGACGTCGGGCACAGCCACCTGGCTGCCACCGAGCAGATGATGCTGAGAACCCCACCCGAGGGGTTCACCTGGAAGGTCCTGAGCAACGACGAATTCCGGCAATGGCTGTACAGCATCCGGTTCTGGGGACCGCTCACCAAGGGTGACCCCAAGGCTGAAGAGCGGGCCGATGCTCTGATCTATGGCACCCAGACTGGAGGCATCAACTGATGAACAAGCCAATCGAGCGGCTCACGAAGCGCATCACCGAAGAGGTGCTCACACACGAGCAGATCAAGGAATTGGTCGCTGCCCTGATGAATGAGGTGCGGCAGGACGAGTACCTAATCATCAAGCAGGCGCTCACCACGCCATACACCCCGCCACGCAACGAGTTCCTCAACGGCATCATCACCGGTGCCATCGAGTCCGGCGATGCCGGCAGCTGGATGTACGTCCTGCAGTACAAGCACATCAAGCAGTTCGAGGCATTCGCAACCATCGTCGAAGAGGTTTCGGATGTCCCGCAGACCCAGCACAAGGTCAACCACTCGCTGATCGAGCTGGGGCTGAAGCGCATCCGGCAGGCAGCAGACATCCAGCCCGGGACGGACGATGATGAACTGGGCCTCAGCCAGACCACGATCCTAGGTCTGACACAGAGTATGCGAAAGGAGATCATCGCAGCTGACCTGGGCATCGGCGGGGACGGCCAGCTAGACGTCATCGGCTACCTCACCATCCTGGAGGTAGCACTATTCGGAGAGGTACGGTACTGCTGATGGATCCTGAAAAGCCGAATGTAGATTGGTCATGGGACGCATTGGAGCAGGCCGAACAGTCGGCTCGGGCAGCCAAGAAGTCAGACCCTGCGATGCAGATCGAGCAGGGCGACACCGTCAAGCACGCCAGCGGTTGGAAGGGCAGCGTGGCCAAGATCGAGGTGCTGCCCTCCCACCGAGTGCTACACGTCCTACAGCCGAACGGGCGAACCGAGAAGTTCCCTGAGTGGGCATTCAAGAAGTCAACGATGCAGATCCCAGACCCTGCGATGCTGCACTGCCGCCGGCCCTACTGCGCGGCTCCCGTCCTTGGCGAGGCTGCACGCGCCGAGCACGAAGCCGACAGCACCAAGCACCAGAAGCAGGAAGGGCCGATGGAGTTCATCTGCGAATGGGAAGGCCACGCCACCGCTATCGATGAGGCGGGCTTCTGCCCTGTCTGTCAGTAGGAGGACTGATGGCAACCGACACACGCGACGAGAGCAAGTGGCCAATGCCGACAACCACCGAACCAGATATGGAGACGCTGAACAACTGGGTGCATGACGTCGAGATGCCAGAGGCAACCGACGGCTGTGCCATCGAGCCGGACGGCATGTGCGAGCACGGACACCCCTCCTGGATGCTAAGATTGGGGATCATCTAATGCCTCACGAAGACGACAGCACCATGTACTCGGCTCGATCGTTCTGGGCCATCACTGAAGACCCCACCAAGCCGAATGGCTGGGTCCTTGGCTACAGGTTCAAGGATGAGCAGATGATTGCCATCGAACTCCCGCAGCTTGAGCTCAGCGACCTGTTGGACATGCTCTGCGATTGGGATGACAACAACGCTGCAACGGTCACCCCACTCACCGTGCAGGGCTATAACGACTAGGAGGCAATGGTGGAAGCCCTGAACCGCACGCTCCAGCATGCGCAGATGCTACAGGAGCTAGTAGAGATGGCAGCCAAGGTGGTATACCCACTGGAGGTCACTGGCGGTGGGATGCGAGCCCAGGAAGGCACCTCGGAGCTGCGCATTCGCAACACAGAAACAGGCAGAAAGTACAGAATAACCGTTGAAGAGATGCGGTAGGCGGGTTTTCCCGCCTGCATGCCCGCCCGGGGCCGGGTTTACCGGCAAAATGGGCGGGCATGCATTGTGGGTGGCAAGTCTGGAAGCACCTTTCCTCACCCCCTTTTCTCACCCTTTTTTACCCAGACCCCACATTTATCTGTGCTAAACATTTCTGCCACTACCCCCATGCCTTCCTACCCACACCCGACTACCCCTCCCACATTTCGGCAACCCCTCCGACGTATCTAGACCCCTTCCCAGCCCACCTCCTAACCTCCGAACCCCCACCCAATCCCGCACACCTCTACAGACCCACGTAAGCGAGTAATCGGGTTTCCGTCGAAATACCTAACCCCCTCGCGTACGTACCGCGCGCCCAATCCCGCGACCAGGGTAAACGCTCCCTCCCGTACGTAAGTAATTTACTTAGGTCTATAACCCGATAACCCGCTTACTTTCGCTTCCGAAACGGCCTCTGACCAGGGCAAACTCTGGTAAGCGGCTATGCCCGCCAACCCGATCCAGCCCGCCTACCATCCGCTTACCTCCAGACCCCCGTATCGGCTTGCAAATCGGGTCCGT
>Ga0193742_1001094_pt1 | contig 16859 bp, 15 predicted proteins | sample L2c1metaG_FD_165511 | JGI IMG/M metagenome (GOLD analysis project Ga0193742, IMG submission 165511) | Soil microbial communities from a riparian zone of the East river system, Colorado, United States - L2c1 | ecosystem: Environmental > Terrestrial > Soil > Riparian zone | place: USA: East River... | reverse complement strand
GCGTCACCCGGCCCTTGTAGAGATCGGGCGCCAGCGCGTTGTAGCCCGCCGCGGCGAAGCGGTCGGCGACGCCCTTGATCTGGTCGTTCAGCCCCCACCATTCCTGGATGACGACGATGCCCGGCTTGCCGCTGCCGGCGTCCGCCAGGTAGCCCTTGCAGCTCGAGCCGTCGGGACGCTTGAAGTCGATCATGTTGCCCATGCGGTTTCCTCCTTCTTCCTGCCGTTGGTGCACACTACCTCACCCTGAGAAGCTTCGCGAAGCGTGCCACTATGAATGACCTGCTGGGAGCGCGGCTCTCCAGAGCCGCTCATGCGATCCGACAATCTGAAGGAAGTGCGGCTCTGGAGAGCGACGCTCCCAGCCGCCCGATTCATAGCCTTGTCCTGAGCTCGGTCTTGAGGATCTTGCCGTAGTTGTTCTTCGGCAGCGCGTCGACGAAGCGATAGTCCTTGGGCCGCTTGAAGCGCGCGATGTTGTCGAGGCAGAGCTTGTCGAGCTCGGCGGGCGAGAGCGCGGCCCCGGTCCGGGTGACGACGAAGGCCACGACCTCCTCGCCCCATTCGGGGTGCGGGCGGCCGACGACCGAGCATTCGGCGACGGCGGGATGGAGATTCAGCACGTCCTCGATCTCGCGCGGATAGATGTTGGAGCCGCCCGAGATGATCATGTCCTTCGAGCGGTCCTTCAGGGTCAGGAAGCCGTCCTCGTCGAAGGCGCCCACATCGCCGGTCCACAGCCAGCCATTACGCAGCGATTTGGCCGTAGCGTCGGGATTGCTCCAATAGCCCGACATCACCGTGTCGCCCTTGACGATGATCTCACCGACCTCGCCGAGCGGCACTTTCCGGCCCTCCTCATCGACCACGCGCACCTCGACGCAGGTGTCGGCGCGACCGGCAGACGCAAGCCGCTGCTCCCAGCGCGGATGCTGGCGCGCCGCGTGGATCTCGCGCGACAGGTGGGTGATGGTCATCGGGCTCTCGCCCTGGCCGTAGAGCTGGCAGAGCACGTCGCCCACGGTGTCGAGCGCGCGCTTGAGGTCGCTGACATACATCGGCGCGCCGCCGTAGGAGATCAGCCGCAGCGCGCCCGGCTTCAGCGCGCTCACGCTGCCATGCTCGATCAGGCGCTTCACCATGGTCGGCGCGAGGAAGATGCTGCAATCGGGCCAGCGGTTCATGAGCCCGACCGTCTCCGGCACGTCGTAGTGGCCGCTCTCGGGGAAGACCTGCGTGACGCCGCGCGCCACCATCGGGAAATTCCACAGGCCCGAGCCATGGCTGATCGGGGCGGCATGCACCATCGAGCTGCCGGCCGGCGGACGGTCGACGTCGGCATAATAGTTCAGTGTCATGGCCAGCAGGTTGCGATGGCTGAGCATCGCGCCCTTGGGCCGGCCGGTCGTGCCCGAGGTGTAGAACAGCCACGCCGTGTCGGTCGGCTCGCAGTCGGCAATCGGGCTGGGATCGCCCACTTCCATGAACGTATAGGCGCGGGTCGTCACATCGACGATCTCCTTCAGCGCCGGCGCCTCCTTCGCCGCCTCGGCGATGGTCGTGGCGAGGTCGGGCGTCACGAAGCAGAGCCTGGCGCCGGAGTTCTCCAGGATGAAGGCGAACTCCTTGGCATGGAGCTTGGCGTTCATCGGCACCGCGCAGAGGCCGGCATGCCAGATCGCGTACATGACCTCGATCGATTCGACGCAGTTGGTCATGGCGAAGGCCACGCGGTCGCCGCGCGACAGGCCGAAGCGCGCCGCGAGATGGGTGCTCATGACCGAGACCCGGCGCCACAGGTCGCGATAGCCGAGATGGACGGCGTCGCCGCGCGCCAGCGCGGTGATGTCGCGGAATTCCTGGGCCGCTCCCAGCAGAAGATGGGCGATGTTCATGGCGGGCCAACTATTGCAGGCGGGCGAGCGACCTTGCAATGTGAAGCCATGCAGGAATTCGACTTCGCCATCGTGGGCGCCGGCATCGCCGGCGTTTCCGCCGCCTACCATCTCGCGCCCGCCGCGAGCGTGATCGTGCTCGAGCGCGAGCACGTCCCGGCCTATCACACTACCGGCCGCTCGGCCGCGCTCCATTCGGAGACCTACGGCAGCGCCGAGATCCGCGCCGTCACCGTGGCCTCCGGGCGCTTCTATCGCCAGCCGCCGCCGGGCTTCACCGACCATCCGCTGCTCACGCCGCGCGGGGCGCTGATCGCGGGCCGCGCCGAGCAGGAAGCGGACATGAAGAAGGCCGCCGCCGACTTTGCGCGGCTGGTGCCGAGCGTGCGCTGGCTCGATCCGGGCGAGACCTTGCGCCTGCAGCCCCTGTTCAAGCCGCAAGCCGTCCAGGGCGGCGCGATCTTCGAGCCCGAGGCTGACGACATGGACGTCGCCGCCATCCATGGCGGATTCCTGCGCGGTGCGCGCGCGGCAGGCGCCGTGCTGCACCTCAATGCAGAGGTGACGTCGCTCACCCGCAAGGACGGCCGCTGGCAGATCGTGCTGCGCGATGGCGAGACGATCGCGGCGACGACCGTCGTCAACGCGGCCGGAGCATGGGCCGACGTGGTGGGCGGCCTGGCGGGCGCCGCACCGGTCGGCCTGGTCCCCAAGCGCCGCACCGCCTTCACCTTCGATTCACCGTCGGGGCGGGAGCTCGCCGGTTTGCCGATGGCGATCGACTTCGACGAGAGCTTCTACTTCAAGCCCGAGGTCGGCCAGTTCCTCGCCTCGCCGGCCGACGAGACGCCCTCGCCGCCGTGCGATGCGCAGCCCGAGGAGATCGACATCGCCATCGCCGTCGAGCGCATCGAGATGGCGACGACGCTGCGGGTGCCGCGCATCAAGAACAAGTGGGCGGGCCTGCGGAGCTTCGTCGCCGACAAGAACCTGGTCGTCGGCTACGACCCGGCGGTCGACGGCCTCTTCTGGCTCGCCGGCCAGGGCGGCTACGGCATCCAGACCGGCGCGGCGGCCGGACGGCTGGCCTCGAGCCTTGCGCTGGGCAAGGGGCTGCCCAGCGATATCGTTTCACTCGGCGTGACGGAGCGGGCTCTTTCCCCGGGGCGCTTCACGCAGGGGTGATCGGCTGATCACGCGCCCTGCACTGTCCGTGACTTCCCGTCTGCGTCCTGTGGGGGCATGTTGGCGTCATCGGGTCACGGGGGTCGATATGAGCAGGTTCACTCTCCTCGCTGCGTCCGCCGCAGCCTTGTTCGCCGCCGGCGTGACGACGGCCGTGCGTGCGGAGGAGCCGGTGAAATGCAGCGGAATCAACTCGTGCAAGGGTACGAGCTCGTGCAAGACCGCTTTGTCGTCATGCAAAGGCAAGAACTCCTGCAAGGGCCTGGGCTGGACCAAGGTCAGCGCCAAGGACTGCACGACGAAGGGCGGAAAAATCCTCTGATGCTGCGCGCCGGGTTTTCCGATCACTGTTTCAAAATTCTTCGCCGGTAAAAATTCCCATTCTCTGCAAAACATCCGCTGCCTCGAGCGTGCTCACGCTTCGGTGAAAACGTGCCGGGTTGCGACACGTCGGTGTGACGCCTACCGCGCCTCGCGCAGCAGTAGAATGACCCTCGTCACGTTCATCGAACGATGCGTGCGCAACTTCTGGAGGGAGAATCGAGATGAAGAAGTCCTACATCATCGCCGCGGCATCGATGTTTGCCGCCGGCACGCTGGCAACGGCGGCTCACGCGCAATCGACCAACAAGTGCTACGGCATCAATGCCTGCAAGGGGCAGAGCGCCTGCAACAGCTACAAGACCTCATGCAAGGGCAAGAACGCCTGCAAGGGTCAGGGCATGGTCGTCACCGGCACGTCGCTCGAGTGCACCGCAGTGGGCGGCAACCCGACGAACTAACCGGCGCGCCGACGGCAACAGCTCGTCGGAGCGATGAAGGGGCGCCACGTCTCCCCGTCTGTGGCGCCCTTTCTTTTTGCCTCCGCGGTACGGCGATCATCCGCAACGGATCATCGCGCACCGATTACGCTATCCTCAATTTAGTTTGACGCGCTCCCATTCATCGCTGGACGGCACCTCGCCGTAGACCGGCTGCAGGGTTCGTCCTGCCGCACCGGTTTCCGGTGCGAGTTTGTCAGGGAGCAGATCATGACCAAGCGCACCATCATCGCGACTGCCGTTTCGATCTTCGCCGCCGGCGGACTCGTCACGGCCGCGCATGCCGCGGGCACCAAGTGCGACGGCACCAATGCCTGCAAGGGCCAGAGCGCGTGCAAGAGCGGCAGCAGCGCGTGCAAGGGCCAGAATGCCTGCAAGGGCCAGGGCTGGTCGGAGGCCGCGAGCGCGTCCGATTGCACGACGAAGGGCGGCAAGGTTCTGTAGGAAGTTTCGATGACAGTTACGGAATCGGACACCTCGTCGAGGTGTCCGATTACCCGGGAACGTTGAAAAATTCCGCAGCGCAAGCCATACCATTTGCGTTCCCAAGCGCAGGCGAACGACTTGGTTGGGGCACATCAGGGGAGCACAGTTCCATGGACAGGAAGTTCATCATCAGCACAGCCGCTGCACTGTTTGCGGCCGGCACTCTGGCCACCGCGGCGCAGGCCCAGTCGACCAACAAGTGCTACGGCGTGAATGCCTGCAAGGGCCAGAGCGCCTGCAACAGCTCCCGCACCTCTTGCAAGGGCAAGAACGACTGCAAGGGCAAGGGCATGACCGTCACCGGCACGACGCTCGAGTGCACCGCCCGCGGCGGCGCGCCCACGCCGTAACGCCTTGATTCCGGCGCATTGCCGGGTATCGATGGACGGGCGCCACGGCTTGACCCGGGGGCGCCCGCTTTCGTTTTTGGAGTACACTGCGGCCATGAACGACATCGGATTCGGCCTCGGGCTGCGCCATGAGCACTACGAGGAGATCGTCGCGGCTCCCGGCAAGGTCTCCTGGTTCGAGGCGCTGAGCGAGAACTACATGGTCGCCGGCGGCATGCCGCTGCACTGGCTCGACAGGTTCCGCCGCGACTATCCGATCGCGCTGCACGGCGTGTCGATGTCGATCGGCTCGATCGACCCACTCGACCAGACCTATCTCGGCGAGCTGAAGCAGCTGATCGACCGGGTCGAGCCGCTGTGGGTCTCCGATCATCTCTGCTTCACCGGCCTGCGGGGCATCAATCTGCACGATCTGCTGCCGCTGCCTTACACGGAGGAAGCGCTGGACCACGTCGCAGAGCGTGTGCTGCGCGTGCAGGACCGGCTCGGGCGCCGGCTGGTGCTGGAGAACGTGTCGAGCTACGTCACTTACGCAGCCTCCGAGCTCACCGAATGGGAATTCATCGCCGCCCTCGCCCAGCGCGCCGACTGCGAGGTGCTGCTCGACGTGAACAACGTCTTCGTCAGCGCCTTCAACCACGAGTTCGACGCCATGGAGTTCCTGCGCGGCATCCCGCGCGAGCGGGTGCGGCAGTTCCACCTTGCCGGCCACATCAACAACGGCAGCCACATCGTCGACACGCACGACCATCCGATCGTTCCCGGTGTGTGGGAGCTCTACGCCGAGGCGGTGCGGCTCTTCCCCGGCGTGCCGACCATGATCGAGCGCGACGCCAACATCCCGCCCTATGCCGATCTGCTGGCCGAGCTCGACGTGGCGCGCAGCATCGCCGCCAAGGCAACGGCGCGAACGGCGAGCGCGCGCGAGGCGGCGGAATGACCCGCACCAACGCGGGCTCGCTGGCCGACCTGCAGCGCGCCTTCCAGGACTATGTGCTGGAAAGCGGCGACGGCTTCACCGGTTCTGTGCGCGACACCAGCAAGGCCGACCGGACGACCCTGCTCGACGTCTACCGCGACGGCTATGCGCTGCGGCTGATCGAGGTGCTGACCACCGACTATCCCGGCGTGCTGGCCATGGCGGGACCTGCCGACTTCGACCACATGGCGCGGGCCTATATCGCCGCCCATCCCTCGCGCCATCCCAATGCGCGATGGGTCGGCAAGCACCTGGCCGATTTCCTCGGCTCGACTCCGCCCTATGACAAGTCGCCGGCCGCAGCCGAGATGGCGCGCTTCGAATGGGCACTGGGCGAAGCGTTCGACAGTCCCGATGAAAAGCCGGTCCCGGCGGAAGCGGTCATGTCCGTGCCGCCCGAAGCCTGGGAGACGATCTCCTTCGCGCCGCTGCCCTCGCTCCGCCGCGTGGACTTCGCCTTCGACGTGCCACCGAGCTGGCAGCGCCGCGAGGAGGTCGAGCCCGGCGAACTCGAGGTCGCGCCCTTGACCGAGCCGGTCACCTGGGTGATCTGGCGGCCCGAGCTCATGTCCAATTTCCGCTCGCTTGAACGGGACGAGGCGGCGATGGTCGACGCCATGATCGAGGGCCGCCCCTTTCCGGCGCTGTGCGAAGCGCTGCTTGCCTATGTCGAGGAGGAACAGGCGCCCGCCCGCGCTGCCGGTCTGTTACGCTCCTGGGTCGAGGAAGGGATGATCGGTTCCTTCAGCCACTGACTCTGCCCGCTTGATGGAATTGGTAGCGGCGGGAACCCGTGCTCACGCTTCACGCCGCCCGCCGGTTCCGCGGATTGGTTGCACCGTGTGGTAAAGCTCCTCGCGAAAGACAAGCCGCACTGATCGAACCAATGGCGGCGAGAAACAACTCTATCAGGACAATGATCAGGATTGTCTTCCTGGACCCGTCGCCGAACGCCTGGCTTGTTGCGGTCAACAATCAAGAGCGCATAGAGCAACGCCAAGGAAGTAATGCGATAGTCCCCGATGCCTCCGATGAAGATGGGCATGATGAGCGCGTCGCGCTCGATCGAGCAGTGATAGATCGGCAGCACTTTCCACCATAGGTCCAAGCCGGATGATCAATTCCTCGATGGTCTAATCGTTGCGGTGACCAGGATTGCTACCGTCTTCAATCGATTGGCGAACTTCCTCGCTGTCGGATTGCCACGTGGAGATATTGTCGTGCGGCTGAAGCGCTATCGCTCCCGGAATTGAAAGGTTTGCCCCGCCTCTTGTTCAACCAGAGCGGAGGCCGCACAAGATCGGGAGATCGTACTTCCCAAGGAGTGGGCGCGATTGTCACAAAGTGATGGCGGAATCCGCCCGCTAAACGAGGCAAGCCTACGCCTGCCGCAAAATCGCACCACCGGCGCGAAGAACGAAGATGGTTTGAATGGTGCGGACGGAGGGAATCGAACCCTCACGGGAGTTACCTCCCTACGGATTTTCGTACCACTTCGGCTTTCGCCGCCCGCGCCGTCGAGCCCTTCGACAAGATGGCAGTTCGTGGTCTGGACTATCCCTTCACCTTGGCGATCGCTGTAGGTGCTGCCCGTCTAGTCTCTACACCTTCCCGTTGCCGGGCTTGGTTCGGGATTGCCATTAAAGGTTTCCCCGACTTTGAGCAGTTCTGCATCGCAGGTTTCCCAGCGAGCACTCAAACCGTTGTCTAAGTCCGTTGCGTCTACCAGTTCCGCCACGTCCACACGTGGAATCATTTATAGCGACTGCCAAGGAGGAGGCCAAGCCAGTGTAGTTGGCCTTTTGATTCCGCCCTCCTCTCCGGGCGATGCCCGCAGAAGGCCACGACTTTGGGGGTGAGAAGCCTCATATGGCCCAGGCGGCGCGATAGGGGCTGTCATCGATGAACGCCGTCAAAGCAAGCTGCAGGCGTTTGGCGCGGGCTGCTGACCTGCCTTCTCCTCCCGCACGGCGCGTCAAGACTGAGAGGGCTGCGCCGGTTTCCGTGACGGATACGACGGTCAAGCGACACGATCGGGTTTCGCCGGAAGGTTCTTCGCCCGATGCCCAGGGAAAAGTGCCGTGGGCAGACGGATCGGGCACGCCGTCCGTCCCCTTCTCGATCGGCCAACCGTTCAGCCGCACACACAAATCGCCGAGCGTCCGGGCGTTGCGAATCCAGGAGCGCTCCTCGATCACGCACTGTCGGGCAGCGCGGCCGAGATCCTGACGAAGCTTCGGATTGCGCGCCAGCTGCAGCAAGGTGGCGGCCAGGTGGGCTGAATCGGCAGCGCGGCAGACCAGGCCGGTTCTGCCATGGTCGACAATCTCGCGCAAAACCGGGAGATCCGTCAGAATAACCGGTTTCTCCATCGCCATGGCTTCGAACGGCTTGAGCGGACTGACGATCTGCAAACCCGATGCGGCTTGCGCGGTATCGCAACGGCGTCCGCCAGCGAAAGGTACTGGCGCACTTCTGCAGGTCCGACGCGTCCGGTAAAAAACACATTATCGGTCTGCGCCCTGGCCTTCGACAGCGCCTCCAGATGTGCACGAAACTGGCCGTCCCCGACAAGGACCAGGCGAGTCGGCACATCCTGTCGGCACAGCAGAGCGACCGCCTCGATGAGGTCGTCCAATCCCTCATAGAAGGTGAGTGACCCGGCGTAGATGATGACGAAGTCGCCGTCGCGCAGCCCCAGACGCGCGGCCAGCGCGTCATCCCTCGGCAGCGGCGCGAACAACTGCGGATCGACCGCGTTCGGCAGCAGGGAAATGCGATCGGCCGGGACGCCGCCGGCAATCAGCTCGTCGGCAATGCCTTGGGTGACCGCAAGTACATGATCAGCCTCGGCCGCGATCCGGATCTCGAGTTCACGATCGAACCGATACCGTTCCGTCCCGTCCCATCCGGGAAATCGCGCAGCGGCGATCAGCTCCCCAAGGCCGCGAACTTCATAGACGAACCTTGCGCCCACGGAGCGGGCCGCCCTGAGGGCCGGCAGGGCATTCTGGTTGTCGGAGGCTGCCTGGACAGTCTCGATCGCGTGCTCACGAAACAGGCCGGCCAGAACGTCCGTTGCCGCCTCGAAAGGGGCGCCTCGCGCGCCCTGCTCCAGCCATGGCGTGTAGCGATACATTACACTGCCAACGGTATACTCCGCGAGCACGTCCTGTCCCGGAGCCAGCAGGTGCGGCCGGTCCCACGGAAAGCCCGGCTGGGTGAAGCAGATCGGCCGTATGCCGACCGCGGGAAGGCTGTCGAGAAGCGCCTGCGTGCGCACGCTATATCCGGCGACCTGAAAGGGTAAGGCGCCTGAAACGACGTACCCGAGGGTGCCGCGTTCGATCCGGCCGTTTCGATCGGCGCGCGGCGGAATCGACACGCCTGTTTTGAACAGTGCGAGCGTGGAGGCCATCGTGCGGCTGAAAGCGGGTTGACTGCCATGAGCGTCCTTCTCGGACGAAATCTCGATGAGGGCCGAAGAGCTCGACAGGTCGCCAGCCTGAAACATCCCGACAGCGGCACGCCACGCCGCCATCGGTGTCGGATCAGCACCGTAGGCCAGCCAGAACATCCGCACGGCGCTCGCAAGATCGCTGTCGCGCAGGGAGATTCCCAAGGAGGACAAGAGGACGGATCGCTCCCCGACAGGCGCTTCTCGATACAAGGCGGCAAGAGCCGCCTCGACACCGCGGTCGGCCCGGACGGCCGCGACCAGTTCTTCGGCCTTGCGGTGTATCAACGATCGGGGAGACGCGTACCCTGCCGATCGCAATGGCGCCGCGGCGTGTCCGGTGGATCGCTCGATCTCGCCGAAAAGTTTCTCCGTCCTCCGGGTAAGCTCCCGCACCTGGGCATTTGCCTCCTTCAACAACGCCATCAGCCCGGCTACTCGACCGGATGCCTGCACGCCGTAGAGTTGCCGGTGGCTGCTGAGCGGGCCAGCCGCCTCGGACACCGCTTCGATTACACGCGCCAAGGCTTCGGCGTCGCCGCAAGCCCGACCGAGCAGCGCTTTCAGGAAGCGGCCACTGAATTCCGGCGGGTCGTTGAGGTCGAGCCGGACCACGCCGAAGCCATGAAGCGGCTGGTGTATATCAACGGCCTCCCCAGGAATCGATTGGCCCCTCCGCGTGAAGAGCCGTCAGCGGAAACGGTGCATCCAGCCGCATCGTCACAGACCCCCGTTCCTGACGGCGCACCGGTCATCGTCTGGCAGGCCCGCTGCTCGGCGAAATCATAGCGCTCGCCAAGGCGGCAGGTTGCTATGTCATAGTCGATTCAAAGCGGATCTCCTTTCACGGATACCGAGGCAGCAATCTGATCAAACCCAATCGCCGAGAGCTGGCTGCTGCCACCGGAATGACATGCCGCACAGATGCGGAAGTGGAGGCCGCCACCGCCCATCTCTGTCGGGACCTGGGAACGGCTATTCTTGTCACTCGCGACGAGGCCGGAATGTCGCTCGCGCGACCGAATACGCCGACCCTTCATGTCCCGACCACCGTACAAGAGGTAGCCGACGTTTCCGGTGCCGGTGACACCGCTCTTGCCGCTCTCGCGGTCGCCATGGCGGAGGGCTTGCCCATCGAAAGCGCAGTTGGAATCGCCAATGTCAGCGCTGGGATCGCCGTCGGGAAGGTCGCTACGTCTCCCGTCTTTCGCACCGAAGTTGAGGCCGCAATAGCTCGATCGGCAACGCCACTCCTGCATCCAGGGGCGTTGGTTGGAGCTGCAGAGGCAGCCGAGATCGCCGCATCCTGGCGGCGGAGCGGCCAGCGTGTTGTTTTTACAAACGGTTGCTTCGACCTGCTCCATTCGGGGCACGTGACACTCCTGACGTCGGCATCTGCTGAAGGAGATAGGCTGATTGTCGGCCTCAATTCCGATGCGTCCGTCCGGCGGCTGAAGGGACCCACTCGGCCCGTCCAATCCGAGTTGGATCGGGCAAAGATACTTGGCTCCTTGCGTTCAATCGATTTGATCGTGATATTCGACGAAGATTCCCCGCTTCGTCTCATTCATGGGATCGCACCTGATGTGCTCGTGAAGGGCGCGGACTATCGCGCAGACGATGTCGTCGGCGGGGACTTCGTAACGCAGCGTGGCGGCCGTGTAGCACTCATCGATCTGGTCGAGGGCCAATCTTCCACGCGCCTGATTGCGAAGGCTCGCATCTGAGCATGGCGAGCGAACTGTTCGCGCCTGCGAGTTCGGGTGCAATCAGGCTGGGCAGGCTTCGTACACGACAGTGGTGGCTTGGAGCAGCCGGACAGGCGTCCAAGTGGACTATCTGCCGAACCACAGCACCGCATGGCGCGGAATAGGGCACAAGATGTCGAGGCGAGCGAGATGGAACCACACGCCCGGGTTCAAGGCGGAGGTAGCGACCAAGGGCGACGAGGCGCTCTCGGAGCCGGCGGGGATGTTCGATGTACAGGCGAACCAGATCCGGGCGTCGGCGGCGACGGCCAGTACACGAGAAGGGGGCCATGACCGCCATCGAGACCGACCTTGCTCAGGTGCGCGAGCGTCTTCTGAGCTGGCTGCTGAATGACGCCCTGCCGATCTGGTGGGAGGTCGGCGCCGACAAGACTGGCGGCGGTTTCCATGAGGCGATCGATTTTGCCGGCAAGCCGGTGCTGGCCGAGCGCCGCGCGCGCGTCCAGACGCGGCAGATCTTCACTTACGCGGTGGCTGGCGAACTCGGCTGGAACGGACCGTGGCGCGAGGCCGTGCGGCATGGGCTGGATTACTACATCGGCCGCTACCGGCGACCGGACGGGCTGTTCGTCAACGCCCTGCGGCCGGACGGCAACCCTTCACCTGCCACACCGCATCTCTACGAGCAGGCGTTCACGCTGCTGGCAATAGCGACCGCGGGCGACCCGACGTTGGCACCGATCGCCGACATGCTGCACGAACAGCTGAGGAGTGACCGGCGCGGCGCGGCGGGCGGCTACACCGGCTTTGCCGACGATCGTTTCTTCCAGTCCGACCCGCACATGCATCTGTTCGAGGCCGCGCTCGCCTGGGAGTCACTCTCGCCCGATCCACGCTGGCCTGCACTGGCCGACGAGGTTGCCGAGCTCTGTCTCGCGCACTTCATGACTCCCGACGGCCTCCTGCTCGAATACTTCGACGCAAGCTGGGCACCCGCCGGCGGCCTGCAGGGACGGCTTGCATGGCCGGGCCATCAGTTCGAATGGGCCGGGCTGCTCGAGCGCTGGGCGCTGCGGCGCGGCCGCGAGGATGTGCGCCCCGTTGCCCGCCGCCTTTATCGCCATGGTGCGGACCACGGCATCGATCCGAAGCGGGGCGTCGCCGTCTACGAGCTGCTCGACAACCTGTCGGTAAACGACGGCAAGGCGCGGCTGTGGTCGCAGACGGAGTGGCTGAAGGCGGCGTTGATCCTGGGGCGTTCGGCGAGCGGTGACGAACGGCAGCGTTACCTCGCCGACGCGATTGCCGGGGCGAAGGCGCTGTCGCTCTACTTCGACACGCCGATTGCCGGACTGTGGCGCGACAAGCTGCTCCCTGACGGCAGCTGGGTCGATGAACCCGCGCCGGCAAGTTCACTTTATCACATCATCGACGCGTTGCGCGTCCTGGCCGCCTGGCCGGCCGATCCGATGCGCAACGACGCGGAATCCCAATTGTCTCAGTGACGCTGACCGATGAAGAGGGACACGCCCTGATATGCGCTGTCAAATCCTCCATTCTCCAATGCGACACCGTCATCTCTTACCATGGCGAGGGCCTTGCCGAGAAACTCCATCCCGCCTCCTATTGCTCGATCATCGCCTACAGTGCGGCCCATCAGAATGAATGCCGCCGAATAGGCGAACACGCGGTTTGCGGCTTTTACGTCCTTCTCCAGTACTCCTTTCATGGAAATCAGACACGCGAGTGGTCTTTTCGACTTTTCCCGGACATCCGCGATCTTTTGTCTGAGCGTTTGCGTCTCTGTGCTGTGCTGAAACCATTCGGATTGATCGAGCAACAGCAAGGTGTGCCCGAAGTCGCTGAAAAAGAAGGCCAGGGATTGCACCGCGCCAGCGGGGTTTTTTCCTTCGCTGTACTCGAAGGTTCCATCGCCCTTCTGATGTGAGTAGGCGAATTCGATAATTCGCACGGCGCGCTCGACGAGCAGTCTTTGCTGTTTCAGGACTCCCAGCGGCAGCAAGTCGAATGTGTGCCTTTGCTGGCCTATGGACACGTATCCGTTCCGGTTCAGCGCCAGCGCACCACTGGGGGTACTGTCGAGTCTGGCCATTGCGGAAATGGTTGCAGTGTCTGCTCCCTCGAGCAGTTTCCACTCGTTGCAAGCAACGACCTTGTGCGAACTGAAACATTCCCACAAGAGAACAGCTAGAATTGCGGTCTTCCTAAGCGAAGCGGTCATGGTTGCGTCAAGGACGATGTCGCAAGCGTTGCTTTTGCCCGATCATCGGATTGCCGTCCAGCCGTTCACGAACGCTGCTGGCACGCTGGAACTATCTCGCCGCCCGTGACTACGACATCAACAGCACACTTGATGAGCGGAAGCGGCGGCCAGCGCAAGCCCGTCCTACGGCCTCACGGCTGGCAAGCCCAGCACCTTGCCCACGCGGTCTGCATCGACAGCTTTGGAGAGAATAAACCTTGGAGAGGCCAAACCCACTGAGCCACCAAGAACCCATTCAACGGGTTCAGCGCCGAGTGCGCGCCGTTATTCGGCTGTCCAGGCGGCTGCCAAAGCGGGAGAGGCCGTTGGTCCGGGAGGCTATGGCGGAGGGAAAAACCTGTAATCCAACGTTCTCTGCTTTCGCGCCCGCCGTTATTGCCTGGGTCCGGCGCGACACTAGGGGTAGTCGGGCGCTCGAAGAACCTCCCGCCGACCACGTAGTGCCTGTACCAATGGCAGGGATTGGAAGTCGAACCAAGGTTCCGCCTTCATCCTCTTCAACTCGCCTGTCCTTGCCGTCCAGTCGAGACGGATGCTGGTGGCACTCCGAATGGTCACCGCCCAGGCCTCGGTTTCCCTGGCGATGAGCCCTGCGAAGACATCGTTAGAGCGATCGATCGCATTAGAGGTCAAACCACGACCTCTATCGGTTGGAACCGGTCAAAAGGTGCACAGCAAGGCTTGGCCCGATTGTTAAGGCTTCGGGGCAATTCGGGCGCTTCTCATAACCGACCGGGAAACCGGGCCGCGATCAGCGATCGAGGCATTGGACGGGGCGCATCTGCAGGGATTGAAGATAGGCGGTGATGGTTACAGGTCCTGCCTCAACAACCATTCGCTCCAGGACACCCGAGCTGAATATCCTGGCGCGTGCCAATAGGAGGGGCTTCTGCGGCGGCTGGCCAAGGCCTGTGACGGTGAGTTGAACTGGCCAGGATCGCCCCGGCGGTGCCGGCACGGGTTTCAGGGCAGGTGGCACGGCAGGCAATGCATCGTCTGCGAGCTGTTTCACGTCGAGCTGGAACGCGGCGGTCGTTGCCTCGGCAGCAAACATCAGGAGCGTGAACGAAGTGGCCCCCGCATCCAGGCGGTCGACTGCCTGGCCAATGGCGGCGATTGGCATCAAAGTCTGTGGCGGCAGGACCTGGCGCTCCAGTCCGTCGGGTGTGACGATCCCGACCCGGGTTTCGCCGTCGAGTCGCTCGACCTCGCCACGCGTTGTGCTTTCGACGCCATTCTGGATCCGCACTGTGCGATACCGAAAGCTGTTGCCGCTCCGTGATTCTCGACCATTGAGCCGGGAGGCAAGACTGAATTTCATCGTGGGGGTCAAGGCAAGCTCGGTTGCAACCTCGCGATCCAGATCCCATGCGGTGCAATCGAAATTGATGTCCTGAACGGCCGTGCCCACACGCGGCGCATTGGCTGCAATGCCGAGGCGCAGCGCATACTCTGCGCGATGAGGTTGTATCTGCGCCAAGATCGGGTGCGGAGCCAGCAGAGCGCCAGCGAGAACAAGCCAACGGCCACGTCGCGTCACGGTCGTGCCCGCGGATGCGGTGCCGGCGGGCGGGCAAGGAGGGCCGGCCGGAACAACAGTGTCACCAGTAGCTCCCAGCCGAGCGAGATCATCAGTAGCCTGCCCATGCTGGCGGTCCCTGGATGACTCGACAGCCACAATGCGCCAAACGCCGTCGCCGTGGTGAGGGCACTGAAGAGGACGGCCCGCATCAAGCTGGACTGCAATGGCGCCGTTTCACCTGCCCGCCACGCCATCACGAAGTAGATGTTGAAAGCGACGCCAACGCCAAACAGCAGTGGCAGGGCGATGATGTTCGCGAAATTGAGGGGCAGGTCGAGGACCGCGCACGTAGCAAACGTCAAAAGGCCGCTCAGCAGCACCGGCACCATGGTCAGAACCACGTCGCGCACCCGGCGCAGCGTCACCGCAAGGATAAGCGTTATGGCAAATGCGGAGTACAGGCCTGCCTGCAGGAATGCCACCACCACACTATTGCCTGCCGCGCGAATCGAAATCGGCACACCCGTCGCGTCGGGTACGTCTGCCTGAATCGCGCGGGAAAAGCGCCATAGCGTTTCGTCGTCCTCCCGGCTTGGCTGCGGAAAGATCTGGATGCGGGCACGGCCGTCCTTGGCGATCCAGTCGTCGACGATATCGGCCGGAAGCGACTCGGATGTTACCGGCCCCGCCTGCAAGAGTGCGCGAACGCGCTCGAGCATGACGCCGAGTGGCACCACCGCCGCCGCTGCGGCTGTCGCGCGCACTTCGGGAGCCGCTTGCTGCAGTCGGTCCAGCACGTCCGCCAAGCGCCGCGCGGGACCGGCCGCAGATTCCGTCGAGCCGCCCGGCGCGGCCTGCCGGAGCGCCGCCGCCGTCGCAGCAAGGTCTTGTTGCAGCTCAGCGTCCGATGGCGGTGGCAACGGAACCGCCCGAAGAACCGGACCGAGGCGTGCCGCCGCTGCCTGTATGAGCGCGAGCTTCTCGGCCTGTTGCGCCGGCACGAAGCTCTGGAGCGTGACCACTCGCGAAACTTCAGGGAAACCGGCCAGCCGGCGCATGATCGGACCCGACGCAGCAAGCGACGGCGCGAGAACGTTGATTGTATTGGGTGTCCAATCGGGATTGGACGTCAGTGCCTGGAGGGTGACCATCGATTCCACCTTTGGACTCTTGAGGTGGAGGGGATTGAAATCGAAACGCACGAAAGGAAGCAACGCCCCGGACAGGACCGCAACAAGAAGTCCAATCGCCAGAACGATCCGCCGGTTATGGCTGAGAAAGGCTTCGACCGGCGCCAGCCCGGGATATCCGACCTCATGCATCCCGCCAAGCGCCGGGCGAAGCAGGCTGAGCAATGCCGGCAAAAACGTGATGCTCAAGCCGAACGCGATGGCCATGCCGAGGCCGGCAATGACCCCAAGCTCGGCCACGCCGATGTAACTAGTGGGCAGAAATGCGAAAAAGCCCACGCCGATGGCGGCGGCAGCAAGCGCCAGCGGCCGTCCCACCCCCAGGCCGGCTGCCGTCAGAGCGGCCCTGAGCTCCGGATGGGAACTCCTCTCGGCCAGAAAGCGCACGCTGAACTGGATGCTGAAATCGATGCCCAACCCTACGAACAGGGGAATGAACGCAACGGAAATCAGGTTGAAACGTCCTGTCGCCAGCAGCCCGGCTCCAGCCGTCATGATCAGGCCGATCGCCGTGGTCACCACGATCGCAAACACCACGCGTGCAGAATGGACTGCCACCCAGAGGATGCCCAACAATGAAACGACCATCGCCGCCGCCACCAACTGCCAGTCCTCTGTCAGTGACGCGAACTCCTCATCGGCGAGCGGCACCGGTCCCGTCAGATGTATGCTGACGCCATGCGAAGGATCGAGCCCGAGAGACCGGGCAGCAGTTCGGACAGCATTGCTCGCCGCCGCGCCGGGCTGCAGTTGCGTGTAGTCCATCACGGGCTGGACCAGCAGGACGCGGCGTGTCTGTCGCCGCCCGACGGGTTCGCCAACCGATTCTGCCGCGATCAAGGTCTGCCAGGAGAAGTATGCCGCGTCTCCGGCCAACGCCTTGTCGAACGTGGCGGCGAGCGCGCTCATCAATGGCTCGATGTCGCCTAGCCTGGCCTGTCCGTGCCTCACTCCTTGCACGGTCGCCGTGATTGTTGCCAG
>Ga0193742_1001092_pt1 | contig 16869 bp, 12 predicted proteins | sample L2c1metaG_FD_165511 | JGI IMG/M metagenome (GOLD analysis project Ga0193742, IMG submission 165511) | Soil microbial communities from a riparian zone of the East river system, Colorado, United States - L2c1 | ecosystem: Environmental > Terrestrial > Soil > Riparian zone | place: USA: East River... | reverse complement strand
AAGCCGGTACCGCAGTTGCAGCAGCACGAGTAGCAGGTGTCGACCTCAGCGATCGCCCCGTCGACATGCTCCGTGTTCTTGATGTCGACAATGGTCCCGACCAGGTTCGTTGTCTTCGTGGGCTTGTGCGGGAGTGGGCCGGGCGTATCTGTTTCCGGCGCCGGGTGAAACACCGGGTCCCCCACCGCGCCACCGAAGGAATCGAAGACGTGCGCACTGGTCAGCATGACCGGCCGGTGGGGCTTCTCGTCCCGCCTCGCCACGAAACCCAACGTGCCCTCGCCAAAGCCAATCTTGGTGGGATCTGCCGGGTCCTTGCCCACAATCCCGTTGGTGACCGTTATGCCGCCGTGCACGCTGGTCTGCGGCTCCGGTTCCGGTTGGGGGCACACGTCGGTGGGCACCTCTGCCACCGTCGCCGGCACGACCTGCTCGGCGGCGAGCCGGTCGACGGGCAGCTTCTCCTCGACGTACACCTTCACCGAGAACTCGTCGGTGGGCCGTCCGCCTACCTCCTTCAACCCGAACGACACCTGGGTGACGCCAGGTAGGGCGACCAGCTGTTCGCGGACGCCGGAGTCCAGGATCTCCTGGAAGCGCGCGGTTTCCGCGAGCAGCTCCTCACGCGATCTGGGCATCGACCCTCCAGGAGGCCAGCAGTTCGTCGATGGTGTCGGTGGTGGTGAACGCGGTCAGCAGCTCGTCGGAGTACCGGCCGACGTCCGCGCGCAGCTCAGCGCTGCCGTGCTGGGCAAGGACTTCGCGCAGCCGGGTCAGCGCGTCAGTGCGCGTGACGCCGTCGATCTCCTCGGGCATCCGGTACTCGGGTTCGCGGGCGCTGCGCATCAGCGCGGCGAGCCAGGACGGCCCATGCACCCGGTGCCACACCACGGTCACGTGCCGGTCGTGGTTGACCAGCGTGACGATCTCCGCCTGGTGCGCCTCGATCCGCTCGTACAGCCCGGTGCCGGACTCGCGCGCGGTCAGCCGAGTCGACAGCGCCGCCAGTAACTCGTCGCCGTCCGCCGTACCGCCGCCAACCAGGCTCTCCTCCCCACCAGTGATCGTGATCCCCAGGGCTGTCGTCACGTCGTTGATGTGGTTGGCCAGGCTGAAGGTCGCGTTCGTCGGCCTGGCGAAGAGCAGCCCGACGACTTTGTTGAACTCGTCGACGACCACCGCGCCGGAATCCCCTGGCTCACTGAACGGCTCTCCGTTCACCCCTTCGATCTGGATCTGCCCGGTGAACGTGTAGTCCGTCCCGTCTCGCGGGATGGTGATCGGCCCGAAGCTCGGTACGACGACCCTGCCCTCCTTGCGGTCGGACTTCCTGCCGACCTTGAACACCTTCTGCTTGCCCACCACCGTCGTCGACACTCCCGCCACCGCGACGTCGGTTCCGTTCGCGGCCAGCGCGCGGATGACGTTCTTGAAGCCGACGCCGCAGTTGCAGCAGCACGAGTAGCAGGTGTTGACCTGAGCGATGGCACAGTCGACCTTCTCGGTCACCTTGAGATCGACTATCTTCGCGACCGCATTCTTGGAGCTCGTGGGGCGCTTGGGATAGTCATCGTCCAGCTTGTCCGGTCCCGTCTCCGGCAACGGTTGGAAGATGCTGGCACCGATACGTGCGCCGTGCGCGGAAGCGATGTGCCAGTTGGTCAGCAGGACGGATTTCCCGCCCGCGTTTCGAGTGGCGAAGCATCCGAGAGTGCCCCGGCTCAGCTCGGTACCGCTGAGGTCGTCCTTGAGATCCTTGATCCCGTTCGTGATCTGGATTCCGCCGACCAGCGGACGATGCTTCGTCTCGTCGCCGGTGAACTCGACCTCCGGAATCTCGGTCACGTCGGTGCGGATATCGGACACCGCCGCCGGTACCGGATCATGGTCGAGGTCGGCGAGTGGGCGCTTGTGCTCGACGTAGGTCTTCACACACAGCTCGTCGGTCGCCCGACCGTCGACCTCTTTCAGGCCGACGGCGACGTGAAGGACGCCGGGAACGGCCAGCAGACGACTTCTGACGTCAGCGGTGAGAACTTCTTCGATTCGCCGGTTCGCGGCGACGAGGTCCGCTATCGACTCCGTCATCGTGAACTCTCGAACAAGGTTCCCTGATTAATCAACGCACGCATGCCGGCTCCCCTTGCCAATTCCGCGCAGCCGCCTCTACGCGGCTCTCCCGGTGTGTCGTCTCGATGTCGACCCGCCGGCCCAATCCGTTACGTCGCGGGCTGTGTGCGACCTGTTACGGAATCTTCGAAGTTGATCGCGGAAATGTCGGAAATTCCACTATGGACTATTCATCGTCGCTGGTCCGCCGCTTTAGTGGAGAATTCCGACATTATTTCGTGAAGCCCATCCCGCCGCACCGGAATCGGTCCGCCGGACAAGCCAGGAACGTGCTACGGCCCCAGGGCGACGTCGCCAGCCGGTGTGACGCAGCACACATCAAGCTGAGAACCCGCGCCGGATGGCTGATCGTCTAGCCGGATATGAGTACCGAGGAGGAGCTGCTGCGCCTGGTCGCGAAGGGTGACCGGGCGGCGTTCGAGCAGCTGTACCGCCGCACCGCGCCCTGGCTGACGGTGCGGCTGCGGCGGCGCTGCGCCGACGACCAGCTCGTCGCCGAGGTACTGCAGGAGACCTACCTGGCGGTGTGGCGCGCGGCGGGCGGCTTCGCGGGCGCGGCGGCGGACGGATCGGCCGTCGGCTGGCTGTGGACCATCGCCGCCCGCCGGCTCGTCGACGCCTTCCGCCGCCGGGCCCGCGAGGCGACCCCACTCGCCACCGCGCCGATCGCGCCGGCCGCCGAGGACGATGCACTGTCCGAAGTGGTCGGTGACGAGGTGGGCGTCGCGCTGTCCCGACTGGCGCCGGAGCTGCGGCAGGTACTGCACGCGATGGTGGTGGACGGCCTGACCGTCCGGGAGACGGCGACGCTGCTCGGCGTCCCGGAGGGCACGGTCAAGACCAGAGCCCGGCGGGCCCGCATCGCCATGCGGGAGGCCCTCTCATGACCACGAACGAACCAGCGGAGGGACTCTCATGACCTGGCACGCGTCCCCCAGCCTGCTCCGCGGGTACCGCACCAAGGACCCGACGCTGCGCGCAGACGCGGTGTGGGCGGTCGAGGTGCACCTGGAGACCTGCGCCGACTGCCGGGCCGGACTGGCCGCCGAGGTCGGCCCTGACCCGTTGCTCGACCAGGTGTGGGCGGCTCTCGACCTGGACCACGAGCCCGCGCCAGCACCGCGGCGGCGGTGGCGGTGGCTCGCCACCTGGGCGACCCCCGCCATGGTGCCCTGGCTCGCGACGACCGCCCTGGTCACCGTGATCGCGTTCCTCGCCGACCTCGTCGGGTCGACCAGCGTGTCGCTCGCGTTGCTGCTCGCGCCGATCACCCCGGTGGCGGGCGTCGCGGCGGCGTGGGCGCGGGGCATCGACCCGGCACACGAGATCGTCGCGGCCACCCCGAGAGCGGGTCTGTACCTGATCCTGCGGCGCACGCTCGCGGTGCTCGTCGTGCTGATCCCGCTGCTCGCGCTCACCACGTGGACCTCACCGGTGCGGTGGCTGCTGCCCTGCCTGGTGTTCACCGTGGCCACGCTCGCGCTCGGCGGCTTCGTCGGCGTGCGCCGGGCCGCGGCCGGGTTGCTTGCCGCGTGGAGCGTGTTCGTCGTCGCGCCGAGCCTGCTCATCGCCAGTCCGCCCGCCGTGCTCGAGCCGTCCGCGCTCGTCGGTTGGGCCGCCGCGCTACTGCTCTGCGCCACCGTCGTCCGGCTGCGCGCGGACGTCTACATGCGACTGGACCGTTGATGACAAAGGCGATGACTACTGCGATGACCAACAAGGGAGACAACAGCATGCCCCGAGTCGTGACCGACGCGGAGGTCGCGCCGGCGACCTACCCGTTCGAGATCGAGGCGACCGGTCTGCGCGTCCGCGCCGGCCGGCGGATGGCCGTCGACGGCGTCGACCTGGCCCTGACCACCGGCGTGCACGGCCTGCTCGGCCCCAACGGCGCTGGCAAGACCACGCTGATCCGCGCGCTGGCCACCGTGCTGCGCCCGGCGGGCGGCGAACTGGAGCTGCTCGGCGGCGCCGGCACCCGCGAGATCCGCCGCCGGCTCGGCTACCTGCCGCAGGAGTTCGGCTTCTACCGCCGGTTCACCGTGCGCGAGTTCGTCGAGTACATGGCCTGGCTCAAGGAGCTGCCGACGGCCGACGTGCCCGGCGCGGCGCAGCGCGCGATCGAGCGGATCGGGCTCGCCGACCGGGCCGACGACAAGCTGAAGACGTTGTCCGGCGGCATGGTCCGCCGTGCCGGCATCGCGCAGGCGATCGTGAACGACCCGGCCGTGCTGCTGCTCGACGAGCCGACCGCCGGGCTGGATCCCGCGCAGCGCATGCAGTTCCGCGAGCTGTTGCGTGGCATGACCGACACGTGCGTCGTCGTCTCGACGCATCTCGTCGAGGATGTGGCCGCCGCGTGTACCGACGTGGTGCTGCTCGACGCCGGCCGGGTCGTGTTCCAGGGCGCGGCAAGGGAGCTGGCCGCCGCAGGCACCGACGCCGACGCCGGCGACAGCCCGATGGAACGCGGCTACTCGGCCATCGTCGCCATGGGCGGTGCGCGATGATCCTGCGCACCGAGCTGCGCCGGTCGGCGGCACCGGTCGTCGGCGTCGGCTTCGTCGTCGTCACGTTCGCGCTGATCTACGGGCTGTCCGGGCCGTGGCACAAGGGCACCGCGCCGTGGAACGAGCAGTGGACCGGGCTGGCACAGTGGCCCCGCTCCCTGATGATGTTCCTGTGGCCGCTCGTCCTCGGTGCCGGCGCGTGGCAGGGCTTGCGGGACAAGCGGTCGCACGTCACGGAACTGCTCGGCACGACGCCACGGCCGAGCTGGCGGCGGGCGCTCCCGCTCGTCGGCGCGATGCTGCTGGCGATGTTCGCCGGGTACCTCGTGGTGCTGGTGGTCGGCGGCGTGCAGGTGGCGGCGCACGCGTCCTACTTCCCAACGGCGTCGTTCGCGGTGGTTGGCGTGATGGTCCTCGCGCTGGCCGGCAGCGTGCTGCTGGGTGTCGGGCTCGGCCGGCTGGTGCCGTCGCCGCTGACGCCGCCGGTGGTGGCGATCCTCGCGCTGGCGGTGCAGATCGCGGCGCAGAACGGTTGGCCGCTACTGCTGACGCCCGCTTTCAACGGGCTGGACATCACCGTGTTCACCACGGTCGCGCCGGCGGTCTCGCTCAGCCAGACGGTGTGGTTCCTCGGGATCGGCGCGACCGGTTTCGGTCTGGTCGTGGCGGTCCGGGCGCGGCACCGGCTCGTCGCGCTGCTGCCGGTCGCGGTGGCCGCCGGCGTCACGCTGCCCGCGCTGTCCGGTGTGGACAGTGTGGTGGTCGCCGACCCCGGTTCGCGGGAGTTGTTGTGCGACAAGGATGTGTGCGTGACACGGGCGCACGAGTCCTACCTGACCACAGTGCGGGCCCCGGCGCGGTCGGCGCTGACCCTGTTGCGGAACCTGCCGGACGCGCCGACGTCGGTGGTGGAGATCGTCCCGGACGAGGGCTATCGCCCACCGCCCGCGAACGTGGTGCCGATGTTCGTCGGCCTTGACGCGTCCGGATATCCCGACTCGTTCCTCACCCAACCCGCGGACATCGAGCGGGAGCTGGTCGGCAACGCCGTCGTGCCGGAGTGCCGCAGAGACGGCTCGGACGGCTGGGAGGCGTACGTCGGCAACGCCGTCGCCCGCGCGGTGGCCGTCGGCTGGGCGACCGGCGCAGCGGGCCCGGTCGTGGACGACCCCAGCAGCTGGGGCGACGAATACGACCGGTTCGAGCGGGCCTGGGCGGCATTCACGACCCTGCCGGCGAACGAGCAGCGGGACCGGGTGATCGCGCTGCGCGCCGCGGCCCATGACTGCCAGCACAATCTGCTGTCCATCCTGGCCTGATCATGAGCGAGCTTGCGAGCACATCATGAACCTGTTGCTGCTGTACTTGCGGTCCCGGCAGGTGTTGGTCGGCGCGGTCGTCGCGACCGTGTGCGCGGTAGGACTGAGCATCCCCGAGTACTCGTCGCCGCTGTCCACCCAGCTGATGGCGTTGTTCGCCGTCACCGCGGTGGCGGCGGTCGCGGGCACCGGCCTTGGCGCCCCGGACCCGGCGCTGGACCGCACGGCCGCCGTGGCGTGGCACTGGCGCCGCGCCGCACACGTGCTGGCGATAGCCGCACTGGCCACCGCACTCGGCACCCTGCTCGGCCCGGCGGAAGTGGTGACCCGCAACGCGATCGGCCTCACCGGCCTGGCCGCCCTGGCGGTCACCGTCCTCGGCGGCGGCCTTGCCTGGACCCTGCCATTGACGTGGACGGCAGTGGCGGCGATGACCGCGGTCGTCACCGCGACTCCGGGCGCACCACTACTCACCTGGCCAATCCAGCCACCCGGCACCACCGCGGCAACGGTCGCCGCCTACCTGCTCGGCGGAGCCGGCGTCCTGACCTACGCGCTCGCGGGCCCCCGAGTAGCCACCGGCGCGACACCCTTCTCGTCCGTCGGCTGACCACCGGTCGCCAGGCGGATTCCCGGTGTCGAGACGTGTTCGTGCGTGATCGTCCAGGCGCCGTTCGACCGGTGGCAGCACACGGTCGACCGGACGCGAACCGTTCCCCTCGTCCCGTCCTTCCTGGTGCCGCTGGTCCTGTGCAGCAGGTGGGCGAACGCGACGTCGCCGCTCGCCGTGACGGTCAGCTCCTGCGTTTCCAGGGTGAGCGGGCCGTCGATTTCATCGAACCACCGGAGGAAGTTGCGCCGGACCTCGTCGGCTCCGGCGAACCGCAGCGGGGGGACGACGTCGAAGTAGACGATGTCGGGAGCGTAGAGCGACATCAGCCGGTCGACGTCCTTCGCCTCGCAGGCCGCGACGCGATTGTCCAGCAGGGCTCGGACCTCGGATTCGTGCGCGTTCATGACTTCCTCTCGTCAGCCGCTTTCGTCGATATGACGACGCTGGCCGGCGAAACCTGACCGCGGACGCCACGCAGCTGGGCGTCCACGCACTACCGGTCACCTGGACGGAAACGGCCCGGTAATCCCGCGCGGTGGGCGCATATCGTCGCCAGGCGGATCGGCCGCCGCGGACAGGCAGTCCGCCAGCTCGGCCAGCACCGCCGACTGGGCCACCGCGACCGTCTCAGGCCCCGGCGGACTCATCGCCTCGCGGACCCCGTACTCGGCCGCGACGGCGTTCCCCAGCCAGACTTGCGCGTCGAGTTGGGACAAGCCAAGGGCGCTGACCCGATCGGCGAACACGGTCAGCAGGGTCCGCAGTCCTTCGCTCAGCAGGGCCACCGCCGAGCCGGCCGCGTCCACGGCCATCAGGTCGACCGGCTCCGGCGCGCCGCTTGCCGCCGCGGAGGCCAGCAGCACGTGCCGCAAGTCGTGGATCCTGGCGAGCACGGTGTTCACGCCGAACGCGGTCTCCACCGCCAGCGGTGTGCCGTCCTCGCGTTCGATGACGATGACGTTGCAGATGTCCAGCAGGCCCGACGTGGTCCGGAGGGACAGGTTGGTGTTCCGCCCGCGGATGCCGTCCAGGCCGAACGCGTGCCGGTAGCGGTGCTGGTCGTACCCGTCCACCTCGACGTCGACGCCGGTCGCCTCGGCTGCGCCGACCAGGTCGGGGTCCAGGCTCGAACCGCGGATCACCATGCGGCGCTCGGCGACGCCGAGCCCGTCGCGCAGCCAGGTGATCACCGACTCCTGAACGGCCGGCAGCGATCCTGGCGGGGCCAGCGTGCCGAGCGCGACGAAATAGCACCCGAACCCGGACACCGACCCGTGTCGCTGCCAATGGGTGAGGTTGCGCAGCCGCAGCGCGGGTTGCACCAGCAGAGCCGGCTCCGGTTCGAGCAGCTCGGCCTTGAACACGCTGATCGTGGAGTTGGTGAAGCGGATGCTCGGATCATGCCGAGACACGAGCGGGAGCCGGCCCCGCTCGCGGTGGCCGAGCCGGCCGAAGTGAGCGCGGAACGACCGGATCAACTCGATCGCGGCAGCCGCCGGGTCCAGCCCAATCGCCGGATCCGGCAACGCATCGGCGCGCGGTGCGTCCACGGTCAGCCCACGATCCGCAGCGGCAGTGCGTTCGTGCCGAGGATGAAGTTCGACCGCAGTCTGCGCACCTCACCCGCCCGCTCGAACCGCACACCAAGGTCGGCAAGCCGGCCGAACAGGACTGACAGCTCGACGCCGGCCAGGGTGGCGCCGATGCACCGGTGCACACCGACACCGTAGGAAACGTGCCGGTTCGGCGTTCGGGTCACGTCGAACCGGTCGGGGTCGGCGAATTGCTCGTCGTCGCGGTTCGCCGACACGTTCCACAGGGTGACCGAGTCCCCCGCCCGCACGGTCTTGTCCCGGATCGTCACGGTGGATCGCGCCACGCGCTGCACATAGGCGTTGGTCGAGGCCCACCGCACCATCTCGTTGACCGCCGTGTCCGGCACCTCGGGCCGGCCGCTGAGCAGCTCCCATTGGTGAGCGTCGTCGACAAGGGCGAGGATGCCCGCGCACGCGGTGTAGGAAGTGGTTTCGTTGCCGCCGACGGCCACGTTCATGCAGTTGAACAGCACGTCCTCGACGCCGGCCGGCCGGCCGTTGAGTTCCGCGGCGGCCAGGATGCTGACCAGGTCCTCGCCAGGGTCGGCTCGACGCTCCGCCACCAGGTCGTCGAAGAAGTCGAAGATGTCAGCCTGCAGTCCGGCCAACCGCAATCGCTCGTCGTCGCCCGTATCCACCCACTCCGGGTCCCGGTAGCCGATCATCCGGCGGGTCATGGTGAGCAACCGGTGGGCGTCCGCCTCCGAGATCGCCATCATGGCCATCATCGCGCCGACCGGCATTGCGGGGGCGATGTCGGTGGCGAAGTCGCAGCCGCCGTCCCGCTCCATCCGTCGCACCGCCCGGTCGACCAGAACCGCGACCTGCCGGCGCACCCTGGCGACGATGGCCGGGGTGAACACGCGATGCATCACCTGGCGCAGCATCCGATGCCGCGGCGGGTCGGACGCCACCAACATTCGCTGGGACGCGGTGTCGGAAGACTTGCCGAACGAGCCGCCGACGATCGCGCCGCCCGCGGAGCTGAACGCGGCCGCGTCCTGATAGACGGCGACGATGTCCTCGTGCCGGGTGAGCGCCCAGAAACCGCCCTGCTCGGTCTCCTGCCAGTACACCGGTTCTTCGGCCCGAAGCCGCTTGAGTGCCTCGTGGTGCGCACCCGCGACGAACACGTCCGGGTCGGCGAGGTCGATGGCCGACCGGCTGGAAACGCTCATGTCTGGTCCTCGTCCTGACCCGTGCTCTCCTGACGCTGCCGGATCAGGTCGGCCAGCCGACCGAGCTCACCGATCTCCAGCACCTCCCGCGCGTTCAGCGGAACGCCCCGATCGCGTTGCACGCGGCGCTGGATCCGGAACGCGATCAGCGAGTTCCCGCCTAGCGGGAGGAACTCGTCTGTCGATCCGACCGACTCCACGGAGAGCAGGTTCTCCCACAGCGTGGCCAGGTACCGCTCGACGTCGTCCTTGGGCGCCACATGCGCCCGGAGCCGGATCAGGTGTTCGGTGGCCAGCTCGTCCAGCCGGTCCGTCGCACGCTTGCCGTGCTCGTTGGCCGGGATCTCCGTCGTCCACAGCACCGAGCTGGGCACCATGTAGTCGGGCAGCTCACGCTCGGCGAACGCGCGAAGCTCCTGCGGCGGCAACGAGTCGTAGGGCACCACGATCGCGACCAACCTGCGGTCGTCGACCGTGCCGACCGTGGTCACCGCGACGTCGCGCACGCCGGGGTGCCTGGCCAGCACCCGCTCCACCTCACGCGGCTCGACCCGATAGCCGCGGATCTTGACCTGGTCGTCCATCCTGCCAAGGAACTCCAGCACGCCGTCCGCACGCCGCCTGGCCAGGTCGCCGGTCGCGTACATCCGGGATCCGTCCGCGGCGAACGGGTCTGGCCGGAACCGCTCGGCGGTCAGGTTGGGCTGGGCGAGGTAGCCGCGCGTGACGCCCGCGCCGCCGATGTACAGCTCCCCCGCCGCGCCGGTCTCGACCTCTGCCAGGTCGGCGTTGAGCAGGTAGACCCGAGAGTCGGCCAACTCGGTACCGATCGGCACCAGGTCTGCGTCCGGCGCGACCCGCTCGACGTGGTGTCCGGAGCAGGCGGTGGTTCCCTCCGCCGGGCCATAGAGGTTGTACAGGCCGCCGGAGAACGAGCCGGACAGCAGGGTGCGGCAGGCCTCCGGCTGCAGGACGTCGCCACCGCTGAGCAGCAACCGCAGCGCGGCGAAGGCGTCTCGGTCCTCGTGCACCACGTGGTTGATCACCATGGTCGGGCACAGCATCGCGGAGATCCGCCGACGACGGAGCTCGCGCTGCAGATCCCTGGCCACCAGGTCGCTCATCGACGGCAGCACCACGACCTCGGCCCCCTGGGCAAGGGCACACCAGCATTCGAAGTGGAAGGCATCGAAGGAGATGCTGGACACCTGGCCAACCCGATCACCCGGCCCGAGCGGCGGAAGCCCTCGGTTGGTGGCGAAGTGGGCGAGATTGCGGTGCTCGAGCATGATCGCCTTCGGCGCACCGGACGAGCCAGACGTGAACAGCACCGACGCCACGTCGGTCGGCCTCGGTCCGGTGATGACGGCATCGACTCGACCGTCGCCCGAGTCCGCCGCGTCGGACCAGGCGAGGACGGCACAGCCGGGCGGGCGGGCGATCTCGTCCTCCCAACCGGGTTGCGTGAGGACCAGCCGGGGCAGGCTGTCGCGGACCATCAGCTCGCCCCGCGACCGCGGGTACCTCGGGTCGATGGCGACGTAGGCGGCACCGACCTTGAGGATGGCCACGATGCCAACCAGCAGTTCGACCCCGCGCTCCCGATAGACCACCACGCGGTCGGTACGCCGCACCCCGGCGTCGGCGAGTAGCCGGGCGACCTGGTCGGAGCGCTGGTCCAGCTCTCGGTAGGTCAGCGTGACCCGTTCGTCGCTGACCGCGGGCCGGTCGCCGTGCTCGGCAACACTGCGGCCGAACAGGTCCAGCAGCGTGGTGCCGGACCGGTTGACGGCCGAGCCGGCCAGCGCCTCGTCGTCCATGCCCCGTCGCCTGATCTCGGCCAAGCAGTCGGCGAGGGTCCCGACGAACCCGAGCGGCGTCCAGCCCTCCGGCACGGGCTTGGCCGCGAACCAGACACTGAGCCTGCCCTCGGCGTTGCCGACGATGTGATGTTCCTGCTCGGTCACGGCTTTCCCCCTCGAACTGTGGATTGCCTCGACATGGTCGAGTTGAGGAAGGACACGACCGGCGGGCCGACCGTGTCCTGGGCCAGGAGCTCCGGTCGGCTCACGTCGACCCGCATGAGCTTCGTGCCGGCCGCGCCCGGCCAGTCCCCCGTGTAGCCGTGATCGCGGGAGGCGACATTCAGCACCTCACCGCCCCACCGCGGCCAGGTCGCGTTGCTCGCCGCCACCAGGTGCACCAGCCAGTCCAGGTAGAAGCCGGTGAGCCCGTCGACCGTGTCAGCCAGCGAATCGTCGTCGGCCGCGTCGTCCTCGTCCTCGTCGTCGGCGAGAGCGATGGTCGCCAGCTTGGTCAGCCCGGACCGCATGGCCGCCACCACCGACGTCGGGTCGTTGGCGAGTGTCTCCGCATCGATCGGGTCGACCCGCGGCAGCGCGGCACCCAGCTCGGCGGCGAGCTGGGCGACCGTCACGCCGTACTGGTCGTCCAGCGCGGCCGCGGTGGCCGGCTCCCCGTCGAACGTGACCATGGGGATCGGCGACGTGCCCGCACTCAGTCTGGCGGCGACGTGCTGGGCGATCGGAGCGGCCATGCAGTAGGACAACAGCCCGGCCACCGCCTCGAACGGGCCGTGCGCCTCGATCAGTTCGTCAGCGTAGGCCGCCGCCGTGACCGCCCGCTGGAACGGCGGTCCCAGCAGATAGCGCACGTCGAATCCGTGCTCTTCCAGCCGCAGGTCGCGGACCCTGGCCTCGTCACGCCGGCCCGGGTAGTCCAGGACGAGCAGCGTCGGCCTACTCGGCGTCGTCATCGTGGATCCTCGCAGCCACTGTCCGCACCATCTGTCGCACGGTCGGTGCCTCGTACAGTTGGCGGGTCTCCAGTCGCAGCCCGTGTTTACGACGCAACCGCAACACCATCTTCGCTACCTGCAACGACGTCCCACCCTCCTCGAAGAAATTGGCGTCCCGGTCGCCAGGCGCGCTGCCGAGCACGGCTGCCCAGACATCGGCGACGATGTCGCCCGCCCGGTCATCCAGTGCCGCGCTGTCGCTGGTGTCCACCACGCCGAGGGGCGCCCCGGTGGACGGCGACCCCGGCTGACGACCGGCCAGCAGCACCGGAAGTGGCACCGCCTGGTCACGCAGCGCGTCCCGGTCGGTCTTCCCGTTCGGTGTCAGCGGAATCTCGGAGACGATCGCCCACAGTGCCGGCATGGCGTAGGGCGGCAGGTCCGCGCTCAGCCGTTCCTGCCACCGCGCCGGGGAGATCTCCGTGCCGGGTTGGGGCACGACCGCCGCCAGCGCGACGGTGGACGAGCCGGCCCGCACCCCGACCACGGCCGCGGCGGAGACCCCTTGGCAGGCCAGCAGCCGGTCCCGTACCTCGGCCAGCTCGACCCGATGCCCACCGATCTTGACCTGGTGGTCGCGCCGGCCAAGAAACCGCAGCCGACCGGCGCCGTCCCAGCGCGCCAGGTCGCCGGTGCGGTACATCCGCTCGCCGGTGTCCGGAGCCGACAGACCGAACGCGGCGTCGGTGGCAGCCGGGTTCTCCAGGTAGTCCACGGCCAGTCCCGAGCCGGTGGCACACAGTTCTCCGACGGCTCCGGGGGGGACCAGCTCGCCGTCCTGGTCGAGCAACAGCACGCCAGTACCCGGCGCCGGCGTGCCGATCGGCAGCGGATCGTCCACATCGGACGGATCGGCCACCGCGTGGTAGCTGGTGAAGGTGCCGTTCTCGGCGGGGCCGTAGCCGTTGACCACGACCGTGTCGGGGCAGGCCGCCGACACGGCTCCCGCCGCGTCCGGGGCGACCACCTCGCCGCCGGTGTAGACGGTGCGCAGGCCGCGGAAGCACTCCGGCCGATGCGTGCCGATCACTCCGAACAGCCCGGCCGGTATCCACGCCACGGTGATGCCGCGCGCCAGCACGAAGTCGGCAACGCGGTCGGCGGTCGGGATCGGGTCCGGGTGGATCTCCAGGCTCGCCCCGGCGGCCAGCGCGCCGTACATCTCGAACGGGCTCAGGTCGAACGCGGGCGGGGCGATGCGCATCATCCGGTCGCCTGGCCGGCACACCGGCTCGGCACCGGGCACCGACGTCACCAGCCGGAGGATGGGGGCGCTGGTCAACCGGATCGCCTTCGGCACGCCGGTCGAGCCCGACGTCAACATGACGTAGGCGATCCGCCGAGGGTCCGGTGGCAGCGGCGGGGGAAGCGGTCCGTGGTCCGCCCCGACGGCCGTCGGGTCGGCGGCCGCGACCGTCCGACAGCCGGCCGGGGCGAGGGTGAGCATGCGGGCCAGCACCTCGCGGCCGGTGACCAGCAGCCCTGGACGAACCACCGCAAGCGCCTGCCGGATCCGGTTGTCCGGATCGGACTCGTCGAGTCCGAGGTAGGCCGCACCGATGCGCAGCGCGGCCAGCGCCGTGACGATTTCCTCGGCAGAGCGGGGGAGCACGTAGCCAACCACGTCACCGGCGCCGATCCCCTGCGCCACCATCGCCTCGGCCTGCCGCTCGGCGGCCATGACCAGCTCGCGATAGGTGAGCACCCTGGCCGGGTCACCATCCCGGACGGCAACGGCGTCCGGGTGTCGACGGGCCACGGCCGACACCGCGTGCCACAGGTCGGTGTCCCGGTCGGGTACCGGCAGTCCGTCACGCAGTGCGGCGAGCCGGCGCCGCTGGACCACGCTGATCGTGCGGACCGCGCGCAGCGGCCGGTCTCGGTCGCCACCGAACTCGACGAGCGTGGCAGATACCGCATCCAGCAGTTCGGCTACCTCCTCCGGGGTGTGCACCGCGGTGGCGTGGTCGCAGACGAGGTCCGGCGAGCCGGTGTTGTTCCAGGTCTGCAGCACCAGGTCGAATCCCACCCCGCCGCAGAACCCCTCGAACAGCTCGACCCGAACCGGCCCCTCGGCGAGGTGGCGGTTCCGCAGCTCGTCGTTGGGCGCCAGCACGGCCTGCACCAGCGGTGGGCGGCGGGGGTCGTGCGGCACGCCCAACCGGCGCGTCAGGTCCTCGAACGGCACGTCCGCGGCACGCATGGCGGCGGTCAGGTCGTCGGCGACGCCGGTGAGGTACTCGGCGATGGCGGCGTCGTCGCGCAGCCGGCAGCGAACCGGCACCAGCTGCACGGCAGCGGCGACCAGCCCGTCCCATCCCGGTCGGTGCCGGCCAGCGGTCGGCATTCCGATCACGACCTCCGGCACCCCGGCGCGCCTGGCGAGCACCGCGGCCCAGGCGGCGAGGAGCACCGCCGACCGGCTCAGCCCGAGGTCGGTGGCCGTGTCTGTCCACGCCGCCACCGCCCGCGCGGACAGCGCACCGCGCTGTCTGGCTGCCGAGAGGTCCTGGTGCGCCGGTCGGGTCAGGTCACCCGGTAGCTCCAGCGCGAGGGGCGCATCCTCGAGCTCGGCCACCCGCGCCTGCGCCAGCCGATCGAGTTGTCCGGACTCGCGCAGGCCCGCGTACTCGGCGCACACCACCGCCGGCTCTGCCGAGTCCGGTAGTGATCGGCCGGCCAGCAGCGCGGCCAGCTCGCGGAAGAGCACGCCGAACGACCAGCCGTCCAGCAGCGCGTGGTGGGCCAGGACGGACACCAGCACCGGCTGCCCTGGTCCGTCCGGTTCGCCGAGCACCTCGGTGACGGTCAGGTGCACCGGCGGTCGGCGCAGCGGATCGAGCAACCGCCCACTCGCCGCGGCCATACCGGCGTTGACCAGGTCGACCGCCCGCTGGCCGTGCGGGACCCGGATCGTGGCGCGGTGGATCCGCGGCGCCGCCACGGAGTGCACGGCGCGCAGCAGGCCGTCGTCGGCATCCTCGGCCGGCACGAAGTAGGTCCGCAGCGACTCGTGCCGCCGCACCAGTTCGCGCACCGCGGCGACCACATCGTCGCCGGTCACCGGCGGGTGGCCGGGCTCGGTGCGGATCTCGCCGGTGAACAGCAGGTGGTACGCCCGGTCGTCGGGACCTTCGGCGCCACGAAGCATTCCCGCCTGGCCCGGCAGGGCCGGCCGGTGTCGATCCGTGGCGGGTGGCTGATCGACGGCGACCGGCGCGCGCCGGGTGGCCGCGTCCAGCACCTCCCCAACGGGCGTCCGGGAGATCAGGCCGGCCAGCGAGACATCCCAGCCGTCGCGGGCGCAGGCCGCGACGAAGTCGATGGCCTGCAGGGACGACCCGCCGAGCATCGGGAAGGACTGGTCACCGGCGACGGCGGCGACCACCGGATCGGCGAGTCCGAGCGCGCCGGCCAACCGCGTGCGCAGTTCGGTACGACTCATGCACGCGCTCCGGTGCTGCTGGTCGTCGGCGCGGGTTGCTCGACCGGGACCTCGGTCAGCGACTCGGGTTGGGTCTCGCGCAGGAACGCCATGCACAGGCAGGTCAACACCGCCGCGGCGAGCACCATCGCCGGAACCCACCAGATGTTTCCAGTCCACTCGCGAACCCGGTCGGCGACGATTGGCGCCAGCGCGCCGCCGATCAACCCGCCGGCATTCGAGGCCAATGCCAGCCCGGTCAGCCGGACCCTGGTTTCGTACACCCCGGACAGGTAGGCCGCCTGCGGCGCGGCGTGCATGGCGAAGAACGTCATCGCGACCGAGAACCCGATGATGAGCAGCGGCGTACTCCTGGCCTCGACAAGCATGATCAGCGGGAACATCCAGGCGGCGCCGAAGATCGCGCCAAGCATCACCACCCTGCGCCGGCCGAACCGGTCGGACAGGCCGGCCCAGAAGAGGTTGGCCACCGCCTGCACCGCGACCGAGATGGTGGTCGCCGCAAGCATCGAGTCCTCGGAGATCTCCAGCTGCTTGGTGCCGTATGAGAAGACGAAGGTGTTCACCGTGTAGTAGAGGACGTTGCCGAACAGCATCGCCCCGATGGCGAGCAGCAGCACTCGCGGCGAGTAGCGCACCACGGCCCACAGCGGCATCTTCTTGGGCACGTCGGCAGTGGCCTCGAAGACCGGCGTCTCCCGGATGGTCAGCCGGATCCACACGCCGAACACCATCAGCACCACGCTGGCGAGGAACGGCACCCGCCAGCCCCAGGCCTCGAACTGTGCGTCGGTCAACGTGCTGCTCAGCACGAAGAACGCGCCGTTGGCCAGCAGAATGCCGATAGCGGAGCCCGAGCCGGTGAAACCGGAGTAGAAGCCACGCCTGCCCACCGGGGCGTGTTCCATGGCCAGCACTGAGGATCCGGTGTTCTCGCCGGCCACCGCGAGCCCCTGAATCAGCCGGAGCGCAACCAGGAGGATCGGTGCGAACGACCATTGGTCGTAACTGGGCAGCAGCCCGATGAGGAGCGTGGCCGACCCCATCAGGATCAGCGTCACCACGAGCACCCGCGGCCGGCCGTACCGGTCGCCGAAATGACCGAACAGCAGCGCACCGAAGGGCCGCGCGACGAACGCGATGCCGATCGAGGCGAAGGACAGCAGCGTGGACGTCGATGCCGAGTACTCCGGGAACATCAGCTTCGGGAACACCAGGAGGGCGGCGAAGGTGTAGCTGAAGAAGTCGAAGTACTCCATGT
>Ga0193742_1001091_pt1 | contig 16870 bp, 15 predicted proteins | sample L2c1metaG_FD_165511 | JGI IMG/M metagenome (GOLD analysis project Ga0193742, IMG submission 165511) | Soil microbial communities from a riparian zone of the East river system, Colorado, United States - L2c1 | ecosystem: Environmental > Terrestrial > Soil > Riparian zone | place: USA: East River... | reverse complement strand
GCGGTGTCCACAGCAATGACCAGCACAACAATCAAGGGTAGCCAGTACCCGACCAAAGGAACCTCAGGGGACCGTGACGACAGCCAGCCACCACCCACCTGCTGTCCGCACCCTCCGCTGGAACGCAACCAACACTTCTAATTCCCGGGGAGGCGGAACTGCTCGACGACCTCGGGGAGGTCGGTGAGCCGCTGGATCACGGCGTCGGGCTCCACGTCGACGGCCACCTTCTGGTACTCGGGGATGTCGCTGTGCGGCACCAGCACGGCACGCATGCCGGCGGCCTTCGCGCCGGAGATGTCGTCGTAGACGCGGTCCCCGACGTACACGCAGTCGGCCGGGTCGTCGACCCCGACCGCCGCCATCGCGGCCTCGAACGCCGCCGGGTGCGGTTTCGTGTACTCCAGGTCCGAACTCCAGACCAGCGCGTCGAACAGGTGCAGGACGCCGTCGCGGCGCAGCACCTCCTCGTGCCACTCGCGCGGCCACGGCGTCGAGGACAGGACGCCGAGACGCAACCCCTTGGCCCGCAGCGCCTCGACGGTCGGCGCGACGTCCGGGTCGGTGTAGGTCGACGGGTCCCAGAAGGTGCGGTAGGCGGCCATGCCGTCGTCGTGGTGCGGCGCGTTCGCGGCGGCCAGCACCTGGGCGATGGTGAACGCCTTGTGGTGGTCGCGCGCGACGGTCCAGTGCGCCTCCTCCGCGGCCACGATCGCCTGCGCGACGGCCGCGGCCCGCTCGGCGTCGCCGGGGTGGAGGTGGTCGGCGTAGCTGCGCCACGCGGCCACGTAGTCAACCGGGTACCAGGGGGTGAGCGTGCCACCCCAGTCGAAGATCACCGCGCGCATGCTCTCCAGCCTACGTGCGCCGACTCGCCGTACCCGAACCGTCAACTCACCGTGTTTGAAACGGGGACTCGCGGTGTTTGAAACGGGGACTCGCGGGGGTTCATGGGCGCCAGCGGGTCGCCCAGTTTCCTGACGGGGTCACCTCGGCGAGACGGGAGTCGTCCGCGCGGCGGGTCAGCGTGACCAGCAGGTGGTCCTCGGAGAGGCGCTCGCCGCCCTCGCCCCACTCGATCACCACCGCCGCCTCGACCAGCTCGGTGTCGAGGTCCAGGTCGTCGAGCTGCCCGAGCTCGCCGCCCAGCCGGTAGGCGTCCACGTGCACCAGCGGGATCCCGCGCCCGCCAGGGGCGGGACGGTGCTCGCGGGCGATGATGAAGGTCGGCGAGCTGACCCGCCCGACCACGCCGAGACCGTCCGCGATCCCCTTGGCCAGCACGGTCTTCCCGGCGCCGAGCGGCCCGGACAGCAGCACCAGGTCACCGGGCTCCAGCAGCGCCCCGATCCGGCGACCGAACCGCAGCGTGTCGCCCTCGGTGCGTAACTCCACGCTCATCCCCGCCGCCACCACTTGCGCCGCGCGGCGTCCCGGCCGTACGCGCACTGCTGCAGCAACATCACCAGGTGGTCGTTCACCAGCTGCGGCTCCTCCAGCATCACCATGTGCCCGGCGCCGCGCACCCGCACCAGCTCGGCGTCCGGCAGCTCGAACGCGATCCGCTCGGCGTGCGAGAACTGCGTCATCCGGTCCGCGTCGCCGCTCAGCACCAGCACATGCGCGTGCTTGAGGCCGGCGAGCGCGGCGTAGCGGTTGTGGGTGCCGAGCGTGCCGATGAAGTCCGCGAGCACCCGCACCGGGTTCGCGTCGAGCATCGTCATCGTGAAGTCCACCAGGTGCGGGCTGACGTCCTTGTTGCCGAACGCCAGCGAGCGCACCGCCCGCCTGGTCAGCTGGCCGCCCGCCGCGCGGACGAACTCGACCATGCCCGGCCGCCAGTCCGCGAGCCTGCCGAGGTTGTGGGTCAACGGGTTGTAGCGCGACAGCAGCGGCCTCGGCAGCCCGCGCTTGCCGATCTCACCAGCGGACGTGCCGATCAGCGCGACCCCGTACACCTGCTCCTCGAACAGCTCCGGCCGCTGCTCGGCCAGCGCCATGATCGTCATGCCGCCCATCGAGTGCCCGACGAGCACCATCGGGCCGGCCACCTTCTCGATGACCTCGCCGAGGTCGGCGCCGAGCTGGTCGATCGTGCTCGACGCCTCGTTCGCGCGGCCGGAGCGGCCGTGGCTGCGCTGGTCGTACAGCACCTGCCGCACCCGCGGCTCGGTCAGCCGCGCCAGCGCCTGCCGCTGGTAGTGCCAGCTCTGCCGGTTCAGCGCGAAGCCGTGCACGAACACGACGGTCAGCACCGGCTTGCCGCCGTCGGCCGGGTCGACCTCCTCGACCGACAGCTCGATGCCGTCCTCGGTGAGCACGGTGTACTCGCGGTCCGGCCGCAACGCGCCCAGCTTTTCCCCGACCGGCTGCTCCCCGCGCCGTCGCGCCAGCCCGACCGCGATCGCGGTGCCCGCCGCCGCGACACCGATCGCGCCACCGATCAGGGCACCGACCTTCTTCGACACCGTCACCGATAGCTCCGCGTGATCCTCGGCCGGTACATCCCGGTGACGACCTCGTAGTCGATCGTGTCGAGGACGTCGGCCCATTCGGTCGCGGTCGGCTCGCCGAGCGTGCCCGCGCCGAACAGGACGACCTCGGCGCCGTCGGCGACCGCGTCGTCCCCGCAGTCCACCACGAGCTGGTCCATGCAGACGCGGCCGACGATCGGGCGCCGCCGCCCGGCGAGCCACACGTCCATCCGGCCGGACAGCGCGCGGGACACGCCGTCCGCGTAGCCGACCGGCACGAGCGCCAGCGTCGTGTCCTCCTCGGCGGTCCACGTGTGACCGTAGGAGACGGACTCGCCGGCCGCGACCCGTTTGGTGAGCGCGACCGACGACCGGAACGTCATCGCCGGGCGCAGGTCTTCCCGCTGTGACGACGACGGTGGCAACGGGTTCAGGCCGTACATCGCGATGCCGACACGCACCAGGTCGAAGTGCAGGTCCGGCCTGCTGAGCGTGGCGGCCGAGTTCGCGAGGTGCCGCAGTGGACGCAGGCCCGCGGCGACCGCGACGTCGTACGCCGTGGCGAAACGCGCGGCCTGCCGGTCGATCGACGGGTGGCCCGGCTCGTCGGCGCACGCGAGGTGCGACCAGACGGCGACGACCTCGACGTGCCCGTCGGACTGGGCCTTCGCCGCGGTGTCGACCAGGTCGGGCCACCGGTCGGCGGGGCAGCCGTTGCGCGAGAGGCCGGTGTCGATCTTGAGGTGGACCCGCGCGGTGCGGTCGGCGGCCCGCGCGGCGGCGACCACCGCGGCCAGCTCACGCACGCTCGACGCGGACAGGTCGACGTCGGCGGCGACACCGGGCGCGAGGTCGGTGTCTACCGTGTCGAGCCAGCTCAGGACCGGTGCGGTGATGCCACCCGCGCGCAGCGCGAGCGCCTCGGCGAGCGAACAGGAGCCGAGCCAGCCCGCACCCGCCGCGAGCGCGGCGCGGGCTACGGGCAGCGCGCCGTGCCCGTAGGCGTCGGCCTTGACGACGGCCATGGTCGCGGCGCCGGCCGCGCGCGCGGCGAGGAGCGCGACGTTGTGCCGGATGGCGTCGAGGTCAACGACCACCTCGGCCCGTGGCGGCTTCTGATCAGGCATGACGTCTTTCATGGTCGCACAGCGTCCGGCATTCGTTAGGGCTGCCCGACTGCGGCCCGCGCCGCCCGGATGGCCTTCGGGATCGCCCGCAGGATCCGGGACGCGGGCGCGGGCGCGCCGGCCGCCGCCAGCTCACCCGCTTTCACGTGCACCCAGCTCGCGCAGCCCGCCGCCAGCCACGGGTCCATGCCCGTCGCCAGCAGCGCGCCGATCAGACCGGTCAGCACGTCGCCGGACCCCGCGGTCGCCAGCCACGACGACGTGGCCGGGTTCACCAGCGTCCGGCCGTCCGGCGCGGCCACGACCGTGGTGTTTCCCTTCAGCAGCACCACACTGTCCAGCCGGGCGGCGAGCGCGCGGGCCGCCACGACCCGGTCGGCGCCCAGCTCGATGCCCAGCGGCTCGGCGATCCGCGCGAACTCGCGGTCGTGCGGCGTCAGCACCACCGGCGCGTCCGGCTCACGGGCGTCCCAGAGGGCCGGGGTCGCCGCGAGCAGCGTGATCCCGTCGGCGTCGACGCACGTCGGGACGCCGTCCGACAGCACCTCGGTCAGGATGTCCCTGCCGGCCGCCCCGGTGCCGAGACCGGGGCCGACCACCCACGCCTGCACGCGGCCGGCGTCGGCGACCGACCCGGTCGCGACCAGCTCCGGCCAGCGGCCGCGTACCTCGTCGGCCGCCCAGCCCGCGTACCGGACCATGCCGGACGTCGCCAGGACCGCGGCGCCGCACGACAGGACCGCCGCGCCGGGATAGGTCGCCGAGCCGGCGGCCACGCCTGTCACACCTTGCGTGTACTTGTCGTCGGTCGGGCCCGGCACGCGCCACGCCCAGCCGACGTCCGCCGCGCCCAGCGCGATCATGTCCGGGTCGGGCAGCTCCGGGGTGAGGCCGAGGTCGACGAGGTGGACCACGCCGCAGCGCACCGCGCCGAGGACGTGCACCGGCTTGCGGGCGCCGAACGTGACGGTCACGTCCGCGGCCACGGCCGGGCCGTCGACCGCGCCGGTGTCCGGGTCGACGCCGCTCGGCAGGTCCACGGCCAGCACCGGCGCATGGACCCGGGCGACCAGCTCGGCCGCCGCCGGCCGCAGCGGACCCCGCGCGGACAGGCCGACGATGCCGTCGATCACGAGGTCGGGGTCACCGACGTCGTCCGCGACACGGCCGCCGGCACGGTTGAACGCCGCCAGCCCCGCCGCGTGCGCCCGCTCCGGCGCCAGCAGGACGGCCGTCACCGCGACGGCACGCCGCCGCAGGAACACGCCGGCCCACAGGGCGTCGCCGCCGTTGTTGCCGGCGCCGACCAGCAGCGTCACCCGCCGGCCGGCCACGCCGCCGGTGTGCTCCCGCAGCATCTGGAGCGCGTAGGTGGCGACCCCGAAGGCCGCCTTGCGCATCAGCGCCCCGTCCGGCGTGCGCGCCAGCAGCCGGTCCTCGGCCGCCTTGACCTGCTCGACCGTCCACACCCCAAGCACGGCGCTACTCCACCGTGACGGACTTGGCGAGGTTGCGCGGCTTGTCGACGTCGTAGCCGCGGGCCCGCGCGATCTCCGCGGACAGCACCTGCAGCGGCACGGTCGCGACCAGCGGCTGGAGCAGCGTCGGCACCGCCGGGATCTCGATCAGCACGTCGGCGAACGGCCGGACCGTCTCGTCGCCCTCCTCGGCGAGGACGATCGTGCGTGCGCCGCGGGCCTGGATCTCGGAGATGTTCGACACCATCTTCGCGTGCAGCACGGCCCGCCCCTTCGGCGACGGCATCACGATGACGACCGGCAGACCCTCCTCGATCAGCGCGATCGGCCCGTGCTTGAGCTCACCCGCCGCGAAGCCCTCCGCGTGCATGTAGGCCAGCTCCTTGAGCTTCAGCGCGCCTTCGAGCGCCACCGGGTAGCCGACGTGCCGGCCGAGGAACAGCACCGCCTTCGAGTCGGCCAGCTCACGGCCGAGCGCACGCACCTGGTCGACCGTGCCGAGCACCCTGCGCACCGCGTCGGGCATCGCGGACAGCTCGGCGAACTCGCGGGCCACCTCGTCCGGGTACTTGGTGCCGCGGGCCTGCGCCAGCGCGAGCCCGACCATCAGGTTCGCGGCGATCTGCGCGAGGAACGTCTTCGTGGACGCGACGCCGACCTCCGGACCGGCGTGGGTGTACAGCACCGCGTCGGACTCGCGCGGGATCTGCGCGCCGTTCGTGTTGCACACGGCCAGGACACGGGCCTTCTGCTCCCGCGCGTGCCGCACGGCCTCGAGCGTGTCGGCGGTCTCGCCGGACTGCGACACGGCGACGACCAGCGTCGCGCGGTCCAGCACCGGGTCGCGGTAGCGGAACTCCGACGCCAGCTCGACCTCGACCGGCAGCCGGGTCCAGTGCTCGATCGCGTACTTCGCGACCAGGCCGGAGTGGTACGCGGTGCCGCAGGCGACCACGAACACCTTGTCCACGTCCCGCAGGTCCTGGTCGGTCATGCGCTGCTCGTCGAGGACGATCCGGCCGTCGACGAAGTGGCCGCGCAGCGTGTCGGCCAGCGCCGTCGGCTGCTCCTCGATCTCCTTGAGCATGAAGTACTCGTGGCCGCCCTTCTCGGCGGCCGACAGGTCCCAGTCGACGTGGAACGGGCGAGTCTGCGCCTCGGTGCCGTCGAAGTCGGTCACCGCGTAGCCGTCGCGGCTGATGGTGATGACCTGGTCCTGGCCCAGCTCCACGGCGTCGCGGGTGTGCTCGATGAAGGCGGCCACGTCGGAGGCGACGAACGTCTCCCCGTCACCGACCCCCACCACCAGCGGCGAGGACCGCCGCGCGGCGACGATCAGGTCCGGCTCGTCGACGTGCGTCACGACCAGTGTGAACGCGCCGGACAGGCGGTGGCAGACGGCACGCATGCTCGCCGGCAGGTCGCCTTTGGTGTCGCCGCTCTCGTAGGCGGCGCCGATCAGGTGCGCGACGGTCTCGGTGTCGGTGTCGCTGGTCAGCTCGATGCCGGCGGCCTCCAGCTCGGCACGCAGCGCCGCGAAGTTCTCGATGATCCCGTTGTGCACCACCGCGACCCGGCCGGTCGTGTCGCGGTGCGGGTGGGCGTTGCGGTCCACGGGCGGCCCGTGGGTCGCCCACCTGGTGTGTCCCATGCCCGCCGTGCCGGCGAAACCGTCCCGCCCGACCTCGTCTAGGCGGTTCTCGAGGTTGGCGAGCCGCCCGGCCTTGCGCTCGACCGCCAACTGCCCCGGGCCGGTCAGCACGGCGACGCCGGCCGAGTCGTACCCGCGGTACTCGAGTCGTCGCAGCCCGTCGACCACGACGTCCAGGGCCTGGCGATGGCCCACGTATCCCACGATTCCGCACATGCTCGAGAGGGTAACGAGGCGGTCTCGGCCCGCCTGCGCGGCCATCGGGCGGCCGGACGGCTAAGGTCCCTGGGCATGGCGGCGTCCAAGCCCAAGCATCTGCTCGAGGAACTGTTCCACCGCGGCCCGCATCAGGTGCTGCGGGGCGACTTGGCGCTCATCGGGCTGCCCGGTCTGGTGCTGACGCCGCGCGCCGGCCTCGGGCTGCCTGCGGTCGCGTTCGGGCACGGGTGGCTGCAGCCGCCCGACCGCTATCTGGGGCTGTTCCGGCACCTGGCGTCGTGGGGCGTCGTCGTCGCGGCGCCCGCCACGCAGCGCGGACCGCTCGCGTCGCACCGGCTGTTCGCCGCCGACCTGCGTACCGCGCTGGACGTGTGCGCCGGCGTGCGCCTCGGCGACGGCGACATCAGCATCGACCCCTCGCGGCTCGGCCTGGCCGGCCACTCGACCGGTGGCGGCGCCGCGGTGCTCGCCGCCGCCGACGACTCGCGGGTGCGCGCGGTGGCCACCCTCGCCGCCTCACAGACCAAGCCGTTCGCGACCGACGCCGCCGCCCGGTGCTCGATGCCCGCGCTGCACCTCGCCGGCGGGAAGGACATCGTCGCGCCCGCGGTCGGGCACTCCCGGCTGATCGCGGCGAACTGGGGCGGCCCGGCGCAGTTCCGGGTGCTCCCGAAGACCGACCATCTCGGGTTCACCGAGGGCAAGCACTGGAGCGGGCTGCTGATCCCGGGGTCATCGGACCACGCGGCGCTGCGGTTGTCCCGGGCGCTGCTCACCGCGTTCTTCCTCGTGCATCTCGCCGGGGAGGACCGGTTCCGGCCCTTGCTGGAGGCGGACGTCAAGGGCGCCGCCATCGAGGACACCGACGAGCTGGTCGTGTCCTGACCCGCTTCCCCGGCCGCGCCGTCGCAACCTCAGGGCACGCCTCCGGCCCCCGGAATCCAGCCTAGCCACGAGCACCGACGGCGTCGGCGCACGCGAAGGCGGTTGTCCACAGCCCGACGCGCGCAGGGCCGGGTGAGCGCGCGGCTCACCCGGCCCGACGTCAGCGCTTCGGGGTCTTCGGCTTCTCGGTGGGGTCCCGGCCCACGACGCCGCTGAAGTTGGCTGCCGGGTCGACGTCGTCGAACAGGGAGCCGGTGGTCTTCCACTTGCTTTGGCGTGTTTGGTCGCCGCCGCCCTGGCCCTGGCCGCCGCCCATGCCGCCCATCGGCATGCCGCCGCCCATGGGGGCGCCGCCCGCGCCACCCGCGGCGCCGCCCGCGCCGGCTCCCGCGGCGGCCGCCGCCGCCCGGTCGCCGCCGGTGTCCGGGGCCTGGGCGCCCACCATGGCGCCCGGGCCGGCCGCCGGGCCCGGGGTCTCGGCGCCGCCGAAGCTGCCGCCGCCACCGCCCACGCCGCCACCACCCGCGCCGCCACCGCCGGCGCCGCCCGGGTCGCTGCCGAGGCTCGACGGGGTCGCCACGTCGGGCACGTCCGCGCCGCCCGGACCGGGCAGGTCCGTGTCGGCGCCCGCGTCGAAGTCGAAGTCGAAGTCGTAGGTGGCCGGTGTGCCGTCGTCGACGGTCATCTTCATCTGGGCGCTCTGGCCCGGGGGCTGCTCCAGCGTGATGGCGGCGTCGCCGTCCTGGATCACGGCCTTGCCGTCCTGCGCCTTGATCACGCCGTCCTCGTAGGTCTCACCCGGCTCGTCCGGGGTGAAGTCCACCTCGTACTCGCGCGGGTCGCCCTCGCCGTCGTCGACGGAGACCTTGCTGCGGCCGCGCGCGTCGGGCTGGCCGACGGTGATCGTGCGGTTGCCGTCCTTGATCGTCACTTCCTTCGGCGCGCCACCGGCGCCCGGCGTACCGATCCCGCCAGGACCCGTGCCGGTCGACGAACCGGGCACCGGCAGACCGGTGATCGGGTCGATCGCACCCGGGGCGACGCTGCCCGGGGGCGTGTTCACCCCGGACGGGGTGGTGCCCGACGGCGACGTGATGCCCGACGGGTCGGTGCCCGTGCTGGCCCCCGGCGTCGGGATCTCCGGCATCGACGGCACCGCGCTCGGCGTGGTCGACGGCGGCGGCGTGGACACCGGCGGCGGCGTCGACGAGGACGGCGGCGGCGTCGAGCCAGGCGGGTTCTGCGTGCCCGGCGGCTGCTGGGTGCCCGGGGGCTGCTGCGTGCCGGGCGGCTGGTTCGGGTTCGGCTGCCCAGGCGGGGGCGCCTCGCCGAACTTGTTCTCGTACTCCTTGAGATAGACGTTCAACGTGTCGTAGTGCGAGTTGACCGCCTCGAGAGCGTCGTCACAGGCCTGCTTGAAGTTGACGTACAGCGTCTCGTGCAGGTCGGCGTTGAACGAGTCGCGGATCCACTTCTTGCACTCGCGGATCACGTAGTCCTTGTTCTCGGAGTTCAGGTCGCAGTCGTCGGCGCGGATCGTGGACTCCAGGTTGCTGCCGCACACCGAGTCCACCCACGCCGCGACCTCGAGGATCTTGTCGTGGTCCTCGTCGCCGATGTTGCCGGCCGCCAGATCGACGACCTTCATCGCGATCTCCGGGGTCGCGCTGCCGACCGTGCCGCGCGTGTTCTGGTACAGGGCGATGACGTCGTTCGCCTTGTCCTTGCACGCGGTGAAGATGTTCGTGACCGCGGTGTCGATCATGTCCGGCGCGGTCTGCAGGTACTCCAGCAGGTCCGTGACGTTGGGCGTGAGCTTCGTCGAGTAGTACTGGTACGACGAGTTCGCCGCGGGGCCCGTCCACTCGCGGTACAGCGAGTTCAGCTCCGTCTCGGTATTGCCGTTCAGCTCCGTCAACACCCCACTCGCATCACGAAGCCGCGCCGCGTCATCAAGAAAATTCTTGAACGAGATCCCCAACTGCTCGTCAAACCGAGTCTTGATGTCCTCTTCCAACTTGATCTTCCCGTACCGACCCAAAGTGTCACTCGGCACCTTGTCGTTGACCGGAAGGAACTCCTCGAAGATCCGCAACGCGGGGCGCGCCTTCTCGAACAGCTCGTCCGACTTCTGCACACCGGTGGACGAGCCCTCCTGCGGGGCCTGCATGTCCTCCAGCTCGGAGCGGCCGTTCTCGACGCCCTCGTCGGCCATGCGCGCCGCGTAGCCGGACTCCTCCGCGTCCTTCTCGGCCATCTCGTAGACGTCGTCGGTGCCGAGGCCGAACTGCGCGCCGGCCGCGTCGGCGCCGTCGATGTTGTAGTGCGCCTTGGTGCCGTCGACGTAGTCGGTGACGTCGTCCGGCAGGTTCTCGGTGACACCGAAGGGGCCGGCGTTCTCCTGGACGTACGCGGCAAGGAGCATCTCCTTGAGATCCGCGGAAACGTAGGGGTCGTCCAGGACGGACCGGACCTCTTCCCAGGACTTGCTCACATCCCGCCCCCGGACTGCGTCACCGTCGTCTGGGCGCCCGTCTCGGTCGTCGCGTAGGTCGTGCCGGAGTCACCGAGCTGGCCCGCGAAGGCGACGAGGTTGTCGCACATGGCGGTCGACGCGGTGCCGAGCGCCTCAACGGCGGCGGCGTAGTCGGGCTGGAACTCCTGGTGCGTGGTGTGGACGCCGAACTCGGCCGGCTTCACCTTGGCGGGCTTGACCTCGTCGACCTCGCCCTTGGCGTCCTCGGCCTTGGTGCTGATGTTGCGGCCCGCCGACGACATCTGCCCGCGGTCGGTCGTGTAGCCGTCGGGGGCGGCCACCCCCGGCCCCTGGGTGTTGCTCGTCGAGCTGGGCGGCGGGGTGGAGCTGCTGGGCGGCGTGTTCACGGTTGGAGTCCCCCTCCACTATGGCTGTGCGCGATCACGTCGTTCGACGCGCGCCCGCAACGACCGGTGCCGTCGCATCTGCACACAGAATGTACCGACCCGCAGGTGACGGCGCGTGCTGCCCGAAAATTTGCATCCGCTACCGAAGCCAGGTCCGCCCCGACATGTCGTCGTCGCCCTCCGGCCGGGGCGGCCGGCGGCGCACCGGCTTGTGCTCGGGCAGCGGGGTGGGGGCGGGCTCCGGCAGTGGAGTGTCGTCCCGGTCCTCCGGGGCACCGAACTTGAGCGTGCGCGACGGCTGGGGCACGTCCGTCGGCTGCTCCGGCTCCGGCTCCGCCGGCGGCGTCGGCCGCGGCGCCGGCGCCGGCCTGACCTCCTCGGCGGTCTGCCGTTCCACGCGGGCCTGGCGGAACTCGTCGCCGCCGAGCGCGAGGGTCGAGGGCTTCGGCTTCGGCTTGGCCTCCGGTTCCGGCTCCGCCGGCTGCGCGGCGGCCTTGACCTGCTCGTCCAGCGCCTGCCGCTCGATCTCGCGCTGCTCGAGCAGCTCCTGCACCGACTTGTCGATGTCCTCGGACTGCTGGCGGATCTCACGCAACGCCCGGAGCCCGTCGGTGGTGATCTCCTCGAGGCGACGCCGCGTGGCGTCGGGGTCGATCTCGTACAGGGGCATCCGGACTTCTCCTACCGCGACTCGAGATCTTCCTCGCCGAGAACGCCGTGCATGCTGTAGACGGGGTCGCCGGCCGCGAAGAGGTCGCCGTGCACGCTCCAGCCGGAGCCGGCGCGACCGCCGTCCGGTCCGGCGCCACCGGCGCCGCCCATCATCGGCATGCCCGCGCCGGCCATCCCGCTGGCCGCCGGCTCCTGCTGCCCGGAGTCGGCCGGACTGTCGTCGACGCTCGCCAGACCGGCGTCGCCGTCGGAGTCATCCGACGCCAGCTGGTCCGACTCCAGCACACCGGACACCGAGCCGCTCGGGTCGCCGTGCCATGCCTGCGTGGTGGTCGCGTGCTCCGGCGCGGCGGGCGGCGTCGATCCCTCGGCGACCGCCGGGTCGGCGCTCTCCGGGTCGTCGGTGGTCGGGGCGTCCGGCGTGGTGGTGTCAGTGGTGTCGGAGGTGTCGGAGGTCTGCGCGGCGCCCTGCGACGTGCCGGGCACGGCACCCGGTGCGGCCGCCGCGGTCGGATCCGTGGTGGCGTCGGTCCCGGTCTCGGCTGCCTCGGCGAAGTCGACGGTGTAGGTCGTCGGGGTCCCGCTGCCGTCGTCGACCGTCAGGGTGATCGAGTCCGGGGCGAACAGCGGCCGCTCCGCGGTGATCGTCATCGCGCCGTCCTGGATGACGCACTTGCCGTCGGACCGGGCCGGCACCTGCTCGACGGCCTCGCCGGCATCGACCGGCTGGCCGTCCGGGCCGACCGCGGGTTGTCCCTGCGGCCCGACGCCGGCGGGGTCCGACGACAGTGCCGACATCCCGCTCGCGGCGTCGAAGTCGAGCGCGTAGGACTTGGGCGTGCCGGACCCGTCGTCGACGGTGACCTTGACGTGCCCCTCGCCGTCCGGGCTGGTCACGCTGATCTTCCGGTCGCCGTCGGCGATCTCGACGGTCTCGGCGGACTCGGGTGTCCCGGCGCCCGGCGCGACGGCGGTGTCCGCGGCCGGGTCGGTCGGCGCGGGCTCCGGGGTCGGTTCCGGCGTCGGTTCCGGGGTGGGCGGCAGGCCCGCCTCCGGGCTGCCGCCGCCACCTGGGTAACTGCCGCCACCCGGTCCTGGGCCGCCACCGCCACCCGGCCCGGGGTCGCCACCGGCGCCGGGGTCACCGCCCGCCGGCGCCGCGGCGCCCGGCACGGACAACGCGGAGAAGACCTTCACCTCGGACAGGATGCGCAGGTTCTCCAGCGAGGCCGTGAGCGCGTCACCGACGTTCTTCTTCAGCTCGTCCGTCGCCACGTACCAGCCGTGGATCTTGTCCCGGATCGCGGTCCGCTCGTCGTAGGCCGCACCGACGACGTACTTGTACTGTCCCCGCACCACTGATGAGTTGCGGGTGCAGTCCCACTTCTCGAGCTCGTCGAACAGCTTCTTGGTAACCAGCTTGCGGTCGACGAGGGCCGACTGCTTGTCCTCGTCGTACATGCAGTCCGTCATGTAGTCCACCCCTTGGTGGGACGTGCACTGATCGGCGAGGTACTGCGTGTCGTCGAGCGTCATCCGCTTCCACTCGTGCGGCGGGGTGCGGTGGTCGAAGTTCAGGTGCGTCTCGACGCTGGCGTCCCGGTACTCGGTGTGGAACTGGCGGATCGCGGTGAGCGCGGCCGCCATGCCGTCGGCTGTCGTCGTCACCGCGGTCGCATAGTCGTTAAGGATCTTCTCCACGGTCAGGAGGGCGGCGCTGAACGCGTCGAACGCCTCGCCCGTCCATTCGCCGGCGAGCTGTTCCCTGCCGTAGGCGACGACCTGGGAGACGTTCTGGATCGCCTTGACCAGTCCCCGCAGGCGGGCGACGTCCTTCTCGATCTTGCCCCAGCGCAGCGTGGCGATCTCGGCGCGCTTCTTGCCGGCGGACGGCTTCAGGTCGAGATCGAGCTTGGTGTTGTACTCCGGCACCGTCTTGTCGACCTGGTCGGTGAGCGGCTCACCGATGACCTCCCAGGAGTCCCCGTCCTCCCCGACCGCCGCGACCTCGTTGTTCATCGCGGCGACCGCGTTGGGCCGCTGGAGGTTCATTCCGCACCTCGCAGGTCCGCTTCCTCGATGGCCGTGACGTTCTGCAGCCCCGAGGTGTCCGCCTGAACCGCCAGGTCGGTGCCCTGCATCAGCTGCCCGCCGATCTCCCCGAGATGGGTGGCGAGCTTGCCGAGATCCTCCGCGACGGCCGCCATGTACGACTCGAACTTCGAGCCGTGGTCCTCCCAGGCGCGGCCGAAGTCCCCTGCCTTGGCCGACGTCTGGCCGACGGTGGCCTGCACCTCGCCGATCTGGCTGCTCGCCAGGTTGAAGACGTCGGCGAAGGCTCGGATGGCCTCCGGGTTGTACTCGAAGCCGTCGGACATTGCCCGTAACCCCCTCGGTTGCTGGACGGCTGTCCCCTCGGTGACCGCAGACACGGATCGTACGCCTGCGCACACTGCAAGCAACATACCGATCCGCCGTGGTCCGTGGGGGTGGTTTGGGGGATCTGCAATCCGAAGCCGCTGGTCAGACGGCTGCGCTGACGACGCCCACCAAGCGTTGGGCGGCCGCCTCGGCTACTTCGTGTGACGGTGCCTCGACCATGACGCGGACGAGCTGCTCGGTGCCCGACGGGCGGAGCAGGACCCGGCCGGTCTCGCCGAGCTCGGCCTCCACCTCGGCGACGGCCTCGCTGACCGACGCCGACGTCGCGACGGCCGCCTTGTCCGCGACCTTCACGTTCACCAGAACCTGCGGGAGCCGGGTCATCACGCCGGCCAACTCGGCCAGCGGGCGGCCGGTCTCGGCGAGCCGCGCCATCAGCAGCATGGCCGTGAGGAGACCGTCGCCGGTGGTGGCGTGCGCCGGCAGGACCACGTGACCGGACTGCTCGCCGCCGAGCGACAGGCCGCCCTGGCGCAGCTCCTCCAGCACGTAGCGGTCGCCGACGGCGGTGGTGCGCAGCGCCACCCCGTTGTCCCGCATCGCCAGGTGCAGACCCAGGTTGCTCATGACGGTCGCGACCAGGGTGTCCTCGACGAGCTGGCCGGACTCCTTCATCGCGAGCGCCAGCACGGCCATGATCTGGTCGCCGTCGACGACGTTGCCCTCGGCGTCGACCGCGAGGCAGCGGTCGGCGTCGCCGTCGTGGGCGATGCCCAGCGCCGCGCCCTCGGCGAGGACCGCCTCGCGGAGACCGTCGAGGTGGGTGGAGCCGCAGCCGTCGTTGATGTTCTCGCCGTCCGGCAGCGCGTGGATGGCGATCACCTCGGCGCCCGCCTCGCGGTAGGCCTGCGGCGCGGCCGCCCACGCGGCCCCGTTGGCGCAGTCGACGACCACACGCACGCCGTCGAGGCGGTGCGGGATCGACTTCAGCAGGTGGGTGATGTAGCGGTCGAGCGAGTCGGAGATGTCGTACACCCGGCCGACGCCCGCGCCGGTCGGGCGGCTGAACGCGGCGCCGACGTGCGCCTCGATCTCGTCCTCGATGAGGTCGGGCAGCTTGTGCCCGCCCGCGGCGAACAGCTTGATGCCGTTGTCCGGCATCGGGTTGTGCGACGCCGAGATCATCACCCCGAGGTCGGCGCCGAGCTCGCCGACGAGATGCGCGACCGCGGGGGTCGGCAGCACGCCGAGCAGCATGACGTCGGCGCCGGCCGAGGTCAGCCCGGCCGAGACGGCCGCCTGCAGCATCTCGCCGCTGGCCCTCGGGTCCCGGCCGACGACCGCGACCGGCCGGTGGGTGCTGTCGTGCTCGGCCAGCACCCGCGCGGCAGCCGCCGCGACGGAGAGGGCCAGCTCAGGGGTGAGCTCGGAGTTCGCAAGGCCACGAACACCGTCGGTACCGAACAGGCGAGCCATCGTTGGCGAAACCTCCAGAACTCCGAAAACGCAGCGAACGCCGCGTCCGGTGCATCGCACACACCGGACGCGGCGTTCCACTACACGAGTTTGCAGCTGGCCGCGAGGTCAGCGCTTGCTGTACTGCGGCGCCTTGCGGGCCTTCTTCAGGCCGTACTTCTTGCGCTCCTTGACCCGGGGGTCACGGGTGAGGAAGCCGGCCTTCTTGAGCGGCGGGCGGTCCTCGATGTCGAGCTCGATCAGCGCACGCGCGATCGCGAGCCGCAGCGCACCGGCCTGGCCGGTGATGCCGCCGCCGTGCAGGTTCGCGCGGATGTCGAACGCCTCGGGCTTCTCGACGGTCACCAGGGGCTCACGGATGAGCTGCTGGTGCACCTTGTTCGGGAAGTACTCCTCGAGCGTCTTGCCGTTCAGCGTGAACTTGCCGCTGCCGGGGACGAGCCGCACGCGGACGACGGCTTCCTTGCGACGGCCGACGGTCTGGGCGGTCTCGCCACTGATCCGCGGCGCGGGCTTGTCCGGCGCCTCCGCGGCGGCCGGAGCCTCGGTGGTCTCAGGGGTGCTCAATGATCCTCGCTTGTCCTCGACTTGCTGGCTAGCAAGTTCATTTACCTGGTGACCTTGGCCATCTCGAACGGCTTCGGCTGCTGAGCGGTGTGCGGGTGGTCCGGACCGGCGTAGACCTTGAGCTTCTTGCCCTGGGCGCGGCCGAGCTTGTTCTTCGGCAGCATGCCCTTGACGACCTTTTCCAGCAGGCGCTCGGGGCGGGTGTCCAGCAGCTCGCCGAACGACTGCTTGCGCAGGCCGCCGGGGTAGCCGCTGTGCCGGTAGGCGAACGCCTGGTCCCGCTTGTTGCCGGTCAGCACGACCTTCTCCGCGTTGACGATGATGACGAAGTCACCGGTGTCGACGTGCGGCGCGAAGGTGGGCTTGTGCTTGCCCCGGAGCAGGGTGGCGACATTGGAGGCGAGCCGGCCGAGGACAACGTCCTCCGCGTCGATGACATGCCAGGTGCGGGCCACCTCGCCTGGCTTCGGGCTGTACGTGCGCACGGATCTACCTCGTCGTCATTTGCGTCAGGGTGCATGTGCGGGACGCAGACAGGCCGCAGATGGACATGGGCCCGCGTCGCGCAACAACATAGGAAGATACCCGGCGCCCGCGACCAGGGTCAAAGCGGCCCCCGATCACCGTCTCCCGAAGGGTCGCACCGGCGCGCTACCGTGCACCTCGCAGGCAGGTTCTGGCGTCCGGCGAGGGGTTCTCTGAGATGACTGTCACCCGATCGGGGCGACGGGTTGCGACCGCGTTCCTGTGTGCGGCGACCGTGTTCCAGCTCGCCGCGTGCGCCAAGCCGACCCCCGGCACGCCGAGAGCGGACGCCGCGGCGGCCGAGCAGGCCACCTCGGACGCGGTGGAACGCGGGCTCGAGGCCTTCCAGGAGCACTTCGCGAACCTCGGCGACGAGCACGCGCGCGTCTACAACTACCTCAACTACGACGACACCAAGATCACGACCCAGCACGAGTCGTTCAAGGCGGGCGAGCCGCCGGTGACGCTGCAGAAGCGCCGCTACACCGAGGACGGCGACTGGTCGGAGACGCTGACGCCGCCCGGGTCGAA
>Ga0193742_1001089_pt1 | contig 16886 bp, 17 predicted proteins | sample L2c1metaG_FD_165511 | JGI IMG/M metagenome (GOLD analysis project Ga0193742, IMG submission 165511) | Soil microbial communities from a riparian zone of the East river system, Colorado, United States - L2c1 | ecosystem: Environmental > Terrestrial > Soil > Riparian zone | place: USA: East River... | reverse complement strand
TCTTCACGTAGGTGAAACCGCGGCGGTGGAAACTGTCGCGCAATGAGCGCACCACGCCGGCGCGGGTCCGCACCGTTTCCCGGGCCTGCGGGCGCACGATCAGGTCGACATAGCGCTGCCGAATCCGGGTTTCCTCGCTCAGCTCCTTGTGCGCGACCGGCAACGGGCGTAGTGACTTGGCCGCCATTCGCCACTCGTCGGCCAGAACGGAGAGCTCACCGCGACGCGACGTGATTACCTCGCCACGCACGAATACGTGATCACCGATGTCGACGGTCGCCTTCCAGTCGGAAAGCGCGTCCTCGCCGACCTTGTTCAGGCTCAGCATCGCCTGCAGTTCGGTGCCGTCTCCCGCGAGGAGCGTGGCGAAACAGAGCTTGCCGGTATTGCGCAGAAAGATGACCCGACCTGCGACGCCCACCACATCGCCGGTGGCCGTGTCCGGCGCCAGATCCGAATACGCCTCGCGAATCTGCGCGAGCGAGTGCGTCCTCGGCAGTTCGACCGGATAGGGATCGACGCCGTCGGCAAGCAGCCGCGCCCGCTTCTCCCGACGCACCCGAAGCTGCTCGGGAAGGTCGTCAGGCTGCGGCTCGTGCGATTCGTCGGTCACGGAAGAACAGGGTACGGAGAACGGCCGCCGCCCAGCTAACCGGTATCGAGCTACTTTGGTCGCATGGCTGACCAGACCGACGCGCTCCACCAGGTCCGGGCGCGTTCCTTCGGTGCGCGGGCGACCGACTACGCGGAGCACCGGCCGAACTATCCGGCCGACGGGATCCGGTGGGCGCTCGGCGCGGCCAGCCGGCCGGTCCACGACGTGGTCGACCTCGCCGCAGGCACCGGCAAGCTCACCGAGGGGCTGCTGCCGCTGGGCCTCACGGTCACCGCGGTCGAGCCGGACGACGGCATGCGCGCCGAGCTGTCCAGACGGTTCCCGCGGGTCCACGCCGCGGCGGGCACGGCGGAGCGGATCCCGCTGCCGGACGCGTCGGTCGACGCCGTGCTCGTCGGGCAGGCGTTCCACTGGTTCGACCACGTCGCGGCGCTGACCGAGATCGGCCGGGTCCTGCGGCCGGGCGGCGCGGTCGGCGCGCTGTGGAACGCGGAGCACAAGAACGTCGAGTGGGTGGCCGGGCTGTTGGCGGTGGCCGGCACGAGCGTGACGAGCACCCGGCCCGACGGCTTCCGGCTGCCGCCGCACCCGCTGTTCGCGACGTTCGTGGAGTCGGTTTTCCCGCACCGGCACCGCCGCACGATCGAATCGCTCGCGGAGACGTTCGGCACGCACTCCCGCATGCTGGTGATCGACCCGGCCGAACGGGAGACCGTGCTGAACCGCATCCGCGCGTACCTGGCGAGCCGGCCGGAGACGGCGGGCGGCGAGTTCGACGTACCGCTGGTGACCAAGGTCGTCCGGGCGACCAGGACCTAGCTTCGGGTGTTGCGCTCGAACACCAGCCGCAGCCCGAGCAGTGTCAGGTCCGGCCGGTGGTCGGCGATCATCTCCGACTCGTCGACCACGAGCGGCGCGAGGCCGCCGGTGGCGATCACCGTCACCTCGCCGGGGTGGGTGGTCCGCTCCAGCTCGTCGATGATCCGCCGGACCAGGCCGTCGACCTGGGCGGTGAAGCCGTACAGGATCCCGGACTGCAGGCACTCGACCGTGTTCTTGCCGATCACCGACTTCGGCCGGACCAGCTCCACCTTCCGCAGCGCCGCGGCGCGCGCGGCCAGCGCGTCCACCGAGATCTCGATTCCCGGCGCGAACACCCCGCCGAGGAACTCGCCCTTCGCGGAGATCACGTCGACGTTCGTGGACGTGCCGAAGTCGACGACCACGCAGGCCGTCTCGTGCAGGTGGTGCGCCGCGAGCGTGTTGATCACGCGGTCGGCGCCCACCTCCTTCGGGTTGTCCACCAGCAGCGGCACACCCGTGCGCACGCCCGGCTCGACGATCACCCTCGGCACGTCGCGGTAGTAGCGCCCGAGCATGGCCCGCAGCTCACGCAGCACGGCCGGCACGGTCGACAGCGCGGACACCCCGGTGACCCGGTCGGCGTGCTCGCCGAGCAGCCCGCGCATGGTCAGCGCGAGCTCGTCGGCGGTCATCCTCGCGTCGGTGCGCATCCGCCAGTCGCGCACCAGCTCGCGGCCCTCGTAGAGGCCGAGCGCGATGTTGGTGTTGCCGACGTCGATCGCGAGCAGCACCGCGCTCAGCTCTCCGAGGCGAGCAGCGCGTCGAGCATCGCGGCGTCCGCCGTCTCGGCGCCGCTGACCAGGCCGGAGCCGGCCGGCGCGTGCGCGACAGTGGTGCCGCGCTCGATGATCGTGTTCGCCTCGTCGACGAACACGACCTTCGGCCGGTACGCGGCCGCCTCCACCGCGTCCATCAGGCCGTAGGAGATCAGGATGACGGTGTCGCCAGGGTGCACGAGGTGCGCGGCGGCGCCGTTGATGCCGAGCACGCCGCTGCCGCGCTCGCCGGCGATGACGTAGGTCTCCAGCCGGACGCCGTTGGTGACGTCGACGATCGCGACCTGCTCGCCCTCGATCAGGTCGGCCGCCGCCATCAGCACCGGGTCGATCGTCACCGAGCCGACGTAGTGCAGGTCGGCCTGCGTGACGGTCGCGCGGTGGATCTTGGACTTGAGCATCGTGCGGAACATGTCAGTCTTCCCCCTGGCCAAGGAGCACCTGCGCATTGTCGATCAGGCGCGTCGAGCCGACCCGCGCGGCCACCAGCAGCCGCGCCTCGCCCTCTGACGGCGTCGGGCCGAGATCGTTCCCGCGCAGCTCCAGATAGTCGACGTCGACCAGCGGCTCCTTGTCGAGCACGGCGCGCGCCGAGTCCAGCACCATCTCGGGACCGCCCGCGCTGACCCGCGCGCCGGCGGACAGCGCGGCGGACAGCGTGACCGCGGCACGCCGCTGGTCGTCGTCGAGGTAGGCGTTGCGCGAGGACCGCGCGAGCCCGTCGGCGTCCCGCACGATCGGCACGCCGACGATCTTCACCTCGAGGTTCAGGTCGCGCACGAGCTTTCTGACCAGCGTGAGCTGCTGGTAGTCCTTCTCGCCGAACACCGCGTAGTCCGGCCGCACGATGTTGAACAGCTTCGCGACCACGGTCAGCACGCCGGCGAAGTGGCCGGGCCGGGCCGCGCCCTCCAGCTGGTCGCCGAGCGGCCCCGGGTGCACGGTGACCCCCGCGACCTCGCTGCCCTCGGGGTACATGGCCGCGAGCGACGGCGTGAACGCCAGCTCGACGCGCTCCGCGCCGAACACCTCGAGGTCCTGCTCGAGCGGACGCGGGTAGCGGTCGAAGTCCTCGCCGGGGCCGAACTGCAGCGGGTTGACGAAGATCGACGCGGCCAGCACGGTGCCCGGCAGCCGGCGCGCGGTGCGCAGCAGCTTGCGGTGGCCGTCGTGCAGCGCGCCCATGGTCGGCACCAGCGCGATCTTCCTGCCGACGCCGCGCAGCGCCCGCGTGGTCGCCACCATGTCTTCGAGTCCACTGTGGACGTGCAGCCGGCCGGGGGTGAACCTCGGCGTCATCGGTGTTCCTCTCCGGTGCCGCGATCCGTGCCGTTCTGGATGGCGGCGAAGACGTCGGGCGCGAGGTCGGCGCGCAGCAGCCCACTCTCCTCGGCCCGTTGCGCGGTGCGCGCGGCGAGCGCGCGGTACGTGGGCAGCATGTCGGGGGCGTGCTCGCGGAGCACCCGCAGGTGGGCGAGCACGGTGCCGGCGTCGCCGCGCGCGACCGGGCCGGTGAGCGCGCGGTCGCCGTGGCGCAGCGCGTTGTCCAGCGCCGCGGACAGCAGCGGGCCGAGCATCCGCTCCGGCTCGCCGACCCCGGCGCCGCGCAGCAGGTCCGCGGCCTCGGCGACCAGTGTGACCAGGTGGTTCGCGCCGTGGGCGAGAGCCGTGTGGTACAGCGGGCGGGCCGCGTCGGACACCCGGACGGGCTCCGCGCCCATCTCGACGACCAGCGCCTCGCCGACACTCCACGCCGCCTCGTCGCCGTCCGCGGCGGTGATGCCGAAGCAGCAGGTGGCGACGCGTTCGAGGTCCTCCGCGCGGCCGGTGAACGTCATCACCGGGTGCAGCGCGAGCGGCAGTGCGCCGTGCTCGACGGCGGGGGCGAGCACGTCGACGCCGTGCGCGCCGCAGGTGTGGACGACGATCTGGCCGGGCCGCAGCGCGTCGGCGGCGGCGAGCCCGCGGACCATGCCGGCGAGCGCGTCGTCGGGCAGCGCGAGCAGCACGAGGTCGGCCCGCCGGACCACCTCGTCGGGCGGCAGCAGCTCGACGCCGGGCAGCAGCTCCTCGGCCCGCTGGACGGACTCGCGGGACACCCCGGACGCGGCGACGACCGTGTGGCCGGCACGCGCGAGGGCGGCGCCGAGGACCGCACCGACACGTCCGGTGGAGACCACCCCGACGGCAAGGCGCGCTGGCCGGTTCATTACGCCTCCCTGTTTCCCGTCACGAGCGTAACTTCACCGCGACTGCTGCTGGTGCGCCGGGGCGCGCGCGGGCAGCCGCGCCTTGGCGGCGTGCAGGACGGCGACGAGCCGGGCCTCGCGGTCCGGCGCGTCGGCGCCGGCCAGCCCGAGACGGCCCGCGTGCCAGAGGAACGCGAGCTCGGTGACGGCGGCCTGGTAGGCACCGACGGTCCGCGCGGCGGCGCGGCCTTGCTTGCGGCCGGCGCGGACCCGCCAGTGCCGGCGGGCGGTGAGGCTCACGAGTCGGCGCACGTTCGCGGGGTCGACCCAGCCGCGGTCGACCATCTCGGGCAGCGCGCGGGCGACGATCCGCTGCTCACGTCTGCGGTGCCAGCTGACGAGCAGCACACCCGCGATGAAGATCGGCACCATGACGAGGAAGTAGACGTTGAGGAAGGTCTGCGGGGTGCCGAGGGTCGCCGCGGCGTTCCACATCGCGTGCAGCAGCACGGCGGCGACGTACCCGCCGAGCGGCGCGAGGATCCGGATCGACCGGCTGGAGGTGCGCGCGGCGACCCCGATGCCGATCCCGATCATGGCCGTGAAGAGCGGGTGCGTGAACGGCGCGAGCACGCCGCGGAGGATGAACGCGGTGAGCACGCCGGAGGTGCTGGTGCTGCCGAACCCGTGCTCGGCGAACGCCCTGCCGAAGTAGTAGATGTTCTCGGTGAAGGCGAACCCGGCGGCGACGAACCCCGCGTACACGACGCCGTCGATCACGCCGTCGAACTCGTTGCGCAGGAACAGCATGATCCCGAGGACGAACGCGCCCTTGACCGCCTCCTCGAACAGCGGCGCCGAGACGATCACGGAGATCGTGTCCCCGTGCCCGCGCCCCAGCAGCGCGTCCCCGACGGCCGCCGCGGTATTGTTGATCATCAGGGCGGTGATCGCGGCGACGCTGGCGCCCCAACCGAAGGCGAGCCACAGCATCCGCGCCGGCTCCGGCTCCCACCGGTCGATCCACAGCAGCGCCGCGACGATCGACCCGACCGGCACGAGCGCGGCCACGATCGCGACGAGCTCCGCGACCAGCCCGACCCGCGCCGTCGACAGCGCGAGCAACGCGAGCCCGCAGCCGGCGAGAACCACCAGCCCGGCCACCGGCAGCAGCACCGTGCGACGGCGCGGGGTGTGCCGTACCGGCGGCCGACTGGAGCTCACGGGAAGCAACCCTACGATGTGACTCGTTGTTGCCACGGCCCCTTCACGTCGCGCGCGGCACGAACAGCGGAAACGATCATTCCTCGCGGCGCCTGCGGCGGCGGGGGCCCCCTTCGACGCCGTGGTTGGCGAGCAGCTCGTTCACCGAACGACCCGCCGCGTGCGACCCGCTCGGCGCATCGGGCTGCGCGTGACCGTTGCGGCCGACGGTCTCCTGCCACGACGGCTGCCCCTCCGCCCGCCGCCTGCGTCCGCCGCTCTCGGCCGGCGCGTCCGCCGGCTCGGCGCGGTGCCGGCGGCCGGACGGCGGGTCGGGGACGTCCTGGACCGGCGCGTGATGCCCGGTGTACTCCGCGCTCCGCCGGCTCGGCCGGTCGGTCAGCGTCGGCTCCGGCGTGCTCGGCGGGTCGACCCGCGCGGGCGGCACGTAGGCGCGGCTCGTGTACGTCGGCTCCTCGGTGTGCGGCTTGTTGTACTGCGCGAGCCAGCTCGTCTGCTCTGCCGTGGTGCCGAACGGCATCGACGGGTCGCGGTCGTACGAGCGGCCCGGCGGCTCGGCCAGCTCGGCCGGTTCGACGTGCCGGGAGCGGCGGCCGTCGTCGTGCGCGGCCCGCGTGTGCTGCCACTCCGGCTCGACGGCCTGCGGCTGCGGCCGGCGGGACTGCGGCGGCGGGGTCCCGTCGCCGATGCCCTCCGGCATGAACCACCGGTCGGACATCTCAGCCGGGTGCTCCACCATCCGCGCGGGCTGGACGGGCTCGGCCCGCTTGAGGGGCCTCACCGGTTCGGGGGTCGGCCATTCGGTGCGCGACGGCCGCTCGGCCCGCCGCGGCAGCGACGGCGACCGGACGTCCGAACGCTCGACGCGGGGTTCCGGCCGGTGCGGCTCGCGCGCGGGTTCGCGGGCCGGTTTGTGGTGCACCTCGCGGATCCGCTCGATCAGGTCGGTCTCCGCCTCGCGCACGATCGACGGGATCGCGTCCTCCGGCCGCGGCTGCGCGGGCGGCAGGCGCTTGAGGTCGTTGCGGGCCAGCGACCGGTCCTCCGGCAGCGACCGCATCCTGGTCGACTCGGCGCGCAACGCGTAGCGCTCGACGAGGAACTCGCCGCCCAGCAGGCTCTCCAGGGTCTGCCGCAATGTCGACAGCTCGCCGCGCAGCGCCGCGATGTCGTCGCGGGACTCCTCCTCCGCCTGCCGCTTGGACTCCGCGGCGACCTCCAGCTCGTACTCGCGCCGCGCGGCGACCTCCCGCTCCAGCTCCAGCTCGTAGATCTGCTGGCGGTCGGCGGCCACGTCGCGCTGGTCGGCCAGCTGTCTGCGGTACTTCGCGGCGAGGAACGCGCCGACGAGTGCCGCCCACAAGGCGGCGACGATGCCGAGCCGCAACCACTTCTCCTGGTCGCTCAGCACCAGGAGCCCGGTCGCGGCGGCCGCGAACAGGACCGCGCCGACGAGTAGTGCGCGCCCGCCGGACGAGCCGGCCTCAGGCTCGTCGGCGGAGTCTCGGCGGGCGTTCATGGCACACACCGTACCGGTCCGTTATAAGGACGAGACCAATACGATTCGCCTCAAGGTTCAGCCAGCCGGGCCGGAACTGTGCTCGGGAGGCTGATTGTCCTGGTCACGCGGTGTGCGGCAGCACCACTCGAGCCACAGTGCGGCCGCGATCAGGATCGCGGAACAGACAACGCCGACCACCGTGCTCGGCACGTCGTCGGCCGCGGCCGTGATCTCCGCCCGCCGCGGCAGCACGTACGCGAGCGCCCCGAACCACGCGCCGAGCATGATCGCGCCGAGCACCGACGACGCCTTCGCGAGCGCGACGGACCGCGCGGCCGTGAGTGGTTGCAGCGGCCGCCCCGCGCCCGGGTTGCGGATGCGGGAGCGCAGCGACACGCCGAGCGCGCCCTCGACGATCGCGAGGACGAGCAACGTCACACCGGCGAAGGTCGGCAGCGGCGGCAGCTGTCCGTAGAGGACCCGCACCAGCAGGTAGACCAGCACGGCCGTGACGAGCCCGGCGACGACCAGATCCCGGGCCCGGGTGAAATGCATACCGCCACGGTACCGGCGACACTTGACTCTCCAGTTACTGGAAGGTTGAACATGACGCCCATGGGGTTCCTGACGATCGGCGAGCTCGCCCGCAGAACCGGCCTGACCACCAGGACGATCCGGTTCTACTCGGACGAGGGCCTGCTGCCGCCGGCCGAGCGCACGCATGCCGGCTACCGGCTCTACGACGCCGAGTCGCTGGCGCGGCTCGAACTGCTGCGCACCCTGCGTGAGCTGGGCCTCGGCCTGCCGGACGCGTCGGCCGCACTGGCCGGCCGCTCGTCGGTCGCGGACCTGGCCCGCCAGCACGTCACGCTGCTGGACGAGCAGATCCGGGTCCTGCGGCTGCGGCGGGCGGTACTGCGCGCGATCGCCAGGAACGACTCCGAACTGGATGAGGTGAAGCTGATGAAGAACCTGGCGACGATGACCGACGATGAACGCGCGAAGCTCATCGACGACTTCTGGGACGAGGTGAACGCCGGCCTCGACATCAACCCGGACTTCGACGCCGGCATGCGCTCCGCGAAGCCCGTGCTGCCGGACGACCCGACGCCCGAACAGCTGCAGGCATGGCTGGACCTGGCAGAACTGGTGCAGGACAAGGACTTCCGGCGCCGGATCCGCGCGATGAGCGAGGGCCACGCGGCGGCCCGCGCGGCCGGCGAGTCGATGGCCGAGCCGGCGGAAGGCGTCAAGCAACAGTGGTTCGGGTGGTCGGACGCGGCCGGCGCGGCCATGGACGCCGGCCAGGAGCCGTCCTCGCCGGCCGGCAGGGCGCTGGCGACCGAGATCGCGGCGGCGATGGGCACGACCCCGGCGGAGGCGGCGGAGCGGATCACGGCCGGCACCGACGCCGACGCGGAGCGGTACTGGCAGCTGATGGCCGTGATCAACGGATGGCCGCAGTACCCGACGCAGGTGCCGCGAGCGGAGTGGCTGGCGGCGGCGCTACGGGCGGCGGGGGTCTGACAGTTCCGGGGCGCCGAGGATCGGGCTGTGGACAACCATCACGTCACGGACCGAGCGTCAGGTCCGCTCGCTCCCGCACGTCCTCCCGATCGGAAGCCGGCAGCGCGGCCAACAACTCCGCGACGGCGCCGACCCCGGGTACTTCGGCGTCCAGATCCACCGCGAGCCAGGGAACCAGCACGGTGGCGCGCGAAGCGGTCCCGGGATGCGGAAGGAGCAACTGGGGATCGCCGCTCGTCACGCCGTCCACGGTCACCACGTCGACGTCCAGCGTGCGCGGTCCCCAGCGCTGCTCGCGCACCCGCTCGGCCCGCGCCTCCAGCTCCTGGCCGCGCCGCAACCAACCCCACGCGTCGACGGAAGGCGACGACACCACGAGCACGGCGTTGAGGAAGTCGGGCTGGTCCACGACTCCCCACGGCGCCGTCTCGTACACCGGCGACACGGCTTCCAGGACGTCCGCGAAACCGGCCACGGCGAGCCGCAGGTAGCCCAGCCGGTCGCCGAGGTTCGAGCCGATCGACAGGACGGCCCGCGTCATCGGGACCGCCGAACGGTCACCGCCACGTCGGCGAACGTGAGTGGGATCGGCGCGTCCGGCTTGTGGATCGTCACCTCGACCGCATGCAGGCGGCCGTCCGACCGGAGGACGTCCGCCGCCACCGTCACCGCCACCGTCTCGATCAGGTCCTTCGGCGGGCCGCCGACGATCCCGGCGACGCGTTCGGCCAGCTCGCCGTAGTGGAGCGTCTCGGCGAGGTCGTCCGTCGCGGCGGCGCGCGCCAGGTCCAGCCACACGGTGACGTCGACGAGAAAGTCCTGGCCGTCGCGCTTCTCCGCCGGGAACACCCCGTGGTGGCCGCGCACCCGCAGCCCGGTCAGCGTGATCCGGTCAGTCACCGGCCACCTCGAACGCCACCCGCACCGCGTCGAGCGACCGGCGCACGTCGTGCACCCGCACGCCCCACGCCCCGGCCGACGCGACCAGCGCGGACACCGCCGCGGTCGCCTCCTCGCGGCCGTCCGGCGAGCGCGGGACACCGTCCTTGTCGGCCAGCAGCGTGCCGAGGAAACGTTTGCGGGACGCGCCGACGAGCACCGGGAAACCCAAGTCCCGCAACGCGTCCAGGTGCCGCAGCAACGCCCAGTTGTGCTCGGCGCGCTTGGCGAACCCGAGCCCAGGGTCGAGCACCAGCGCGTCCGGGGACACCCCGGCGGCCACGGCCGCGTCCACCCGCTGCGACAGCTCGGTCCGGACGTCGGCGACCACGTCGTCGTACGTCGCCAGCGAGTCCATGTCCTTCGAGTAGCCGCGCCAGTGCATGAGGATCCACGGGACGCCGGCCGCGGCGACCACGCGTGCCATGTCGGGGTCGGCGAGGCCGCCGGACACGTCGTTGACCACGACCGCGCCCTCGGACAGCGCCGCCTCGGCCACCCGGGCGCGGGTGGTGTCCACGCTGACCGCGACCCCGGCGGCCGACAGCCCGCGGACCACCGGCAGGATCCGCGCGATCTCGATCTCGGGGTCGACCCGGCCCGCGCCGGGGCGGGTGGACTCGCCGCCGACGTCCACCAGGTCGGCGCCCTCGGACCACATCTCGACGCCGTGCGCGAGCGCGTCGTCCAGGTGCAGGTACCGGCCGCCGTCGGAGAACGAGTCGGGCGTGACGTTGAGCACACCCATGACCGCGCACCGGCCGGGCCGAGGCAGCGCGCGAATCACCTCCGCCGTCCGTTGATCAGGCTGAGCGCCTCGGACCGGGACGTCGCCGAGGTGCGCAGCATGCCGCGCACCGCCGACGTGGTGGTGCGTGCGCCCGGCTTGCGGATGCCCCGCATGGCCATGCACAGGTGCTCCGCCTCGACGACGACGATCACGCCGCGCGGGTCGAGCTTGCGGACCAACGCGTCGGCGATCTGCGAGGTGAGGCGCTCCTGCACCTGCGGCCGCTTCGCGTACAGGTCGACGAGGCGCGCGAGCTTGGACAGGCCGGTGACCTTGCCCTGCGCGTTCGGGATGTAGCCGACGTGCGCCTCGCCGTGGAACGGCACCAGGTGGTGCTCACACGTGGAGTACATGGGGATGTCGGTGACCAGCACGAGCTCGTCGTGACACTCGTCGAACGTCTTGTCCAGCACCTTGTCCGGGTCGGTGTAGAGGCCCGCGAACATCTCGAGATACGCCCTGGCCACCCGCGCCGGCGTGTCCTGGAGGCCCTCGCGGTCCGGGTTCTCGCCACAGGCGAGCAACAACTCCCGGACCGCGTTCTCGGCCCGTTCCTGGTCGAACACGGAACCGCCGGTGTGCAGCGGGCTCCGACGCGACCCGTTGCCGACGCTGTCACCAGTCAACTGCGCCTCCGGTCGCCGGTCGGCCTGGTAGTAGGCCCTCAGCGACCACTATCCCATTCGGGGCCGTCACGCCGGTCACGATCGTCCGGTCGGTCCCGATCGGACGGTCCGGACCGGTCGTTGCCGCCCTGCTCGGGCTGGTCCCACGAGGGACGCCACGGCTGGCTGTTCGGCTGGTTGTTCGGGTGGCCGGACGGCGTGGTCGCCGGCGTCCACCCTGGCGGCGCGCCGTAGTTCGGCGGGCCGGCCGAGCTGCCGTGGCGCGGACCGTTGTTCGGGTAGGGCTGGTTCGGGTACGGCTGGCCGTACGGACCCGGCTGGGGCCGCGGCGACGGCTGCGGCAGCCCGTTCGGACCGGCGCCGTTGCCGACAGGCTCCGGGTTCGTCCTCGGCGGACCGCCCGGGATCTCGCCGCCGCCCGGCGCGGTACGCACCGGCTCCGGCTCCGGCTGGACGGGCGGCCACGGCTCGCCGCGCTCCTTCGCCAGCTCGCCCGGCGTCTTGATCGGCGGCTTGTCCGACGGGGTGCGCCCGCCGAACTCGTTGAACGCGGTGATCCGCGGCCGCTTCTCGACGCCGGCGAAGATCCGCTCCAGGTCCTTGCGCTGCAGCGTCTCCTTGTTCAGGAGCTCGATCACGAGGACGTCGAGGATGTCGCGGTAGGTGTTGAGCACGTCCCACGCCTCGGTGTGCGCGGCCTCGATGAGCTTGCGCACCTCCTCGTCGATCTCGTGCGCGACCTCGAGCGAGTAGTCCGGCGCGTGGCCCATCGACCGGCCGAGGAACGGGTCGCCCTGCTCCTGGCCGTACTTGACCGCGCCGAGCCGCGCGGACATGCCGTACTCGGTGACCATCGCCTTCGCGATCTTGGTGGCCTGCTCGATGTCGGACGACGCGCCGGTGGTCGGCTCGTGGAACACCAGCTCCTCCGCCGAGCGGCCGCCGAGCGCGAACACCAGGCGCGCGATCATCTCCGAGCGGGTCATGAGCTGCTTGTCGTCCTCGGGGACGACCAGCGCGTGCCCGCCGGTCCGGCCGCGCGGCAGGATCGTCAGCTTGTACACCGGCTCCAGGTCCGGCATGGCCCACGCGGCGAGCGCGTGCCCGCCCTCGTGGTAGGCCGTGATCTTCTTCTCCTTCTCGGAGATGATCCGGCTCCTGCGTGCCGGGCCGCCGATCACGCGGTCGACCGACTCCTCCAGCGCGGCACTGTTGATCATCGTGCCGTTCGTGCGCGCGGTGAGCAGTGCGGCCTCGTTGATCACGTTCGCGAGGTCGGCGCCGGACATGCCGACGGTCCGCTTCGCGAGCCCGTCGAGGTCGGCCTCCGGGTCGAACGGCTTGCCCTTGGAGTGGACCTGCAGGATCTTCTTGCGGCCGGTCAGGTCCGGCACCGACACCGGGATCTGGCGGTCGAAACGACCGGGGCGCAGCAGTGCGGGGTCGAGGATGTCGGGCCGGTTGGTGGCCGCGATCAGGATGATCCCGCCACGCGCGTCGAAGCCGTCCATCTCGACGAGCAGCTGGTTCAGCGTCTGCTCACGCTCGTCGTGCCCGCCGCCGAGGCCGGCGCCGCGCTGGCGGCCGACCGCGTCGATCTCGTCGACGAAGATGATGCACGGCGCGTTCTGCTTGGCCTGCTCGAACAGGTCGCGGACCCGGGAGGCGCCGACACCGACGAACATCTCGACGAAGTCCGAGCCGGAGATCGAGTAGAACGGCACGCCGGCCTCGCCGGCGACCGCGCGGGCCAGCAGCGTCTTGCCGGTGCCCGGCGGGCCGTACAGCAGCACGCCCTTCGGGATCTTCGCGCCCAGCGCCTGGTAGCGGGCCGGGCTCTGCAGGAAGTCCTTGATCTCGTACAGCTCTTCCACGGCCTCGTCCACGCCGGCGACGTCGGAGAACGTGGTCTTCGGCATGTCCTTCGGCAGCTGCTTGGCGCGCGACTTGCCGAAGTTCATCACCCGGTTCCCGCCGCCCTGGACGTTGTTCATCATCCACATCAGCAGGATGAGGAGCAGGCCCAACGGGATCAGGAAGATCAGGATCTGGGTGAGGAACGACTCCTGCGTGACCGTCGTGTTGAACTCGGTCTTCTTGGCGACCTGGGCCTCGAGCTGGCGGTAGATGTCACCGGTCGCAGCCGCGGGGAACTGCGTGATGATCTGGGTGACCTTCTGACCGTCCTGGTCTATGGGGTCGCGCAGGGTCAGCTTGAGCCGTTGTTCCTTGTCCTCGAGCTCAGCCTTCTCGACGTTGCCGCCCGTCACCTGACTCACGGCTTTCGAGGTTGGGACCTCGGTATAGCCGCGGGTGTCGTCGAACAACATGCTGATCAAGAAGTAGAGCAGCAACACCACCAGAATCCACACCAGCGGGTTGCGAAGCAGGCGCTTGCGGTCCATCAACTTACGGCCGCGGCGCGGCCCGACCCTCCCTGACTGCATGTGTTACCTGGCCGGACAAGGCACTCCGGTCCACCCAGCGTACCGCCCGCGGATGAGCTGCCACCGCGCGAAGTGCACGAGGCGTGCTCACAAGGGCTCAACGGTGCACGGGGTGAATCGGTTCCCCTTGCGTGCGGCTCGGTTCCGATGCAGGTCAGCGGCCCTCCGAAGTGACCGAGGTGACCATCTCGCCGATGCGGTGCCGCAGCGCGGCGGCGTCCGCGGGCGCGATGGTCACCCAGTCGTTCCTCGACTGGGTGAGGTAGCGGCCCGTCTCGTTGTCGAACCAGGACAGGACCGGGGAGCGCCGCCGGCCGCGCATGTCGGTGCGGCTGTTGACGGCGATCTGGCCGCCGCGCTGGTTCGGCAGCGCGGTCAGCCGGGCGAGCGCCTTGCGGGTGTCCGCGGCGCTGGCCCGCTCGCCGCCCGCGCCGCGGCCGCCGACCGCCGCAAGCTCGGCCGCGGGCATCGAGATCGAGGTCTCGGTGCCGCGGCGGGCGGGCGGCAGCATGCCGACGATCGCGGAGACGAGGCCGTCGCGCGGGATCTGGCGCAGCCGCAGGCCGTCCGGCTGCTGGACGGCCAGCACCGCGGACCCGCGGCCGGCCGCAGCGAGCACCAGCACCGGCTCGGCGTTCAGCTCCGGCAGGAACACCGAGTCGATGCTCAGGTCGGAGTTCGCCAGCGCGAGCAGCCACTCCTCGAGCTGCGGCTCGATCCGGCCGGCGTGGTCGAGCAGCTGGTCGGCGACCAGCTGCTCACGCACCCGGTTCCGCATCATGGCGCGCCCGTCCACCGTCGCACCGTGCGAGTGGATCTCGATCGGGTACGGCGGCTCGCCCGCGTCGAGCGCCTCCCAGAGGAAGTCCAGTGCGAGCGGGTTCAGTAGCCGTTCCTGGGGCACGTCAGTCGTCGTCCCCGCCGATGACCGGCGGCGCGGTCAGCTGGTCGCTGCCGAACGTGCTCTCCGGGTCGCCCTCGACCAGGTACGCCGGCCGCTCGTGCTCGTCGTCGTCCTCACCCTTGCCCTTGCCGCGCGGGGCGCCCATGCCGCCGGCGCCACCACGCCCGCCCGCGCCACCGCCGGGCACCATGCCGCCCTTCGGGGTCGCCGGGCCGTTCGCACCGGGGTTCGCGCCGGCGCCGGGGCCGCCGGCCGCGCCACCGGCGCCACCGCCGCCGCCGAAGCTGCCGAACCCGCCGCCGAAGCCACCGGCGCCCGCGCCGGGACCGCCGGTGTGCCCGCCCGGGCCGAACCCGGAGGTCGTCGGCGCGGTCGAAAGCGGTGTGCCGCCGGGGGTGTAGCCGGCCGCGCCGGTGCCGGAGCCCATGCCGGGCAGCGGGGTGAAGCCGTCACCGCCGTCCTGACCGTCGCCCGTCAAGCCTTCTGGGCCGCCGGGGGCGCCGATGGCCGTGTGGCCGCCGGCCGGCGAGCCGGTGGTGGTGCCGCCCGTGAGGGGCACGTTGGTCGTCGGCATGTTGACGTTTCCACCGGTGATCGGCGTCTGGCCGCCCCCGCCGCCGCCGATGACCTCCTTGGGCGGCACGAAGCTGGGCGTCTGGGCGTCGACCGAGCTCATCGACTGTGTGTACGCGTTGAGGTAGGTGATCTGCTCGCGCTTCACCGCGTCGGCGGCGTCCTTCTGGGCCTTGAGGTCCTGCTGCATGGCCAGCGGACCGCCGGTCGCCATCGCCTGCAGGGACTGCTTGTTGTCGAACTTCTCCGGCGGCGGCAGCTTGCGCACCTCGGTGGCCGCCACCGACTGCGACGACATCTGGACACCCATCATCTGTGCGGTCTGGCCGGCCAGACCCGCGGCAGAGGCAAGCGGCGCGAGCGCGCTCTTCGCCGAGTCGGCGGCCACCCCGCTCCAGGCACCGTCGAGCCGCGACACGGCGTCGAACAGCCCGTTGGCCGCCTCGGCGAGGCTGTTGCCACCGTCGTTGAAGGCGCGGCCGAGATCATCGGCCGTCGTCGGGCTGTTGTTCTCCGTGGCGAACTTGTACAGCAGGTCGCTGTCGAACCCGTCCCAGTTCGGCGTGTCCCCGATGGCGCGGTCGTCCCCCATCCGCACCTCGGGCGCCAACTCGGCCGCCTGGCTCGAGTTGATGTGCTGCTGGATCTCCTCGCGGGTCGACCGATCCTCGTCCGGCATGTGGTTCATCACGCGGCGGGTGTCGGTCGCCTGGTCACCCGCGTACTGATGGGTGTCGTAGTGATCGTTGTCGTTGTTCGGTGCCATGGCTTCTCCCCCTACCTCTGCGTCACCTTGGGAATGACGATGTTGATGAGCTGATTCGCGACGTCACAGGGCTGGTACTTGCCCTCACCGCCGGACCGGTTGGCGGCGACGCCGTAAATGACCGCGTCCGGCGAGACATCGACGAGAATCTGGCAGATCTCGATCGGATCAGTCGTGACCGACTGCATCGCCGACAGACCCTGCACCGTCGTCGGAGTGTTCGTGTACCCCGGATCGGTGCGGGCGTCCGTCGAGTGGACGCCCTTCTGGAAGCCCAGAGTGACTGATGTGTCGGCGCTCCACTGGCACTGCGCATGGCCGTCAGCCGTGCTGTTGAGCGGCTTACCCTCCGGCGCTCCGCCCAGACCCTCGGCTTCCTGCGCGGTCAACAACTTGCACAACGCGGTGTTCGAGTAGTCGGGTACGAATTCCGCAGTGGTGGTCGTCGTCGAACGCGCCGTGGAGACCGGCGAAGGGCGCTCAGCTCCGGGCACCGCTCGACCCGCGGTCGCCTGACCACATCCAGTGACCGTCAACGCCACGGCTGCCATCGCCAACCCTCCCCTCAACACCCCTACTGATCCTTCACCCGGGGAACAACGATGTTCGCCAGGTCCGTCGCCAACTCGCACGGCTCGTACTTGCCCTCACCCCGAGAAAGCGGGCCGGCGCTGACGCTGAAAAGTATCCCGCTCGGCAGGTCGATCAACACCTGGCAACCCGGCGGATCAGACTCCCGCGACTGCACACCGGTGAGCCCGTCGATCGTGGCCGGTGTGTTCGTGATGCCAGGCCCGGTCTGGGCGTTCGCCGAGGTGGGTCCCTGCTGATAACCGACGATCAAGTACGTCTCGTCGTTCCATGTGCAGATGTCGTGCCCGTCCGAGGTGCTGTTGCCTTCCTCACCGTCGGCAGAGCCACCAAGCTGCTGGGCCTCTTCAGGAGTCAACAGCTCACACAGTCGCGCCAGTGAGTAGTCGGGCTCGTCGCTCTCGGAGGTCGACGTCTCTGTCGGATCGCTGGTAGCCGATCCGCTCGTCGGCACGGGCTGACCAGGCGTTGAGCTGTCGCACCCGGCGAGCACTACGAGCCCGGCAGTGCTCAACATGGTGAGTGCGCGAAAGCCGGCCCTCAATGCGAGCGG
>Ga0193742_1001088_pt1 | contig 16922 bp, 13 predicted proteins | sample L2c1metaG_FD_165511 | JGI IMG/M metagenome (GOLD analysis project Ga0193742, IMG submission 165511) | Soil microbial communities from a riparian zone of the East river system, Colorado, United States - L2c1 | ecosystem: Environmental > Terrestrial > Soil > Riparian zone | place: USA: East River... | reverse complement strand
CCGTGCACCTGGTGGGCCGCCCTCGTCGCCTCGACCGCGGCCTCGTCGGCGACCACCTTGGCCGCGGCGACCGCGACGTCCGCCGGGCCACGGGCCAGCTCCCGCCCCGCCACGTCAGCCGCCATCGCGGCCCGCGCCGCCGCCTCGGCGACCGAGACCAGATGGTGCTGGACGGCCTGGAAGGCGGCGATCGGGCGACCGAACTGCTGGCGAGCGTGCGCGTAGTCGACGGTCAGCTCGCCGAGCCGATCCAGCGCGCCGGCGGCCATCGCGACCCGGGTGAGCGCCCCGCGGCACCGCAGCGCCCTCCCGTCCACGCCGGCGGGTGCCGTGGCGTGCTCGAGATCGGCCAGGTCGACGGCGAAGCGCACGCGGTCGCGCGGCTCCCCCGCCAGGTTCGACCGCGACGTGATGTCGAGCTGGTCGGGCGTCGCCGCCACGACGAGCCAGGCGGACGACGTGGGGACGAGCGCCAGGATCCGGGCGGCGCGGTGCGCCCAGGCCACGACGGCCTCGCCCTCGACGCGGCCGGCAGCCACGCGCAGCGCACCGGGGTCGGGCACGACGGTGGCCGGGCCCGAGCCCACCGGGAAGCCGACGCTCGCCGCGAGCCAGCCGGCGAGCACCCCCGTCTCGGCCACCGGCACCGGCGCCGCGTGGCGACCGACGGCCCGCAGCACGGCCAGCGCGTCGGCCAGCGTCCCGCCCGGGCCACCCGCGTCCTCCGGCACCGAGATCCAGGGGAACCCGGCCTGCGCCAGCGGGTCCCAGGCAGCGGCGCACCACCCCTCCGCCTCGGCGCGCTCGACGACCGCGAACGTGCAGGCCTCGGCGAGCAGGCGGTCGACGGTGTCGACGAGGACCGGGTCGACCTTCACCGGCTTCGCAGGCCCTTGGCCACGACGGAGCGCAGGATCTCGTTCGTCCCGCCCCGGATGGTGAACGAGGGCGCGGTGAGCGTCGCGGCGACCAGGAGGCGCTCGAGCCCGGACTCGGCCGGCAGGCCGGGCTCGTGGTCGACGAGCGCCACCACCGCGTCCAGCACGTCCTGCTCGAACCGCGTCCCCACCTCCTTGACCAGCGCCGCCTGGAGCGACGGCGCCTCCCCGCGGTCGACGGCCCGGGCGATCGACAGCGACAGGTTGTGCAGCACCCAGTACATCGCCCCCGCACCGCCCAGCAGGTCGACGACCTCGCCCGGCACATCACCCTGCTCGTGCGCCCGCAGCAGCTCCTCGACGACGAGATAGGTGCTCAGCCACCGATCCGGCCCACCGCGCTCGAACGCCAGCTCGGAGGTGTTCTGCGCCCAGCCGTCGCCCACCTCGCCCAGGACCAGGTCGCCGGGCACGAACACCTCGTCCAGCACGACCTCGCAGAAGTCGGCGCCGCCGTCGATGAAGGGGACGGGGTGGGCCTGGAGGCCGGGCGAGCGCAGGTCCACGATGAGCTGCGACAGGCCCAGGCGCTTGTCGCCGGTGTCCTCGATCGGCGACGTGCGGCACAGGACGATGATCCAGTCGTTCTCGTGGGCGAGGGTCGTCCAGACCTTGCGCCCGGACACGACCCAGCCGTCGCCGTCGCGGATCGCCCGGGTCGACAGCGAGGCGAGGTCGCTGCCGCTGTCGGGCTCGCTCATCCCGATCGAGAACGACAGCTCGCCCCGGGCGATGCCGGGCAGGAAGCGCTGCTTCTGCGCCTCGGTCCCGTAGCGGGCGATGACGGGGCCCGACTGACGGTCGGCCACCCAGTGGTGCCCGATCGGCGCGCCCCAGCGGAGCAGCTCCTCGGTGACGACGAAGCGGTCGACCGCGGTGCGGTCGTGGCCGCCGTAGCGCGTGGGGAGGGCCATGCCGAGCCAACCCCGCTCGCCGAGCCTGGCCGAGAAGGCGGGGTCCTTGGCACCGTTCATGCCGAGGCCGGGGGCGAACGACCCCCGCGGCAGCTCCTCGACCAGGAAGGCCCGGACCTCGGCCTGCAGCGCCCGCTCGCCTGCGGTGAGCTCGGTCGACTCGAACTGGATCATCGCCCGACGCCCTCGGCGCTCACGACGTGCACCGGACGCTCCGCCGCCCCCGGTCTTGACGATTCCGTCAAGCTAAGCTCGCGACGTGACGACCAACCCACCGGACCCGTCGACCACGGCCGTGCTGTTCGTGGAGTGCCAGAACGGTCTGCTCAGCGCCGAGCACACGATCATGCACACCATCGCCAAGGCCGCCGCACCCGTCATCCCCGCGATGGCTCGGCTCGCCCAGGGGGCTCGGGCCGCGGGCATCCTCGTCGTGCACCTCACCTACGTGCCGGTAGCCGGCAACCGCTCGAGCAACCGCCGGCCACCGCTGTTCGAGCGGCTGGTCGATGCCCAGGCCGACTGGCACGCGGACCACCCGGCCACGCAGGTGATCCCCGAGATCGGGGTCGGCCCCGACGACCTCGTGCTCCCCCGCCACAGCGGCTTCTCGCCGACGTACGGCACCGAGACCTACAACCTGCTGAGGAACGTGGGGGTGCGCACGATCGTCTTCGCCGGCATCTCGGCCAACGTGGCGATCCCCGTCGCCTCCACCGAGGCGACGGACGAGGACTTCGACGTGGTCATCGCCCGCGACGCCGTCGCCGGCGCCCCGGCCGAGCACGTCGCATCGATGATGCGCCACACCCTGCCGTTCGTCGGCACCCTCTGGACGGTCGACGACCTGCTGGCCGCCTGGGGCGTGGCGGCCCCGGCCCCGGCCCCAGCCGCGGCAGGACCTGGCTGACCGCGACCGGGCGAACGGGGGCGGGAGGACCACCACCCGCCTCAGGATGCCCGTGCGCCGAAGGTCATGTCGCTCAGCCGGGTGATCGGCGTGACGTCGTCGCGCCCGTACCAGGACGGCGTGGGCCGGTCCCCCGGCGCCGGTCGCGCCCAGTCGACCCACGGGCCCCAGTCGAGGCGCGAGAGCCGCGGCTCGTGCTCGGGGCCGTGCGCCTGGCAGGCCGCCGCGTACCGCTGGTTGAAGCGCTTCATGTCCTGCACGGTCCACCAGTCCTCCTCCGAGGACCACCTCCCGCCGCCCGCGTACTCGATGACCTGCAGCGACGGGAACTCGATGGGCGGCTCCCCCGGCTCGAGGTGGTCCGCCCGGTTGCGCACCTCGTAGACGATCCGGTCGCCGTCGATCACATACCAGACCAGCACCGAGTACACGTGGGACGCGAACGACATCGTTCCCTCCAGGAACCGTTGGATCTCCGACGGCCCGTGGAACGTGCCCCAGAAGTGGTCGTGGTAGACGGCGTCGTCGGTGAACAGCTGCGACCAGGCGATCCAGTCCTCCCCGGCGATCCCGGTCAGGAAGTAGCGGCGGAACGCCTCCTCGACCTCGGCGCGGTCGTGCCCGTCGTCGCTCATCGCGAGCCCTCCTCGGTGTAGACGTCCACCCCGCCAACGTACTTGACAAAACCATCAAGTTCTCGCCCACCCGAGCCGGTAGGGTCACCGCATGACCGTCGTCATCTCCGGTGCGGCATCGGGCATGGGCGCGGCCACAGCCGCCCGCCTCGCCGCCACAGGGCGTGTCGTCATCGGCGTCGACCGGGCCGGCAGCGACGTCGACGCCGACCTCGGCACGGCGGCGGGCCGTCGCCGGGTGATCGAGGAGGTCGCGGGGCGAGAGATCGACGGCGTCGCCACGTTCGCCGGCGTGTCCGGCTTCGGAGGCCGCCAGGGCTCCACGGTGGTGTCCATCGACTACTTCGGCAGCATCGAGATCCTGGTCGGCCTCCGGCCTGCACTGGCCCGCACGGCCGGCGCCGCGGTCGCCATCAGCTCCAACGCGGCGACGACCGCGCCGAACGTGGACGACGACCTGGTCGACGCCTGCCTGGAGGGAGACGAGGAGCGGGCTCGTGCCCTCGCCGACGCGGTCGGCGGTCCCGCGGCCTACTCCTCGGCCAAGCTGGCGGTGGCCCGCTGGGTGCGGCGCCAGGCGCCCGGCCAACCCTGGGCCGGAAGTGGCGTCCGGCTCAACGCCGTGGCGCCCGGGCACATCGAGACGGCGCTCACGGCGGAGATGCGCCAGGAGCCGGAGTCGGCGAGGGTCATCGAGCGGACACCCCTGCCCATCGGCCGGCCCGGCGGGCCCGACGACATCGCTGCGTTGGTGTCGCTCCTCCTCGGCGACGAGGGCCGGTTCTTCGTCGGATCGGTCGTCTACCTCGACGGCGGCACCGACGCCCTGCTCCGCCCCGACGACTGGCCCGCCCCCCGCCGCCGGCACCCCTGACCGCGACGGGAGCCCTGGCTAACCGTCCTCGCGGACGAACAGCGAGCGGGGGTCCCTGCCGTCGACGGTCACCCGGCGCTTCGAGAACCGCCAACGCCCGTCGGTGGCCCGGTACTCGTCGACGTAGCGGCCCCAGTGGTCGAGCCCGACGGCGGTGAGCACCAGGTAGTGGCAACGCCCCGTCGCCTCGGACGGGCCCAGCAGGTCGATCTGGTGCGTCGCCGTCATGTGGCGCAGGTACACGGGTGCGTCGCCGAAGTCGGCGCCGTCCCGGCTGGTCGTGAAGATCGAGCGGATCTCGTCGTGCCCCACCTTCGGCCCTGAGCCGGCCACGTCCATCACGGCATCCGGCGTGAACAGCTCGACCACCTCGTCGAACCGTCCGGTGTCCCCGTTGGCGTTGTACCGGGCCACGAGGTCCCGGATCGACTCACGCGCCACGAGCGCCCACATCTCCACTGCAGTCTCCCTGGGTCGGCTGACGCCACCTTGCCCGCTCAGGGGCGGAACGCCTCCCGCGGGCGTTCGACCAGCTCGAACGGCACCCCGTCGGGATCGCTCAGGAAGCAGATCCACATGTCGGGCACCGGCGTGCCCCGCAGCTCGATCGGCATCGGTGCCCGATCGAAGGTCCAGCCGGCGGCGCACAGCGCCTCGTAGGACGCGCGGGTGTCGTCGACGCCCACCGCGGCGCGGTACAGGCCGACGTGGTTGGGGTCGCGGGTGTGCCGTCCGTGGGAGGCGGGGGCGCGCCACTGGACCAGGATGGCCTCGAACGCTTCGTCGGGGAGCCGCAGGCGCACCGCCTCGGCGTCCACGGAGTCGGCGCGGCCCAGGAAGGCGGCGTCCTTCAGGGACTCGGTGGCCAGCACCTCGAACCCCATCCCCTCGTACCACCGCCGCGAGCGCTCGAGGTCGGTGCAGGTGATCCGAAGGTGCCGCATGCGGGTCTCGTCCTCGGGCACGGTGGCGTCGGCCACCAGGTCGAGCGTCACGCCGGTGGCATCCCGCAGCGTCGTCCACTCGGTGCCGAACGGCGACCGTCCCGTCCCCACGACGGCGCACCCCAGCCCGCCGAGGCGCTCGGTCACCTCGGGCAGGTCGGGCACCGAGACCCCGAGCGCCTGGATGCCGACCGCGGTCGGATCGTCGACGGGACGGCCGGTGAGCGGCGGGTCGATCCAGCTCTGCACCTCGACCGCGGGGCTCGTCCGTGGACCACGGGCGTCGAAGACGAAGTCCGCGCCGCCCTCCACCTCGCCGGGCAGACCGAGGATCGCACCGTCCGACCGCTCCACCGGGGTGCCCATCACACGCCGCATGGCCAGGCCCTCGACCAGGAACTGCGTCACCGGCCCGGTGTCCGAGCAGCAGTAGCAGACGTGCAGGAACCTCCGGGCCGGCCTGACGGCATCGTCGTGGGTCATAGCATCTCCCTCAGCGCTGGAGCGGGTCCCGAGGCAGGCCCAGGAGCCGTTCGGCGATGACGTTCCGGATGATCTCCGAGGTGCCCCCGGCGATGGTGAGGCAGCGGCTGAACAGGTACCCGCCGGCGACCTCGGGCTCCTCGTCCCCCACCCCGCCCAGCCCGGTGAGCCGCATCCCGAGCTCGGTGACCCGCTGCGCGTGCTCGGCCGAGACCAGCTTGGTGATGTTGCCCTCCGGGCCCGGCGGGCCACCGGCGAGCGCCCGGCCGATGTGCCGGAGGTTGAGCGCGGCCATGGCGTGGTCCTCCGCAAGGAGGACGCCGACCTGCCGCGCCGCTCCGTCGTCACCCGCCAGGTAGCGCTCGGCGAGCGGCACGAGGTCGGCGGCCCGCAGCTGGTCGAGCCCGCCCTCGTTCCCCCCGATCGACACCCGCTCGTTGCCGAGCGTCGCCCGGGCGACGGCCCAGCCCCGGTCCACCTCGCCGACAACGTCCTCGTCGGGCACGAAGACGTCGTCGAGGAAGACCTCGTTGAACAGCGTCTCGCCGGTCAGCTCGCGCAGAGGGCGCACCTCGACCCCCGGGGCCTCCATGTCGATCGCCAGCGTGGTCAGGCCGGCGTGCTTGGCCGCCTCGGGATCGGTGCGCACGGTGGCGAGGCCGCGGTTGCTCCGGTGGGCATCGCTCGTCCAGACCTTCTGGCCGTTGACGACCCAGCCGCCGTCCACGCGACGTGCCCGGCTCTGGATGGCCGCGGCGTCGGAGCCGGCGCCGGGCTCGCTGAACAGCTGGCACCAGCGGAGCTTCCCCTCGAGGCTCGGACGGATCCAGCGCTCGATCTGCTCAGGTGTGCCGTTCTGGATCAGGGTGGGCAGCACCCAGGTGCCGATCCCGAGGTCGGGTGGGTCGACATCCACCAACTCCTCCTCGATCACGAGCTGCTCGACCACGTCGGCTCCCCGGCCCCAGGGCTTCGGCCAGTGGGGCACGAGGTAGCCCGCGTCGATGAGCGCGGCCCGGCGCTGGCCGACGGGCAGAGCGTCGTAGCGGCCCCTGAACGCCCGGACCGCGCGCCGATGGTCGTCGGCCTCGGGCGGCAGGTCGACGGTGAGCTCGAGGCGCGCCCCGGCCGCGGTCAGCTCGGTCACCTCCCCGGGGGCCGGCCCGTCGCCGCCGAACAGCGCGGCCAGCGAGGCGGCCCGCCGCAGGTGGAGGTGGGCGTCGTGCTCCCACGTGTAGCCGACCCCGCCGTGCACCTGGATGTTGCGCTCGGCGCAGCGCCGGTAGGCGGGCAGCGCCTGGGTCGCGGCCACCGCCGCCGACAACCGGGCCTGACCGTCGTCGGCTGCCGGTCGGGCGGCGGCCCACGCGGCCGCGGCGGCCAGCTCGGCGTCGACGAGCATGTCGGCGCAGTGGTGCTTGACGGCTTGGAACGATCCGATGGGCCGGCCGAACTGCTCGCGCACCTTGGCGTAGTCGACGGCCGCCTCGGTGCAGGCGCGGGCGCCGCCGGCCGCTTCCGCCGCCGCGAGCACGCGCCCGATGCGGCGGGCCACCGCCACTCCCCCGGTCAGCAGGTCGTCACCCGCCACCTCGACGCCGTCCGCTCGCATGCGGGCCAGTCGACGCGTGGGGTCCAGGCCGTCGGCCTGCCGCACCGTGAGCCCCGGACTCGACGCCGCCACGACCGCGAGGTCCCGACCGACGGGGACGAGGAGCAGGTCGGCGAGCGCGCCCCCGAGCACCGGCCAGGCGCCGCCGTCGAGCCGGCCGCCTGCGCAGGTGAGGAAGCCGTCCAGGCCGACGGCACCGATGGTGGAGCCCGCGGCCAGGCCCGGCAGGAGCCGAGCCTGCTGCTCCTCGGTGCCGACCGCCGCGATCACCGCGCCGGCCAGGACCGTCGGGAGGAACGGGCCGGGCATGACCACCCGGCCGATCTCCTCGCACACGATGGCGAGCTCGGGGATGCCGTACCCCTGGCCACCGTGTTCCGCGGCGAGGTGCAGGCCCGTCCAACCGAGGCCGGCGAGCTCCTCCCAGAAGGGTGGCAGCGACTCGGTGGCGGCCTCGAGCGTCGCCCGAGCCGCCGCGGTGGCCTCGCGCTGAGCGAGCAGGGAGCGCGCCACCTCGGCGAGGGCACGATGGTCGCCGGTCAGGGCTGTCGACACATCGCCTGCTCGTCGTCTATTCGTCGATCGCGGCCGGCCGAGCGATCGAGGCGAGCTCGTTCGCCGAGGTGGCACCCTCGTTGACCCGGCCGAGGCTGCGGATGGAGGTGTCGACGTCGGCCGCCTCGGCCCGCAGGGCGCCGACCGTGGAGTCCTCCTTCGACCGGACCGAGAAGGGATCGAGCTGGAAGACGCGCAGGGCGTTGAGGTGGGTGATCTGGTTCACCTCGTCGTCGGGGATGCCGGTGAGCGACTTGCCGAGCAGCTCGGGCGAGTGCGGCCAGGTGCTGTCGGAGTGCGGGTAGTCGCACTCCCAGGTGATCGAGTCGATCCCGACCCGGTGGCGCTGCTCGAGACCGCTGGCGTCGTCGATGAAGCAGGTCACGATGTGCTCGCGGTAGACGTCGCTGGGGCGCGAGCCGCCGAAGTCGGCACCGGTCCAGGCGTGGTGGTGCTCGTAGACGTAGTCCATCCGCTCCAGCGCGTACGGGATCCAGCCGATCCCGCCCTCGGACATCGCGATCTTGATGTCGGGGAACTTCTTGAAGATCGGCGTCCACATGAGGTCGTTGAGCGCGAGGTAAGCGTTCATCGGCGTGATGGCGATCATCACGTCGGCCGGTGCGTCGCTGGCGGTGAGGATCAGCGACGACGACGAGCCGATGTGCAGGCAGACCACGGTGCCGACCTCGGCGCAGGCGGCCCAGAAGGGGTCCCAGTGGTCGCTGTGCAGGCTGGGACGGCCGAGCTTCTCGGGGTTCTCCGAGAACGTCACCGCGTGGCACCCCTTGGCGGCGATGCGGCGCACCTCCTCGGCCATGAGCTGCGGGTCCCAGAACGGCGTGATGGCGCAGGGGATGAACCGCCCCGGGTAGGAGCCGCACCACTCGTCGATGTGCCAGTCGTTGTAGGCGCGCACCACCGCGATGGCCACGTCCTTGTCCTTCGCCCGGGCGAAGAGCTGGCCGCAGAAGTGGGGGAAGGTGGGGAAGTTGAGCGATGCCAGCACGCCGTTGGCGCTCATGTCACGCACGCGCTCGTGGATGTCGTAGCAACCCGGCCGCATCTGGTCGTACCGCGTCGGGTTGAGGCCGTACTCCTCCGGTGGGCACCCGGCGACGGCGTTCAGCCCCATGTACATGGCGCGCTCGTCCCCGAACTGCCAGTACTCGCTGCCGTCGTCGTCGGTGAGCACCCTCGGCGCCACGTCGCGATAGCGCTCGGGGATGTGCTGGTCGAACAGGCCCCGCGGCTCGATCACGTGGTCGTCGACGCTGACCAGGATCAGATCATCAACGTTCATGAGTCCCCCTCGTCCCGAACTTGACGATACTGTCATCTTAGAGGACGAGCGGCCCTACCGCCAGGGGTGCCTGAGCGAGGGCGGGCCGCAGGGGAGAAGGGGGACCCGACGTGAAGGACCTGCACCGCTACGACGGCAAGCGTGCGCTGGTGGTCGGCTGCTACTCGGGGATGGGGATGGCGACGGCGAAGGTCGTGCAGTCGCTCGGTGCCGAGGTGCACGGGGTGGACGTGCGGGAGCCCGACTACGACCTGGCGGCGTTCACCCTCTGCGACCTGCGGGACCGCTCGCAGGTCGACAGGCTCCTGGCGTCCCTCGACGATCCTGTCGACTGCGTCTTCTACTGCGCCGGCCTCCCCCAGACCAAGCCGCCCCTGGACGTCGTGACGGTGAACTTCGTCGCCATGCGCCACCTGGTGGAGGGCGTGCGCTCGAGGATGCCGGACGGCGGTGCCATCGCCGTCATCTCGTCCAACGCCGGGTTGCAGTTCATGGAGCGGATGCCCGTGATCCTCGATCTGCTGGCCACCGCAGGGTTCGAGCAGGCGCAGGCGTGGTGCGAGCAGCACGCCGACGTCGTGGCCGACGGCTACGGCTTCTCCAAGGAGGCCATCATCGTCTACACGATGCAGAGGGCCACCGAGCTGTGCGGCGACGGCATCCGGCTGAACTGCATCAGCCCGGGCCCCACGACCACTCCGATGATGCCGGAGTTCGACAAGGCCCTCGGTGGGCACGAGCTCATCGAGGCGTTCTACGGCCCGATGCGCCGTGAGGCCCGACCGGAGGAGATGGCCTGGCCGCTGGCGTTCCTCAACAGCGAGGGCGCCTCGTTCGTCACCGGGCTGAACATGGTGGTCGACGCGGGCTTCGTCGCCGGCGTGACGACCGGCCAGATAGACGTCGCCGCCCTGATGGCACGAGGACAGGCGGCGCTCGCCGCCCGCAAGGGTTGACCCACGTCGCCCCCCGAGCGCGGCGTGGTCGCGCACCCGAAAGGAACCCCATGACCGAGACACCGAGCTTCACCGGCGAGGCCCGGATGCTGATCGACGGCCAGCTCGTCGAGGCCGATTCGGCGCGGCGCTTCGAGAACGTGAACCCCGCGACCGAAGCGGTGCTGGGTGAGGTCGCCGACGCGTCGCCCGCGGAGATGCGGCGGGCGATCGTCGCCGCGCGGAGGGCGTTCGACGAGACCGACTGGTCGACCAACCGGGCGCTCCGCAAGCGCTGCCTCGAGCAACTGCAGACGGCACTGGAGTCCGAGCGGGAGGACCTGCGCCACGAGCTCGTCGCCGAAGCGGGAACGCCCGTGATGCTCACCTACAGCGCCCAGCTCGACGCGCCGTTGGAGGACTCGCTGCGCTACCCGGCGAAGCTCGTCGACGAGTTCCCGTGGGACCGAGCCCTGCCGGACGGCGCGCTCATGGGGATGACCAGTCGTCGAGCGGTCTGGAAGGAGGCGCTGGGCGTGGTCGGAGCGATCGTCCCGTGGAACTACCCGTTCGAGGTCACGATGAACAAGATCGGGCCGATCCTCGCCACCGGCAACACCACGGTCCTCAAGCCGGCGCCCGACACACCGTGGAACGCGACGCGCCTCGGCCGGCTGGTGGCCGAGCGGACCGACATGCCGCCGGGGGTCCTCAACGTCGTGACGTCGTCCGACCACCTGGTGGGCGAGGAGCTGACCCTGTCGCCCCTGGTCGACATGATCTCGTTCACGGGATCGACCGCCACCGGCAAGCGCATCATGGAGAAGGGCGCCGCCACCATGAAGCGGGTGTTCCTCGAGCTCGGCGGCAAGTCCGCCATGATCGTGCTCGACGACGCCGACTTCCCGAGCGTCGTTCCCTCGGGGATGACGGTGTGCATGCACGGCGGCCAGGGCTGCGCGATGCAGACCCGCATGCTCCTCCCCCGCTCGCGCTACGACGAGGGTGTCGAGCTGATCACGCAGGCCATGGGCGCCGTCCCCTACGGCGACCCCACCGACCCGAACGTGTTCATGGGCCCGCTGATCAGCCGCAAGCAGCTCGACCGGGTGTTGGGCTACGTCGACAGGGGACAGGAGGAAGGGGCCGAGCTGGTCGTCGGCGGGGGTCGCCCCCAGCACCTCCCCGAGGGCTACTTCATGGAGCCCACCCTGTTCGTCGGCGTCGACAACTCGATGACCATCGCCCAGGAGGAGATCTTCGGCCCCGTGCTCGCCGTGATCCCGTACGACGACGATGACGACGCGGTGCGGATCGCCAACGACAGCGGCTACGGCCTGTCCGGCGGCGTGTTCTCGGCCTCCGACGAGCGCGCCACCGCAGTGGCGCGGCGGATCCGCACCGGCTCGATCGGCGTCAACGGCGGGCTGTGGTATGGCGCCGACTCGCCCTACGGCGGGTACAAGGCCAGCGGCATCGGGCGCCAGAACGGCCTCGAGGGCTTCGAGCAGTACCTCGAGACCAAGGCGGTCGCCTGGCTCCGCTGACGTTCTGACGCGCGCCGCCTGTCAGCGATCGTTCGTGCCGTTGGTGTCGAACGAGGACGACAGGTAGACCGCCTCGACCTCGAGCAGCTGGCCGGAGACCTCCTCCGCCGTGCCCGAGAGCACGACGCGGCCCCGTTGCAGGACGTAGACCCGATCGGCGATCGCCAGCGCCTGGCGGACGTGCTGCTCCACCAACAGCACGCCGACGCCGCGCTCGTCGGCGGCCGAACGCAGCTGCGCCAGCAGCCGGGCCGCCACCATCGGTGCCAGCCCGAGCGACAGCTCGTCGGCGAGCAGCATCCGCGGCTCGCGGCCGAGGGCCCGGGCCAGGGTCAGCATCTGCTGCTCGCCACCCGACAGGAGCCCGGCCTTCCGCGGGAGCAGGCCCTCCAGCTCCGGGAAGAGCGACACGGCCTCGGCGACCCCCACCCCGGCGAGCCGCAGGTTCTCCGAGGCGGTGAGGTCCATGATGACCGACCGCTCCTCGGTGATGAAGCCGAGCCCGTCGCGGCAACGCCGGTGCATCGGTGCGGCCGTCGCCCCGCCGAACAGGTGCACCTCGCCGCTCGCCGGCGTGATCTCGCCGGCCAGCGTCAGCAGCGTCGTGGTCTTCCCGGCGCCGTTCGGACCGATCAGCGCCACCACCTCCCCGGCGCCGACCCGCAGGTCGAGGTCGTGCACCACCATGACCTGCCCGTAGCCCGACGACAGCCGACGGCATTCGAGGAGCGTGTCCGTCGCCGCCGCGGTCCGGTCGCCGTCCAGGTTCGCGCTCATGGGTCACCCACCATCTGTTGCTGGGGCTCGTCGACGGTCTCGGTCTCGGTGGGAGCGCCCCCGAGGTAGGCGGCGAGGACGGCGGGGTCGCGACGGACCTCGTCGGGGGTGCCCGAAGCGATCACGCGCCCGGCATCGAGGACGACGATCCGGTCGCACGTCGACATCACCAGGCCGACGTCGTGCTCGATGAGCAGGACGCCCATCCGGCGCTCGTCGGCGAGGCGCCGGATCAGGTGGGCCAGCTCCCGGCTCTCCGACTCGTCGAGGCCGGCGGCCGGCTCGTCGAGCAGGACCACCGACGGCGCGGAGGCCACCGACCGGGCGATGCCCACCAGGCGACGCTGCCCGTAGGGAAGCTCGTCGGGCTTCCGGGCCAGGGAGTCCTCGAGGCCGAACTCGCGGATCGCGGCCACCGCGGTGTCCGGCAGCGGGTGCTGCCCCGGCCAGACGAGGTCGGTCACCCACGACAGCCGGCTGCCGCTGTCCGCCCCGGCGCGGATGTTGTCCTCGACCGACGTGTCCTCGAACAGCTCGAGCGACTGGAACGAACGCCGCAGGCCGTGACGGGCTCGCCTGCTCGTGCTCCAGCCCTCGATGCGCGCGTCGTTGATCGACACGGTGCCGGCCGCGGGGCGCACGAAGCCGGTCACGGCGTCGATGATCGTCGTCTTCCCGGCGCCGTTGGGCCCGATGAGGCCGACGACCTCGCCCGGAGCGACGTGGAAGCCGACGCCGTCGACCGCGGTCACTCCCCCGAAGCGCACCGTCACGTCGCTCACCCGCAGCGTCACCGGGTCGACGGGCGCGGCGGCGCGCTCCACGAGCTCGGGGGCCGGCGGTCGGCGGGGCCCGAGGTGGAGGCGGCGGACGAGCGACCTCGTCCCGTGCACGGCGACCTCGGCGATGCCGTCCTGCTGGGTGACGATCACGACGAGGAGCAGCACGCCACCGACGACCGCGTCCCACGCACCCAGGTTGAGCAGGTCTTCCATGATGCGGGTCCCGAGCCCGCCGATGGCGTTCGGGGCCGAGAAGGCGGCGCCGACGACGTAGCCGAGCCCGCCGATCACCGCGTACGCCACCGCGTTGATCGAGGCGAACGCGTTGAAGCGCTCGTAGGTCACCGTCGACGACTGGAAGCCCACCAGGACGCCGCCGAGCCCGGCGATGGCCGCGGCCACGCCGAACGCGTAGAGCTTCACCCCGAAGACGCTGATCCCCAGTGACGCGGCAGCCCGCTCGTTGGTGCGGACGGCGATGAGCCGGCGCCCGGTGCGAGATCGCCGGAGGTTGGCGACGACGATCGCCGACAGCACGAAGCCGACCAGGCAGACCACCGCCCACCGGTGGGGGTGGGTCGACGCGTCGACCTCGTAGCCGAACACGTCGGCGGGACCGACCCGCGTGCCGCCGTCGACCCCCTCGGCGACCCAGCGGCCGTTGGCGAAGACCACCTCCCGGACGGTGAAGCCGAGACCGAGCGTGACCACGGCGAGGTTGACGCCCCGCGTGCGCAGGGCAGGGAGCGCGAAGAGCAGCCCGGCCGGGATGGTGAGGAAGATGCCGGCCGGGATCGCCACCTCCATGGGCCAACCGGCCCGCAGGATCAGCGTGCCGGCCAGCAGCGCCCCCGTCCCGGCCATGGCCCACTGTCCCAGCGACACCTGCCCGGCGTACCCGGTGAGCACGACCACCGACAGCACGACGACGGCCGAGGACAGCGACACGTAGGTCGCCGCCGCCCACCGGTCGTCGAAGACGCCGAACAGCAGGACGAGCAGGACGAGCGAGGCGACCGCGACACCGCGGAGGTTCAGCTGGCCGGTGCCGAGACGGGGCAGGCGGTCGGTGACGTGGCTGCGGAGCGGGAGGCCGCGACCCCGGATCACCAGGACGACCAGGATGACGAGGAACGGCACGGCCCGGTTGAGGCCGGTGATCTGGTCCTGACCCAGGAAGTCCTCGATGTCGGGGCGGTACAGCGTCACCAGGCTCTCGCCGATGCCGACCACCATGCCGCCCGCGAGGGTCAGGGGAAACGAGCGGAACCCGCCGAGCAGGGCGGCCGCCAACGCCGCGACGGTCACCACCAGCGTGAAGCCCACGGTCGAGAGGCCGGTGAGCGGGGCCACGAGCACGCCGGCCAGGCCCGCCACCCCGGCACCGACGCCCCACGTCAGGCTGGACAGGAACTTCGGCGACCAACCGAGGGTCTGGACGGCCCGCTCGTTCTGCGCCGACGCGCTGATCGCCAACCCCACGCGGCTGTACCGGACCACCGCCCACAGGGCGACGGTGACCACGAGCGTCACGCCGACGATGTAGAGCACCTGCTCCTGGACCCGGACGCCGCCCCAGTCGAAGGTGTCGTGGGGGAGGAAGGGCGGGACCGGCTGGTTGGCCGCCCCGTACTTCATCTCGACGCCGGCCTGCACCACCGCCAGCAGCCCGAGCGTGGCGATCAGCCGGGTGATCGGCGCCGCCCGGGCCAGCAGGCGCAGGACGAGGAGCTCGAAGGCGAGCGCCGTCACCACCGCAGCCAGGATCCCGAGGATGATCGACGGCCCGATCGCCATCCCCTGGTCACGCTGGCAGGTGAGGAACGTCAGGTACGACGCCAGCACCCCGAGGGCCCCGTGGGCGAAGTTCACGATGCCCGACCCGCGGTAGACCAGCACCACGCCCTGGGCGAACAGCGCGTACGACGACCCGAGGCCCAGGCCGATGAGCGTGAACTGCAGGAGCTCCTTCATGTCGACCGTGTCTCCCCCGTCATCCGGCGGTGGTGGTCGTCGTCCCTTCCCCACCGGCGCTCGGCTGTTCGTAGTCGGTCTGGCCACCGAGCTCGGCCACCACGTTCATCAGGTCGTCGGCCACCTCGAACCCGCCGGTGCCGGTGTCGAAGGTGACCTCGTAGTACCAAGGTTGCGAGACCCGCTCGAACGGGCCCGGGCCGGTCACGCTCGCGTTCGGCGTCCAGGGCGGGATCAGGTTGAAGTGGTCGACGTCCTGGGCGGCGTCGAAGGCGGCGGTGACCGCCTCCCGTGAGACGTCGTCCGGGTCGCCGAAGTCCTCGATGATCCTCACCAGGGAGTAGACCGCGAGCCACGAGCGGAACGGGCTGCTCTTGATCTGGTCGCGCTCGAGCTCCGGCTCGCCCGAGGCCGACAGGTCGGCGATCACGTCGGCCAGGATCGGCCAGCGCTCCTGGTCGCCGGTGACGGGAGGCAGCTCTGCGTTCAGAACCAGCTGGTCGGCGAAGTCGCCGAACTCCTCGATGTCGGCCTGACCGAACGTGCCCAGGCTCGCCGAGTAGGTCAGCTCGCTGCCCAGCTGCTCGGCCGCCTGCAACACCTGGACCGCCTCGTTCTCGCCGAGCGGCAGCATGACGCCTTCGGCGCCGGCGTCCTCGGCGGCCAGGATGAACTGCTGGAAGTCGGTGGTCCCGGCCGGCACCGGGATGGTCGCCACGAGCTCGGCGCCCGCGGCGTCGAGCATCGGCTGCATCGCTCCGAAGAGCGACGCGATCGTGGGCGTGTCGACGTGGATCACGGCGATCTTCGTCATGCCTTCGCGCAGGAGCGGCGGAAGCATCATGAACGTCGTCCCCGTGCCGCCGGCCCCGATGGCGTAGGTCACCGGCGAGCTCAGCTCCTCGACCGCCGGGCTGAGACCCATGCGCGGCAGGCCCGCGGGCTCGAGGACATCGATGACCCCCTGCGGGTTGAAGCTCGTGGTGTCGTTCATCGTGGCGACGATGCCGTCGTCGACGAACTGGCGCGCGCAGTCGACCTCCTTGTTCGGATCGGCCGCGCTGTCGCACGTGGTCAGCTCCATGCAGTGGCCGCCGACGCCGCCACGGCCGTTGAACGCGTCGACCGAGGCTTCGAGCGCCGTGACCTGGTCGATCAGCGACAGCACCGGCGACTCGAAGACGGTCATGATGCCGACCGGGTAGGGGTCGAGCGACGTGTCGCACGGTCCGTCGTCCCACAGCAGGCCCGAGGGCTCGGCCCCGCCGCCATCCGACGCCCCGTTCGGCGTATCACCCGCATCGCTGTCGTCGTCGCCGCAACCGGCCGCGACCATCGTCAGCACCGCGCACACCGCGGCGATCCTGAACCACGTCTCACGTTTCATCTTGGGGTCCCCCTGGGTGCCTGACGTCGCTGGTGCGCCGCCATGGCCGCTGCCGTCTCCAGGCGAGCGACCGTCACCAGCCGCACGCCCCTGAATCCCCACCCACCCGTCTCGCTTCTCCTGAGGCTGTCGGCCCCTTCTCCGAACGCCTCTCGCCAAACTTGACGATATCGTCAGGATAACCTCGGCTCGCCCGCCACGCCAGGCCTTCACCAGACCCGGGCGTCGGGACCTGACACCCTTGTCGACTCGTGACCACGAAGGAGAGCCGGTGCCGATGGAGCAGCCGACCCCGCCCATGCCGCTCGCCGACCCCCTGTCCGACTTCTTCTGGAGCGGGGCGGAGCAGGGC
>Ga0193742_1001087_pt1 | contig 16923 bp, 18 predicted proteins | sample L2c1metaG_FD_165511 | JGI IMG/M metagenome (GOLD analysis project Ga0193742, IMG submission 165511) | Soil microbial communities from a riparian zone of the East river system, Colorado, United States - L2c1 | ecosystem: Environmental > Terrestrial > Soil > Riparian zone | place: USA: East River... | reverse complement strand
TCGACCCGCCCCGCAAATGGGCCGCACCGGTACGCATCACGGACGCGATCCGGGCGGCGTTGGGTGAGGTCGAGGACTACCAGCGCGTCACGGTCCGGGCCGTCGAAGCCACCACCATCATGGGCTCCGCCGCCGCCGACCTCGCCCATCTCCTGGCGGAGCTGATCGAGAACGCGTTGATCTTCTCCCCGCCCGACCAGACGGTCGAGATCCGCGGACGCTCCCAGCCCGCCGGCTACACGCTCGCGATCATCGATAGCGGCTTGGGCATGCCCCCCGACGAGCTCGCACGGGCCAACCGTCGGTTGGCAGGCGCCGAGTCGTTCACGATCGCCCCGTCGAAGTACCTGGGCCACTACGTCGCCGGCAACCTCGCCGCCCGCCACAACATCAACGTCACCCTCCACAACTCCCCCGGCCACGGCATCACCGCCACCATCAACCTCCCCCCCACCCTCCTCACCCGCGGCGACACGCCCGCGTCGAGCGCTGTCGACCAGGCCGATGCCGCTCCGGGGGCGCCCCAGCTGCAGAGCGAGTTCACACCTCGGGCCGACGACCAGCCGCCGGTGGCGCCGCGGTCGAACGGGCACCCGCCGCCCGTGCCGGTCGGCGCGAGTGCCGGGCCGGTCGACCAGACCGCCAGCGGCCTGGCGAAGCGCAGCCGGGCCGACTCGCCGCAGTCGATCCCCACGCAGCCCAACCGGCCCAAGCCGCCGGCACCCGACGACGCCCTGATCCAGACGCTGGCCGCCTACACCACGGGTCTCCACGCCGCGACCGGCGGCGACGCCCCGGCGCCGCCCGCCGGGGCCGAGCCCGTCCGGGCGCGCCGTGCGCCTCGGGACGACGACGGCTACTCCGGCCCGCCCACCGAACCGATCATGTCCCCTGCTGCCTTCGACGGCCCTCCCGCGGGCCGTCCCCTCCCGGGCCCCGGCGGCGGCTCGCCCTTCGACGCCCCGCCGGTCGGGCGCCCCAACCCCGGCGACTCACCCTTCGACGCCCCGCTGCCCACCGGCCGCCCCGCGCCCGGCGAGTCGTTGTTCGACGCCCCGCTGCCCACCGGCCGCCCGGCGCCCGGCGACTCGCTGTTCGACACACCGCCCACCGGCCGCGGTTCCCCCGGCGACTCGCCGTTCGACGCCCCGCCGGTCGGCCGTCCCACCCCCGGTGATTCCCCCTTCGACGCGCCGCCCGTGGGTCGCCCCGGTCCCGGTGATCCGCCCCCGCCGCCGCTCAGCCGTCGCACCCCCGCCGACGCCCCGGCCGATCCACCGCCGCTCAGCCGCCGGACCCCTGGCGACTCGCCCGCCGGCCGCCCCGCCCCGGACGACGCCCCCGTGGACCCGCCGCCGCTCAGCCGTCGGACCCCTGGCGAGTCACCGTTCGACGCACCCCCGGCCGGCCGTCGCTCCGGTCCCATCGACGACCTGCCGACCGAGCCGGTCCCGTCGCCGGCGGCGTTCGACCGCCCACTCGGTTCCCCCGAGGATCCCGGGCTGCCGCCACTCGGGGCCCTGTTCGACGACGACGACGCCGCCGACGACTTCTTCGACCTCGACGGCCCGCCGCGTCCGGCCGATCGCCGCTCGGCTGCCCTGTTCGACGGCACCCTCGGCCCCCTCGACCCGCCCGCCGAGCCGGGCTGGCCCCAGCCGGCACCGCCCCTGCCGACCCGCGGCGAGCGCCCCCCGGCCTCCGGTGACGACGCCACTCCCCCGCCGCCGCTACCCCGCCGCGACGAGCCCGGCCCCGCCGCCGACACCCCCGCCGACACCCCCGCCGCCACTGCCAGCGGCCTGCAGCGACGGGTGCGCGGTGCCCAGATGCCGGCCACCGAGCCCGTCAACCTCCGACGGGGGACCGGCAAGCGTCAGGGCCCGCCCAGCCGCGGCGACGACGCCTCCCGCCCGGCCAAGCGCCCGCCGAACGGGGAGCCTCCCGAGCCGAACGGCGACCACCGCGCCGCCGACCAGGTCTACGGCTTCCTGTCGAGCTTCAGCGCCGGCGTCCAGCGCGGCCTCGACGAAGCCAAGCGCCCCGAGTCCGACGACGAGGACGACGACCGCTAGGGAGCGTTACCCGAGCTTGGTGAGGGTGCGCCGCAGGTTGCGCATCGCCTGCTGGATCCGCTGCTCGTTCTCGATGAGCGCGAACCGCACGTAGCCCTCGCCCCCGGGGCCGAAGCCGATGCCCGGTGACGTCGCCACCTGCGCTTCCTTCACCAGCATCGACGCGAACTCGACCGACCCCAGATCGGCGTAGGGCTCGGGGATCGGCGCCCAGGCGAACATCGTGCCCCGCGGCCGCGGGACCTCCCAGCCGATGCGGTGCAGGCCGTCGATCAGGGCGTCGCGGCGGCCCTGGTAGACCTTGCCGACCTCCTCGGGGAAGTCGGGCTCCTCCCGGAGCGTGACCGTGGCGGCGATCTGGATCGGCTGGAACGTGCCGTAGTCGAGGTACGACTTGAGCTTGGCGAGCCCCTGCACCACCTCGCTGTTGCCCACCAGGTAGGCCACCCGCCAGCCGGCCATCGAGAACGACTTGGTCATGGAGTACAGCTCGACCGCGCACTCCTTGGCGCCCTCGGCCTGCAGGATCGACGGCGGCTTGTAGCCGTCGAAGCCGAGCTCGGCGTAGGCGTTGTCGTGCACCACGACCACGTCGTGCTCCCGGGCGAAGTCGACCACCTGCTGGAAGAACTCCAGGTCGACGCAGGCGGTGGTGGGGTTGTGCGGGAAGCTCAGCACGATCACCCGCGGCTTGGGCAGCGAGTACTCGTAGGCCTCGCGCATCCGCTCGATGAAGTTGCCGTCGGTCGACATCGGGATCTCGCGGGCGGCGGCCCCGGCGAGCAGCGGGCCCCAGATGTGGATCGGGTACGACGGCGACGGCACCAGCGCGGCGTCCCCCGGCCCCAGCAGCACCCACATCAGGTGGGAGAAGCCCTCCTTCGACCCGATGGTGGTGATGACCTCGCGCTCGGGGTCGAGGTCGACGTCGAAGCGGCGCTTGTAGAGCTGCGCCACGGCCTCCCGCAGCTTGGGGATGCCGCGGCTGGCCGAGTAGCGATGGTTGCGGGTGTTGTGGGCGGCTTCGCAGAGCTTCTCGACGGCCAGCTCGGGCGACGGGATGTCGGGGTTGCCGAACCCCAGGTCGATCACGTCGATGCCGGCTCGCCGGGCCTCGATCTTCAGACCGTCGATGATCGTGAAGACGTACGGGGGAAGACCCGTGATGCGGCGAAGCTCCATGGATCAACGGTAGCGCTACCCGTTCACCCGGTCTTCACCCGTTTGAGGCACGACTACAGGAGCGCGGCCCCGATGGCCCCCGCCCGCTCGCCCAGCTCAGCCGCCACGATCTCGACGTCGGTCCGCTCGTCGTAGGTCATCACCAGCTTGCGGTAGTGGTCGCGCACCGGCTGAAGGAGCGGGTCGCCGATCTCGATGAGCCCGCCGCCGATCACCACCACGCCCGGGTCGAGCAGTGTCACCAGGCTGCCGATCCCGGCCGCCACCCACCAGGCGAACGACCGCAGCAGGTCGAGCGCGTCCTGGTCACCCTCGGCCGCGGCCTGGGCCACGTGCTCGCCGCGCATGGCGGGGACGTCGCCCCCGGCCAGCGCCAGCGAGCGGTCGAGCCGGCCGGCCTCGGCGGCATCACGGGCCAGGCGACCCAGCCCACTGCCCGACGCCATGCGCTCCCAGCAGCCACGACGCCCGCACGGGCACAGCGGACCGTTGGGATCGATCATCATGTGGCCCGCCTCGCCGGCGAAGCCGTGGGTGCCCCGCTCCAGCTCGCCGCCGACGACGATGCCGGCGCCGATGCCGGTGCCCAGCGCGATGCACAGCGCGTCGGCGAAGCCCCGGGCGGCCCCGGCCTTGTGCTCGCCCCAGGCGGCGCAGGTGGCGTCGTTGTCGACCGCCACGGTCAGGCCCAGCCGCCGGCTCAGCTCGGTGCCGACGGCGACGTCCCGGAGGTTGGGCAGGTTGGGACCCACCCGGAGCACGCCGTCGCGGTTCACGAGGCCGGCGATCCCCACGCCCACCGAGGTGACCGGATGCTCCTGGGCCAGCTCCTTCACCACGCCGGCGATGGCGTCGAGCACCTGGGTGGAGCCGACCGGCGTGGGGACGCGGTGCTCGCCGAGCACGGTGGTCGGATCGTCGGGATCGACGGTGACCCCGAGGATCTTCGTGCCGCCGATGTCGACCCCGGCGACCACCCGCCCGGGTGCCATCAGTAGCGGAGGAACGCGCCGATGCGTCCCATCACGTCGAGGTCGGCGTTGTCGACGCAGATCTCGACGCGGCACGACTGGGCCATCGCCGCCTCGACCGTCTCCTCGACGATGTCGTCGACCTCCACCATCTCGGCGCCGCAGCGCTTGCACGTGCGGCCGACGGCGGCGTGGTTGTCGCAGCTGTTGCAGCGCCAGCCCGGCGCTGTGAAGCCGCGGGACACCACCAGCTGGTCGACGCGGCGGGTCGCCAGGGCGTCGAGCACCGCGGGGAGTCCCTGCACGGCCCGGCCGCCGGACGCCGTGGCGTCGCGCAGCCGGCCCACGAGCGCGGCCTCGCGGCTGCGCTCGATCTCGCACTCCACGTCGTGGGCCGCGGCGAGCACCTGGTCGTGGGCGGCGCCGACGGCCACGTCGGGGCGCTGCGGGGCCAGCCGGGCGGCGAGGTAGGGGTGCAGGTGGGCGGGCAGCTCGTGGACCAGGGGCTCCGGCGCCCCGACCACGAGGTGGGCGAACGGGTGCTGCTGGAAGACCTCGAAGGCGACCTTGGCGGCGCTGCGCAGGTGCTGCTGGACCCGGGCCTCGACGTGGTGGGGGTGGTCGCCACCCCGGTCGAGTTGGCCGCGGGGGCCCTCGTCGCGGGGCAGGGCGTCGAAGCGCTCGGAGTGCTCCACCAGCTCCCCCAGCGCGAACACGTACATCTGTGCCCGCTGGCGGTCGGCGAGCAGCACGCCGATCGGCTCGTGCTCCCGCAGCACGCTCTCGAGCTGGCCGACGGCGGGCACGTGGTTGATGACCACCTGGCTGTGCACCGGCACCGGTAGCTCGATCACCTCCCACAGATCGAGGTCGGCGCAGGCGAAGATCGCCACGCCCCGGGTGCGGGAGCGGTCGATGCCACCCCGGACGAAGCGCCCGATCCGCTGGAGGTCGTCATGCACCGACTGCTCACCGTTCGCCCGCACCTTGGCGTCTCTCAGCAGCAGGTCGACCTCGTGCTCGAGGTCGGGGTAACGAGCCAATCGCCGACCGTCCACGTCGAGGTAGCACGAGGTGATCGGTGTTCGCTCCCCTCTGATCGCTGCCAGCTCCCGGATCGCGGATTCGGTGATGACCGCCACGGCGCCTCCTGGGGATCGGTTGAGATCTGAGGAATGCCCGGATGGTAGGCCACCGAACCCGCACATCGCTCAGGTTCGACCACCCAGAGTGCAACAACCCCCAGCTCAGGTGACCGAAACCTGACCACCCCTCCCCCACCCCCGGCGCGACACGTCAGGCGCTGCGTCGGGTGGCCTGCGGCGGGGTCAGGTGACCGGGATCTGCTGGACCTCGGAGTCGCCGTCGGCGTCGTCGCCGTCGGCGGTGTCGGGTGGGGGTTGGCGGCGGGTGGGGACGACCGAGCGGACGAAACCCGTCACGGAGTCGGCGACGCCGGTCAGCGACGCGACCGTGTCGGGGTCGTCGACCAGGTCCTCGGCCACGTCGAGAGCCGCCCGGGCGGCGGCGATCAGCTCGCGGGCCGCTGCCTGCAGGTGCTCGATCCCCTGCCGCGCCCGCTCCTGCGCGGCGTCGATGTCTTCGTCTCGGCTCAACGGAAGCTCACCTCCAGATGTCCGCCTTCCAGGTGTGCCCCGGTCACCTCGCGGTGCGCCAGGGTGTCGGGCAGCGTGATGGCCCGGCGGTACGGTCCGACCCGGACGAGCAGCTCGTCGTGACGTCGACCCAGGTCCAGCTCTTCCTTGCCGGTGAAGGGCAGGTCGATCTCCAGGACGTAGCCGTCGCCCTCCGACCGGGCCCGCAGCGGCGCCCCGCTGTGCATGCGGGCGGTGGGGTCGTCGCCCTCGTAGAGCTCCTCGGCGACCAGGCGGAGGGCGTCGAGGCCGACCGGCTCGTCGGGCTGCCAACCCACGATCAGCACCGGCAGCGGCGCGAAGCCCTGCTCGATCGTGGCCAGGTGCTCCACGTGCAGGTCGCGCCAGCGGGCCATGAACGGGTCCTCGACGGTCTTCGGGATCACCCGGTTCGCGACCACCGCGTCGACGTGGTAGCCGAACAGCGACAGGTAGGTGTGGGTGCGGCGGGCCTCGGCGATCACGATGCGCTCGGGGTTGACGACCAGCCGCACGCTGCTGCGGGCACCGTCGGTCAGGATCTCGCGCACGCCGGCGAGCCGGTCGTAGAAGCGCTGGGTGGCAGCGAACACCCCGTCGTGGGCCACGGGCAGGCTGGTGACCCGCGACAGCACCGGGGCGACCACCCTGTTGACGCGGCGCCCGACCGGGAACAGGCGCTCCATGTAGCGGCTGAGCACGTCGGGCAGCGACAGCAGCCGGACGGTCTCGGCGGTCGGGGCGCAGTCGACCACGACGACGTCCCAGTCGTCCGAGGAGGCGTGCTGCTTGATGTCGGCGAGCGCGAACACCTCGTCGAGGCCGGGCACGACCGAGAGCTCCTCGGCCTCGAGGGCGCCGATGCCCGCCCAGCGGAACACCTCGCCGAGGTAGTGCTGGATCTCGGCCCAGGAGTCCTCCATGCGGTCCTGGGCGTCGAGCTGCTGGCCGTGGAGGTCGGCGGCGATCCGGACGGGCTCCGGCCCCAGCTCGACGTCGAGGGCGTCACCGAGCGAGTGGGCCGGGTCGGTGGACAGGACCATCGTGCGCAGGCCCAGGTCGGCGCAGGCCACGGCGGTCGCGGCGGCGGTGGTCGTCTTGCCGACGCCCCCCTTCCCCGTGAACAGCAGGACCCGCGCAGCCACAGAGGTTCAGTTCTCGAGGAAGTCGCGCAGCTCGCGGAGGGCGGTGTGGATGATGCGACCCTCGGCCCGCCGCTTCACGAACCCGGGCAACGGCACGACCAGGTCGACCGTCAGGTTGTAGACGACGCTGGTGCGTTCGGGATCGCCGTCGACCGGCAGGAGCTCGTAGGAGCCGTCGAGCTTCCGGGTGACGTCGCTCTCGGCGACCTTCCAGGCCAGGACCCGGGGAGCCTCGGTGTAGTCGTAGCGCAGCGTGTAGTTGGTGCTGCGACCCATCGCGGCGGCTCGGTAGGCGACCAGCAGCCCGCGCCCCTCGCTGTCGCGCTCGAGCACGGACACCGATTTCAGGTCGTGCGCCCAAACGGGGTAATCGGGGAAGTTCGTCAGCACGTCCCAGGTGCGGGCTGGCGATGCGCCGACGACCATCTGCTGCGTCGCCTGGTCAACCATCGGCCGCGACCCTAGTACCTCACTTCGCTGCGGCCTCTCACCCTCACGCCACCGTCACCTCGGGATCACCACCTCGCCAGGACCTTGCCGAGACGCTCGGCGAGCACGTCGTGCGAGAGGTCGGCGACGGCTCGCGCCCGGGCCGCCCGACCCATCCGCTGGCACAGCTCCGGGTCGTCGAGCAGGCGGACCAGCGCCGCCGCGACCGCCCGCGGCTCGTCCGGTTCGGCGACCACCAGGCCGGTCACGCCGTCCTCGACGGCCTCGGCCGCTCCCCCGCTGTCGCCGGCCACCTGCGGCACGCCGCAGGCCGCCGCCTCCAGGAAGACCATGCCGAAGCCCTCCTGCTCGAGGCCGGCCCAACGGTTGCGGCAGAGCATGGCGAAGACGTCGGCGGCGCCGTACAGCGCGGGAAGGTCGGCATCGGGCACCCGCCCGAGGAGCCGCACGGGAGCGCCCGTGCGGGCCACCAACCGTTCCAGCCGGCTGCGGTCGCGGCCGGACCCCCCGATCGCCACGGTCAGGTCGGTACGGTCGCCCCCCAGCTGCGACGCCGCCTCGACGAGGACGTCCATGCCCTTGCGGGGCACCAGCCGGCTCAGGCTGACCACCAGCCGGCCCTCCTCCGGGAGCCCGAACCGGGCTCGGGCCGCCCGCCGCTCGGCGTCGGACAGCGGCACGAACCGCTCGACGTCGACGCCCGGAGGCACCACCGTGACCGGCAGCGAGCGCCGCGCCGCCCGTTCGGCCTCGGCGGCCGGGTAGCCGCCGGCCGCCACCACCTCCCGGGCGCCTCGCAGCACCCGGGCCAACGCCTGCCGGCCGCCGGGCAGCCGCCCCGGCACGGTCACCTCGGCGCCATGGAGCACCACGCCGTAGGGGGTCTCCAGATGCGGCCCGATCAGCCCGACGGGCAGCGCTGGATCGAGCAGCACCAGACCGGCCCCCGTGCGACGGGCCAGCTCGTCGACCCGCCGGACCAGCGACGGCCTCGGGAGCAGGACCTTCTCGCGCACCCGCTCCACGGCGAACGGCTGCGCCGCGTCCCACTCGGCCGCGCCCTCGTAGGGCGTGGTGAGCACGGTGAAGGTCGAGGGGTCGAGCCGCCGCCACAGCTCCCACAGGTAGGTCTGGATGCCGCCCAGCTTCGGCGGGAAGTCGTTGGTGACCAGCAGGTGGGTCACGACCGCACCTCCACCGGAGCCGCCAGCTCCTCCCGCACGAACGGATCGTCGTCGTCGGGCATCACCAGGTCGGCCCGACCCATCCGCCGCGCCGCCCACACGGCATGCCCCCGGACGAGGGGATCGTCGTCGGCCAACGCCGTCCGCACGGCCTCCACGACCTCGGGCCGACCCGGATCGCCCACGTTGCCCAGCACCACCAGGGCGTTGCGCCGCAGGTACCGGGCCTGCCGCCGAGCGACGTACCAGCGCCCGTGCCGCGCCAGCAGCTCCTCGTCGGTGGTCCCCAACATGCCCAACAGATCGACCTCCGCCTCGACCTCCCCGCCGGCCTCGGGGAGTGAGTGGCGGGCGGTGCGGCGGTTGGGGGGACAGACCTCCTGGCAGTCGTCGCAGCCGTAGATGCGGTCGCCGAGGGCGGCCCGGTGCTCCCGGGGGAACGGGCCCTCCATCTGCAGCAGCCAGGCCAGGCAGCGGCGGGCGTCGACCACACCGGGCTCCACGATCGCTCCGGTGGGGCAGCCGTCGAGGCACCGGGTGCAGCTGCCGCAGCCGTCGGGCACCGGGTCGCTGCCCCCCGCCCCCGCCGGCACCAGCGGAGCGTCGGTGACGATCGAGCCGAGCACGAACCAGCTGCCCTGCCCGGGGAGCAGCAGGTTGGCGTTCTTGCCGTACCAGCCCAGGCCGGCCCGCCGTGCCGCCTCCCGGTCGACGAGGGCGTTGTCGTCGGCCAGCACCCGGGTGCGCCAGCCCTCGTCGCGCAGCCGTTGGGCCACGACCGTGAGCGCCGCGCGCAGCTCGCCGTAGTAGTCGGTCCAGGCGTAGCGGGCGACCGCACCCACCGCCCGGCCGTCGTCCGTCCCCGGCGCCGGAGGAGCCGTCCGGAGGTACGACCGGGCCCCCACCACCAGGGCTCGGGCGTCGGGCAGCGCCCGGGACGGGTCGCTGGACCGGGCCGGCTGCCGGTAGGTGAACGCCATCCCGCCGTGGAGGCCCTGGGCTTTGCGCCGCTCCAGGTGGCGGCGGGTGGATGTGAACGGCTCGGCGACTGTGACCCCGACCGCGTCGAGGCCACTCGCCCGGCCCAGGTCGGCGAGCTCCGCCGCGTCGGGGACGCGACGAGCACGCACGGCGGTCGGCGGGGACATCACGTCATTCAACCAGTGCGCCGCACATGGCGCAGCTCAGGGACGAGGCCGGCACCCGACAGCAGCCGGAGGGCACGGGCCTCGGCCACGTCGATGACGATGGCATCGTCGGGTTCTCGTGAGCAGATGTAGCTGACGATGCAGTCGCCGCAGGCCTCGGTCTCTTGCAGCACACAGTCGTCACAGTCGATGCGGAGCATGTCAACGACCATAAGGAGGGGGTGTGACAGTTAAGGCGAGGGGGGTCCGCCACCAGGGTGGACCCCCCTCTTCTACGTCCTGACCAGGGATCGGCAACGCGCTCGGACGCGGCCGATCGGGGTCCGACGCGGCGGCTTGCCTCACGGCTGCCTCACGACCGTCCGCTATTTCCGCCCTGCTCAGGGGTCGGCTGGTCGATCGTTCGGCCCTTGTCGTAAGACCGGGCGATGTTGGCCACGCTGCCGGCGGAGTTGTCGCGTCGGAGGCTTATCGCTATCTCGGCGGTGCCGCAGCCAACAGCCGATAGGCCACCTCTTGGAACGCAAGGTTGGCCTCCGTCAGCCGGGCATCGGCCGCGGCGTGGCCAGCTTCGTCCTGTTGGACGGCGTTGACTATGCACGCCATCGCCGCCTGACCAACTTCGCCGGCCACCTCAGCCAGCTCGGGCGGGCCGAGAACGCCGAGGCGGTTCACTGCTGCTTGGATGGGTGTCAGCCCTTCGACAACGGCCCTTGCCCGTTCGTCGTCTGGCCGGTCCCGGGGTAGCAGGTGCTCCCAGAGCTTGCTGCGGTGGCCCACCGTGCTCGCAGAGTCCAGCAGGTCGGTCGACGCTGTGAAGCGTCGTTCGAGGAGCCAGTCGGCATGCTGCTGGGCCACGTGGGCGGCTGCCTGCCGTCGGGCGTGCCGGCCAGCCAGGTGCGCCGGGCTCAGGCCGGCCAGCACTCCCGTTGTCCCGACGATCACCGCCACCCACAGGGTGTCGTTCATGGCTCGGGTAGCGCGGCCGGGCCTGCCTGGCGCACGCCCTCAGCGTCGATGTACTTGTCGGTGTCGCTGAACCGTCCCCAACGGGCGAACTGGGCGAGCACCGGCCGGCCGATCGTGCGGAGTTCACCGGCGAGCTTGGCTCTGGCCACAGGCTTGTACCTGCTCAGTTGGCCTTGTGCCCGGAGATCGGGACGAAGGCCGACCAGTGCTCGATACGCGACATTCCGGTCAGCGGGTAGGACGTGCACGATGCACCGGTCAAGGATCGACGATCCGGACGCCGGAGTCGGCTGGGGCGGCTCGAAGTAGGAGCTGAGCCGCAGTTCGCGGTCGAACTCGGCCTCAGGGGAGTGAGGCGTCTTGTTGTCGAGCTGCTGGCACAGGTTGCGGACGACCTCGACCGCCTCCGCGGTCAACTCGGCCTCGCTGAGGTCGAAGCCTGCTCGCCGGACGATGATCCTCACGAAGACCCGCTCGTCCATGTGGGATGGAAGCCGAAACGCCGGCCCGACCTCCCAGCCGATGACGCGACCGCTCCACGTCATCGCTCGCCTCGCACCGTGATGACGACGTCCGCAGTCGAAGGTGACGTATCGCGCAGCACTATGCGCCTCCTGCTCGGCCAAGGCCCCGCCACCCAACATCTCAGCACTCGTTCACGCACAAACGGGGGATGGGCGCCAGACGCGGCCGCCCCAAGTCGCCTGCATGGCCCCTGTAGCGGCGCTCAGGCGAGCCCGCGACGCCGGAGCAGGACCTGAATCCTCGGGTCGTTCACCCTCCGCATCTTGCGGGTGTCGTACACGACACGGCCGCCCGTGAACCCCTTCCGCCTGTGCGGCTCGACCTGCCAGGTGCAGGTCGGCGCCTCGTCAGTATCGCCGGTGTACTCGCTGGCTAGGCAGATGGGGGCATACCCAGTGTGGTCACGGGTCACGGCCTCCTCGGTCTCGCCCCCGGCCCCACCATTCCCCCGGCGGTCGCCCGCTCGCCGATGGGTACCGTCCGGGGCATGGCCGCGCCTCCCACCGTCGACCGGTTGCGAACCTATGCGATGGAGCATGTCGCCTACGAGGTGGCGGCGCTGGTGGACCAGGTGCAGCGGCTGGCGGCCGTGCGTGATGACGTGCTGGCCAATGCGCTGCTCGAATCCAGCCTCACCCACATCCGTGTGCTGGACGATTTCTTTCGGTATGAGGCCGAGCGGCTGCCGCCGGCCTGCATGGACTGCGGCTACCAGTCGCCGAATCCGACGAACGACGACGTCACGGCACGCCACTACCTGGCGACCTGGGATGTCACGGACCCTGAGCACCGCGTGCTGACTAGCGGCCTACGCAAGCGGCTCAACGCGCAGCTGCCGCACCTCGCGCTTCGTCGCACAGGCAATGAGCCATGGAGCATCGGCCCCTTGGCGATCAGAACCTGCAAGATCGTGCTGGCGTTCGTGGGCCAGCTCAGAGCCGCCGACGCCGACCGGGCAGCGTGGTTCGACAAGGCCACTCTGCGGGCTGTGGAGTTAACACGACCGGGACCAGCGCTAACGGCAGTGAATACGCTAGTGGCGTCGACTACCTCGTTCTCGTCGGCCCCGACTGTCAGCAGGTTCCTGCCGCAGCCGCCGACTCGGTGAGGCAACGCAGCAAGGCGACCATCACCGGCAACAGCGCTGAGTCTGGCTAGGCATCCTGAATCCAACCCGCTCCCTCTGTGCACGACTCGCCTAGAGGGCAGTAGCGGCACCGCCAGCCCGGGTTGATGGCCGGGGGCCGACCCTCGGCTAGCTCAGCCATACGACGCACGCCGCCGGCCACCCGACGCGCCGCGGCCTCCAGCTTTCCTTCGTCAATCGTGTCGGCCACAGCATGCTGCGACTCTGCGTACCAGGTAACTACGCGGAGAGGTGCCACTCCGACTTGAAACAGTTCAAGCAAGGCTGCGTACCAGCGGTTGTATCGCTCCTCTTCCTCATATTCCCGCCCCGGTCGCACGTCGAAGAGAACAACGGATGACATTGGGACCCCACCTTGAGGCCTCGGCTGACCGAACTTGAACCCGACTTTGTAAGTCAGTATGAGACGCCCGCCGAATAGCTTGGATCGCAGGCTGCTGTGCGCGCGGACAGGCTTCGGATCAATATCGAGTGGCCAGCCCTCCTCGAAGGCATGGACAACATCTAGGACACCTGCTGCGACGTCAGCTCGGCCACCCGATGAGAGCCCCGCGATGAATCTGCCGAGCTTGTCATCTTGCTCACTCAACTCGTCGAGCACTTCATGGATTGCCTCAACGGGATTCCAGTCCCGCTCGACGGAAGGTCGTTGGTCGCGGAAGTACCACCGACGCAGCATCGTCCCCGCCAGACTGCCGCGGGCCTTCTGAGGCGTGTACTCAAACGGGACATCTTTCGTCTCGACGTAGTTCGCCTCGCATGCGAGGACATCCGCCAGGTCGATTCGATCGATAGTCAGAGGATGTCGCCGATCGCGTGCTTCGATCGCATCTAAGGCCTTCTCTCCAATTTCATCCAAGAGGAGACCCTTGAGCCGTGCCGACAAACTCATGTCGCTTGGACGTGGAGGAATGTCGAACCCGAGAGCAGCCCGCATGTCGGCCTGAAGGGGGGTATCGCTGATGTCGGTCACTAATACCTCGCCTTGACCCGCCGTTCCGACGATGTAGCGTCTACAAGTGTCGGAGTCTGATGAACATCGATTTCTATCAGAGTTGGCGGTGGACTACTTGGAGCGCGCTGCCTCCACTCGCCTCTACTCATTCCTGGAGAATGACCGGAAGAAGTTCGACTTCGGGTGCTGCCTCGAAAGGGACTGGACAAGGCCGATAATTGGTCAGACCCTCTGGAAGCACCCGGAAGGTGTAGACAAGGACCTTCGGACGCTGCTGGCAGACCCCGATGCCGAGGTGTGCATCTACATCGCCCGCCACAGCGTGAAGGCCAGAAATGTCTGGGCCGAGGGCATCAATGACTATCGACGCGGAGTGCCCGGAGCAAAGTTGTACAGGCTGCGACCGATCTGGATTCCCGGTGACTTCGACCTAGGTTCCGACCTGCACCGCCAAGTGGTTTCGGACTTAGTGGTCGATCGACTGTCATCAGACGTTCTGCTGAACGTGATACTGGGAAATCTGAACCCAGAGGCGATTCGGCACTTCGTAGCCTCATCGGGCAGGGTGGGTCTTGACCTCGCGATCCTCCATAGAATCTCGATACTAGGGTTCGTCAACGTTCCACGACTGGCCTCGCAATTGGATGCGTCTAGGTCGTCTCTTCCTGAACGTCTAACTCGGTTGACTGGGTGTGGGTTCTTAACCCAACCGTCGTCGAGCGCCTCGTTCTACTACGTCTCACTACGAGGTCGAGTGTTCCTTGAGCTATGTAGGGAGGTCCTGGCTGGAAGAGAAGACGATGCAGAGTTGAAACGCATTCTGGAGTTGCTGAACCTTGTGAACGGCACCGAACGTCGTCACCTTGACGCGCTGCTCTTCCGTGCAGAAGCGGCCGTCTCTGGGTTTGGCGTTGAGCTGCAGGAGCTGAATTACTTCAGGTACTGGGAGTCCGACATCTGGCCGCCGGACACGCCTCGTCCTGCTGGGTTCGGTGACAGCTGACCCTGGGCAACGCCTCCACCAGTCGCGTTACCTGCTACGGCGATATCCGGTCTGTTCCTGACCGCCTGTTATCGGCGCATCCAGGGTCAATAGCTGGCCGAAGCAGCTGCGCCGAGCCGCCAAGGCGTTCAGAATGGGAAGGACGGGCGGACTGGGCGGACAGGCCATCTTCTTGGATGACTCCTTCAGTCCACCCGCCACTACCCTGGAGGACCGCCAGGACCGGCCAGCAGATCAGCTGGCCCTGATGGTCGCTCCACGACGACGACGTGCAGCGCTGACCACTACTCAACCAGGTCGCGCAGCGATCGCGGTGCATTGAGGCCGGCGCCCCGGCGCCCGAGAGCGACCGGTGTTCCGGCGGGCCTAAGGCGAACACCGCCGCCGGCCCGGTCGACCTCGACGCCCCACGACGTATCCCCGCGGACGACTATCTGATGGCGACGTAGATCGCGCACATCAGAGCGTTGAGGACGATGGTGGCGGCGAAGCCGATGACGGTCGCCCTCGTGGACGCGGTGCGGTTGCCCAGAAGCATTGCGGCAGCGGAAGTCCGCAGGTCTGCCAGCCTGTTGTCCAACTGGTCATGCCGGCCGTCGAGAACGTCGAACTGGTCGGCGACGGCGCTGAGCCCCGAGTCCGCGAATGCCTCACCGCTGCGGGATGCCTCACGGATGCCTCACGCGGCCCAGCCAACTCACCCGGCCGGAACGCCTCGACCCAGCTCAGAGCCAGTGCGAGCAGCCGCAGGACTCCGAACCCGGGAGATTGTGACAGTTAAGGGAGAAGTTCCAGGAAGACGGCTGAGAGGCGACCGCGCCGGGGCAACGCCACCAGGGGTTTGCTGGGCGTTCATGGCTTCCCGGGAAGACGAACACCGGCTGAGTTATCCGTGCTTGTAGCGTGGCTCCCTGTCACGTTCCGTGAGATTCGGCTTGATACTGCTCCGACGGATCGCGGCGAGGAATGGGACCATTGCGTACGACTGACCAGTTGACCAGGCAGTTCGAGGCCCACCGCGGCCACCTGCAGGCGGTGGCGTACCGGATGCTCGGTTCACTGAGCGAAGCCGAGGACGCGGTGCAGGAGGCGTGGCTTCGCTTCAACCGCACCGACACCAGCGATGTCGAGAACCTCGGCGGCTGGCTGACCACCGTCGTGTCCCGGGTCGCCCTGGACATGCTGCGGTCGCGCTCGTTGCGCCCCGAGGCGTTCCTCGACACCCATGTCCCGGACCCCATCGTCATCCTCCCGGGCACCGGTGGTCCCGGTGCCGGGGACCCCGAGCGCGAGGCGATGGTCACCGACGACGTGGGGATCGCCCTGGACGTCGTGCTGGAAACCTTGGCGCCGCCCGAGCGGGTGGCGTTCGTCCTGCACGACATGTTCGGCGTGCCCTTCGACGCGGTCGCCGAGATCGTGGGGCGGACGCCCGACGCCACCCGCAAGCTGGCCAGCCGAGCCCGCCAGCGGGTGCAGGGCGCGGCACCGGTCCCCGACAAGAACGTCAACCGTCAGCGCAAGGCGGTCGACGCCTTCTTCGCCGCGGCCCGGGAGGGCGACTTCGACGCGCTCGTCGCGGTCCTCGACCCGGACGTGGTGCTGCGGTCCGACGCCGGCGTCGGACGTCCGGCCACACTGCTGGTGCGGGGCGCCTCCACGGTCGCCGGGCAGGCACTCACGACCCGGCCCCGGGGCACGGTTCACCCGGTGCTGGTCAACGGGGGCGCCGGCGTCGTCGTCCTGGTGGAGGGCCGGGTGGTCACGATCTCCGCCTTCACCGTGGTCGACGGCACGATCGTTCAGATCGACGTCCTCCAGGACCCCGACCGCCTCGCCGCCCTCCCGCTGCCACCCGGCTTGTACCCACGCTGACCAGGAAACTCTGTGCGGCGGTCACATTCTCTGGCCGCTGGCCGTCAGGGAAGGTGAGCAATCCCGACAGAGAAGGTGAGACATCCCCCCATGACTGTTCTCCTGGCTCGTGTTCAGGTGAAGGAAGAGGCAGTTTCCGAGGTCGAAGCCGCCATCGAGAAGATGTTCGCTGCCATCCACGCTGCAGCGCCGGAAGGCCTCCGGTATGCCCACACCAAGGCGGCTGACGGTGTCACGTTCGTGATCTTCGTCCAGGTCGACAACCCGCAGGGCAACCCACTGACGACGATCCCCGAGGTCGGCGAGTTCCAGCAGTGGGTCGAGGAGCGGCTCGATGAACGCACTCCCCCCGAGTCCCTGACCGTCGTCGGTTCCTACCACCTCTTCGAGTAGCAGCCGACCCAGTGGACGCGAGCCCAGGTGACCAGCACGTCCGGCACCTGGGCTCCGACGCGTCACGGCCCGCTACGGGCGGAGGGCGGCGACGAGTTGGCGGGAGTGGAGGAGGTTCGCGCCGAGGGAGTGGGCGCCGTGGCGGACCCGCTTGTCGCTCGACGCCACCGTCACCGGGCGCCGGAGCGGCAGCTGGCGCACCAGGTCGAGCACCACGTCGTCGGCCTCGACCCCCGGCGGCGAGAACCGGACCCGCACCAGCGGACG
>Ga0193742_1001086_pt1 | contig 16925 bp, 12 predicted proteins | sample L2c1metaG_FD_165511 | JGI IMG/M metagenome (GOLD analysis project Ga0193742, IMG submission 165511) | Soil microbial communities from a riparian zone of the East river system, Colorado, United States - L2c1 | ecosystem: Environmental > Terrestrial > Soil > Riparian zone | place: USA: East River... | reverse complement strand
CACTACTAAGAATCCGATAATAATCAGTTCTGGCCCCGAGTGACTTGCGACCACCGATAATTTAGGCTGACGTGAGATTGACAAACACATCTGTCAGTGTACAACTTGGGAAGGAAAGGTGGCGTAACGTTGTCCGGGATATATTATACAAGCTATAACCGAATAATCGCCGCGGTAGAGCAAATAGCGAGGGAGTCGGGCAATGCACGCATATACACTGCAGTGCTGTTATTTCATATTTCTCTGTGTGTTACCCAGTGCTTGTTTGTAGATAGCCTGCAAGCTGGTAGTACCAACGTTTCATATTTCAGTGCTTCAACATAAATATCGACTTTTCGTTCTATTCTTTGACGGCTGAACAGTGCTGATCGTCTACTGACATGTCAGCTAGCAAGTGCCAGAGATGGTTGATGAGCATTCTACATCCGCCTAATTGGAAGATTGGTACATGGTACATGCCAGACCCTACTAGTTACCAGACGCGCCTCGGCTGCAATCCGTGAAAAAAAAATAACTTATCCATGTGTCGATATATGCCCCTGCGCTTGTGTCATCTGTTCAAAACTATAGATATAAGAATTCCAATCTTCCATTCTGACGAGACGACACATGAAGCATCAGGAGAGAGACAAACAATGGTAGAAACACGTACTCGAGATTGGTCGGAGCAGCTGACCACACAGCCATCGTAGTATTGTCCATTGTTAGCCTTGGATCATAATGGGACAACCCATCGAAATCGAAGGCGCTTCCAGAGGAGAACGCAGCAAAATTAGCAGACGTCACTGCTATCTGATCGTTGCCAGCTCGGTTGACCACAACTGGATTTTCCATAACTTGGCCTTCAAACGAAGGGTCGGGAGCATACGTGCACTGCATATCAGACGGCGTGCCCATTGGACCAGGAATCAGGTTAACGACATCGTCCGACGACTGAACTGGCATGCAAGGGGCAGAGTCATAAAATTTGAATTGTTCGTAAACCGGAAGTCTTCCCAGCTCATTGCTATACATTGGTAATGAAAAGTTGGGTGGCTGTTGCTGTTGCGGAACGTAGGGGGGTGGAACATTGGTTGATACACGTCTCGTACCCGCCATGCAGCGTGACAGGTCTGAGGAGACTTCTGGGGAGGCCTGAGGAGAGATATCTGACGGATCGCAATCTACATCTCGGGGACGCTTTTTCTTCGGAGAATCTGGGCACTGGCCGTTATCCAGTATCGACAATTCGCCTGCATTAGCAAGCTCTGTTAGAATATCTCTAAATAGAAGAATTGATGATCAGTAGACCATCAAGCTTCCCAAGGGCAGCAGACAAACCTGTATCGTCCAGCAGATGCCCATCTTGATCATTTTAATTGAGGTCTCTAATAAAAATTATACAAGGAAGACTTACTTTTTCTCCGCAACTCTCAAAACTTCTATACAACGTTGAACACCTTGCATTTCCCTGCGGGGACTTGGAGCAAATCCTGACCTTTTTCCACTCCATATATTCAGGAGCAAAATGACAGCAGCTGTAAACGCGGTCAGCTGAAAATGCAGCAAGTCAGCTCCGAGAAGGATATCTCAGGATAGATATAGATAATACCTGTAATGAGACGTAGGGCAAAGAACCCCGTCTATTGAAGGACTCAAGTACATGAGAACAAGATCGAGCTGCGTTGCTACAAATAGCTAACGAAGGAAATGTGGCAGGGCTAGGGTTTCGAGGTGCTGGAATGAATGGTCGATGAATAAAGATCTGCAGCTGATAGTAGGTCGCATGAAGTGCAGCAGATTGCTTGAAAAAAACTGTATCCTCGCAATCTGGATTCCATCTGACTATGTAACGTGAATGTAAAGCGTGATTGTTAAAACCATAATAGCAGGTAAAGCCGGTGGACCTACGATGACAAGGGACCGTATCCATCCAATTATTCATAGCAGAGTCTAATTGCGAAATGATTTGTTGTTCAGAACGTGGAGGGACAATCACGATCTTGCTGTTCGGACGCCTTATAGGGTACTGTGGTTGATGAATGAATGATTTTTTTTAAGAAAGAAAGAAGAAGAGTGTTTTGAGAGCAACTGGACTAACAATGAGACGCATAGCACACGCAAGGATATCCATAAGGCGCAAGAAGCAGTTGAAGAACGTTATTGAAGATGGGGTTCCAGGGGGCTGCTGAAAATCATTATCCCAGTACTCATCATCGCATTCGAGGGGTAAATCTAGATCGAAACTAAGGTAGTTCTTAGTTAAATACAAGACTAGAATTTTTCAAAAACGCACTCTTCATCGTTGATGCCACAAGATCGGCCACAATGAGAACTGACGAGTCTATCCAGACTCAGCAAGACCCTATACAATCGACACGTTCAGACAAGATTTGAAACCACAAGAAAGTTATTGACCAAAATGCGCGCTTCCATAGCTCATCCTCTGCAGATGGGGGTACAGCTTTCTTCCGTCTTCGCCGATGCGCGCCTACATCTTGCGATAATCGTAACGCCAAACCGACTTGGGCCCAAACCCCCTCAGCTGCTTCACTAGATTGTGTAAAAAGAACGTGGAGCTAAGGTACCCGGTGAGACGGAAATATTTGTTTCGGAAGTGCGACAAAAGGGCCTTACTACATGCACTTGTAATTCATACAAACTAGTTCTCTTATAAAGGGATGTGCGATATGCGTTCACTTGTTCGAACCATTTACAGCCTGCAGAACGAAGATTGTCTGAACCATCCGCTAATACGCGTGGGTCGTCGGAGTAGCGAGAGCCATGAGCACAGACAAGCAGCAGCGTGGCACCAAACATGGAATCTGTGAGATGCAAGCCTTCCGCCACAGATTTTTCGAAAGTAGGGCGGTGCAAGAGCGGAAAAAAAAGATTAAATTGCTGGAAGTATGCATCGATGAGGGAAGGTATCAAGTCAACATCTGGATAAATATATGCCGAATGTTCTTCCCCAAGCTCAGGATTTTTAGTCATCCACTGGGAGTGTCCTTATCAGATATCCATCAAGTCCAGAATGAGAAGGACCAAACGCACTGGTGGAGGTTGCCAAAATTCAGGTCGTTTTGCGGTTTTCGTAAACGTTATAGGGTCTCCAGTATATTCTTGTTTGAGATCAAGGGCTGTCTGGATCAAATGATAACCACTACAAAAGTGTTCGATGAGGATTCAGCACTAGAAGTTTTTCTAATATACCGCATAGCTACCTTGACTCGCCAAAGAAACGGTTTTCCTGCGGATTCAAGTTCAACCTGCTTATGTGGGTAACAAGCATTTCATTAGGACCGTCCTCATTGGCCGGCTGTGTTCCGAATTCGCTGTGATCGTCGCTATCAATCCTATCGACCTCTTGACTGACGTCAATTCCAGGAAGTAGCTATATTTATCTGATTCAAGCTCCCCATTGCCGTAACGAAGATCATCGATATTCTTACCTTGCTCAGCAGTTTGTCCATCTTCTCGAGACGCGATTCCAAACTTTCGACATAACTTCATGAGAGGAAAACGTTTTAGGTACTGCCAAGAACCCATTGTTGATTGAACACAAACCCTTTAGCAGGTCCTAATGCCTATGAAAAGCATGTAAGTGGAAGTGCAGGAAGATAGTATTAGCGCACCTTCGTTACCTCCCGGTGTGTGCATTCCAACCCGAACTGAACACAATTACTACAGCGATTGCCAGGCATTGCGCCACTATCGCCTAAGAAGACGGGATGAGATGTATAGTATATAGCATTAAAATTTGTATGCTCACATCGAACTATTACGACCCAAAACTCTTATCAGTAATTCGGCTAAACAGTGAACATTTGAAACACCTTTCTTTCGCCTGCAAAGATCACAAGCGCCAGCGATTCTGCGTTTTTTTGACTGGGATCCAGGAGGTGAAGGATAACTGTTCGATTCTGTCATTTCACTTCGTATTCAGGTGAAGGTGAATTTGACTTGAATGGGTGGTAGAAAAAAGTCTCCAAAAACCTTGAGCTGCCGTGAGTGCGTGGTTCAAACGGCTTGGCTAATATGCTCCGCAAAATGATGATTAATGTCATTGTTATTAATATCATGTTCCTGGCACGTGTAAATTACTCATAGAATGAAATTATGTAATCATTTAAACTTCAGAAAGGATCTGCACAAGCACACCTTTGACTGTCAGTGCCTCATCAACCGGAGCATTGATACTGGTCATGTATTTGTGAGGTTTAAAAGTTGCTCCGAACAAAGCACTCGATAATATCTCGTCCTCAGGTCCGTCTCGAACACGCACCCGATGGGAGATAACCCTAGGCGCGATTCGTGCGACATCTACTTCCGATACGTCCAATACATCGGCTGCTTGAGCGTTACCAGATGCGTAATCAAGTGATCCAGTAGAAGTCTCATTAGCTACTCCTTGATAGCCTTGTGTCGCCAATCTTTGGTTGCCAGTGTCCGACAAGTCATCGGCCTGAATCATGGGTCGTAGTAGCTCCATTCCAGTAAGGTCTGTTCCGATAACTCGAGAAGCCCGTATCAACGCCTCAGCGTCTTTAGTTGCTTTTACAGTCAGCAATGTTGCGTCGAGGCGTGAATTATGACGGGTTGCCGAAAATATGTCGGCAAGATATAGCGAAAGTGTATGAGATATATATGTCTTATGGTGAGCATCGCTTAGAGCCTTGAGAAAGGAACGAGGAAGCATGTTTACTGGCAAAGGAGGCGGATTGAAATGGCTAGATGACCTAGGATGTAAAGGCAAGGGTTTCGTAAAAGGTGGCGGAGTATAAGTTTGAGGGAGTGACATTGGATGTGAGGGTGAGGGAGTACAAGGGTTAGAGTGGGAAGGAAAATGGGGATGGAATGGCCGTGGCGTAGGTGAGAACGGAAGTGCACGAAAATCGTGTCGTATCTCCTGAGCTATGAAGATATTACTGCTCATAGCAAATTTGTCCAGCTGTATGATGTTTATCATCAAAAGAAATCATAAGGGTACTCCGTGCGGAATGCGTACCAAGGTCTTGTGTATAAGAGGGCGTTCTCGCGCATCCGATGGACAGACGTAAACTGTGATAAATCCGTCAGGTAAGTTCCAAGCACCTCCGTCATCGTCTGTTTCTGACACGCCAGTATTACGGCTGTTAATTTCCCCGGCAACCTTATTTTGTCTGGTCTCAATGGTAACCCGTCCCTCAGCCAGGACTTTGGCAAATGTCCTCTGTGTCAAATCAGTGGCATATTCTAGTCCAGAAATAACAAGTGCCTGAGCAAGCTGTAACGGCAGCTTTGAATGTGTAAGTTTCTTTTGCCCGATCGGTAGTGGGTCAGAGTAGGAATGCGGCAGCTCATTAGGATATATGGGGCGAGGTCCCAAAACGGAGGCCGAGGTTGATGTAATAGATCCGGAGATCGGGACGGGGGCTGACATAAGTAGAGGTTCTGGCACATTTGTACTTCCATGGGTATGGCCGGCAGCCGCAGTCATGTTGTTTGGAAATGAACGAGAATTTTTATGCCTGCTCAGACGAGACTGTGCCGTTTGGCGATGGTGATTGGCGATTTTGAAACCTGTATTTTCGCCAAAGCCTTCGTCCTGAGATGTCCGGTTTGAATTGGAGCCGGAAGGGAGAAAGAGGGACCGTAAGAAAGTAGATGTGTCGACAGATGCAGTGACATTTGACCGTGTAGATGGCCGAGACCTTATTTTAAGTTTGTGGGTCGAGAGGTTGAAGATAGACGATAATGTCTGGATGATTAGGTTGTGGTCAGCAGTGGGTTCAAGATTATGCGACGATCAAGGAGGATAATTAATGTATTAAATGGATCTCCATCTGATAACCACGCATGACCAGGATTTGGTAGATATCAAACTCGTGGTGATGTATGGATGAATGGTTAACGGCAGATGGACGCAGGGATCCTCAAGTGCTCAAGGTTCCGAGCAACTATTTCCTTTTCCAGCATCAAGATGAGATAAAATTCGAGATGACCCCCGTCATGCCAATCGCGTCACATCTGGAGATTGAACTTACCCATATAGTGAGCTTGACGACGAGACCTACATCTTCTTCTGGAGTGCGAAGGATTAAATGTTTGTCGCCTGTAATGAGACAAAGCAGAATGGATTGGAAGATGACATGATCCAGTGGAAGTGATGCTGGTGCGCCGATATTATGAATGTACGAGATAAGTGCAGGGAAAAAAGCTTGGGTTCCTATCAGATGATGAGGAAGACCTTTGGACATTGTTGGCGACGAAGACTAGATAAATTTATTTAAAACGACGTGAGAAAGGGTGTGAGAACTTGGTTTGTATTTTTGAACTATGTTTTTTTTCCACGATTGATTGTTTGCAAGGCACAAGTTGGAGGTTGGGGATATGTCCGATTCTATCCGATTTCCCCCTGCCCATGGGTACCTGTCTTCGTTTGGTCGGTATGACAATATGTGAAGGACCATCCCTATCTCTTTTTTTCATGTACTTCATTAGTATCTGAGCTGGTTGCTCGCCCCTCCAATCAATTTTCTTAGGTGTGCCCCAGTGCTGCGACACTTGGAGGAGGTCACCTCCCTCGTCAAAGTCTTCCCATCCATGTAACTACCCCATCTATTCTGATCCTCGCGACCCACTGATCTTTGTCGCCCCGCAGATTCATTGAAATCGATCTTGTTTTTCCCGTATTGTACTCGACCGCGTTCATGCAATCATGGCCGACTTCGTGCAATTCACCGTTGACGATACCTCACCTACCATATCATACTCACCTTTCGGTGATACTTTCTCCACCCCAAATCTAAGCGCGGGCTGGAACCCATATTATACCTTGTCTGGTTTTCCTCATACACTTGGTGACATTGGAAATGGAACTAGTCTCCACATCACTTCAAGGAATGGTTCTTCTTGTCTCATACAATGGCATGGTGTGTCTCTCTCTTATATCCACACAGAGATGCCTGGCTGACCTATCAATGCTTCGTTTTCGCAGGAACTGGTATTCAGCTATGGGGAAATGCTACATCCGCTTCATACTCGATAAAACTTGATGGGGCGCCTTTTCAGCCAACCGCTCCATCGGGTAATGTTCTGGCGACTATAGAGGGCCTCACAGATGCACCCCATGCCGTTGTCTTGACTGCTGAAATCCCAGCAGTACAAAATCCGCCTAATTCTTCAATGATTGTCTTCGAAAAAGCAGTAATCGCTTCCTCTCCGGCACCTGCCAAGTACGTGGTGTTTGACCTTTCGCGTTTCATATTGGTTCTAACCTCATATCGGCAATAATATTCAAAAGTGTAAGTTTCAGGTCTCAAATTATAAATGATAACGATATCGCCTTCCTCGGCCCTTGGTCCTTTGAGACGGCTCCCACTGGCGCCTCCTTCCATACATCTCAAACACTTGGTGATCGTGTCGTCACCAACTTCACTGGTACGTCACCCATGTACGAAAGATTCAAGTTCTTCAATTATATTTTCGTCGCTAGGGACCACCTTCCTCATCCATGGCATCACTTCTCCGCATTCCGGAAGCTACACGGTTACTGTTGACAATACGACAACGTCTTTATCCGGCCGCTCTTCATTCACTTCCTACAACTCGCTACTGTTTTTTATATCTGGCCTAGATTCCACATCAGTCCACTCCGTCGAAGTTGCGAACCGTGGTGGCGGCGAATTATCGCTTTTGGTCGGTGGGTTTAACACGACCATGCCTTACAGGTAAAGTACCCGCACTGTCTTTCTTTCGCTCCATCTGAATAGTTTTCCTTCAGCACAACAACACCACCGTCACCTCTCCAAAGTTCTCCCACCTCAATTGTGACAGCCAACAAATCCTTTTCTCAAGGGACTATAGCTGCATTTATCTTGGCTGGGATCCTTTCCTTTGTAATTTTCTCTGGGCTGCTCTTCTTCTTCCTTGTTTATCGTCCTCGGAAACGGCGACGTGCCTTTGCTGGTCTCATAAGGAGGAATCTCAAAGAGCATGAGGCAGGTGTCCTCAACATTGGACCCGAAGTCACTAAAACACCAGAGATTGATTCTCGTCTAGACGATAGTGTAAGGAATGGATTTTCTCGATGGAGAAGGGGTGCAGTCGAAGGCAGCACTGACGATGGGGACTTGCCAATACGCTTCCGACATTCAGAGTCCTCGGACGAAAAGCATCCCAGTCCCATAAGTGAACTCCAACTTGACGATGTAAGCGAAGATCCAAACAGTGATTCATCCACCAGACGCAAAGCCCGAGCAAAAAGTAGGGGCAAAGCGAGACAAATTACTGGTAGATCATGGTCACCGGGTTTCACGTTCGATTTTCGTCGTTGTTCACCTCGACAATCAAGTGTTCAGAACCCATCGTCTCCTGTAGCAGAGTCTCTTGGTTACGTCTCCACATTCATTGCCGCTGAGCCTTCCTCCCCTAAAAATGTGGCACCTCCATCCTATGCAGCATCAATTTCTATTCGTGAATCTAATTCTCTTACCAATCCTAATTCCAACTCTAATCCTTCATCCCATCCCTCATCAAATATGCCATCAGTACCACGTTCTGTGTCTCCTTCTCCAAGAGATCATAATCGTTCCTATCCTACACATAATCAAGAGACTAGCGGAGGTTTCTTGCTGCACAACCGAGAGTCGGATTTTGAACCGGGCTCCAGTGCTGGTCATTCGCCTCATAGGCTGAAACCGCCAGAGGCTATCCCAATGAGATCTCTAACGAAGCACTACCGAGATAGCGCAGTGGAAGATAATTTGGACAACAGCCAGAGGCCTGTTTCTCTTCAGCAGGTAATCCGGGTTCTTAGTCCCCGTCCAGCCCGCCATCCTTATGCACTACAAGATCAAGAAAGCATTCAAGCGCCACTCTCGTCTCAAGGAACCAACTTGCAAGACATTACAGTACTAACGCCTCCGGCTCAAATGCTGCCTTCGAATGATGACGAGCTGGTTGAAGTTCGGGACGGAGTTTTCCTCAGTGTTAGAACACCCAGCCCATTCCAGCTGAACTTTGATTCAAGGCCAATCAAACAGCCCATTAGCAATGGCTCCGGCTCTACAGGGCTGAGCTATGTGACTGTTTCCTCTATCGGTAGACCAACTGCAGAGTCGTCCGGCAGTTCTAAAAATCCTGATGGCACGAGGCCAGTTGCCTTTTCACCCACCGGTCCCGATTTTGTTCAAGGCACTTCAAATCCGCGGCTGCGATTGACACCCTTATCCATTCCTCCGACTGCGCATATCACGCCTCCTTCTAACCCTTCCAATGGAGTTTCTGAAGGTGAAACATCCTTCCTCGATTTTACCAGCTCCCGTGATGGATCCCTTGCCTCGCGCTCCATCAAAACATCTTGGTCCGAGGAGAGACAGAGACGCAGCCTTTATCCACCCATGATTGAAGGTAAATCAAGGTGGAGCAATACAACAGTGCCCAGTGTGAGGTCCAAGTCGTCCAATAATGGGTCTGGCAACAATGGTGCATCAAGAAACGGTTCATCAGATAGTTCACAGAGGATACCTCTAGAATCTCAGTCAAGCACACTCCCTATACCGGCCCGAGTTAGCGTCCCACCTTCAACGTATCATGTCACGGGGTCCAATCGACGTTCTCGAGCCTCTGGATTAACGCAGGCAGGTGATGACCTTCACGTCCATCCTCTTTTCGAAAGCCTCGAATCACCAACGGAGAGCGTACCCATAGAAGTCTCTGAGCTTCATTTCCGACAGAGCGTTTCAGAAGACAACATTGGGTTCAATTCTCGTCGAACCACAGAAAGCTCTCTTGTTTTCGTCTCATCACATCCACCTTTACCGACACGACATGATGACTTTACGCCTAGACCTTTCGACCCCTCCGTTCTGGTTAGCAGAGTGTTAGGCTTGCCACCTCCTACCTCGGAGACGACGACTGCACGTCCTACTGATTATTCAAGTACACTTTCCACTGCTTCATCACCTAGTCCATTTGTAGGTCCTACTGGTTATTCAAGTACAGCGTCCACTGGTACTCGGTTAACACCTAGTCCATTTGCTTTACAACACGATACTTCCACTCCCGGCGATCGTTCAAATTCTGACAATTCAGAGATTAATTCATTGGGACCATCACCTTCCTCTTAATTGAACCTTTTTTTGCATTCTGGAGAACTTTCGGCGAAACATATATACCACTCTTTCCGTTTTTGTATCCTATAGTGTACTACAGTGTACTACATATTTATGACCATATGCATGATATTAAATGTACATACCTTTTGAAAGCTACTACGACGGAAAAAGGCATAAAGCCCCAGTCAGAAGATTATGATGGAGTCTGTCCTCAATCCGAACAAAGCTAACAAACTAACGGAAATCCGGGAAAAAATCACGTCGAGGACTTTCCATACGATTCTCTCCTGCGCTTGACCCTGTCGGGGACCCAGGACTAACCATACTACCAAAAAATACCTTCGCTGGTTATTCCCTCCAAGAGGAAGAATTATTCCGACTAGCACCACTATGTAGCATAACCAGTCACGACCAGTCTCGGGGTGGATCTATATCGAGAACAGACAGAAAAGACGTGCTTTTTAAAAATCTGTTTTTTTTTTTTTCGTGCTAGTAGTGATCGTGCGGAAAGAATCAAGAAGATTATTCTGCGCCAACTTTAGTGTAACCCTTCAAATCAAGGGGTTTGAGACAGGAATATTATCAGCAGGGGGTAATCCAGAATAAATCCTTCTGGAGGATCAGGGCTAGAGGACGTTTCAAGTTGTCAGTGGTTAAAGATCAATTTTGAACCAAGCCAACGGTCGATGGGCCATGCATACCAAAGGAGCAATGACTACTTTACGTGATAAGTAACGCTTCAAGTCGAGTTGTTCGTTTTATTCAATGAAGCTCAAAGATTAGTCAGCATAACAAGAAACTTGTAACGGTAAAATTTCTGTTGTACTGTACTCGTTTGCAAGGCGCTAGACCTGCGCTGGTCAAACATGAAACATAGTCATCGACTATCTGCTTACTGAGTCCGATAAGTTCCATCAATGGGAGGTGTGATCAAGGAAATAGGAGTTTTATTAACAAGTAAGACAAAAGTAAGATGGGAGACAGTCTAGAATGCCAGTGGTCCTTAGAGAATAGTGGAAACTAGTTCCTCTGACAGGGTCACTCTCTTTGTCTGCATACAGACAGAAGCATTAGCATCAGCAAACCTTGATAATTTTTATAGCAAGGGTCTCTATCTCTGTAGTGGCACTCTGGGCACTCTGGAGCACTACAGAGATAGGGACCCTTGCTACAAGTTACTATTGAGGTTTACTGATGTACCCACCTGTTGGAATTTGTTTTAGTGGTAATAACCGCCAAAGCAAATTCCAACACCACCCACTTCCTGTATATTCATACTGCCTTACCTGTTTGTGAAATATTAATATGGAAACTTAGCCAGCAGTTCAGCTGCTAAGTTCTCCACCCACTATTTACAAGTGCTGTCCATCCTGATTGTCATTGGGAGCATACTGTTCTTTCCTTTTTTGTATCCCACATTGTATGTATGTACTATATCAAGAAGCAAAGACCATGCTATCCTTTGAAAGTGACAGAACTGTATCATCAACCTCCAGTCAAGACATTATGATGGTGGTGTGGAGTCTTTCCTCAGTCCAAAGCTAACAAACCGACGGAAATCCGAGAAAACTTCACGTCGAGGATTTTCAGCACGATGCTCTCCTGCGTTCGACCCTGTCGGGGGTCCACTTTGACCAGGGCCGACCATACTACCAAAGATGCCTTCACTGATTGTCCCGCCAAGAGGAAGAATCATTCGACTAGCACCCGGGCTGACTAGACTCCCGCCAGCATGACCAGTCGTGGGTGGATCCATATCGAGAGAAGACAGAAAAGACGTGCTTTGAAGATCCGTCTTCGTGCTAGTGATCGTGAGGAAGGAGTCGAGTAGATTATTCTGCACCGACTTCAGTGTACCCTTCAAATCAAGGATCTGAGACATAAATGTTATCAGTAACTAACCAATCATAGTTTAGGGTTGACTCGTCAGATCACCTTTTGGAAATTTGAAAAAGAAGCATCGCCAATTAAAAGGGTGTAATTTAGAATAAACCCTTCTGGAGGATCCTATAGGCGTTTCAATTTCAATGTCAGTCTTTGAACCAAGCCAGCAGTCGATATCATGCATACCACAGGAGTAACGATTACTTTAAGTAACGCTTCAAGTCGAGTTGTCGTTTTATTCAATGAACGAGAATAACTGCAGGGTTTTAGTTGAGATGACTGCTCCACCAAGGCAAATAAATTCAACCTTACGTTGTTGTTGCCAAAGCCTCGCCCGGCATCTTAACTAGATATGCCTTCACAATTTGTAAGTCTATAAGAAGCTAGAAAACATTAGACTTCACATGGCGCGACCTTGGAGTCCGAGTGATTACCTGTTCAGCACCGATTTCCTTCAACGGCCGACTTCTCACGAGAGAATTTGTGAACTTGACGAGGATAACACTATACAGTAGATGAATACCGTCCAGTCCTGTATGAATAAGGCGAACGAGGAAGGCTTACCTGCATGCTTTATCGAAGAAGTTCCGGAGGTACTTTTTCTGTTCTATAAGCGGTTTTATGACAACCACTAGTTGTTCCGCGGCTTTCACCAACTCATCAGCATAAGGAGATTGTCCGCTGACTTGATTCACTGTGGACCATGACGTCCTGCTCATCGCGACAAAAGATGGATCACAATTGGTTTCAAATTCTTTCAACATAGCATTGATAGCCGTGGAAACGGCACTTGATTGATACCATTATCAGTAGAATTTATATTCGGTGAAGGCTAGAAACTGACCTAACGAAAAGGTCACATTCCACTTGGAAATCAACCCTCTCCTTGAACTCTGGATTTATCTTCTCACGGATTTTCTCCTGGAGCTGTCGGAAGAATGTACACTTGTTCATCGGTTATCAGTAGCAACACTGTAGTATACGTACTTCAAGAGCTGTGGTTTGACAATAATCTGCGGTATTGATTAGTAGACAGGATTGTTTCACCAAGTCAAGGTCTGCACGGGACTCCGTTGATTGGCGAGGGACGGCAGGAAGCCTTGATTAAGAGGTATAATCTCTGGTGGAGAAAATTTCACGTAATAGGGCGAAACACATACCGTTTAAATTGAACGGCTAAAACTTCCTCTGTTACACGGTGGACATGTCAACTTTGGGCAAAGCGAAGGACCAATATAACACCCCACCTGCATAAATGCGAAGCCATTTTTTATGCAGAGACGACAGATCATACAACGCTTGTCCCGTTGACAGTTTCGCGCATTGCTCAAGACTTTGTCCGTAGAAATAGAACAGATCAGTTGATGATGGAAGAACTATCATTGGTGAAGACTCGTCATCCCCACTGGCTGAAGCTTCGGCAGACGGTCGCGATTGGGTCTTCGTCGTTTTGCCTTTACGATGAGGAGCAAGCATGTCCGACAGAACTCTAAAGTTTCCTGTCAGTTAAATGGGAGAATGTAATGAATTTTGAACCAACTTGTCCTGTGCATCTACAAAAATGGTCATATGCGGCTCAAATGCAGCTGAGATAGGCTTTCCGGGCTCAGAATGTGGATTATCCGTCGCCTTCAGCATATCTTTGAACTAGAATGCCATGAGATGTGACGGGTAAGATATGGAACTGAAAGGACAGACAGGCGTTGCCCATTTTTTTGTCATTGAGGTTTCAAACTCTATGGTCACTTGCAGATTGTCCAGTAGTGCCTTGACAGTGAGACCCGCGCCAGCTTTAGTGAGAAGAGTCGTCACGTCATCTCTTAAAGAAACATTTGATACGTTAACCTTGATTATGCAGTCGAACAACGCACCTAGTAATTTCCGTAAACTTTGCCAAAAGGTGCCAACTAACCCTCCACTCTGCTGGAAACACTCTACCATGTTCAATTTCATGATTTTGCAGTAATCGTCGGAACCATGCGAATCTTCTCACTATGTTGTCCAGTTGTCCAGCTTCGTCATTCGTACGGAAAATTCGACGATATTCCTTGAATTCAAGGGCAACAAAGCGTTCAATGAGGTGAACCCTCACGTCCGGCCCTAACACATCTACGACGATGCAAGCATCTGCGATGAGAGTTGACTTGATAGGTTTATTGCTTTCCTGTAGGTAGCTTTCCACGACAAGACATCTTTAGCTAGTTTCCCAGCAACAGCATCGAGTGACATACAACGCGTCAAAGTCTGCATCAAGTTGGGTTCGTAGCTGAGACTGAATTTCTTGCATACGTTTCCAGACGCGAGCTATTCGTGGGACCGCAGTATATGATTTGAAAGACGCCGAAATTTGCTTGATAGCCTGAGAAGATACATAATGACCATTGGCGGGGGACTGGTGATGGGCACGGAAACTAACCGACAAAGTCTGCGAGATCTCGCTGTACTTCTTCTCCCCAATGAGGTCCTCCAGTTGTGTGAGAGCATTAACTAAGTCAAAATACGATTATGGCGGAGATACGTGAATTCAGAAGGTGGGATACATGCCTAACATTTGCAATCTCTTCATGATAGTCATGCTAGTGATGAGGTTCTTCTTTGCCAGATCCAATACCTGGATGTCTTTAGTGATATCTTTCACAACCGCCTCTGACTCCGTTGCCTTCTCTCGGATAAGGGACATTTGACCTAGTAAGTCCTGCCAGTTGGCGAGATGATCAGTATAGCGCGAAACGATTATTAATACAAAATATCAACCGATATCATTTCCTGAATGATGGACATTCTTTCGGGATCTTGGCTGATTTTTAACTCTGATTGCAGTGCGTCCACTTCCTTCTGAAGCTCCTGCTGCGTTTCGGCTAGTCGTGAATTCACAACTTCAAGATGAGCCAGGGATGCTTCTGCCAGAGAACAACTAGAGTCAACATGCAAATTTCAAAAACTTCAAAGTTTGTGAAACGGTAGCAGAGACGAACCATCTGGAAAGAAGTCATTTAAAATCTCCACTACGTTAAACTTTTCAGAAAGACCATCTAGACGGTCAAATTCTCCGGGAGGCTCGAGTTCTAGGACACGTTGGATAGATAATATGACTTCGTGGGGTAGGTCATCGTTGGGCATGAAAGATGATGTTATTGAGAAAAGATATTATTGCCAGGTTTATCCGTCAGTGTGGATTACGTGAGCAATCTCGTCTTGTTTCGTCCTCCTCCGCCATGCTTGTGAGATCTACTCAACCTCCCTAGTTTAAGTACCAACCATCGAATAATGCCACCTTCGATGACTTCGGATGCAAGGCCGCTGGTGATTCAAGCATATGATGGCCATCCATCCTATTCCTGTTCCAAATGCTCAGCAGTGATTGTCGGTATCTCATTTTTGCTTCACTATCATCAGCTCTCAATTGTGTTGTTTATTAGTCATTACAAGACGAACTCATCAGTAAATCGTTTTCCGGTCGCGATGGCCGAGGCTAGTAAATACCTATGTCTATCAGAGCATTATTCATGCCTGACTGGTTCCGAGCTTGATGCAGTCGGCCACCAACGTCATACTAGGGCGCAGAGAGGATCGTTCGCTTTTGTACGATTTCTGGCAGGCATTATATTTCCTGTCAAACTTGCTTATCTGTTCATCACATAAGGACGGGTATTCATACCGTTGCTGATGTATTTTGCTTGGGCTGTAATGAGCGTCTCGGTTGGTTCTATCACAAAGCCGCAGATTATGCACAGAAATACAAAGAAGGTATATTTTGTTCGAGTAATAATTTATTTATTTTCCTTTCCGGCTTATCGAAATTTGGCTAGGAAAATATCTTTTAGAGCGCGAGAAGCTTATTAAAGAAAATGAATGGAGCTTGGGTGACGATACTAGTGCTGAATGATGCCAAACCTTACGACTTGTACGTATATAATCCAGAACAAAATACCTGTAGGAAGACTCCTGTCAGACGCCACTGTCCACGTCCATCCAATGCGTACTAAGGCTGAGGAAAGACCCCAGACTCGTGACAGTCTCCCTTTCTTACTGTAGGCGAGTGTGCTAAAATAAATAGTAAGGTGGTTAGAAGTCACTATGTAGTCCTAATAGTCGATAGTTACAGAGACATCTCCATATGCAGTTAGAATTTTAGAAAGAAGAAAGTTGGAAGATTACTAACCCCATTGCTTCGGCGAACTGTCAACTGGCTGGGTTGCTTCTTCTTTCACAACCAACATCAGCATGGACCACGGAGGACATGGAGGGCACAATATGCCCATGTTGCCAAAATGTAAAATGAATATGCTCTGGTATACACACACATCTTTTTCTCTTCATTGAACCTCATTCTCCCCAGGAACACAGACATCATCGACACCTGTATCGTCTTCCGAAGCTGGCACGTTTCCTCCAATTCCTTCTTTCTTGGATCATGTGTCTCTATCGTCCTTCTCGGGATTCTCTATGAGTATCTCCGCGTGTTTCAACGAAAAATGGACTATCGCATCGCCTTGTCGCTACAAACCAAAGGAAAGGCGAGGTCTCGAGGAAGCAGTGGAAGAAATAGTCCTGCAGGTGTTTTCGAGGACTCTGGTCTTTTGACAGGGCGTGTACTACCGAACCCTTCGCTTCCAGGGTGAGTCTGATTGTTTCAAAATCTCACAGAATAGCTCACTACCAAACTCGTCGTTTTCTTCCAGAACGCCAGTGCCTGCAACTCCCCGGGTATTGAGAGCGCTCACCTATGGAGCGACCGTCTTTCTCTCCTTCTTCCTGATGTTGATATTCATGACATACAATGTGTGTAGCCATTTCACTTTTACATAGATTTTTGCTTTCTCATGAAACCCTCTACAGGCTTATCTCATCGCTGCCGTGGTTGTTGGAGCGGCTCTGGGTCACTATATCTTTGGATCTACTATCAATGTCGATGCCATCCTGGCTGACCCTTCAGGGGGTAAAGGCATGGCATGCCACTAA
>Ga0193742_1001085_pt1 | contig 16937 bp, 43 predicted proteins | sample L2c1metaG_FD_165511 | JGI IMG/M metagenome (GOLD analysis project Ga0193742, IMG submission 165511) | Soil microbial communities from a riparian zone of the East river system, Colorado, United States - L2c1 | ecosystem: Environmental > Terrestrial > Soil > Riparian zone | place: USA: East River... | reverse complement strand
TGGCTCGACCTTCTTCGACTCCTTCGACGGCCAGCAGATCGAGATCAACGTCTGTGACCCCTGTCTGGTCAAGAACACCGAGAAGATCGGCTGGCGACGGGCCTTCCGTGGCATCGAGTGTGAAGACACCCAGGTTGGCTACGAGCGTCTCGACCGGCCGCTGGTGCCCTATACCGGCCAGGACGAGCAGGAGGATTCGATGACGGTCGAGGTCGAGCAGCTCGGCAGGCCGCTCAACCGCAATGTCATGTGGAACGCAGCGGCTTGTGAGGACGCTCGCAGGTTCGTCGCGGCCCGTGATGCTGCTGAGCAGGTAAATGGAAACCCAAATCGGGGATCGCTGTAAGCGTCATCACCTATGAATGACACCATGAATGCACACACCACTGCTGCTAATAGCACCGAGCCCACCATCCCGGTGCGTATGCACCACCATTTAATAACTATTCCAATTCACCGACCCCTCTCTGGCCAGGCCATAGAACTGCACACATCTAAATGCAAACTAAGCGCAGTGCCCTCTATTCATAGGCCTCATAGTTATTCAACCCGTGTGGGTATTGACAGGTGTAACAACTCATGCTCACCGCAAAATTGGCCGTGATAATGTCCGCTAAGTAGCGTTATGTCAACCTGGAGTATGGATTTGGCAGCTTGTGCTACTTGACAGGGCACACCAACCATGATCTGAGTGGTGCGCGAGTATGGATATATGGGAAGGGGGGTACCCTTAAGTTGCCCCAAGCAAGGAGTTGGGGCCTGGTCTCAGCGGTAGGAGATGGCTCTACGTACGCGTGACAGTGCCCCGGGGGACCGCTACGGTAGGGGTGGCCGCTGCGTCCCAGAGGCACCGTATTTGACCGAACGCACCGCCTGATGGAGATCGTAGATCGCCGAGGCACCGCTAGTAGGTACAACCGGGTTAGCCATTGAAGGCGACGCAGCGGCTACCTAATTAGGTTTCGATTTAGGAGAGGGATCGTTGAAGATCGACGACGCGGTGGGGACCGCGATACAGACGACGCAGGCCGTCCTGGAGGACATGGTCCGCACGCACAAGGGGGAATGGAATTTCGGCTCCATGATGACGTGCTACCGGGGGGAAGAGCCGGTAGCTATGTTGGTGCTGCCGCCGAACCGGGACACGCTGCTGCAGACCGCGCACATCGCAGCACGCGGGTTCGGCCCGGACCTGCTGGCGCTGACGCACGACAGCTTCGTCGCCTCGGCTCCCTTGGCCGACGCGAAGGACCCGCGTACGGGCAAGCTCTGGGCCTCGAATCCGGGCGACGGACCTGGCCCGCTGCAGACCTACGTGGATGAGTTCGGCTACGACGGCACCGTAGTCGACTGCCTGGTGACGCTGGTGGTGAACCGGGCCGGGGACGCGAGGGTCGAGCCGCGCCCGTACGCGGTCGAGGGCAGAGAAGTGAAGTGGCTGGACATCGTGCCGGACGACGCGTTCTACCGAGACGACGGTGTCCGGGCCGCTCTGAAGAAGATGATGGGGCTGCCGACGCTCGACCAGGTGATGCCGGGCGCGATGCCGCCCTGGGCCGCAGATCTGGCCGCGAGCGATCCCGACCGGACACGCTGGTCCTACGACATGGTGACGGTGACGCTGATCGAGTCCGAGATCGGAGCCGGTGTCTCGGTCGCGCTGTTCGCGCGGAAGGGCTCGCCCAGAGATCAGATGCTCCGGTCGAGGTTTCCGAGAGCGCAGGTCATCGACCCGGCGAGGTGGAACTAGATGGCCGAGGACATCGACCCCCAAAAGGTTGAGGCTGCCCGCGAGATCGAGCGTCGACTCGGCTACGGGGCAACCGAGCGCCCGGCTACCGAGGACGATCAGGTGGTGGGTGGGCTGCAGATGGTGCTCGACCAGAAACTGTTGCGCTACGGGTTACCGAGGGAGGCTGGTCTGACCGGTCTGCTGCGGCACATTGAGCTGAGCCGGGGTTTCTCCGAGGGGATCCAGGCCGAACACATCCGGCTGCTGCGCAAACAGGTGGCCGCGTTCGAAAACGGCATCCGGCAGATGAAGGAAGAGGGCGAGCCCTACGTAACGAAGACCGGCAAGGTCCTCACCGATGACGACATCGAGGCCCTGTCGGCCGAAGCGGAGCAGGGCTACGACGTTCAGCATCTGGTGGCCGCCAAGGGCGCAGCCCGGCGCTGGGAGTGCGTCAAGCAGTTGGTGCTGACCTCAGGTGCGCTGAGTGCGGAGACGCAGAAGGAGCTGATCCGGCACGGGTTGCGGAATATCGGCCCTGGCCAGAACGGCGAGCAGGCCTACTCCTACCAGTGCTTCGTGGATACAGCATCGGCCGGGGATGCGCTGGTGCAGTCGAACCAGATGCTGAGGTATCTGCTGGCCCCCTACGGCGTCGAGATGATGGTCTACGACTCCTCGGCCCGGGTCGTACGTGCGGGTTGAGGTTTCCGGCGGACTTTTTCGCTAGGGTGCCTGACCATGACTAGTAAGCACCGCCCCGTAGAGCCGTGGGATGAGCCGGAGATGAAGGCCTGGCTGGAAGACGCCCGGGTGAACCTCATCCCGTTACTGCAGAAGACGGAGGCGTCGGTCTTCGAGGCACGAACGACTACCGACCTCAAGTACGCCATCGAGCTGGGCCTGTCGATCCTGATGAACAAGCCGATCCTGGCCGTGGTGCTGGACGACCGACAGGCTCCGCCGAAGCTGCTGGAGATCGCCGACCACGTCCTGCACATGAAGGCGCGCGAGATGGGGACACCCGCCGGGGAGCGCAAGTTCCAGGCGGCGGTCGAAGAGATGATGGCCAAGGTCGAGGGGGAGGGCTAGATGACGGATCTGCCGGAGCCGATGGGACGGCTCGGCGAGTACACCGACCTGCAGGACAAGGACGGCACGCCGATCTATATCGGCCAAGTCATCCGGATGGACGGCATCGAGGGTGAAGACGGCGGTTACGCTTTCGGCCGGGTCTGGTTCAACTCCCCGGAACTGGCCGCCCGCCGGGTCGATGAGGTGACCGGTGAACTGATGCCCGGCTCCTACAGCCTGGTGGATTGGGGCTATGGGCAACGAATATCGCAGTTCACTGTCATCGACCCTCACCCCGGGGCGAGCTGGCCGGTAAAAGAGTCATGACGGCCCGGTGGAAGCTCTATACGATCTATCTCGACCCGGCCGACCTTGCCCCCGGGTACGCCGTCCGGGAGTGGGAGGCGACCGCCAGTGGGCTGCTTCCCGGGCCTATTCTGGCGTCCGGCCTGGACTCGCTCGCGGGGGCTCGCGGGCTTGTGCCGGACGCGGTGGACGCGTGTCTGCAGCGCTCTCCTGACGACGACCCGACGATCGTGGAGACCTGGCTATGAGTGAGCCGACCGAAGGGCCGCAGTACTGCGGGGACTACTGCGAGCACAACGCCAACGGCGAATGCGTGTGCCAGCCTTGCGTCTGGATCCGTACGTATACAGGGTTCGCGCATGCGCCCGGGTGTGGCTTCACCGAGCCGGAGTCGTGAAGGTCGAGCCGGGTACGGAACTGCCGCTCGTCGGCTTGGCCGAGATCGCGCACCGTAGCGGTCGGAGGAAGGCGTCGGCGGTGGCGAACTGGCGCGACCGGTACCCCGACTTTCCAGCGCCGGTGTCCGAGCTGGCCTGCGGGCCGATCTTCTGGTGGCCGCACGTCGAGGTCTGGCTGCGGTCTACCGAGCGGCTCTAGATCCCTACATAACTGGACGGAGCGGAGTGCTGCATTCGGGGCCCGGGAGTTGCTAGTTTCCTGTGCATGAAGATCTGGCTGGTCGACGTTGGCAACGAGCTGTGGCCGTCCCTGAGGCGCCGTCCCGACGGCATCGAGGTCGATGTGTCACAGGAGACCGTCTCGCGCTGGCAGGACGCTGAGAGGGCCTACCAGCGGGCGCAGGACGAGATGCGCGCCCTGGTCCCGGCGAAGTTCAGGATCGTCCGGATCGGCAGGCAGGAGAACTCCGTCGACATGGTCGACGCCGTGGCCAAGCACAAGGTCTGGCTGGAGAGCGTGGTGGTCGGGTACATGCACACCTTCGTGCGCAATCCCGAGGACCTCAGGAGCGAGTGGAAGATCTACTACCGGTTCTGTGACATCAGGATGAAGCCGCGCGGCGGGGAGTTCTCTGACAAGGACGACGTGCGCGACTGGGTCCGGGCCGAGTTCAGGTGACGACGATGAGACGACGAACGCAGCACGGGCGGCTGGAGCAGCGGGTAGAGGGCTGCGTGCGGCCGGACAAGTGGGCCTGGGATGACCCGTTCAGGGCGCAGCAGTACGCCGACACGGTCATGCAGTCGGTCTACCTGTGCAGGCTCGGGGAGTTCATGCACTACCACACGACGAGCGGGTCGAACGGCTATCGTCGCTACCGGCAGTCGGGCGACGACTTCTGGGACCGGCTCCAATGGCAGCGGTGGACCGGCGGAGTGTAACGCTCGGGGCTCCGATCCCGATCACTGGGGCATGGGGGAGCTTGAGGACCTTGCCGACAACCCGTTGTGGTGGATGTTTCACGCCACCCTGTGGGAGGGCGAGTTCGAACAGGGGGACGAGATGGCGGACAAGGAAGACGGGGCGTTCCAGACCTGGCTGAAGCTCTGGCATGGGTTCGGCGGCGCACTGCTCAAGGGCTATGCCATCCTCGCCGTGGTGGCTGTCGTGGTGTGGCTGCTGTTCCGTTGAGCTGGAGGACGGCTAGAGTTGTTACACGGGACCCGCCTCTAGGGGTTCTGTACGAAGGAGCGCTCGGTCGAAGGTTTATCAGGCCACTACGGCCGAGCGCTCCTGCTGGGGTAACCGCCACGCGTGACGGGAGAGCCTGAGATGGCCGACGAGGACCTGAAGTTCTGCAACGCGTCGCACCCACAATCCGCTGAACCGGGCTCGGGCTGGTGGCACGCCCGCTGTACCAAGCCACCGCACGACATCGCCTACGACGGCGTACACAATTGGAGCGGGCTGGGCTACTGGTGGGACCCGAATTCCGACCGGGTGATGACGCCGTACGTTCACCCGAATCATCGCTAGGCTGCGGCGCATGACAGAACAAGAACGGCCGGTCGGTAATCCCTGGTTCGGGGCTCCCTGGCCGCGCGACGACTACCGGGCCCCGGTGTGTGAGGACGACCGGCTGCGGATCCGGGTACCGGTCGGCCGGGAGTGTTACCTGTGCGGGACGCCCTTCATCAGCACCGACCGTGGGACGGCGATGGCCGGGCTGAAGGTTGACGGGCCCGCCGAGGTGATGTTCGCCCACATCGAGTGCACGATGCGCAACACCCAGGGCTGCTACGACCTGGTCTCGACCGGCGGGACCTGGACGCCCGGTCACGTCTGCTCCGGCCCGGACGATTATCGGGAAGATGCTTTACGCGTGTGGGCCTGGATTCAGGACCATCCCTGGCGCTAGGGTGCGTGAACTGCGGCCCGCCATGTGTGAGGTGTGACCGGTCCGCAGAGAGGCCGCCCGGCTAACTCAGTTGGGTTAGGCGCAAACCGGGCGGCCTCGCCTACTGGGGTGAGGTGATCGGGATGTGGCCCGAGATACTCAAGGGATGGGTCGATCTGGCCCTACTTGTGACCCGGCTACTAGGCCGGGTGGCGCTGGTGGCAATCTCGGCGATCGCGATGTACATGATCATGACAAAGGGGCTCAACGGATGAGTGATCAACTGACAGATGTACTGGCCTGGTTTTTCGGCCTGATCGCGGTCGTCAGTTTCATCTGGGCGGTCCGATCGAGCATCCAGCTTGCACGGGCCTCACGCCGGGCCAAGGAGACCCTGGAGGCGATTCTGGCCGACGAGAACATGGACCCGGAGTTCAAGCAGCGCCTGTTGCAGTTGAACATGTCCTCTCATTTGCTCAAGCCCCCGTTGCCGGAGCGGATCAAGCGGCGAGGTGAGGACGGATGACGCGGAAGCGCTGGGCCGCTCTGCGGGACGAGCACTTGAAGACGCCGGAACAGCGGGCGTCCTACGCGGCGGCAGGGGTCGCTCTCGACACCGAGCTGGCGTTGTGGGACTTCATCGAGCGCGGTACGGCCGCGCAGGCCGAGGTCAACAAGATCATTGCCGAGAGCAACAACAGGCTGCCGCTGGATGTCGAAGCCGGGCTGGCCGAGGTGAGGGCGCGGGTCGAGAAGGTCGGCTTCGATCAGACGATCGCCGAGCTGCTGGCCTTCGACGGACCGATCAACGCCGAGCTGCGGTTACGGATGGAACTGCTACGGAACGGGGAAGCGCATGAGGACGTTCGACCACCTGATGACGAGGTTCCGTCCGACCCCGATCGAGACGCCGATGCCGGGAGCTGAGCTGGTCGACCTGGACGCGTTTCGGAACGAGACCGTGCGCGCCCGGCTGATCGTCATTCTGGTGAACCTGCGGATCCAGCAAGGGCTGACACAGGCGGAGGTCGCTAGGCGGATGGGGATCAACCAGCCGACCGTGTCGGCGTTCGAACGTCAGGGCCAGGAAGGCCGGGACTGCGCGATCTCGACCGTTCAGCGTTATGCCCGCGCGATCGACGCCGAGCTGTACATGTGGGTCATGCCGGGCTTCCCGGGGATGGCAGAGCCCCCGGCCGGTAAGACCGAGGGCTCCGGAGAAGAGGGTACGCGATGAGCCATTGCTTCGGGTCGCGCTGCCGGACCCACGAACGGATCATGGTGGACAACACCTGTCCTGAACGCGGGTGTCCGGGCAACCACGGCTGGGTCGACGCCGACTGTGACGACCGCTGTCCGGACTACGCCCTGGAGCGCTTCAAGGTGCTGCTGGAGGCTGCCTGGCCGCAGGAGGAGCGTGATGGTCTCCCGGAGGAGTGCAAGGTTACCCCGGCGCACCATGCGTGGCTCGACCAGTTTCTCGCCGAAAATCGTGAGCCACCAACTGCTACGTAAGGGTTGCGTTTAGCTACTGCACCGGGCAGGGTAAGAACCTCGTGAAATGCCGGGGTGACCTCCGGAACCAGTGGGGGGCATGTCGGGTGTTCCCCTCCAGGACCTACGGGGAGGACTCCCGATGAAGGCCCCCGCGCAGTTCTTGCGCCGGTCGAAACATTCGCCCGTCTTGATCGACCCGGTTGTGGTCGCCATCGCGCACCACCGTCGGTACCACGCCGAGAGCTTCTGTATGAACGACCCCGCGACCTGTACGCAGTTCGACGACTCCGACCGCGAGTTCGCGGAGGAGATGGTAGACGTCCTGAGGTACCTGCCGGAGTACCCCGGCTGACGGTCCGCCGGACCCCCATCACCGCAACAGGTGGGGGTCCGGACTTACGTCCGGCGCCGGTCGGCCGGGATACTGGGTTCATGCCGGAGCTGAGCACGCAGCAGTTCAAGCCGACCGAGCCCTGCCCGAGCTGCAAGGGCCAGGGTTGGAGTCATGTGCTGAACGAGGAGGAAGGCCAGCCCGATGTGAAGCAGTCGTGCGACGACTGCGAGGGCAAAGGCCGGGTCCCGGCCATGAGTCCGGGGGATCTGGCGGCCTCTCATGCTTCGTACCAGACGACCCGCAAGCAGCGGTACCAGACCCACCTGGCCAGCGGGAAGCACGAGACGTTCTGCGGTGGCGGGTCGTACTGCCGATGGAAGGCCTGAACTTTGCTAACTCCTGACGTAACACCCAAACTCGACGACTTCCTGCGCGAGTACGAGCAGGACGACAACTGCTGGTGGCGGCTGGCCTGCGGGCACCACATGAACCTGTTCGAGGAAGCCGTGAAACGCATGCAGCAGGCCGAACGGCGGCTGGCAAGTTCACAGGTCGACGCCGAGTCCTCCTAGCCTGGAGGAGGTCGGGTTGGCCACCTGCAGGCCCCTCGCAGCCGGGACACATCCGTGCGTACCCCAGGGAGCCCTCAGATGGCTGTACAAGCCCGTTTCTACGTGACAGAGCTGGCCTACCAGGCCCACGACCCTCAAGCCGCCAAACTCAAGCTCAGCGCCGTCGTGCGCGGGCCGGAGAATGCGGCCTGGGCGGCGGCGACACCATCCGGCACGATCGAGATGTACGTGAACAACCCCGCCGCCGCCGAGTGGTTCCGTGCCCGGCAGCTCGCGCGGGAGGACGTCGCGATCACCTTCGACGTGGCCGGGGAGGTCGAGGACCGGAAGTTCGGATAACCAACTAGAATGTCGTCCGAGGCCGGGCCCCTCGATTCCCCCCGTGGTCGAGGGTCCCGGTCTCTTTCGTGCCGGTCCCGGTTTGGACTAGTCTCCCGAGTTGTTGGACTGTGTGTGCAAGCTACCTGCTAACATGGCTGTCGCACCGTCAACCACCACACACGGGAGACTCCCTGATGAAGCAGCAACTCAGCGACGAATCGCTCGCCGCCAGCGGCAAACGGTCCGCCCGCAAGACCGACTGCAGGTCGGTCATCATCGCCACCGGCATCCCGCCCGTCCGGCCGGAGGGTCGCAACTACTACCTCTGCGACATGGGCACCAAGACGCACGACGACCACCACAACGGGCCGGACTCCTGGTGGATCGGCGACGACGGCCAGTGGCACTTCGAGGGCGGTTCGCTGAAGGACCCGAACTTCAAGGGCGCGAACCCGTGAAGGGCCCTTACACGGTCAACAAGGTGTATGCGATCGCAGGCGTCGCCAGTGCCGGATTTGCGGGCGGCGTGATCTCGGCCGTCTACGCCTACGACAACCGGACGGCTGAGAACCTGTTCTTCACCATCGGGGTGGACGAGATCGAGGACGCGGATGGCGACGTCTACAGTCTCCATGCCGGTGAAGAGTTGCGGATGGACAGCGGAGTAGACGCTGGCTGGCGGGTGCCGGAACGCCAGGTCCTGAGCCTGTGGTCCGACCGTGAGGAAGCCCTCGTCAAGCATGGGGAGCGCAGTACGCGTGGCAAGCAGGCCGCACAGAGCAAGAAGGACCGCGAGGCTGCAGAACTCCGAGCCAAGTGGTCCGCTGAGGAGGCCGCTAAGGCCGCGACGGCCGAGGGACGACTTGAGGCGATTCCGGGTGTGGACAACGTCTTCCGCATCATCCGGGGCGATCGCGATGTCGTGATGTTCAGCATGAAGTTGAAGCCGGACACCTTCCGGAAGATTTCGCTTGCCCTCGGCATCGATCAGGAACTCGTCGAGGAGTGGCTCATCGAGAGCGAAGAGAAGATCAAGTCGGGGAAGGACTGATGTACCTATCGATGGGGCGTAACGAAGCGGGCATGCACGAGCACATGACTCTTAACGAGCAGCCGGTCTCGTCGTTCGAGGTCAATGGCCGGATGGTCACGTTGTGGTACACCCCGCTGCGAAAGGACGGGACGCCGGGTGCGCGCCGGGCGTCGTACAACGTCGACATCGTTGATCTGGTCGACAACAGGTCCTGGTTCATCTTCCTAGGCCACTACCACCTACGCCAGATGCTCACCTGGTACGCCCAGCAGTTCGACAAGATGGCAGGCAAGCGGGCGCTCCTTGCTGAACGAACGCGCTCTGCGCAGGCTAAGGAGAAGAAGGCTTGATGGCTCGCAAGGTCGAGAAGTCCGAGGACCAGAAGATCTGGGAGATCATGTGCCAGTTCTGGCGCGGTATGACCTACAGCCGCTGGGGACAGCTTTCCAACGGTCATCGGAATAAGCACTCGCCGGAGTACAAGTGTTACACCGAAGAGCTGCAGGCACTCGCCGAGCGCGGACTGGTTGCCTTCGACAACGAGACGCAGCAATGGGATTGGACCAAAGCCGGAGGCGAGTGGGTAAACACCTTCCTCGCATCACAGAAATCGGGAGACTGACAAATGAAGACATGGAAAGTAGTAGTTGAGTTCACCACCAGCCACATCCTGCAGCAGAAGTCCGCAGAACGGTTCTGGAGTCGTGGCGATCGCTTCCACAGAACGGCTCCCCAGCAGTACGAGTGGACGGCGTACGTCGATGCCGATGATCTCCACACGGCGATGGTGCACGTGATGACTGCCGCAGTGACAGTGGTCCGTGAGTCCGGACTTACCACCCCGCCGGAGTTCGTGCGTTCAGAGATCGAGCGGGCGGTGGTTTTGAAGATGACAGCGGCGGCCGTCGCATCAACCGAGACTGCTGAGTCGCTCACCTAGTTGCCACTGGCAACGACAGCCTGCAAGTGATGTGGTATGATGGATGTCAGGAGCTGAATTCCACCACGAAGGAGCACCTGATGAAGGAAACCCGCGCAGTACGCACCCAGCAGACGTCCATGATTTCGGTCAAGTTGGCAGGCGCGAGCTGGAACTGGCTGGAGATGAACACCTCCTGGGGGACCTATGGTGAGCCGCTGGAGAAGGCCGCCCGCGAGGCCGTCATGGCTGCGAAGGGTCGTAAGGTCGGTAAGGGCTGGACCTACGCCGTAGAGCTGCCGGACGATCAGGCAGAGAGCGTGTGGAGCATCCTGGACGCGATCGCGGGGAACGCCGAGACCTGGTCCGCAGAGGAGCGTGGCGACGACGCTTACACGTTCCGGGTGATGCGGCGCGACGCCGAACGCATCAAGGAGTCGCTGAAGGCAGTCGGTTGGACGTTTGTTCTTCGGGGCTACTTCACGGTCTCTCATGCACCCGGGGTGTCCCAGTGACGAAGTACAACTGGGTGCCTAAGTCACTCGAATACTGTGAGGTGTTCGGCATCGACCCGGAGATGGTCGAGGCAGTGGTCGAACACCCAACACTGGAAGGGCTTTCGCCCGAATCCGGCCGTCACGGATACCCGATTAAGGCATACCGCCGGGGTGACCTGGAGGTGTGCGTGTCCTTCAGGCCGAACATGCAGCCCGCGATCGCCTACGTCCATCTGCACCTTCCGATCGACAACAGCAAAGGCAGTTCGACCGGCGGTGGGTCGGTGAAGAAGGCCGCCGCGAAAGCACCCAACGGGCTGAAGGAGTTCAAGGACTGGGTCCACAAGGCCGGGTACCTACCGACCCTGCGAAACGGGCACACCCACATCCTTCGCAAAGACGGCTCGCTGCTCATGGCCACCAGCAGCACGCCGAGCGACAAGATGGCGATCACCGCCGCCTGGCAGAAGTTCCTCCGCGAGTCGGCCAAGGACGTGACGGCCAACGTGCTGGAGGCTCTGCGGCTAGACCTGGCGGCCGACGAGGGAGCTACCCCGACCGCGCCCGAGGGACTTGGCACAGTGCCCGGCAAGTGGATGTGCCCGCACTGCCGCGACTGGTTCGGGCCGGAGGATGCCGAGGACGGCGACGTACCGCCGGTCTGCTACATGTGCAAGAAGGCCGGACGCACCTGACAGGAGGAGACCCTGTCATGACCGAGCGGTTGTGCTGTCATGACAGGTTCACCTACTGTGGATCCATGGCTACCACCGTGAACCGCTCAAGTGCCGATTGTGCACAGCGCGTGGTCAACCGCGCGGCCGAGATCGCCCAGCTCGAAGACGCCGAGCAGTACTACCGCAGCCTGGTCAGCCCCGATGACCCTGACGGCACCATGGCGTGCGCCTTCGAGGCCCGCCGCCTGCGCCGGATCCGGACCGCGCTCAGCCGCTGAGGCTGGTCTCGAACTGCAGCGTGGTCCCGGTCATCGGCATGATCGTCCGGGCCGCCTGGATCGCCGTACCGTCGGCCGTTGTGAAGACCTCCAGCAGGTCGTAGACCCAGTCGGCCGACTCGATCTTCAGCAGCTCGCGCTCGCGGGTGTTCGGCGGCCGACCGATGACGGCGTGTTGGGCCAGGACCGGGTCGTAGCCGTTGTGGAACAGCACCTCGATCGTCCCGCCCGGCGTCACGTCGGCATCGGCGTCCATGAGGATGGTCCCGGCTGCGACGTGCAACGGGATCGCCGACCGGACAATTTCCAGCGGCCTGCCGTTGATTTTCCGGACGAACCGTCGCCGCCAGATGGACTCGACGTCGCGCCCGAGCTGCAGAAGCTCCCTGTCCAGGGCTGAGACGGCTTCCTCGGCGAATTCCCGGTCTTCGGTGTACTCCGACCACCTCGCGTTGTTCTCGGCCGTGAAGGCGCTCTCCAGGGGCAGCGGCTCACCGCGCCGCAGCCGGTCGAGTAGGTCGCGGTAGCGGGCCGGACCCATCACCCTCGGCCGACGCCGCCTAGCCACCTGTGTCGGCCAGCCGGGCCGGGACACTGTCAGCCCTTCGCCCTTGATGATCTCCAGAGCGTGGAGGACCGGCTCGCGGCTGATGCCGGTCCGCTGGCAGATCTCCCGGGCACTGGGCAGGTCTTCACCCGGCACGACATCCCCGGTCAAGATCGCCTGGCGCAGGTGGTTGGCGAGCTGCAGGTAGACGGGGATGCCGATGCCCTTGGTGACGGTGCGCTTGGTCAGCTTCAGCGGCATGCGGTCCAGCTTAGTGGGCTAGTTGTTCGTCGAGTCAGGGATAGTTGTTCAACCCTGTCATGACATCCCCTTGACCCTGTCATGACAGCCAGTCTACGGTGGGAGTTGTTCGTATGACTCACCGTTAGGGAGTGATGGTCGATGGAGACCGCGCCGTACCTCACGAAGGTCGAGCGGGACAGAGCGATCGAGCGGTGCCCGGAGCAGCAGCGGGGACTGTTCACTGACTGGTTGGACGGCAAGCGGGACCTGGCCGGAGACCTGATCGAGGTGGCAGGACAGTGACCGGGTGGGAGAAGCTCGGGTACCTGATCGGCACCTTCCTCGGGGCTCAGATCAAGGCCGTGGACCGCATCGGTGCCGAGTGGAGCCACAAGCGATGAACATCGAGACGCTGCCGCGTCGCCGCCGGGTGAAGGTCATGTTCGGCGATCACCCGATCGCCCAGTACGTCGGCGACGAGCCGCACGCCGCCCGGTACGAGGCCGCGATGTGCCGCCGGTTCCCCAGCCTGCGGGTGACCAGTGAGCTGATTCCGAACCAGGAGGCCACCAGGCCCAACTAGCAGGCACGGCTGCGTGCTGATGCCCGACGTCCGCGTGGCCGTGCCGTTCCACCTCCCGTTCCTCAGGCGGGAGACCCAAGGGGGGAGATAAGACCCCCGGTCCCCGAGGTCCTTGATGAAGGCCTCTCCTCATCCCAGGGACCGGGGGTCTTGTCATGTCTGGAACTGGGAGGCCGCGCCGCGCGTCGGCAGCAGACACGGTCTCCCAGGTTCTAAGGGATGCTGCGCAACAGCAGCCGGTCGGCGTCGAGCCAATGCACCGCTGTGCCTGGCTGGCTGCTGAGCAGTGCCTCGATGTCCGGCCAGATCCTGACCGGGGTGTTGGAGTCGGGGGAGAAGATCACCACTCGACCCTGACTGGATTGGGTGCCTTCGGCAACAATCTGTGCGCTGTGGGACTCGATCACTTCGACGAGCCAGAAGCGCCGGGGAACGCCGGGATGCCGGTAGGTCATGACTTGACCTGACGTACCGGTCTTCGTCGGAGGGGAAATGCCTGGCCGTTCGGACCGTCGTCCCATTCGATTTGGGTCGATCCCTCGTGGCCGTGGATGGCGAGTACGGCATCGATCCCGCCGGAGTCCCAGACGGTTGTGGTCGGCCACCGGCCGCGCCAGTGGAGTGCCACCGTGCCGTCCGACCACTCCACGCCTTCGGCGATCACCCCCGTACCGCTCACGCCGGACACGTCGAGCATCCGGACGAGTTTGAACCTGCGAGCACATACTGCCGAGACTGCTGCTGCGCTGATCGACATTCGGAATCCCTTTCAGATCCGCATTGCCTCGCTGTTCTCAGGCCTCACAGTTGTCCGATCGAACCGTCCGCGTCCATCCTCGTTACGTTATCGTGACACACCTCGAATCGGGATCGAGTTGTGTTTCCGAATCCCATTCGCCTAACGTCATCCCCACTCGATGCCCCCACAGGAGAGGACTGGTGATCGATGTGACACCGGGGTTGCTCGAACAGAGCCCGACGTTGGCCAAGGCCATCGCCGAGGTGCTGGAGGAGACGGTAGAACGGGTTCGCCGCGACGGGTTCGGCCAGCATCAGTTCTGGAACCCGGCTACCGGCAAGTACTGCACGCGGGGCCACTTCACCCAGGTCGTGCTGGACAGGTTCCGGGGGGTGAAGGTTGACGGCCTGGACATCTGGACGATGGTCATCGCGGGTTGCGACATGGTCATGACCGGCCACCTCGGCCGGGGTGTCGCGACCTGGAACGACGAGCCGGGCCGGACCGCCGACGAGGTCGTCCGGGCGCTGGCCGCGTCAGCCGCCGAGGCCCGAGTGTGGTGTCCGGCATGAGCGACAGGCCGAAGGTCTTTGCGAACGACCCGGTCGTGATCGCTACCCAGACCCGGCACCATGCCGTGGCCACCGCGATCACCCACCTCCGCTCCGGCGGATCCAACATCGACCCGCATCTGCGGGCGTTGCACTTCGAGCTGGCCCTGGATGTGTTGATCAAGTCGGTGCAGAAGTGCTCTCTGCTGGACAACCGGCCGCTCGACGTTGATCGGGTGCACGCCCGGCACCTGGCCGTGCTGTCCACGCTGTACGGCCGGGCTCCGGACGAGGTGGCCTGATGGGCAGGCTCTACCGTCCCAGCCTCGACCGGCGAGCTGGCGACGAGTACCCGATGCCGCCCTGCACCAAGGTCGATCCCAACGTCTTTACCCAGTACCGGACCCGCAAGCAGGCCCAGAAAATCTGCGTGGAGTGCCCGATCAAGACTTCATGCCTGCTTCAGGTTCTGGATCTGGAAAGGGATCCGGGCGGCGTGTACGGCGGTCTCACCCAGGCGAACCGCGACCATTTGAGGAAGCGAGTCGAATGCCAACCACCCGGGAACTGAACCGGCGGATGAAGGCGATCCTGGCCCAGCGACGTCCGACCACACACCGGCCCGGACCGTCCGGCCGTCACCGTCAGGCCGACCCGTGGAACCGTCTACTGATGTGGACCTGCGTCGGCTCTGAGGCCGTCATCGGCGCCGTCATGGTCCTCACGGTCGGCTGGTGGGCGGTCTTCCTGACCCTGCTGGCGCTGGCCGTTGGTCTCATTGCGGTATCAGTTGATAGTTGAACTGTAACAAGCAGTTGTTTGTTTGATTACAGAAATATCGTTCAAACCGTTTACTTAGAGTTGGTCTTTTGACTAGTCTCTGTGATCAAACCTTACCGAACCTTGAGGTGGTCGCCGCAGGAGAGGGGCAGTCCTTGGATGAATCACGTAGTTCCGGCCCGTGGTGGCCGGTCTAGTGCGCAAGCTCCCCACACACATAGCAAGATCGAGTCCGGCGTGGATGCGCCCACGCTTGAAGGTGGACTCGGGGGCCTAGGTGCCCGGTCGGCTGCCCGCCAGGGAGTCGATCCCATCAACTGCTACGGAGCATAAGTGATTCAGAATGCTGTTTCGTGGAGACACACCACTGACACCCGACGAGCGCCTCGACTACGAGATCGAGTGCGAATTGCACCGCCTGCGCGAGGACGGTCTCCTGATGGAGACACTCGACAGCTCGGGTGACTCGGTCTGGATCAAGACCCTGCGAGGGGCCCGTGAGTTCAATTCGACGTCGTTGATCCGAATCACATTCGAGATGCTTGACTCTAGTTGTTAGTTCGGCCAAACTCTCTCCTGTCCCGTACTTGTTGCACCGCGCTTGAGCGAGGTCCGGGCTCGGGTCGGGACAAGAGAGGGGAAACCAGCATGTCGCAAGCTGTGGTTCGACGGTGCGACTTCCGCATCACAGAGAAGCGCAAGTACACGGTCTGCAATCAAGATGTCCCGGGCAACGTGCCGACGGTGTTCTCGGCCGGGGATGAGTCGGCGTACGCGGTGGACTTGTGCGACAAGCACAAGCTGCACCTCCAGGAGGTCCTCGCACCGTTCATCGAGATCGCCGATACCGAGTACGTCCAGGTCGGCCCTGCGGTTGTCAAGGCATTGCGCGCCACTGACGGATCCAAGTTCACCTCGTCCGAGGCTCGCGAATGGCTTCGGAATCAGGGATATCCGGTCGCGAACAGCGGGATGATCAAGCAGGACTTGCTCGATCTCTACCTGGAAGCCCGCAAGTAGTCAGACCCCCACAAGCGCAACGCCCGGTTCCCGTTAGCCCATATCCCCCCGTGGCGCTGACAGCGGAGCCGGGCGTTGCTACGTGTACAACCCCAACCCTCCTGGGTATCAGAATGGAAGCAGTGTCTTCCGCCCCGTGAGAAGGGTTGTGCCCCATGTTCGCTCTAGCGGCGTTGATCTGCTTCATCCTGGTGGTCTTCGATGTGAGCGCTGACTTCAGCATCCTGGCTCTCGGGCTGGCCTTCCTGGCGCTGCACGCGCTGGTCGGCGGCTGGCCGTTCGCCAACGGCGTCCCGTGGCGTCGGCCGCAGCCGTAGGAAACACGATTCCGAATCACTATCTCGGTACGATAGGTGGACCATTCGGAATCACTTTCCAGGGAGACTCCGGTGACACCACAGGCCGAGGCCCCGAAGAAGGCCAGCAGCAAGAAGGTTGCTTGTGACAACCACCCGGACCGCGACGCGGTCATGGTGACCGACGGCAAGGCGTTCCAGGAGCTGCACTTCTGTGCGGTCTGTATCCCGCCGGGCTGGAAGAAGGACAAGTAGATGTACGTCTCCCGTTGCGTCTTCCTGGACGGGGTCGAGGTTTATCGCAGCCCCGACTGCCCGCACGAACGCACCGAGGACGAGATGGGCGAGATCATCGACCCCGGCTGGACAGTCCAGCAGGGTGATCCGAGAGGACCGAAGGACCGTGGCTGACGCCAAGACGACCAAGACTGCCGAGTCGACCGGCTCGGCCGACGAGTACAAGATCCGCGACCAGCGTGTGAAGACGCTGGACTCCAAGGACTATGACCTGGGCTGGACCGTCCAGGCGGCCACCCGGCCGGAGCCGCCGGAGGACCTGAACCCGGTCACCATCTCCAAGGACCAGTTGCCGGTCCCGGCCGTGATGGTCGAGCAGGGCGTGTCGGTCGAGAGCTACCTGGT